>Ga0114978_10004351_pt1 | contig 11475 bp, 7 predicted proteins | sample S_140212_EF_Meta_FD_87027 | JGI IMG/M metagenome (GOLD analysis project Ga0114978, IMG submission 87027) | Freshwater microbial communities from Lake Simoncouche, Canada to study carbon cycling - S_140212_EF_MetaG | ecosystem: Environmental > Aquatic > Freshwater > Lake | place: Lake...
ATCAAATTCAATGGCAAGGCAATGCGCTGAGCAACCAAATACGCAATCACAATCATGATTGCAAAAACCAAAGCAAACAAGTTGATAATCGTAACCGCATACTCAGAAATGTCGCGATACAAATCCTTTCGATTCGAGAAATACGGCAAATTCAAATACCCCTTCACCTTTAAATCCTTGTTCAGCAAAGCAGTATATGACGATATATAATCCAAATCACCCAAACTCTCATTGATTAGTGAGGTAGACGACCCCAAATTGGCCATTTTACGATATACAGAGGGATTCATTAACCTACCGCGAACACTTTCCTCAATCAAACGATCATTCGTCGAAACCAACAAAGTCCCATCCGCGCGATACAAATTAATATCCGTGTTGTAATACTCCGCCAAATCATACACCAAACCCGTTTGATACTTATCGTACACCGCATCAATATTCACTTTACTGCTCAACTTCGATGCGATTTCGTTCGCCTTCTGCCTCAAACCATCCTTCTGTGTCTCAGAATAATTTCTTACGAAATAGTTCACCGTCACAAACAACACCACCAAAAACGTCGCAAACACCATCCATGTTACATAGAGCTGCAAACGATTGGCAATGAACAATTCCCCCTGATTCCCCATTGGCATCCGACTGCGCAAGTTCTTCAGCAACTTCAATTTTTTGCCCGTAATCTCACCCATTACTATGATGCGCTGCCTTAGCCAAAGCACAAAATAATAAAGCATCACCAGCAAAATCCCTCCGAGCCCAAGCACCGTGAAACCCGTAATCGAACCAATAAAGTCGATCTGACTCCGAGACAACACCACCGTATTATTTAAGCCATCTGTCAAAACGAAATGACTTACACCTTCGGCCAGCAAGAAACCCTTACCACCGCCATCATTGGCCGCCATCGAATCATTGAATTTCCCATGCCAACGGTTGTCCAGCGGATAATCCACCGACCCATAGGAATAATTCAATCGATTGTTGTTGTAAATAGCAAAACTGTATTGATTATCGGCATACAAAGGCTCCAATACATTACGATTAAACAAATCACTCAATCGGCCTTCCATGGACGACAATCGAGGGGTTAAGATCACAAAGAACACTCCATGGTATCCAACGGCGGAACTCACATCAAATCGACCAATAAAACTACCCTTTAGCTTATAGTTGTTAACCTTTACAAAATTGGTGGTGACCGGAACACAATCTTCGCCCTTAAACAACTGACTTATAGCAGGATAGTCGTACGAATTCTCTTGTCGATACGATTTACCCAACGAATTGAAATCCAAAAAATTGACCTCAAAATCGGCCAAATAGGGACCAAAATAGAGCTCTCTCAACCGCTTTTCAAACTCCGCTTTGGTTTCATCGGTGCAGGTGTAATAATCTACGATGCCCTTATCCACCAACAACATCGACTCTGTCTTTTTCAAGCGCTCAGCTGTTTCAATATCGGTGCCCTGTAATAGATTTTCGGCCAAATAGCGCCTTGTTCTTTTCTCTTTGATGGCTGATTCCTTAGCAAACAAACTGCTGATTAAAATCCCCGCAAAAACCACACGAAGCACCACACGCATCCAATCTTTACGGTCCTTCATCCACCACTCAAATCCAATCCATGCGGCAATAAATCCCATCCAATAAGGGAAAATATCTGTCAGCTCTGGGGTGATATAAACAAATACCAACGGAGGAAGCGTTTGAGCCACAGAAATCAATCGGACAATCCACTTTGGCTGCAACTGCAAAACACTCCAGGCAAAACCATTTAAACGGTAAAACGCAACCCATTGAACTGCCAACGTAGCAACGGCAATGAATGTAAATAATGTGAGTCGGTGAAACTGCTGGAAATCTAGATTGATCCGACCCAAATGCACCAGATTGACACCATTCAGCAGCAGCCAAACCAACATCCACAAACTTGCCTGCATCGCTAAATTACTTAAAACAAAACCAGCCAAGGGTTGCTCCGATTTCTGAATCCATTGCTCAAGCCATCGCACCAAACTACTTACGACAAACAAGCCCAAGACAGTAATAAATATAAATTCTCCAAGCGACCCACCACTCTGGGAAGCAAAGAACAAATCATGAGAAAACAAGGGGGTTGAGCGCAGTGTTTCGAGTGTATATCCATGCGAAAACAAGGAATAAACACCCAACCAACTGCCAAAAATAGCACCCACCGCCAACAAATGAAACTTGCTAGATTTGGTCATGCCGAACACCGCCGAACTAATCATCAAGGCACCCAATAAAAACAGAATATCAAACCAATAAGGGTGCTGATAATTGGAAACCACCAAATAGAAAAGCTCCATATCTGGAACAATCACTGGCGTAGAATTTTCAACCGGATTTCTGCTGATGGAATATTCCACCACATTGTTGTCCCGAAAAACACTACTCTGGGTATACGAAATCTCTTTGGCCTCTATCAACGGAAGCACGTAGGCAAAGGATTTCCCGTCTCGTTGCTTGTGATAGACTGCCACAAACATATTTCCCTGCTTTTGTAATTCGATGGGCTTCTCAAAATTTGGAGAGATCTGGTAATTCTGGGTCGACCAAAAGACTGGTTGCCCAAACTCATACACAAAAAAATCAACACCTTGCGTCTGCAAAGTCTGAGACAATTTCTCATACCCAGCCCAGTCCAAATGCGTGGAATGCACAAGCATCTGTTCCTTCTTGTCGATAGAATCATCAACTTGTGAAATCAACGACTGCGCATTGATCATTGACTCTTCGATGCGGTTGGATAAGTTCATCAGGCCTTTCTCCGCGCCCAAATTCTGCTCGCGAATCATAAACACCTGTCCAACAGCAACCAACATGGCGCCTAAAATTAGAAGCAGCGTATTTCTTTGAAAGCGATTCATTATCAAATATATAGATTCAAATTAAACCTACAATTGTTATAAATATTGTCCAGAAATCAAATAATTCTTCACGTAATCGTCCACCGCGATCTCCAACGGGGTAAAGGGCAATTTATAACCTGCCGCCAACAAACGATCCATATTGGCTTGGGTATGATATTGATATTTATCGCGAATATCCAATGGCATATCAACAAAAGTGATTTCCGGCGCCAAATCCATCGCAGCAAAAACCGCATTCGCCAAATCTTCAAACTTCCTGCAAGTGCCTGTCCCCAAATTATACAATCCACTGTTTTTGCGATGAACCAAAAAATGCATCATCACGGAAAGGACATCTTTTACATAGATAAAATCGCGTTCCTGAGCGCCATTGGCGAAATCCTTGTTATGACTTCTAAAGAGCGATACCTGTCCGGTTTCTTTGATCTGATTATATGAATGAAATACTACTGAAGCCATTCTACCTTTATGATATTCATTGGGACCAAAGACATTAAAGAACTTGAAACCAGCCCAAAACGGTGGCGTCTTTTTCTGCTCCATCACCCATAAATCAAAGCGATGTTTACTATTTCCGTAGGGATTTAAAGGCCTTAAGGAATCCAACGATGCAGGCTCGTCGGAAAACCCTTGGGTACCATCGCCATAGGTTGCCGCAGAGGAGGCGTAGATCAAAGGAATGTTATTATCCACACAGGCTTGCCACATTTTTTGTGAATATTCCACATTCAAATGTTGCAAAACGGCTTCATCAAATTCATCGGTGCGGGTGCGTGCCCCAATGTGAAAAATGAATTGTATGCGTTTGGAATTGTCTGATAACCAACCAAAAAACTCACTGCGTTCCACGAACTGGGTAATCCGCTTGTTTCGGTAATTGGCCGACTTCGCCTGAACGGAGAAATCATCCACAGCAATCAAATCGCCATAGCCCATTCTCTCTAGTTCTCCCAACAAGGCAGACCCTATAAATCCTGCGGCTCCGGTTACAACAATCATTAACACAAACCTACAACGATTTTTTGACCTTTGAAACCCCAAAACCCGTTTCCTTTCTACCCTTCCCTGATGTATACTTGCAGTAACCATGAGTCAACAAAAGCAAAACCTTACTTGGTACATCATTGCAGCCATGATTTTGGGTGCCATCACAGGCCAAATCATCCATATTTACTTCCCCGAAACCATTCAAATCAAAGACGCTTCGGGTGTATTGAAAGACATCGTCCGCTCCGAACACATTGGTCAGTATTTCAAAATCCTTACCGGCGTTTTCTTGCGATTGGTGCAAATGATTATTGCCCCGTTGGTAATTACAACACTCATCGTAGGCATCGCCAAAATGGGAAATCTAAAGGCAGTAGGTCGCGTTGGCGGTCGCTCTATGATTTGGTTTTTTAGCGCGTCCCTCGCCTCCTTGCTATTGGGATTGATGCTTGTCAATTATTTTAAACCCGGGGAAGAACTTCACTTAAACATCAACGCTTTAGACACTTCCGCCGCTGCCGATGTGATTGGCAAAACCCAGAGTTTTTCGGTTCAACATTTTATTGAACACCTTTTCCCAAAAAGCCTCTTCGAAGCCTTGGCTAACAACGAAATACTTCAGATTGTTGTCTTTTCGATTTTCTTTGGAATTGCACTTACCCAATACGGCGAAAAAGGCGAAAGCATCGTTAAGTTCCTCGACAACTTGAGCAAAGTAATCCTAATCCTGGTGGGCTATGTGATGTGGTTTGCACCGCTTGGCGTTTTTGGTGGAATTACCGCCATTATCGCTACAAAAGGACTCGGGATACTCAAGGTTTACGGCTATTATATGGCATCGTTCTATGTCGGCCTCACCCTGCTCTGGATCCTATTGCTCGCCGTGGGATACTTCATCCTCCGCAAGCGATTGGGCACCCTCCTAAACCACCTCAAAAACCCATTAATGGTAGCGTTCAGTACCACATCAAGCGAAGCGGTTTTCCCAAAACTCACCGAAGAATTGGAAAAATTTGGTTGTCGTAAAAAGATTGTCAGCTTCATCCTTCCGCTAGGTTATTCGTTTAACCTCGATGGCTCGATGATGTACATGACCTTCGCCTCCATTTTCATTGCGCAAGCCTATGGCATCCCCCTCGATCTAGGAACACAATTAACGATGTTGCTGGTATTGATGCTCACATCCAAAGGCATTGCCGGTGTTCCGCGCGCTTCCCTAGTTGTAGTGGCCGCCACTTGTGCGATGTTCGATATACCAGCGGAAGGCATCGCCTTGATATTACCCATCGACCATTTTTGTGATATGGGAAGATCGATGACAAACGTCTTGGGAAATGGCCTCGCCACTGCGGCCGTTGACAAGTGGGAAAAGGACTAATTAGCACCATGGAGGAAATTACCAACAGTTGGACCGCCGATTTACCATCATCTGAAAGCCAGGAGATGTTGATGGCTGTTAAAGATCAAATCGAAAAAGATTTTGGACTCATGGGATTTACCTACTGTCAAGATTTTTACCCCACATTGGAATCCATGATTCCCGAACTGCTCAACTGCATCGAAATACTTCAAACCCAACACAACAGCACCTGGATGAAGGTTGTTTACCGAGTAGACCTCACCGAAAAGCAATATCGATTCGTGAAAAATATGGGCGGAAACACCCCCGAAAACATGTCCAAAGCCGTGCTGTTGAGAGAATTCCAAAAAGTATATACCCGCAAGCACATCGCTTAGTTTGGTTATTCAACCGCATTTGGCGAAATTTGTATTCTTATGGAATTGAAAGACGTTGTATCGGTAACGGGAATGCCCGGATTGCACAAAATTTTAGGTAGAAATAAAAATGGTTTGATCCTTGAATCTCTCACAGACGGAAAGCGCTTCGGCACCAACCCTAGACAGAGAATCAGCATCCTTAGCGATATCGCGATGTTCACCGAAGAGGCCGAAGTTAAGTTGGCAAATGTTCTAATGACCATCAAATCTTTGGAAGAATCTGGAAAAGCCGTTCCTGATGCAAAAGCCGACAACGACGAAGTAAAAGCGTTCATGTCGTTGGCACTCCCCAACTACGATCGCGAACGTGTCTACACTTCAGACATGAAAAAATTGTTCGTTTGGTACGGAATGTTGAAAGCAACCGATTTGGATTGGGCCAACCTCGACAAAGAAGAGTTAGCCGAAGAAGGTACTGATTCAGATGCGCCAAAAGCCACCGACGCAAAAGCAAAAAAAGCCGTAGCTACTAAGAAAATCGTTCCTTCTAAAACTGCAACAGGCGCTAAATCAAAGACTACCACCCCACGCAAAATGGGTAGCTAAGTCCCTTATGTCTTCTTCTTTTATCCCCAACCCCTTCGTCGTTCAATCGAAAGACGATGTGATTCCTCTATTTGAATCCCTACTAGATCGCAACATTGACAATGCCCATGATTTTGAGCAATTCCTGCAAGATGTCAGCGACCTAGAAAGTGCCCTGTCCGAAGATATGGCTTGGCGCTATATCAAAATGACATGCGATACGCAAAACAAGGATCACGAAACATCGTATCTCACTTTTGTTCAGGAAATACAGCCCCATCTATCGCCGATGGAGGATTTGTTGAATCGCAAAATCGTAGATTCACCCTTTGCCGAATCCTTGCGCCAACTCAATGAAGGGAACGAGATTTACCTCAGAGGTTTAAAAGGTGCTGTTGAAATTTTCCGCGAGGAAAACATACCACTACAAAGCGAATTGGCCACCCTCGCCCAAGAATACTCTTCCGTTCAAGGCAATATGTCGATTGAATGGGATGGCCAAACGATCACCCTTCAGCAAGCAAGTAATATTCTGATGCAAACCGACCGTCAAAAACGGGAGCAGGTTTGGCATTTGATGCAAAAACGACGTGCGGATGACACCGACAAACTGAATGAGTTGTTCAATAAGATGGTTCAACTTCGACATCAATTGGCGGTAAATGCGGGATTCAACAATTTCCGTGATTACATGTTCAAGGCGATGGGCCGTTATGATTACGACGTAGACGCTTGCAAAGATTTCCATCGCAGCGTAGAAACAGCCGTTGTACCGATGCTCAAATCGTTGATGCTAGATCGCAAAGAAAAAATGGGTCTAGAATCTCTGAAACCCTGGGATACCGCAGTGGACCCATTGGGTAGAGAACCATTGAAACCTTTCACCGGGGGCGACCAATTGCTGGACAAAGGAATAGATTGCTTGGAGCGCGTTGACCCTTATTTTGGAGAATGTATCAAAACGATGAAGTCGCATAGCCTTTTGGATTTGGACTCTCGCTTGGGAAAAGCACCCGGTGGATACAATTATCCTTTGGCAAAAACCAACATGCCTTTTATTTTCATGAATGCCAGCGGAAACCTGCGCGATGTTGAGACCTTGGTCCACGAAGCAGGTCATGCGATTCATAGCTTCCAAATGGCTCCGTTGACATTAAACGCTTATAAAAACACTCCGAGCGAAGTCGCTGAGCTAGCCAGCATGAGCATGGAATTGCTAACGATGAATACTTGGGATGCCTATTTTGATGATTCTCAATTGTTAAACCGTGCAAAAAGTGAGCAGCTTGAAGGAATTCTTGGCACTTTGCCGTGGATTGCCCAAGTGGACTCGTTTCAGCACTGGATATACGAGAACCCAAACGACAGCACCGCAGAAAGAACAGCCAAATGGTTGGAACTGTGTACGCGTTTTGGCAGTGGCGAAGTGGATTATTCAAACTTGGAATCCGCATTAGAAAATTCTTGGCATAAGCAGCTCCACATTTTTGAAGTTCCTTTCTATTACATTGAATACGGCTTCGCACAATTGGGTGCTGTGGGTGTTTGGAAAAACTATATCACCAATGGACAAGCTGCCATCGACGATTACAAGGCATTTTTAAAATTGGGAAATACGAAGAGTATCCCTAACATTTACGAAACGGCCGGTGTGAAATTTGAATTCTCAGAAAGTTACATTAGCGATTTGATGCAATTTGTACAAGTTGAATTGGCCGCCATCCATAACTAATCGAAGAAATACCAATTTTGAACTATTTCAGAAACAATCATCAAAGCATTACTAAAAAAAATAAAAGACAATAATTAATTTTACCACCCAATGAAAAAACTATTTATCATTTCCCTTTCGGCTTTATTATCAGGCTTGGGAACAGCCCAAAAAATCGACTTAGATCGCGTATTCGTGCCACACCAATACCGTGATTTACCTTCAACTCCTTTGGATAGCACATGGAGAACTTACAATGTTCGCGTTGAGGTTCCTTCAACTATTTCCAATGCAATGTCGGCTTCTTCTATTGAAGAGCGAGTAAACTTGCAGGGTTGGAAAAAAGTGTACGGCGGCGGTCATGCCCAATTCACAGTGAACTTTGATGATTTGATGTTTGATGGTCAGAAAATCGACCAGCGTAAAGAAGAAACCAAAAATAAAGAAGGTGTTGTAACCGCAACTCGTTACTACTATTGGTCGACAGTAAACTACAGCATCGGCGCAACCTACTCTGCCAAAGATTGGCAAAGTAATGTGTTGATCAACCGCAGCACCATCAGCAACAGCACAACTAAAATGGAATGGAAAAGCCCTGAATTCAGCAGCTATTCTGAAGCCGAAAGATACTTCAGCAATAACCGTCAGGCCATTTCTAACAAATTGGTAAAAGAACATATGGAATCTTGGTTGAACAGTTTGAACTACTCTATCAACGACAAATATGGTTTCCCAGTGAGCACAGACCAAGCTAGTTTGTGGACTACAGATTCTAAGAAGCACCCAGAAAACGAAGCTTGGGTTGCGAACATGGCAAAAATGAAGGCTAGCGTTGCTAAGGTAACCGCCAACGGCATTGATGCTGCGACACGTACAGAATTGATGAGTAACATTGAATACATGAATGGAGTTCGTGCGAAGTATGCCGCTGATGAGAAATCTGAACGCAAATTGAGATATGCTTGTGATTACAACAATGCTGTTTTGTATACTATCTTGGATATGCCCGACAAAGCCATCGAATCTTGCAATGCATTAATTGCTAATGATTACGATACCAAAGACGGAGAAAAGATGATTGAAAAGTTGAATAAAATCAAAGAATTGATGGCCAAAAACAACAAAGTAGGTCGTCACTATTCTATCGATACCAGCAAATTCAACACCCCGAACTAATTCTGAAATTGAATTAGAACAACGGGAATGAATTTGCATTCTTAGGCCAGCTAATATTTAAGGTCAAGGTCAGAGCCCTAGGGACGAATTTGGAATTCGAATCATTGGCTTAATACATTTACAACGAGTTTATTCATAAGAAAGGCCCCGAATGGGGCCTTTCTTATGAATAAAAAACGCAATTAAGCAATTTTTATGTAATTTTGCTTAATCAATTAAGCAATGGAAACTTTATTCGAAAAATTCCGCAAAAAGCTCGACGCAACGTCCACCGATTTCACGCGAAGCGTAATGCATGAAATTGCTTGGCAAGAAGCCAGACTGATAGGACTTAAAGGCGCTCGAGGGGTAGGCAAAACCACACTGCTTTTTCAATATATCAAACTGCACCTTAGCGATAAAATCAATGAAGTTCTATACATCAGCTTAGACAACCTATACTTCAACAACAACAATTTACTTGCACTAATTGATCAGTTTGTAAAGCGGGGCGGCAACTACTTATTCATCGACGAGGTGCATCGCTACCCCAATTGGTCGCAAGAGCTCAAAAACGCATACGACGATTACCCAGAACTCCGGATTGTTTTCACCGGATCTTCAATGCTTGAAATACTAAATGCACGAGCCGATCTATCGAGACGTGCCGTAGTTTATACCATGGGCGGCCTTTCATTTAGAGAATATTTATCGATCAAGAACATCCACACGTTTAAGCAATACACGCTCGTCGATATTCTAAAAAACCACCAAGAATACGCCATACAAATTAGCAAAGAAATTCGACCGCTACAATGGTTCCAGGGCTACCTCGAGGGAGGCTATTATCCCTATTTTATCGAAAGTGAATCGTTGTATCGCAACAAAGTGGAAGAAGTCGTTCGGATGATGCTAGAAATCGAACTGCCCGCTCTCAGAGGACTTGAAAATCAATACATTCTCAAGATCAAACAACTGCTGATGGTTCTCGCGGAATCCGCCCCATTCACGCCCAACGTGAGCAAACTCGCCGAGCGCATTGGCATCAATCGAAATACCCTGATTGCTTATTTGAAAAATCTACAAGATGTGGGACTTACCATGCACCTGTTTTCCGAGAGCACGGGGATTACGCGATTACAAAAACCAGAAAAGATCTACTTAGAAAATACCAACCTGATGTATGCGCTCAATCCGAATCAGATCAACACCGGCAATATCCGCGAAACATTTTGGATGAACCAACTGTCACAACTGCACAATGTCACATTGCCGCAGCATGGCGACTTCCTAATCGACAATCAATACACTTTCGAAATTGGCGGCAAGAGTAAATCGAGCAAACAGATCAAAGAAATCAACGACGCCTACATCGTAAAAGACGACATTGAAATCGGTTCTGCAGGGGTAATTCCCTTGTGGCTTTTTGGATTCCTTTACTAATTTACAATCCTATAAGAATTATAAATTGCCGCGGTTGGCTTGCTCACGCTCGATGCTTTCAAACAAAGCCTTGAAATTTCCTTTTCCAAAGCTCTTGGCACCTTTGCGCTGAATGATTTCGTAGAACAATGTAGGTCGATCTTCAACCGGCTTGGTAAAAATCTGCAACAAATACCCACTGTCATCGCGATCGATAAGGATATTCATTTTTTTCAACGCTTCCAAATCTTCATCAACATGACCTACGCGATCTAAAACATCATCGTAGTAAGTTTCTGGTACGTATAAAAACTCAACGCCTCTACGACGTAAATCGGCTACAGTTTCAAGGATATCATCGGTTTCAACGGCGATATGTTGCACACCAGGACCGCGATAAAAATCCAAATACTCTTCGATTTGAGACTTCTTCTTTCCGTCGGCTGGCTCATTGATTGGGAACTTAACATACCCGTTTCCATTGCTCACCACCTTACTCATCAAAGCGCTGTATTCCGTACTGATGTCCTTATCGTCGAAGGTCAACAACAACTTAAAGCCCATTACATTCTCATAAAATTCAACCCACTCATCCATTTTGCCCAACTCAACGTTTCCAACGCAGTGATCCACGTATTTTAGTCCTACTGGCGTTACATCCATCGCGTTGGTTACCACTTTGAATCCTGGCAAAAAGGCACCTTTATAATTTTTACGCTCAACAAACTTGTGAACGGTTTCTCCGTAGGTATAAATCCCACTCACCACAACAGTTCCAAACTCATCTTCCATGGTAGTAGGCTCCATGTAAGGCTTTGCACCGCGCTTCACTGTTTCGTTGAAACTCGCCGTTGCATCATCTACCCAAAGGCTCAAAAACTTCACCCCATCGCCATGCTGCGCGTGATGCTTTGTCACTTCGCTATTTGGATCCATTGAAGTAGTTAAAACCAAGCGGATTTTGTCTTGCTGTAACACATAACTAGCACGATCTCTCAC
>Ga0114978_10004358_pt1 | contig 11462 bp, 8 predicted proteins | sample S_140212_EF_Meta_FD_87027 | JGI IMG/M metagenome (GOLD analysis project Ga0114978, IMG submission 87027) | Freshwater microbial communities from Lake Simoncouche, Canada to study carbon cycling - S_140212_EF_MetaG | ecosystem: Environmental > Aquatic > Freshwater > Lake | place: Lake...
AGGAAGCTCAAGGCCATCGCCGTCAACAATTTTCATATCGACGCCATAAATGCCGCGACCTTGCTTCAGGCGCACCTTCATTTTTTCTTCAGACGTCTGGGTCAGGTGCTTGTTTTTGAGGGTGCAAACCGTGCCCAGCGGTGACATTTCGGTCATACCCCAAGCGTGCAGCACTTCAACGCCGTAGTCGTCATTAAAGGCCGTGATCATGGCGGGTGGACAGGCAGAGCCGCCAATCACGGTGCGCTTCAAAGTTGAAAATTTCAAACCACCCGCTTGCATGTGGCTCAGCATCATTTGCCAAACCGTAGGAACGCCGGCCGCAAACGATACCTTCTCGTTTTCAATCAAATCAAAGATTGACTTGCCGTCCATCGCCGGGCCGGGGAACACCAACTTGGCCCCGGTCATGGCCGCCGAATAAGGCAGGCCCCAGGCGTTGACGTGGAACATGGGGACCACAGGCAACACGCAATCGCGTGCACTCATGCTTAGCGAATCGGGCAAGGCACCCGCCAAGGCGTGCAACATGGTGGAGCGGTGGCTGTACAAAGCCGCCTTCGGATTGCCCGTGGTGCCACTGGTGTAGCACATGCTGGAGGCAGAATTCTCATCAAAAGTTGGCCACTTGTAGCTGCTGGACTGTGTACCCATCCAGGCCTCGTAGCTCAATAAACCCGGGATGCCACTATCTAAGGGGAGTTTGTCAGCATCACACAAGGCGACGAAATGTTTGATGGTGGTGCATCGGCTGTGAATGGCTTTGACGATGGGCAAAAAGCTCATGTCAAAGCAGAGCACGGTGTCTTCGGCGTGGTTGGCAATCCAGGTGATTTGATCGGGGTGCAAGCGCGGGTTCAGCGTGTGTAAGACCCGCCCCGTGCCACTAACCCCGAAATACAACTCTAAATGTCGGTAACCGTTCCAGGCCAAGGTGGCCACACGGTCGCTAAAACCCAGATTGAATCCATCCAGCGCATTGGCGACCTGACGAGAGCGAACACCCAGATCTTTGTAGGTGTAACGATGAATATCCCCCTCCACACGACGAGAAACAATTTCACCTTCGCCATGGTGGCGTTCAGCAAATTCGATCAAAGATGAGATGAGTAACTGTTGGCTTTGCATCAACCCGAGCATGTGTGAACTCCAAAGTGTTTATATGAAAGCCATCGTACAACCAAAGTTAGCGTCAGGGATAACCCTCTGTCTTTTGTGTGACCAAGCACTGCGAGACAATGAAACTATGAATATGCCCCAAGAAACACCCGTCCCACTGGACATAGGACTGCAATGGAATCACAGCTTTAAGCAGCTGGGCGATGCTTTTTTCACCCACCTCTTGCCGCAGCCGCTGCCCTCGCCTTATTGGGTGGGCACCAGTCCCACCGTGGCGCGGGAGATCGGCCTCACAGAAGACTGGTTGACCTCGCCGGATTTACTCGAAGCCTTGTCTGGCAACCGCCGACTGGCGGGTACGCAGCCCTTGGCCAGCGTTTACAGCGGCCACCAATTCGGCCAATGGGCAGGCCAACTTGGGGATGGTCGAGCTATTTTGTTGGGCGAAACCAGCCAGGGATTAGAGTTGCAACTCAAAGGCGCCGGCCCCACGCCCTACTCCCGCATGGGGGACGGGCGGGCCGTGCTTCGCTCCAGCATCCGGGAATTTTTGTGCAGCGAAGCCATGCAGGGCCTGAACATTGCAAGCTCGCGCGCCTTGTGCGTGACGGGTTCAGACGCCCCCATTCGACGCGAAACCACCGAGACGGCCGCCGTGGTGACGCGTGTCGCCCCCAGCTTTGTTCGTTTTGGCCACTTTGAGCACTTTTCCCATCGCAACCAGTTGGAAGAACTTAAAGCACTGGCCGACTACGTCATTGACCGTTTTTACCCGGCATGCCATTTAAGTGAAAAGTTCTCGGTCAATCCCTACGCCGCCCTTTTGGAGCAGGTCAGCGAGCGCACCGCCCTGATGGTGGCACAGTGGCAGTCCGTGGGCTTTTGCCACGGGGTGATGAACACGGACAACATGAGCATTTTGGGGCTCACCATCGACTACGGGCCGTTCCAGTTTCTGGACGCCTACAGCCCCGGCCACATTTGCAACCACTCAGACCACCAAGGCCGTTATGCCTTCAACAAACAACCCAACATCGCCTACTGGAATCTTTATTGCCTCGGGCAAGCTTTGCTGCCCCTGATCGATGAACAAGAACTGGCCATTGCCGCACTGGAGTCGTATAAAACGGTTTATCCTGCGGCCTTTGAAAAACTGATGCGGGCAAAGCTGGGATTTGCAACCTCCGATCAAAACACGCCAGCCAAAGACTTGATTGAGTCCCGGAGCTTGATTGAAGACATTTTGAAATTACTGGCCCAAGACCAAGTGGACTACACCATCTTCTGGCGCCGTCTGAGCCACAGCGTGGCCGGTAACAACAACCAACCGGTCCGTGACCTGTTTCTTGACGCGGCCGCGATAGAAGCCTGGCTGCTCCGTTATTCAGAGCTGCTTAAGGATGCCAATAGGAATCTAGCGGCTGATTTGATGTTAAAAACAAACCCCAAGTTTGTTCTGCGCAACCATTTAGGTGAGCAGGCGATTCAGGCCGCCAAACTCAAAGACTTTTCGCAAGTAAGCATCCTTCTGAATCTGCTTGAATCACCTTACGCCGAACATCCCGGCTTCGAGGCCTACGCCGACTTCCCCCCATCCTGGGCGAGCAGCATCGAGATCAGTTGCAGCTCTTAAGCTTTTTTATAAAATTAAACCCATGACTTACAAAATCACCAAAACTGACGCCGAGTGGAAAAAACTTCTGACCGAAAAAGGCGCGGAGCCCTTGGCATTTGACGTCACCCGCCACGAATCGACCGAGCGCGCCTACAGCGGCAAGTGGGAAAGCAACAAGGCTCCCGGCATTTACAGCTGCATTTGCTGCGGAAAACCCTTGTTTGATGCCCGCACCAAATATGAATCCGGCTCTGGTTGGCCCAGTTACTTTCAGCCTATCGAAGAATCTGCCGTGGGCACCAAGGTTGACGGCCTGCTCTGGATGAAGCGCACCGAAGTGCATTGCGCCGACTGTGGCGCGCACCTCGGCCATGTGTTTCCCGATGGTCCCGCCCCCACCGGCCTGCGCTACTGCATGAACTCGGCCTCGTTAAACTTCACGCCATGAAAATACTGATCGACTTCTTCCCCATCCTGTTCTTTTTTGGTGCGTATAAGGCTTACGACATCTATGTCGGCACCGGGGTGCTGATGGCGGCTACCGTGGTTCAAATGGGCTTGATCTACTTTATTGACCACAAACTCACCATCATGCACAAAATCACACTGGCCCTCGTGCTCGTGTTTGGGGCATTGACGCTGGGCCTGCACGATGACCGCTTCATCAAGTGGAAGCCAACGGTCTTGTATGCTGCCATGGCCATTGGTCTGGCCGTAGCCATCTGGATCTTGAAAAAGAACTTTCTAAAATTACTGCTGGGCAGTCAGCTTGAATTGCCCGACCGGGTCTGGGGCCAACTCAATGTGGTTTGGGTGGTCTATTGCGCCTTCATGTCGCTGATCAATGGCTACGTAGCGGCTTACTACAGCACCGAAGCCTGGGTTAACTTCAAGCTTTGGGGCTATGCATTTCCCCTGGTGTTCATCATCGGGCAGGGTTTGTATATTTCCCGCTTCATCAAACCCGAAGAGGTCCAGAAATGAGCCCTGTCATGAACGCCCCCACCGCCCACCAACTTGAACTGCGACTTCAGCAAACTCTAGAGCCCGTCACCCTGGAGGTCTTGGACGAAAGTGCAGCCCACCACGGCCATGCCGGCGCCAATGGCACAGGCTCTGGCACCCATTTCCGGGTGCGCATCACTTCACATTTATTTACCGGCAAATCACCGGTTTCCCGACACCGCCTTGTGTATGATGCTCTGCAGGATTTCATTGATCAGGGCTTGCACGCCTTGGCCATTGAAGCCAAAGTACCAAGCCCTTGAAAAGGGCAAAGTCAGCCTTACTTAGCTTCTTTATTTGACCAAAACTTCAATCCAGGGACCCCGAATGAAAATGAAACTTCTCTCAGCCGTTGCGACCGCCGCCATGTTGTGCACCGCGGCACCGGCTGTTTTGGCTCAAAACGTTGCCATTGTGAATGGCAAAGCTGTTCCAAAATCACGTGTGGATGCACTGGCGCAGCAAGTAGCCCGCTCTGGCCGTCCGGTCACCCCTGAGATGCAGGGTCAACTCAAAGACGAGGTTATCGCCCGCGAAATCTTCATTCAAGAAGCCCAGAAAAAAGGACTTGATGCCACCGAAGACTTCAAAACCCAAATGGAACTGGCACGTCAAACCCTGCTGATCCGTGAACTGTTTAGCGAGTTCCAAAAGGCAAACCCGGTCACCGATGCGGATGTCAAGGCCGAATTTGACAAGTTTGCAGCCGCCAACAGTGGCAAAGAATACAAAGCGCGCCACATTTTGGTCGAAAAAGAAGCGGACGCCAAAGCGATCATTGCCCAGTTGAAAAAAGGCGGCAAGTTTGAAGAAATCGCCAAGAAATCATCCAAAGACCCAGGTTCGGGTGCCAAAGGTGGTGACCTTGACTGGGCCAACCCCGGCAACTACGTGGCTGAATTCTCCCAGGCCCTGGCAGGCCTTGCCAAAGGCAAGATGACAGAGACGCCCGTAAAAACCCAATTCGGCTACCACATCATCCGCCTGGACGATGTTCGTGATGCACAGTTGCCCAAGTTTGATGAAGTAAAGCCTCAAATTACTCAGCAAATGCAACAGCAAGAAATGAACAAGTACCAGGAAGAGCTGCGCGCTAAAGCCAAGGTGGAATAAAGTTGTCTTTTGAAGACTAAAAAAGCAGCGTTAAGCTGCTTTTTTATGTCAAGCTTGCCCTGCAAGCAGTATCAAGGCCCCGATCATGATCGGCTGGTGAATCATGTAGTAACTTAAGCTCCAGCGACCAATGACGACCAGCGGGTACAAAACCGGCGGCATCAACTGCGACAGACCTTGGCCCATGCGTCCGGACCACCAAGACCCAACGGCTGCACCCCACCACATGATGCCCAGCCAGGGCAGCAAGGGAACGTAATCCTCCGTGATGGGTTTTCGGGTGATAACGCCCAGCCAATTAAGCGTAGGACTATTGAATAAATTAATTAATTCAGCTGTAGCGCCCGCAGAAATAGCATAGATAGCTATATATTTAATAGCGATCACCCCCCCACCCAAGAGCCACAACCAAGCTCCCCAATGTGCCGTCAAGCGCACGATGATGAGCATAAGGGCGATGCCGTGCAACACGCCAAAGTAAATAAAACTTTGCGGGTACATCCTCCACGAACCCGCTGTGACCAGCAACGCACAACCCACCACTTGCACCCAGCGGCGCCAAAAGCGAGGCCAGCTTTGGCCTTGCGCCACCGCCATGGCCTGCCCCATGCCCGCGCAAAATAAAAATAAACTCAGAATAAACGTGCGCTGCCAGGTCCACAGCGGGTCACTGTAAAAGTCCTGCTTGATGAAACCGAACTGGTTCAAATCAAAACAAAAATGAAACCCGGTCATCCACACCATAGCCAGACCCCGCAATGCATCCAGGGACTCAAAGCGTGAAGTGGACAGAGTGGTTGATATAAATATTTTGCGGCGCATGGCAAGACGATACCCGAAGCACGGGGGCTTCCCACGTAAGATGACCCCCACGCAAAATTTAAGGAGCGCACCGCATCATGTCAGTCCTGGATCTCTACAACAAAAAACGCGGTTTGGCAGAAGACGCCATTAATCTGGTGAGAGACGGCGACTTCATCATTGTCCCTACCGGCGTGGGTGAGCCCCCCATCTTGCTCACGGCGCTGTCAGACCAACGGCGCCGGTTCACGGATGTCAAAGTCGCGCAGATCTTGGCGGTACGCAAATACGGCTACATTGACCCCGAAACGGTCGAGCACGTTCGCCATGTCGCCTTCTTTTATGGCGGCGCCTCCCGTGCGGGTGGTCAAGCGGGCTGGATTGACTTCATTCCCGCTTATTTCTCAGAACTACCCAGCCTGATCGAGCGCGGACAAATCCCGGCTGATGTCGTATTTTCGATGGCCTCCCCCATGGATGAGCATGGCTACTTTTCGCTTAGCCTGGGCGCAGATTACACCATGGCCGCTCTGAAAAAAGCCCGTGTGGTGGTGCTGGAAGTCAACCCCAACGTGCCTTTTGCCAACGGCAACTGCCATGTGCATATTTCACAAGTGACGGCCGTGGTCGAGAGCGATGAGCCGGTGATGGAAGTGGGATTGCCAAAAATTGGCCCGGTACAGGAAGCCATTGGCAAGTATGTGGCCGACATGATCGAAGACGGCTCCACCTTGCAAATTGGCTACGGCGGTATTCCTGACGCGGTGGTGATGCAACTCACCGCCAAACACGACCTGGGCATTCACACCGAAATGATTGGCGATGGCATTTTGACGCTGATTGAGAGCGGCGCAGTGACCAACCGCAAAAAGACCTACCTGCCAGGGAAAATGGTGGCGACCTTTGCACTGGGCTCAAAAAAGTTGTACCAATTCATGCACCGTAACCCAGCTTTGGAAATGCACCCTGTCGACTTCACTAACGACCCTTATTTGGCCGCTAAAAACGACAAACTGATGGCCATCAATGCCACACTGCAAATAGACTTTTTGGGTCAATGCGGGTCTGAGAGTCTGGCCCACCTGCCCTATTCGGGCACCGGCGGTCAGGTTGATTTTGTGCGGGCGGCCAACCGCTCTAACGGCGGCAAAGCCTTTATCGTCCTGCCAGCCACAGCCAAAGACAACACCATTTCCCGTATAGCCCCCTCGCTCTCACCCGGCACGCATGTCACGACCAGCAAGAACGACATCAACTACGTGGTGACCGAGTTTGGTGTGGCGCAGCTGCGCGGTAAATCAGCCAAGCAGCGCACGCAAGAGATGATCTCGATTGCCCACCCCAAATTCAGGGAAGAATTGACAGTAGCTGCGAAACGGATGCAGCTGATTTAACAGTCACGGCGAGCCTTATACCTCTTAAAAGTGGGTTCAGTTGCTCGTCACGACGAACCTTTTTCCTCGTCATTGCGAACGCTTACGCCCGTCACTCCCGCGCAGGCGGGAGTCCAGTACGGTCACGTCGCTAGATTCCCGCCTGCGCGGGAATGACGGGCATTATTAGCAGCACGATGAATTGCCGCTGATTTAACCTTTAACCCACCCAGCGGCGGGCGTTGTGCCATAGCTGCATCCAGGCGCTGAAGGCGGCGGGGTCGCCGTTGGTCCAGCTCATTTGGATGTTGCGGAACACGCGCTCGGGGTGCGGCATCATGGCCGTAAAGCGGCCATCGGCCGTGGTCACGGCGGTCAATCCGCCAGGGCTGCCGTTCGGGTTGAACGGGTAGGCCTCAGTGGCTTGGCCGTGGTTGTCGGTGAAACGCATCGCCGCAATGGCTTTATCGGCGTTGCCCCGGTACTTAAAGTTGGCAAAGCCTTCACCATGCGCCACGGCAATCGGCAAACGGTGGCCGGCCATGTCCCTGAAGAACAGGGAAGGCGACGCCAGCACCTCGACCATCGAGAGGCGCGCCTCGAAGCGCTCACTCTGGTTGGTGGTGAAACGCGGCCAGTCCTGGGCGCCAGGAATGATGTCGGCCAACTCGGCAAACATCTGGCACCCGTTGCAAACGCCCAGTCCAAACGTATCGGTACGGCCGAAAAAGTCTTTGAACTGCTCGGACAACACCGGATTGAAGGTGATGGAACGCGCCCAGCCAATACCAGCGCCCAGCGTGTCGCCGTAGCTGAAGCCACCGCATGCCACCACGCCTTTGAAGTCGGCCAGGTTGACGCGACCGCTCTGCAAGTCGGTCATATGGACGTCAAAGGCCTCAAAACCCGCCTCTGTAAAGGCATAGGCCATTTCAACGTGCGAGTTGACACCTTGTTCGCGCAGCACCGCCACTTTGGGACGCGACAACATGAGAGCCGCAGACATGGATTGCCACGCTTCGCTCGCAATAACGGAGCTATTCGATGGCACGCTGACGTGCATGCCTGGATCGGAGGGGTTACCGGCGGCGGCGTGTTCGGCGTCGGCGCAGGCGGGGTTGTCGCGCAGTTGGCAAATTTTCCAGCTGGTGGCGTCCCACACTTGGTGCAAGTCTGAGAGCTTGGCGCTGAACACAGATTTGGCATCACGCCAAACCTGCACTTCACCCACGCCCAAGGTCATGGCCGATCCTGGCAGGCGGGTTTTACCCACCTCATGGCTGTGCTTGCTCAAACCGTGCTCGCGCAAGATTTGCATGACCGCCGTGCGATCGGCCGTGCGAATTTGCAGGACCGCACCCAGTTCTTCATTGAACAGCGCTTTGAGTGTCAACTCATCGCGGCGGGCGCTCACCTGGCCCGCCCAGTTTTTGCTGTCGCCCACGTCAGCGCGGCTGTCAGTGATGCCGTCGCCCTCAGTCACCAGCAAATCGACGTTCATCGCTACACCCACATGCCCGGCAAACGCCATCTCGCATACGGCGGCAAACAAGCCGCCATCGCTGCGGTCGTGGTAGGCCAAGACTTGACCTTGCGCGCGCAATGCGTTCACGGCTTTGACCAAATTGACCAAGTCTTCAGGGTGATCGAGGTCAGGCACTTCGTTGCCCAACTGGCCCAGGGTTTGCGCCAAGATGCTACCGCCCATGCGATTTTTGCCGCGACCCAGATCGATCAGTACCAGCGTGGTGTCTTCCACCGCGTTGAGCTGGGGCGTCAAGGTGCCACGCACATTGGACAGTGTGGCAAAGGCGGTCACGATCAGGGAAACAGGTGAGGTCACCTTTTTGGCCACGCCCTCGTCTTTCCAGGTGGTGCGCATGGAGAGCGAATCTTTGCCCACGGGAATGGAAATACCCAAGGCCGGGCACAGTTCGAGCCCCACAGCTTTGACGGTGGCGTACAGCGCGGCGTCTTCACCTGGCTCACCACAAGCCGCCATCCAGTTGGCGGAGAGCTTGACGCGAGACAACTCAAACGGTGCAGCCAACAAATTGGTGATGGCCTCACCCACGGCCATACGGCCTGAAGCGGGGGCATTCACAGTAGCCAGCGGCGTGCGCTCGCCCATGCTCATGGCCTCACCTGCAAATCCTTGGTAGTCGGCCAAGGTCACGGCGCAATCGGCCACGGGCACTTGCCACGGCCCAACCATCTGGTCGCGGTGGCTGAAGCCGCCCACGCTGCGGTCTCCAATGGTGATCAAAAACCGTTTGGAGGCCACGGTGGGACTGGCCAGCACGTCAATGCAGGCTTTTTGCAAGTCGACGCCCGTCAGGTTGACCGGCGCAAAAGTCCGCTCTACCGTTTTCACATCACGGTGCATTTTGGGCGGTTTGCCCAGCAACACGTTCATGGGCATATCGACTGGAGACTCTTGGCCGGCATCCACCAACTCAAGCTGACGCGCCTCGGTGGCCACCCCAATCACCGCAAACGGGCAACGCTCGCGTTCGCACAGGGCTTTGAACAAGTCCAGTGACTCAGGCGCGATCGCCAAGACGTAGCGCTCCTGGCTCTCATTGCACCAAATTTCTTTGGGCGCCATGCCGCTTTCTTCCAAATTAATGGCGCGCAAATCGAAGCGGGCTCCGCGTCCGGCGTCGTTGGTTAACTCAGGAAAGGCGTTGCTCAAACCCCCAGCGCCCACATCGTGAATCGCCAAAATGGGGTTGCCTTTGCCGCCAGGGCCGCCTTCATTGCCCAGGACCCAGCAATGGTTGATCACCTCTTGTGCCCGACGCTCAATTTCGGGGTTGCCGCGCTGCACGGAGTCAAAGTCGAGCTCAGCCGCGTTGGCACCGGTCGCCATCGAACTGGCCGCGCTGCCACCCATGCCAATTCGCATGCCCGGGCCGCCGAGTTGAATTAGCAAACTGCCCGCCGGGAATTCAATTTTGTGGGTTTGGGTGGCATCAATCACACCCAAACCACCGGCAATCATGATGGGCTTGTGGTAGCCGCGTTGCTCTTGTGCAGCGGTTTGAACGCCGTTTGCATCAGCCACCGTGTAGCTCAAGCCTTGTTCGTATTCGCGGAAGTAGCCCAATAAATTAGGCCGGCCGAATTCATTGTTAAACGCAGCACCGCCCAAAGGCCCTTCAGTCATGATCTGCAAAGGACTGGCAATGTGGCCGGGCTTGCCGTAGCCGGCGTCTTCAGCCCAATTAATTTTGGACACCGTGAAACCCGTCAAACCCGCTTTGGGTTTGGAGCCACGCCCAGTGGCGCCTTCGTCGCGAATCTCACCACCCGCACCAGTGGCGGCGCCTGGGAATGGGGAGATGGCGGTGGGGTGGTTGTGGGTTTCCACCTTCATCAAAATGTGGTTTATCGCGCTCTGCTTTTCGTAGCTGCTTGAACTCACCCCTAATGGGCTAGAGGTAGATTTAGCTACAAAACGCTCGACCACCACGCCTTCCATCACCGAGGCGTTGTCCGAGTAGGCCACCAGCATGTGTTGCGGGTTGGTTTGGTGCGTGTGGCGGATCATGCCAAACATGCTCTGGTCTTGCGCCACGCCGTCAATGGTGAACTGGGCGTTGAAAATTTTGTGTCGGCAGTGCTCGCTGTTGGCCTGCGCAAACATCATCAACTCCACATCCGTGGGGTTGCGTTTAAGTTGGGTAAACGCCTGCACCAGGTAGTCAATCTCGTCAGCGGCCAGGGCAAGCCCAAACTGGGTATTGGCCACTTCAAGCGCCGCTTTGCCACCGCCCAACACATCCACATGGGCCATGGGCGCGGGCTGCAGTTCGGTGAACAAGCCCAAGGCCTGACTGCGCTCAAACATCACGCTCTCGGTCATGCGGTCATGCAGCAGGTCGCCAATTTGCGCCAACTGCGCTGGGGTCAAGCTGTTTTTACCCAGCAAAGCTGACTTCAGGGAAATGCGGTATTCCACCACCCGCTCCACCCGGCGCACATTTAAGCCGCAATTGTGGGCAATATCTGTGGCCTTGGAGGCCCAGGGCGACACCGTACCAAAACGAGGAGAAACCAGCACCAAAGCGACGTCCACAGGACCCACATAGGGGTCGCCATAAGTCAAAAGTGCGGCCAACTGGTCTTTTAAAGCGGGGGATGGCTCAGCATCAGAGGTCACCAAATGCACAAAACGCGCGGCTACACCGTTAATTTTGTCGTTGACGGCTTGCAAATTCGGCAATATCTGCTGAATACGGAATGAGCTAAGAGCGCTGCCGCCCTCGATTTGGGTGATATGCAGAGTCACGTTGAAGGCCTGGATTGGGGGGCTGACGAAGTTAAAAATGGCTTGGAGGCGTTCATTTGTGAAGAACCAGGGCCTGAAAACCCAGCATTTTAACTGCCCACCATCGCCCTCTCGCCAGAAAAACAGCGCTCAATGGGATAAT
>Ga0114978_10004359_pt1 | contig 11461 bp, 10 predicted proteins | sample S_140212_EF_Meta_FD_87027 | JGI IMG/M metagenome (GOLD analysis project Ga0114978, IMG submission 87027) | Freshwater microbial communities from Lake Simoncouche, Canada to study carbon cycling - S_140212_EF_MetaG | ecosystem: Environmental > Aquatic > Freshwater > Lake | place: Lake...
GACATGATCATCGCGCCGGCGGACGCGCCGACCGAGCTCGAGGCCATCCCCGACGCCAGCAGGCCGATCGCGAAGAACAATGCGACCGTTGGTCCCAGGGTGTCGCTGACCGCGGCATGCGCTCCCTCGATGGTGTCGGTACCGGCCCGGCCCCGCAGGTTGGTTGCCGCCACCAGCAGCAGAGCCAGATTCACCGTGCCGGCGAGAACCATTGCGATGCCGACGTCCCATCGCGTCGCCCGCAGCAGCACGGCCCGGTCCCGCCCCGGACCCGGATGACCGTGCCGGTCGCGGGCCAGTCCGGAGTGCAGGTACACCGCGTGCGGCATCACGGTTGCGCCGAGCATGGCCGTGGCCAGCAGCACGCTCTGCGCCCCGTCGAACCGGGGCACTAATCCACCGATCACATCGGACGGCGGCGGCGGATTCACCACCAGGCTGGCCAGGAAGCCGATGGTGATGACAAACAGTAGGCCGATGATGACCCGCTCGAATACCCTCTGCCCGTTGCGATCTCCGATCCCCAGCAACAGCAGTGACACCACCCCGGTGATCACCCCACCGAGCACCAGGGGCAGGCCGAAGAGCAGGTGCAGTGCGATCGCACCACCGATGATCTCGGCTACGTCGGTCGCGATCGCCACCAGTTCGGCCTGAACCCAGTAGGCGATACGGGTTGGGGTGCGGGTCCGGTCGCGCACCGCCTCGGGCAGTGTGCTCCCCGTCACCAGGCCCAGTTTGGCGCTCAGGTACTGCACCAGGCCCGCCATCACGTTGGCGACGACAATCACCCACACCAACAGGAAACCGAACTGCGACCCGGCGCTCACATTGGCCGCAATGTTTCCGGGATCGACATAGGCGATCGCGGCGACGAAGGCCGGCCCGAGCAGCGCCCAGCCCGGCTTCACCGGGATCCGGGTGTGGTCCGGTTTCACCGGCCGAACCAGAAACCGCCGAGCCCGTACCCGAGGCCGCCGTAGCCCCAGCCCGGATAGGGGTTGGTCAGGGCCGGGTTGGGCGAGGTGACGATCGCCAGGTGCCCGGGCGTCTGGCACATCCGGGTGTTGGGCGCGATGTCGATGCACTCAGGAACTGCCGCGGCCGGTGCGGCGAGCAGGATGGCGACGGCCGGTGCGATCAGCAGGGCGGCGATGCGCCGCACGTCACCCGTAGCCGCGGCCATAACCCTCCGCTGCCGGATTTTGATTAGCCCTTACGGCCAGCGTACAACCCCCTGCCGGTCACCAGCGGCAGGTCCAGGGTGGTGCGGATGCCCGGCTCGGCGGCGATGACGGCGGGAATCGCGTTGACGAGCCGGGTTGCGGTGGCCAACACGCCGGCGAAATTGTGATCGCCGTTGCGGCTGGTCAGGCAGATGTCCATGGCGTAACACGGTTCACCGGTGATCTCGATGCGGTAGTTGCCGCCGTCTTGCGCGGGCTGCGGCCAGTCGGGACAGATGTCGTCGGTCAGCCGGGTGATGTGCTCGAGCACGACCACCGGGGCGCCGTCAACGAGTCCGATCACCTCGAAGCGCAGAGCCGCGGCGGTGCCTTTGGCGATATGGCCGGAGGAGATGGCGAAGGCCTCCGGGGCCGGTTCGCGGACGTAGATCTCCTCGATGCCGTCGAGTTCCACGCCCAGGCCGGCAGCAATCTGGCGAACCACCGAACCCCAGGCGATGCTCAGTACGCCGGGTTGCAGCAGCATCGGAATCTCGTCCATCGGCTTGCCGAAGCCCATCACGTCGAACATCACCGTGGCGCTGTCGTAGGTGGCGTAGTTGACGATTTCCATACAGCGCACCTGCTCGACGCTCTGACAGGTGCCTGCGAGTGCCATCGGGAACAGGTCGTTAGCAAATCCCGGATCAATGCCGTTGACGAACAGACTCGACTTGCCCTGGCGCGCAGCATCTTCCAGCGGGGTGATCATCTCATCCGGGATCACCTTCCAGGGCCACTGCAGGAATACCGGCCCGCTGCCCACCACGTTGACGCCGGCGGCCAGGATGCGGCGGTAGTCCTCCAGGGCCTCGAGCATCCGGTTGTCGGCCATGGCGTTGTAGACGGCGCAGTCCGGCTTGGTGGCCAGTACCTCGTCGAGATCGTTGGTGGCCTTGATGCCGGTCGGTGTATCCAAGCCCACGAGTTCGGCGGCATCCCTGCCCGCTTTGGCCGCCGAGGACACCCACACGGCGGTGAGTTCGTAGTCCGGGTTGGTGATCAACGTCTTGAGTGCGTGGGCGCCGACATTGCCGGTGCCGATCTGTGCGACGCGAATAGGCATGGGGTCTCCTCAGGGGTTGGGGGTTTGCAGATCCGGGTTCACAGATCCGGAATGGGCAGATCGAGGTTGGGCACCATCAGCCCACCGTCGACTTCGATCATCTTTCCGGTCAGGTAGTCCCCGGCCGGTGAGGCGAGATAGACGGCGGCGGAGGCGATGTCGACCGGATCGCCGAGGCGACGCATCGGGGTGGCCTTCTCCATGGGATCGCGCAGGGCGTCGTTGGAGGCCACGATCTCCAGGGCTGAGGTCATGATTGACCCCGGTGCGATGGCGTTGACCCGGATCCGCGGGCACAGGTCGAGTGCGGTGAGCCGGGTGTACTGGGCCAGTGCGGCTTTGGCGGTGCTGTAGGCCGCAAAGCCGCGGCCGGCCGTGCGACCCATCGTCGAGGTGATGTTGATGATGTTGCCGCCGCCGGAGTGCTCGAGCATCAACGGCACGGCGGCGATGGTGAGCGCGTGGGCGGTGAGCACGTTGAAGGTGAACGCGTCTCGCATCTCTTTGACGCTGGTGGTCAGCAGCGTGTTGGGCATGCTGCCGCCGACGTTGTTGACGACGATGTCGAGTTTGCCGAAGGCCTCGACGGCCTGGGCGGCCAACGCGGCCGTCGCTTCGGGCTGGGCGAGGTCGGCGACGACGATGTGCGCGCGCCGCCCCACCGCCTCGATCTGGGCGGCGACCGACTCCAACTCGGATTTGGTGCGGGAGGCGATCAGGACGTCGGCGCCGACTTCGGCGAAGGCCAGTGCGATTGCCGCACCCAGCCCGCGTCCGGCACCGGTGACTACGGCTACTTGTCCGTCGAGGCGGAATCTATCGAGGATCACGTCGGCTCTCTTCCCATGTCGGGGCTCACCGTAACAAGATCTCGGAAGCGGCTGAGCCGGAATTTCGAACGTTTTTGTAACACGTTCTACTTTCTGGCGGCGACCTTCCGTGCGGGTGCCTTCTTGACGGGTGCCTTCTTGGCGGGTGCCTTCGCGGGGACGACCTTCGCGGGGACGACCTTCTTGGCGACGGCCTTCTTCGCGACGCCGGCCTTCTTCGCGACGCCGGGCCTGGCGGGGGCTTTTCGCGCCGGCACCCTTCTCGCCGGTGGCGCCGGCGCGGCCCCGGCGGATTGTTCGCGGCGGCGCCGCACGCTGGCTTCGAGTTTGGCCAGCAGGTCCGAGACGTCGTCGGTGTCGTCCAGCCGGGCCGGCGCTTCGACGGTGGCGAAGGCCTGCCCGCCGGCCAGTTTGGACTCGACCAGGACCTGCAACTGCTCCTGGTAGGTGTCGGTGTACTGCTCGGGGTTGAAATCCCCGGCCATCGACTCCACCACCTGCCCGGCCATCTTCAGTTCCGGAGCGCGAACCTCGACATCCTCACCAAGTGAGGGGAAGGCCGGGTCGCGGATTTCGTCAGGCCACAGCAGCGTGTGCACCACCATGACGTCACGCTTACCGAATCTTTTGATCCGCAAGGCTGCCAGCCGGGTTTTGTTCCGCAAAGCGAAGTGCACGATCGCCACCCGATCGGTTGCGGCCAGCGCCTTGGCAAGTAGCACATAGGATTTCGAGGATTTACCGTCGGGCTCCAGGAAATAGCTTCGGTCATACATCAGCGGGTCGATCTCGGCGGCTGGCACGAATTCCAGCACTTCGATCTCGTGGCTGCGTTCCTCGGGCAGGGTGGCGATGTCGGCGTCGGTGATCACCACCGTCTGGCCACTATCGGCCTCGTATGCCTTGGCGATATCGCGGTACTCGACCGCCTCGCCGCATTCGTCGCACATCCGTTGATATTTGATTCGGCCGTTGTCCTGGGCGTGCACCTGATGGAACTTCAGATCGTGATCCTCGGTGGCGCTGTACACCTTCACCGGAACGTTCACCAGACCGAAGGCGACGGAGCCTTTCCAGATGGAACGCACGAGTTCAACAATCCGTCGGAATGCGGGTCAGACGACCGGGACGGATTCGGGGTCCACTCCCAGGGGCATCTCCGGGTTGGCACCTGGGGCGTCGTCGATGTAGACACTCTGGGGTTGCAGCAGGCACTCTCCGGTTTCCGGTACCTGCCCGCCAGTGCAATACGGTTCCCAGTCCTCCGGGTCCGCAGCCGCGTTGGGCGCCGACAGCATTGCTGCGAACATCAGCAGACCCGCTATCGACGACCTTGTCATTGGCTCAGCATATCAGCGGGTAATACGTTGATCAGGTGATCGAGACCTGGCCACCGGGAGCGACGGTGGGTCCGCGGGTCACACTGACCAACCCGGACAAGGTGCTCTACCCGGCCACCGACACCGCGCGAGCCACCACCAAAGCCGACGTCTTCGGGTACTACACAACGATTGCCGAGGTGATGCTGCCGCATCTCGCAGGCCGGCCGGCGACCCGCAAACGCTGGCCCGACGGCGTGGACGAACCGGCGTTCTTCGAGAAGGATCTGCCCAAGTCGGCACCGGACTGGCTGGCCCGCGGCACTCTGGTGCACCGTTCCGGTGCCGCGACGTATCCGATCATCGACAGCGCGACCGCCCTGGCCTGGATCGCGCAGCAGGCGGCGCTGGAAGTCCATGTGCCGCAATGGTGTTTCGGCGCCGATGGCAAACCGGGCCCGGCCAACCGCCTGGTGTTCGATCTCGACCCCGGCGAGGGTGTGACGATGGCGCAGCTAGCTGAGGTGGCGCATGCGGTGCGCGACCTGATGGATGACATCGGTCTGCGGGTCTATCCGCTCACCAGTGGCAGCAAGGGCATGCATCTCTACGCCCCACTCGTCGATCCGGTCAGCAGCGACGGCGCCGCGACGCTGGCTCGTCGGGTGGCTCAGCAGCTTGAGGAGAGCATGCCTGCCCTCGTCACCGCCACCATGACCCGGAGCTTGCGGGCCGGCAAGATCTTCCTGGACTGGAGTCAGAACAACGCGGCCAAGACCACCATCGCGCCGTACTCGTTGCGCGGCCGCCAGACACCCACGGTTGCCGCGCCGCGCACCTGGGACGAAATCGGTGATCCCACACTTTCCCAGTTGCGTTATGAACAGGTGCTGGCCCGGGTGGCCGAACACGGCGACCTGCTGGCCGGTCTGGACGGCGGTGCCCCGCGCAAGCGCCGGGCGAGTGCGCCGCGCGCGAAGCGGACCGCTGCCAAAGCCACCCCATCGACGGCCGCGGAGCCGGTCATCTCGGTCGGCGAACCGCGGACCGGGACGCACCTTCGCGATGTCGCTCCGATGTTGGCCACCCTGGGGTCGGTGGACAAACTGACCGCAGCCCGGTACGCGTTCGAGGGGAAATTCGACGGCTATCGGCTCATGGTCGAGGTTGACCGCGGCCGGCTTGCGTTGCACTCGCGCAACGGCATTGACGTCACCGCTCAGTACCCGCAGTTGCAATCGCTGGCGGCTTCGCTGGCCGATCACCATGTCATCCTTGACGGCGAGGTGGTCGCTCTCGACGAGCACGGTGTACCGAACTTCGCCGAGATGCAGAACCGGGCGCGGGCCACCCGCGTCGAGTTCTGGGCGTTCGACATCCTCACCCTTGACGGTCAATCACTGCTGCGGGTCAAGTATCGCGATCGTCGGCGTCTCCTCGAAACTTTCTCCGCTGGAACCGATCTCATCGTTCCTGAACTCCTCGACGGTAACGGGTCACAAGCGCTCGCCTTCTCGCGCACGCGCAAATGGGAAGGCGTGGTTGCTAAGAGATGGGACTCCACCTACCAGCCGGGTCAGCGGTCGGCGTCGTGGATCAAAGACAAGAACTGGAACACCCAGGAGGTCGTCATCGGCGGTTGGCGCAGGGGCGAGGGCGGGCGTTCCAGCGGGATCGGCGCGCTGCTGTGCGGCATCCCGGACGGCGGGGCCCTGCGGTTCATCGGCCGGGTCGGCACCGGATTCACCGAAAAGGACCTCGCCGGACTCAAAGCCACGCTTGCTCCGCTGCACACCGCTGAATCGCCCTTCCGCCCAGCGCTGCCGCGCCAGGAGACCGTCGGCGTCACCTACGTCCGGCCCGAACTCGTCGGCGAGGTCCGCTACGGCGAGCTGACCGCCGACGACCGGTTGCGGCATGCCAGCTGGCGGGGCCTTCGTCCGGACCGGGACGCCGTCGACGTCAGGCTCGAGCGAGAAGCCTAGGCGCTGTTTCGGACTGGATCGTCAGCCCCGCAGGATCGGCCGCAGCGTGTCCAACACATTCGGATCCTCAATGGTCGACGGTATCGGTTCGTCGCGGCCGTCGGCGATCCCGCGCATGGTCTTGCGCAGGATCTTTCCCGACCGGGTCTTGGGCAGTGCGGGTACAACGTCGACGGTGGAGAAACAGGCCACTGCCCCGATCGAGTGCCGGACCGCCGCCACCAGTTCGGCAGCCAGGCCGTCGGCGGACGCCCCGGACTTGAGCACCACCAGTCCGCGCGGCAACTGACCCTTGATCTCGTCGGCCACCCCGATCACCGCGCACTCGGCCACTGCCGGATGCGCCGCCAGGACGGCCTCGATTGCTCCCGTCGACAACCGGTGTCCGGCGACGTTGATGACGTCGTCGATGCGGCCCATCACGAATAGGTAGCCGTCGTCGTCGATGTAGCCGCCGTCACCGGTCAGGTAGTAGCCCGGATGTTCACACAGGTAGGCCGCTTCGTAGCGGGCGTCATCGCCCCACAGGGTCGGCAGCGTGCCGGGCGGCAGCGGTAGCCGGATGCAGATCGCACCTTCCTCGCCCGGCGCGCAGCCAGAGCCGTCCGGATGCAGAATCTGCACGTCGTATCCGGGCATCGGCACGGTCGGCGAGCCGGCCTTGAGCGGAAGCTGTTCCACTCCAACCGGATTGGCTGCGATCGCCCAACCCGTCTCGGTCTGCCACCAGTGGTCGATCACCGGGATACCGAGCACTGTCGACGCCCAGTGGTAGGTGTCCGGGTCCAGCCGCTCGCCAGCCTGGAACAGATACCGCAGCGACGACAGGTCGTACCGGCCGATGTGTGTTCCCTGCGGATCCTCCTTGCGGATTGCCCGCAGCGCGGTGGGGGCCGAGAAGAGCGCCGAAACCCGGTGCTCGGAGACCACCCGCCAGAACGCGCCCGGATCCGGTGTACCGATCGGCTTTCCCTCGTAGAGGACCGTCGTGGCGCCGGCAAGCAGGGGGCCGTACACGATGTAAGAGTGGCCGACCACCCAGCCCACATCTGAAGCCGCCCAGAACACGTCACCGGCTTCGATGTCGTAGATATGCCGCATGCTCCACATCAGTGCAACGGCATGGCCACCGTTATCGCGCACGATGCCCTTGGGTTTACCGGTGGTGCCCGAGGTGTAGAGCACGTAAAGCGGATCGGTGGCCGTCACCGGCACCGGATCGGCCGGCGTGGCTGTCTCCATCAACTCGAGCCAGTCGCGATCGCGGTCGGAGATTAGGTTGCAGCGGTGTTCGGGGCGCTGGACGATCACGCAGGCCCGCGGTTGGTGCTGCGCGCGCTGCAGGGAGTGGTCGAGCATCGGTTTGTACTCGATCACCCGGGTCGGTTCGATCCCGCAGGACGCCGAGACGATCACCACCGGCCGGGCATCGTCGATGCGGGTCGCCAGTTCGTGACTGGCGAAGCCGCCGAACACCACCGAGTGCACCGCGCCCAGCCGCGCGCAGGCCAGCATTGCGATCACGGCTTCGGGGATCATCGGCATGTAAAGCAGTACGCGGTCACCCTTGCCGACCCCCAGCCCGCGTAGTACCCCGGCAAAACGTGCTGTCTGGTCAAGTAATTCGCGATAGGTGTAAGTGCGCTTCGACCCGGTGACGGGGGAGTCGTAGATCAGGGCGGCCTGATCCCCGCGGGCAGCGATGTGGCGGTCCAGGGCGTTGGCGCAGGTGTTCAACTCCGCATCGGGGAACCACCGGTAGAACGGCGGGTTGTCGTCTTCGAGAATCCGCCGGGGTTCCCGCGTCCACGTCACCGCACGCGCGGCGGCTGCCCAGAAAGCCGCCGGATCGTCCACGCTGGCTTGGAAAACGTCGCGGTATTGGTCCATGCCCTGCACGGTAGCGCGGACGCATCGCTATCGTCGCGGCATGGCAGCAGTGGCATTCGACGTCCCCGAAGCCGGCATCGCCCGGATCACCCTCCACCGACCCGAGGTGCTCAACGCCATCGACGGCGCCCGGCTTGACGGTTTCGATGCTGGATTGGACCGGCTGGGGTGGCTGCATCCGTTGAAGGCTGGGCCCGCTGCAGGACTCAGGCTTTCGCGATGACGTTCTCTGCGAACCATTCCAGGTTGCGGAGCTTGGCGTCCAGCGGTTCGGTGTCGGGTCCGTTGATGTAGGGGATTCGGAAGCCGACGATGACGTCGGTGACGCCCTTGTCCTCAAGACGTTTCACACCGTCGACGGTGAAGCCGTCGATCGAGATGACGTGGACCTGGAAGTCCTTGTCGGCTGTACCCTCTTCCTCGCGGTAGCGGTTGAGCTTGGCCAGCAGTTCATCGAGGTCCTCCTCGCCACCGCCGTGCATCCAGCCGTCGTTGCGCGCCGCTCGGCGCAGTGCGGCGTCGGCGTGCCCGCCGATCAGGATCGGGATTGGTTCGGTGGGTGCGGGTGTCATCTTGGTCTTGGGGATGTCAAAAAACTCGCCGTGGTACTCGAAGTAGTCGCCGGTGGTGAGCCCGCGGATGATCTCGATGCACTCGTCCATCCGCTTGCCCCGCTTGGCGAACGGCACTCCCATCAACTCGTAGTCCTCGGGCCACGGACTGGTACCCACCCCGAGACCGACCCGGTTGCCGATCAGCGAGACCAGCGAGCCGGCTTGCTTGGCGACGAGGGCTGGTGGGCGGATCGGGAGTTTAAGAACGAAGAAGTTGAAGTGCAGCGTGGTGGTGGCCGCGCCGAGTGCCGCGGTGATCACGAAAGTCTCGATGAAAGACTTGCCGTCGAGGAACTCCCGGTTGCCGTCGGGGGTGTACGGGTACTTCGAGTCAGACTCGAAGGGGTACGCGACGCTGTCGGGGATCGTCATCGCGTGATAGCCGGCTGCCTCGGCGGCCCTGGCCAACGGGATATAGAAGCTCGGGTCGGTCATCGCCTCGGCGTATGTGAATCGCACCCCGTGATAGTAGAACGTGTTCTATTTTCCGGAGACGGGTAGTCCCCTACTCGCCGCTTTCAGCTCCACCCGCCGCGCTGATCGGCAGCGCGTCGCTCCACACCGACTCCGCGCCGGAGTGGCCGATGCGGACGACCTGCACCGTGGTGGCCGCAGCGGCTACCACGACGAACACGGCGATCCCTGCGGTCAGCGCGGTCGACAGTGGTTTGCCGCGGCTGGCGCGTACGTGTGCCGCCGCAACCAGGATCGCCCCGATGAGAAGGGCCAGGGCGAAGTAGATCATCGTGTCGCCGAGGGCCGCGTGCTTCTCAATCAACTCCGACTCCCCGATGTTGTGTTCCAGCCACTCGCCGGACTCGGTGACGAACGGGGTCATCCCCGCGGTCGCCACTGCCATTGCCAGTACCAACCACACCAGGCGCTGTCGCGCCGCCGGCCAGATCGCACACAGGATCACCAGGAGTCCGGTCAGCGGTGCTATCGCCACGATGAAGTGGACCAGCAACGCATGAACGGGAAGGCCGTTAACCGTGGACACAGCGGAACTCCTGGGATTTTGGGCTCGGGGTCGATTCGATCGGAACATACCAGCTGTTCCTGGCAGGTTCTGGTCGGCGATCTGCTCGCCGCACTGGCAGACTGTCGGCGATGAACCGCCCCCAAAGTCCTGCGGGTCTGCTGCCGTGACATGGCTGACCCGCAATGTGCGGGTGCTGTCGGCGGTGTCGTTCCTTCAGGATGCCGCCAGCGAATTGCTCTATCCACTCCTACCCATCTATCTCACGGTGGTGCTCGGTGCCCCACCGGCGGTGGTGGGGGCCATCGAGGGTGCGGCCGAGGGTGCGGCGTCGATGACCAAGCTGGCATCCGGACCGCTCGGTGACAGGTTCGCCAAGCGACCGCTGATCGCCACCGGGTACGGCATGGCCGCGCTGGGCAAGGTGATCGTCGCGGTAGCCGGAGCGTGGCCAGGGGTGCTCGCCGGGCGGGTGGTCGACCGACTCGGTAAAGGAGTCCGCGGCGCACCCCGTGATGCGCTGCTGGTCGAGGGAATCGAATCCGGTTCGAGGGGAAGGGTTTTCGGGTTCCACCGCGCCATGGACACGCTCGGCGCAGTGGTGGGTCCGCTCATCGGCCTAGCCGGCTACGAGTTGCTCGATCACCAGATCGCGCCGCTGTTGTACATCGCGATCATTCCCGCTGTGCTCTCGGTGTTACTGATCTTCCTGGTACGGGAGACGCCGCGCAGCGGCCCGCGACCGCCGCGTCAGCCGATGTTCACCGGCGTGCGTGAACTGCCACACCGGTTCTGGCGGGTGACGACGATCGTCGTCGGGTTCGGTCTGGTGAACTTCCCCGACGCGCTACTGCTGTTGCGGCTCAACGAGATCGGCTTCGGTGTGGTCCAGGTGATCCTGGCCTACGTCACCTACAACCTGGTGTACGCAGTCGCCAGTTTCCCGGCCGGGGTGCTGGCCGACCGGTTGCCGCGCTCGGCAGTGTTCGGCATCGGGCTGGTGTTCTTCGCGATCGGCTACATCGGGCTCGGGCTCACCACCGACCGGATGACGGCCTGGTTGCTCATCGGTGTCTACGGGTTGTTCACCGCCTGCACCGACGGTGTCGGCAAGGCCTGGGTCTCTTCGCTTGTCGGTTCGGACCGGCAAGCCACCGCCCAGGGGGTGTTCCAGGGCGCCAGCGGTTTGGCGATCCTGGTGGCAGGCGTGTGGGCCGGTCTGCTGTGGGGCGCCGACGGACGGCTGCCACTGCTGATCTCCGGAGTTGTCGGCGCCTGTTTCGCGGCGGCACTGCTGGGGAACTGGGCATTGCGGCGGACTGGATAGGCTCACCGGTATGCGCTCCATCCACGTCATCGGCATTGGGGTGGGCGATCCCGACTTCGTGACGGCACAGGCGATCCGCGCACTCAATGACACGCAGGTGTTCTTCGCGATGGACAAGCGGGAGGCCACCAGCGATCTGGTCGAATTGCGCCGCGAGGTCTGCCGCCGCTTCATTTCTGAGCCGGGCTACCGCTTCGTCGAACTGCCCGATCCGCCGCGAGCCGC
>Ga0114978_10004360_pt1 | contig 11460 bp, 21 predicted proteins | sample S_140212_EF_Meta_FD_87027 | JGI IMG/M metagenome (GOLD analysis project Ga0114978, IMG submission 87027) | Freshwater microbial communities from Lake Simoncouche, Canada to study carbon cycling - S_140212_EF_MetaG | ecosystem: Environmental > Aquatic > Freshwater > Lake | place: Lake...
TCACGCTGCCTAACCAGTCGCTGGATCAGACGGCGGATCACGTCCAGCGGAGTAGCTAAGCCGATGGTCCGCCGCTGATCAGCTTCCCCGTTAGGTGCAGCACGGTGGCTCTTCAGGACTCATAATGGACATTGCGGAATACAATCGCAGAGCTTGGGACGCTCAAGTGGCAAAGGGAAATCGCTGGACGGTTCCTGTCACCAGCGAAATCATTGCGTCGGCCAGATTGGGACTTTGGAGTGTGGTGTTGACACCACAAAAGCCAGTGCCGACAGAGTGGTTTCCAAAAATGTCCGGTCTTGACGTACTTGGCTTGGCATCTGCGGGCGGTCAACAAGCCCCGGTCTTTGCTGCTGCAGGAGCGAAGGTCACCGTGATCGACAACTCAGCACGGCAACTGAAACAAGACCAAATCGTTGCCGAAAGAGACGGGCTGCAAATCGAATCCGTGTTGGGCGACATGCGAGATCTGTCGGATTTTCAATCGGAATCGTTCGACCTTGTTTTCAACCCTTGCTCCGCATCATTCATTCCAGCGGTTCAGAAGATGTTTGACGAGGCGTACCGCGTCCTCCGTCCTGGCGGGCTAATGATGTGTGGCTTTGTCAATCCATTGCGTTTCATTTTTGACGAAGACAAGCTCAAAACTCGTAATCTCGCTGTTAGACATAGACTGCCCTACGCAGACGACACGCATCTTAATGCGAACGAATTAAATCAGCTTCGCGCAGATGGCGAACCATTCATGTTCAGTCACTCACTCGAAAATTTGATTGGCGGCCCGCTACGGTCGGGGTTCATCCTCCGCGACCTCTTTGAGGACAGTGAAGAAGCTGACAAACTTTCAGCATTCTTACCCACATATTTCGCGATCCTTGCCCAGAAAGTGGGCGAGCAAACGCAAAGCACCTAACCAAGCGGTGAACGGGAGCCGCCGGTGACGCGAGTTTTGAAATCATAGTTTTTTCGCGGCGGCCCCATTACCGCTGTCGTTCTGGTGATGATCGGGCCCATTACAGAAGGAGGGATTACGATGCCGACAACGTTTCTCCGAGAGAAAAGCTTGCCGCTATTCGTTTTGATGGCGACTGTTCTCGTTGGCTGCAACCAAGGCGACCCACTGCCAAATGGATACGCGGTCTTCTTCGCGAGCGGCTCCGAAGCAGCTCTCGTGAAGCCTGCTACCAAGGGTGGAGAGTGTATTGCCGGACCCCACGTCGCTGAGCTCGGCAACTCCGGCAAATATATTTTCGGGAGAATCGAGCCCAAGAAAGGTATTCCGCCTCATCCGGACCACGCCCCAGGGTTTTTCGTGATTGACTCGGACACCGATAAAGTCACGACGGGCCTCGATCGCGACAAGTGGCTCACTGAACTGAAGGCTGTTGGGGTCGACTCGCCACAGCTCCACCCCCCGGAGTACAAATGGCCAAAGAAATATTGATCGTGGCTAGCGGCTTATGCTGCCGACGCCACATCCATTGAAGAGCGAGAGAGCCTTCAGGGGCAGTCGCTACAAACCAGAACCACCCGATGCAATGGACTCGCGGGCATCATCGTGCGTGATTGCCCTCCCATGGGCCGCGGGCCATTGATCGGGGCCGTTAGGCGAAGGGAAGCCCAGAGCCAGAGCCGTGTAGGCACGACGCTGATGACTACGGCACCAGCTGTCGGTCTCCTCTCAACAATCGCAGCACACGCGGCCCATGATCGCTCATCAAATTTGCTCTGCCCCGATCGGGCCTTGCGGCCTCACAACGACAACTGCTCCTTCCGCGTGGCAGCAACCCGCGATTGTGAGATATCGATAACCTATTCGTAGTAAAGCTGCTGCCCGGGGCCAATCCACACAAAAATGGATCCGACCTTGCGTACCGTTAGCGAGATTCCGTTGACCCGCCTGTGGGACGCCACGGGAGACGTTGAAGCAACACGTGAGCGATTCCTGACCCGGGACCTACTTCACGAGATGCTGCGAAGCTATCCTGTGGAATTCGTCATTGCGGATGTCGGGCATCCCCTCCGGCATGTCGAGGTGGCTCGCTGCTATGAGTTCTGGAAATCAGAGGTCGTACGCCACCTCGTGAATGACCCCCAAGCAGGCTTTCGCCCTGAAGAGTTTCCTGGCGAGTATGCGTATTGTGCTTCGGAATGGTCCGGCGAGCTCCAGACGCCAATTGTCCTATTAGAGAAGTATCATTGAAGACGCCTAACAAAGCCTTGCAGCAGAATCGCGATGACGTCCTGCGGTATGGTGAGTCGATTGGCTGCGATCTGCTGAAGGCAGCCGTTAGCCCAAAGAAGAACCGTTGGCGGTGATTGCCCAGGCCGGTACACTGAAGTCCATGAGCACCGTCGAAGAAATCGAAGCCGCGATCCAGCAACTGTCGCCTGATCAGATGGCAGCATTTCGCGCGTGGTATGCCGAGTTTGATGCCACCGCCTGGGATCGTCAGATCGCCGAAGATGACGCTGCGGGGCGACTCGACTGGCTGATCCAAGAGGCCCTCGATGACTTGGACGCTGGCCGCTGCACGGATCGATGAAACACCGCGCAAGCCCCCGATTCTGGCGGCTTTACAGGGCCTTGCCGCAAGAGATTCAGCAACTGGCCGATCGCGGCTACCAGATGCTTTTGCAGGACCCGCGCCACCCGTCCTTGCACTTCAAGCGGATCGGAAGGGTTTGGTCCGCCCGCGTGGGCCTGCACCATCGCGCTCTCGCAGCCGAGCGCAACGAAGAGATTGTTTGGATCTGGATTGGGACCCATGCGGAGTACGACCTGCTACTCCGACGCAATGGCTGACCAGACGCTGGATCAGACGGCGGCCATCGTCCAGCGGCATGGAGAATCAACTCGTCCGCCGCTGATCAGCTTTGCCGTTAGCTGCAACTACCTGAGCCGGTGAGTTAGTTCGTGGACTCTGTGAATCATCTCCTTCGCCGCCTCGATGAGGAACTCTTGCCTCGCGACTTTCACAGGCACAAGCACACCTGGAACCGGAAGGCCGAATCGCTGGTGGACGTCATCGATCTGCAGGTGAGCAAATCGGCCGACTCAGTGTTCGTCAACGTTGGCGTCCTGGACGCCGAGATCTACGCCGCCTGCTGGCGGACTCATCCGCCCAGATTCGCGATTGAGCCGAACTGCACGGTCCGCTCTCGTCTCGGCTTGCTCATGGGCGACCATGACGTCTCGTGGCGTCTCGGCGAGAAGGCAGCAGGGGACGAGATCGCCGCAGCGGTCCGAGCATTCGCCGTTCCGTTCCTCGAGCGAATGCATGCGCCGAAGTCGCTCGAACAGTACCTCGAAGCCGACCCGAGCATGACCCAGCGGTACCCACCGCCGATCATCTATTGCGCGTTGCTGAAGTACAGACGCGGGGAAAAGGCGCAAGCCGAGCAGATGTTGCGTGGCCTGCGTGCAAGGACGGTCGGCCCGTGGGTGGCGCGCATCGGCGAAGTGCTGCAGGGTCTCGGCCTTGCCACGTGACGCGTGCATCTAACCACCCGATTCAATGGACTCGCGAAGAAGCCCGGCGGCGTGGATAATCCTGTGGTCGCGAGCCATTGATCGGGAACGTTCGCAATGAAGAGGAAACAAATGAAGATTGCCAAGACACCACTCGAATCAATTCGCGTCAAGTGGACCATCTACGGAATACTCTTCGCGGTAGCAACACAAGCGTGCGTCATTTCCATCGGCTGGCTCCGTGGACGCACTGTTGACTGGATGGATGTATTTCCGACTGGTGCGGCGGCCATAGCCGTCGTATTCGCCGTACAAGGGGCAGTGTACGCTGCAGCTAGAGCACCAAAGGACTAGGTTGATGATTCCGGGGCGACCATTACGCGATTGCGAATTCACCGCATTTCCCGCGTCAACCGTGTCCCGCATTTAATAAGTATCCGGCGGAAGTTCGTAGGGCCAAGAGAGCCTTGGAGACTTGCGAACAAAAGGTTGAACCGGAGTTGCCGTTCACGGTTTCACACATGGCAAGTTGACTGGCGGCAACCCGGTTAACCTAGTCGTTATGCCACAAATCTCCAGCGTCCACTGTACGAAAGGTCGAAACACAATGACCATGTCCAGCAGACCGCTCGTCGGGCCCGGACACTTCCAGTGGAACGCCGGTGGATGGTTTGGCTCGTCCCTCGGTAGCTCCGCTTGGATGATTGTCACCTCATGCTTTTTGGCTCTGCATGATCAACCGACACTAGCGATGGTTCCGGCTGTTGGTTTTGCGATCGTGCTGCTTGCTTCGCTATTGCTCTGGGCACGTCGGAACCGCATCTATCCGTTTCCCGCAATGATGGGCCTACTTGGATTGCTGGCCGTTACAACTCCGCTCGTTTTTATCGTCGTTTCGTCGAATGGGTCCCCTGCGGCTCTTGCCGCTATGAACTGGCCCGCATCGACTTGGCCGACTGTTCTTGTGTGTGCGATTGCGCCAGCGTTGATGATTTGGTTCCTCGTCCTTGAACGATTGGCAACTACCAAACCAGACACAACGAAACCCGATTCCACGATCGTGGTATAACCACCCGATGCAAAGGCCTCGCGGGCATCGTCGTGGGTGATCGCTTGCCAAAGGGCCGCGAGCCTTTTGATCGGGATCGTTAGGCAACCACGATGCGCTCCGTCGACAGCCTGACCCCCGAAGACTTTATCGCGTCTCCTGTCTGGCGATTCACGCACTCAAGGTCGTCAAGGGGTGTTGACGTTGCACCGGTGCGGCGGCTTCCCGTCAAACAAGCCACTGGTTGTGTTGTCGGATGCAGCCTTCGACTAGCCAACCGCACCGTGCTGAGCGGATTTCTTGGCAACCTGGACACCAGCAACGTCTGACTTACTCAGCACGTTCTGACAGTCTCTGTCTTCCGAGAAGATGGAGCGGTTTTCCATCTAGCCCGCTACCATGATTTCGACGCCACAGAGCGTGGCCCCCTCGCTCTCGCAAGCTTTCTGGGCCTGCCGTTGGAGGCAGTCTTTCCCATCGAATACGACGTGGGAAATGCCATCATCGGCCCGGCGGAGATTCTTCGGGGGGCGATCCCCGCCGAACCCGAGGAAGGGCTGTCTCGAGCGGAGGTGATTGCTCTAGCCGGTCCTTGAGATTGCCTAACCAGACGCTGGATCAGACGGCGGATAGAATCCGGCGGTGAGGCGGAGCCGATGGGCCGCCGCTGCTCATCGCAATCATTAGGCCATTGTGGTAGAATGCTCTTATGTTCGACATCGACCAAGCTCTCGCCGAACTTACGGCCTTGCCCGTCACCGACCGACTCCGGGTCGTCGAATCCCTATGGGACAGCATCCCGCACGATGCTCCCATCGAGATTTCTCCAGATCAGCGCGCGGAGCTTCAGCGCAGGATCGCTGCTTATCGGCAATCCCCCGAACAGCTTCTCACATGGGAAGAGGTTCTCGACCGGCTACGCGATGTGGGATGAGGTTCTCGCTTCGGTTTCGGCCTGAGTTCGCATCCGATCTCGATGCCGGACGCCGCTGGTACGAAGAGCGATCGCCTGGCTTGGGCGCTGTATTCGCTATGGAGTGCTCGAAGTGCCTCGCGAGGATTCAACGAAATCCCGACTGGGTGGCCGCTGATGCGGACGGCGTGCGATCTATTCGCCTGTCACGTTTTCCATACGTCATTCACTTCCTGCTTGAAGACGATCTGATTGTCGTCCTAGCGGTCATGTTTGGGGGTCGTGATCCCTCAGCCTGGCGCGGGCGGGCCTAACCAAGCGATGGAGCAGAATCGCGGTCGGGTCTTGCGGAGTGGATGATCCAGTGTCGCGATCTGCTCATCGCGGTCGTTCGGCGGGAGAGGGCGTCATGGTGGACGATCGCTACGATCTTGGCTGGCTGGTCGGACGGACGCTCGCCGAGGTCAATGGGTCCGAGCACGGCTCCTGGCAGTTCGGGTTTGGCCCAGACGCCGGGGTGCGGGCCGATTGCCCGTGGCGCGTGATCCGCGACGGCGGAATCGTCCTGAGCAGCGAGGACCACGGCCAACAGTACGGGCTACCTGCGCCGGTCGATGCCGAGGCCGAGTGCCGCCGGCTGATTGGCGGCGCGGTCGTTGCGGGGGCCGAGGTCCGCGACGAGACCCGCGATTTCGTCATTCGGTTCGCGTCAGGGACGCGGCTGGAACTGGTGCCGCTGTCGTCCGGGTACGAGAGCTGGCAGTTGGGCGGCCCCGGCGGCAGCCTTGTGATTGCGCAGGGCGGCGGTCAGTTGGCCATCTGGCACGCGCTGAACGCCGAACCAGGCGCTGCAGCAGGCGGCGGGGGCGGGTAGGCTTTTTACGGGTCAGTGCTCCAGCGGCCCCCGCCGCTGCTGAGCTCATCCGTTCGGCTTCCTTGTGGCCTCGGAGTGTCCGTCAACAATCAACGGAGGAGCAATGAACAAAACGCTGGGGACACTCATCCTCGCCTCCGCCGTCCTTTTCACCCCGCGGGCCCCGGCTGACCCACTTGATGGGTATCGGCCAAAGGCAGTCGCGGGAGCCGTGAAACTCCGAGATGACGGCGAACCGGCCAGGGGGCGTCGAAAGGACACGAAACCCATCAGCCCCGACGAGGCCGCAAAAAACGTCGGCAAGCGCGTCACCGTGGAATTCGTCGCCAAGAGCCACGGCTTCAACGGCGAAGGCGAGGGTTTCAGCGAACTCGGCTCGGAAAAGGAATTCGAGAACAAGGCGTGGTTCGCGCTGCGCTTCTCCCGCAAGGCCATGGCAGAACTCGCCAAGAATGGGATCACCGATATCGGCTATTTCGTCGAGGATAAAGTCGTGGCGACCGGCGTTGTCAACGAGATCGATTTCGGCGCGAAGCTCGGTAAGCGACGTTTCATTTTCATCGACGGCTTGTCGCAATTCAAAGCGACGTCGATGAAAAAGCCGACCTACACGCCGACTGAGGATTACAAGGTCGTCAAGATCCGGGGTTTCACGGTGCTGTTCCATCCCGACGTTGTGGCGAACGTGGAGGAGATGAAAAAGGCTATTGACAATTTGGAAAAGGATCTCGGTGTCATTCACGATGCCATGCCAAAGGATAAGCTGGCGAAACTCCTGAAGTTGCGGATCTGGATGGAATGGGATAAAGCCTCCGGGGCCGCATTTCATCCGAGCGCAATGTGGCTGCGGGAACACGGCGAGAATCCCGACAAGGCAAACGGTGTTGATTTTCTCTTTACGAAAAACTACGCAAAAGATTTTGCGACTGGGAATGGGCATCACCACCAAGTATTGATCCACGAATTCTCGCATGCTCATCAACACTTCGCCATGGGCAGCTTAGACGACCAGATCAAGCTTGCCTATGCGCATGCGATGGATCGGAAATTATACGACAGCGTCAAGTGGGCCGATGGCAAGGTGGAAAAAGGCTATGCGGCAACGAACGAAAAGGAATACTTCGCTGATCTGAGCATGACTTACTTTGGCGAAGGAATTTACTATCCCTTCACCCGTGCGGAACTCCGCGAACACGATCCCGTCGGCTATAAGATGGTCCAGGACGCGTGGGGCGTCAGGGATGACGGTCAAGCAAAAACAAGCCGGTGAGTAGTTCGGAGAAAACAAAGGGTCGGGAGCCGATTTCAGAGGACTCCCTTCGCCGAACGAATGGATGCAGTTGACCGGGCTTGCATTCTGTCCTTCCGAAGTATGAAGTCATTGTAGCCGGCCCGGCAACTGATCCCGGTTGTTCCGTGAAACATCTGGATCAGTCATGAGTGCGATCTACGTCGAGACCTCGATCGTCGGCTACCTCACCGCGCGATCGGCGTCCGACGTGGTGTTCCAAGCCCGTCAAGAGCTGACACGTCGCTGGTGGCAGCAGCGTCGCGACGGCTTCGACCTCTACATCAGCCAACTTGTGTTGGATGAGGCCGGGGCGGGTGATCCGACGGCAGCGGCGGATCGCCTACGTCTACTCGAAGGCTTGCCGCTCCTTGGGGAATCTGCGGAGGCTGATCGGCTTGCCGACCTGCTGCTCGCGAGGCACCTCCTGCCGTCAAAAGCCGCGGCGGATGCTCAGCACGTCGCCTTAGCCGCCACGGCTGGCGTAGACTACCTGCTGACCTGGAACTGCAAGCACATCGCAAATGCGGATTTGCTTCCCGCACTGTACGAGACACTCAGGGCCGAAGGCTTCCCGCCGCCCCTAATCGTCACGCCTGAGGAGTTTTCCGATGCCGGTTGAATCCCTTTACGCCGATCCCGTGGTAGCTGAAATCCACGAGGTACGCCGTCGCCTGCTGGAGGCCAGCGGCGGCGATGTCGCAAAGTTCCGCCAGCGCCTGCGTGAGAGGCAGAGCGCGTCAGGGCGGCGGATCGTGTCCGGTTCGGTGAAGAAGCACACGGAACCAAGCGATGCAATGGACTCGCGGGCAGCGTCCTGAGTGATGGTTCATTCAGTGGCCGCGAGCCATTGATCGCCAACGTTCGCAATATCCTTGCTTGAGGAGCGACTCTGAAGATGAACCCAACGATCAACTTTCCAGATTCCGATGCGGCTGTTGTCGCAATACTCATAGGGCTGTTCGGCATCGTAGCCTCGATTTTCTGGATGGTCGTGGCTTGGCGAGCAATGAAGGCTCACGAAAAACTCTCCGCCGCCGCTGAGGAGATTGCCCGGCGTCATAAGTAGTTTCGGTACGAGTGAATCAGGTTGCGAACCACGCGATGCAATGGACTCGCGGGCATCGCCGCGCGTAATTGCAGACCCGAGGGCCGCGAGCCTTTGATCTTTGCCGTTAGGCATTCATCTTGACGGACTTCGACGCATACGTTCCGCGACACAAGTGCGACATCGAGCGCGCTGAAGCCGCGGTGCGTCTCGGCTATCCGGAGGCGGAGCCGATCCTCGGTCGACTCATAGAGTGGCTTCAAGACTACAACTGGCCCGTCGCACACATCATCGCGCCCTTCCTGGCATCGATCGGACGACCTGTCGTTCCCCAGATCTGGCTGGTCCTGCGGAGCGACGACATGCAGTGGAAGTACTGGGTAATCTCCCAGGTGATTCGCTTCCTGCCGAACCACGTAGCACTGGAATTCCGGTCAGAGCTCGAGCGGTTGGCCTACCGCCCGGAGCCGAGCGAGCGCATTGAGTACGTGTCTGAGGTCGCAGGCGAGACGCTCCACGAACTCGGCTGCAGCGTGCCCGATGCCTAACAAGCCGCTGCAGCCGACGAGCGGCGATCACCCGTCCGGCGAGGGCGGTACACTTCTGGCGCCGCTCGCGGCTGATCGGGAACGTTCGGCGGCGGAGGAGTGGATGTCACTTGTCGTGTCTGCCTTCTGGACTGACCCGGCGACCGGCGAGTCGTGTGAGTTCACCGACTGGGAGGACGGGCATCACATGGCCGGCGTTGAGCGAGCCCGGACTGATCTGTGGGGATCGGGGGCGTTTCGGCGGCGCGGGGCCACGTTCCTGCCGCAGCTTGCGAACTCGGACCTGTGGGTTGGCCCGGGCGAGCTGCCGGCGTTCGTCGCGGAGGTGCGGGCGCTGCTGGCCGACATGGACGGGTTACGGGCCGAGATGGAGCGCGAGGAGGACTGCACCCTGCCGCACTACCTCGCCAACTTTCTGCGGGCAGCCGAGTACGCCGCGGCACGAGGCGGGGGCGTCATGATTACGTGAAGCCGCAGCACGCCGAACCAAACGCTGCAGCCGGCGGCGGGGGCGGGTAGGCTGCCCTGAGATCAGCGCTCCAGCGGCCCCAGCCGCTGCGGAGCTCAACCGTTAGGCGTCTACGCCATGAAGCGTCGTGAAATGAACTCAGTCGCGAGGTCGCTCTGTGCGTACCTCTGCTCTCGCAACAACGACATTGCGGGATACTGGGGCATCGGAATGCTTTGCGCGGCCTCAAGACGCCAAGGCAAGCCAAAGATGAGCTTCCAGATTCGCCCCGGGCAACTGATTAGGATCGTGGGTTGCGAGCTCACCGGGTCAACCGTCGTTGCCGACAAGCTTGGCAAGTTCCACCTCGACTCGATTGAGGGGCGGCTGTCCTTTTTCGAGGACGGCCGTTACCCGCACGGAGCTGAGAAATACACCTGCGGAGTGGCCGTTGCGGTCGCGCAAGAAGGACGCACGGGCATGAGCCTGAGCCATGTTGAGTGCTGGCCCCACGATCCAACGCTTGAGCGTCGCCGCGCGGGTTTTGCAGAGGCCGATTACTTGATGTTCAGTCGAATGTGGAGTCGCCTGAAGAACGGCCCGGCATAACCAGTTGCTGGATCAGACGGCGGACAGGATCCAGCGGTGGCGCCGAGCCGATGGTTCGCCGCTGATCAGCTTCATCGTTCGGCCACTACGCTAACTTCCTCGTTTGATTGCCGCCCGGTATGATCAACGACGGCTTCTTTTCAACTGCGGAGGACATCATCAATGAGCCTGAACTTATCGCAATTTGGCATCGACCGCCTCGACGCACAGCAGCGGGTGGAGTTGATTGGTCTGAACTGGGACAGCGTTCCCGACGATGCGCCATACACACCCCCCAACTGGCATATTCAGGAATTGGAGCGGCGAATTGAAGCCGCTGACGCCAATCCTGGCGCCGCTGAACCTTGGGAGGCGGTGCTGGCGCGATTGTCGAGGAGTTCATGAGTTTGCCCGTTGTCCTGCGTCCGGAAGCCACGAAGGACGCGGCAGAGGCGATTGGTTACTTCGACGCACAGCGACCTGGCTTGGGGCAGGCCTTCTTGATTTAAGTTCAAGATGTCCTGCTTCGGATTTCAGGTATGCCCGAAATACATGGCATCGTCTGGCGGAACGTGCGTGCGGCGCGACTGCGGCGCTTCACCTATGTCGTCTATTACCGTGTCCACGAAGATCGTCTGGAGGTGTTGGCCGTGGCCCAGGGCAACCGTGACGCTGCTGTGTGGCAGGGCCGCGAGTGAAAGACCGAGCAGGCCGAACCAAGCGATGCAGAAGAATCGCGATAACGTCCTGTGATTTTGATAATCCGTTGGCTGAGATCTGCTGATCGCGGGCGTTCGGCCAGCGGAGGCGTGGGAGTTGAAGTGGCACACTCGGAGCCAAAGTTCGCGTTCCCGAGCGCTAGCGCCGTGGCGAATGCGGTAGCAAAGGCTAAGGCGTCGCTGCCTCAGTTCCGAGGGGCGCTGGAAGACGGAAGATGTGCGGGATCGTTTCATGGGGTGAAGCTGCACTTCCCGCGGGTGGACGGGAGCGAGGGGCACCACGTCTGTCTGGCGGTCACCAGCTACTTTGCGAACCTCTACTTCTGCACGCCGAGCGAACTACCGGCCGACCTGGTCGGGCTTCGCATGGGGGAAAGCAAGCTAGCCACGGATGACGATGTCGAGGACTGGATGATCATGGTCGGCGGAGTGGTCTGCGGCGGCTATTCGCTACGTGCCATTCGGGCCGACCTGCCGGTGACAGAGCGTCCGGAGTTTGATTCGAAAATGGAAA
>Ga0114978_10004363_pt1 | contig 11456 bp, 15 predicted proteins | sample S_140212_EF_Meta_FD_87027 | JGI IMG/M metagenome (GOLD analysis project Ga0114978, IMG submission 87027) | Freshwater microbial communities from Lake Simoncouche, Canada to study carbon cycling - S_140212_EF_MetaG | ecosystem: Environmental > Aquatic > Freshwater > Lake | place: Lake...
AGATAATTTAATGCCTCAGCAAAATCATCTTGATACCTATAGTGTAATCTGCTACACAAGAAATTGAGATCACCATCACCCAGAGCATGTGCGAATTGTTTAAATACAAGCTCTGGTTTCTTATTTGCCATGAGATTTCTCCATGTCAATTTTAAAAAAAGACAAATTAGCGGATTTGCTAACAGCCAACTGGACAAAGTTTATTGATTACAGAACTCTTATGAGCTTTGTAATAAACTCTGTTAAATTATATGCAAGTAATTGGTCAATGTTAGAATATGACAAAAAAATTCAAGGAAATAAAATTATGGTAAGCAAAACCATCTTAACTAAGCAAGGATTGCTTTTTTGGGTAGATTTTGAAGTGCCAATAGAAAACAAACTATCTATTGGCACTATTGAGCTATGCCTAGATTTGTCTGGTAATTACCACATTGAGAAAATAGTAGGTAATCTTTTTTACAATACCTAGACTACATTCACTTGCCTGATAGATACACCATCCGAATCAACGAAGGTTTCATCAAAGATTATTGCCTTGTCCTCATCCTCAAACCTAATCCCAAGATTATAGCTATCAATTACAGCGGCCCTGTTTTCTTTTTTGGCTATAACCCAACAGTATTCATCTGACTTTTGAATTTTTCCATTTTCATTTTCCTCCGTAATTCCTATCTCTAGAAGAACTCCATCTGGGAGTCTTAATTGGATATGCCCATGTTTCAAAAGATGATTAATGAGCAAAGCTTGAATTTTATTAGTTTTCATTAAATTGTCCTTTTTAAAAAAGACTATTGTATTTATGCTATAAGAATATAAAACAAAAAACTATTGTTAATCGCTGATACAAGCAAATTTTATTCCTAGATAATTTTTATATTCTACTTCTTCTTCAACTAACGGTAAAGAGTTGCCATTTTCATCTTCTACTTTTGTCCAACAAAGTACAGTTGTTCCTTCCCTGACAAATGAAAAAAATATATTTGTATTATCGTTGCCAAGTATAGCCATTCCAACTTTGAAAACAATGTGAAAAGGAAGAGTGAATAAATTTTTACTGAATATTTGAATACTTTTTACCCGATTCTTTTCAATATCGCTTTCTGTGTAAAATATACAGATATTATATCCATCTAAATTGACATTCCAAAGCCTATAAGAATTTAATCTGTTTTCAACTTCATTACTCATTTTAAAAGTTGAAAACGGACGCATGATCTTGGCCCAAAGCTTGCAAAGATCAACCATTTCAAGAAAGTTTTCTGCCTTTAACATTGAATTTTTCCTTGTAGATTTTCTATCAGATTTCTTATGCTTGGCTTAGAATAATGCATTATTTGATTCCAGATACTACTTTCTTGTAATTGTTCGTTCAAAGATTCATTAAGCCTAGAAATTACCCACATTATTACTTCTTCGTCTTGGAAAAAATTGTGTAATTCAAAAAATTCATTAACATTATCGATGTTTTTGTATTCAATTTCATTCAAATAGTTCAAATTATGATTTGTCTTTTTTACTCTTTCAATAAAGCACAATATTAATTTACACCAATTAATAGCATCATCAACATCCACGCATGCATCATTACCCATGATCCTAAATTCAACCGTTTTTCTTTTATCCTTTTTATAGTGGAAAAAATTGATAGCAAAATATTTGTTTTCACTCAAAATTTCCATACATTTTTTTATTGTAATTTTACTTGCGCTATCAAACTCATAATAAAAACCTAATGGTTTACAATATCTGTTCAGCCATCTATTTTTCTTAGTAAGAAAAAAGAAAAAATGCTCATATTGAATCCATTTCTCTACCAGAAAACATAAATCATTTTCATCAAAATCTTCAATCTCTACATGCAAGTGCAGACTACATCTGTCATCCGCTGTAATCGATTTATTGGAGAGGAGGCCCTCAATTACCTTTCGTATTTCCATAAGCGCATGATATGGTTGCTCAGGAGGGCTACAAACCTCTAATCCACAGCTTGAATCTGGTTTAACTATCCAATGATCATTATTGTTTGTTTGATGCCACTTATTAATATCGACACTTTTTCCAAGGGTATTTTTTATTATGTCTCCAAAAACATAAATACCATTAGGCAAGTTGTTTTCAGAATTTGAACGACTTTGCCGATCAAATGAATTATACTCTAACTCTACACCCATCCTTCTAGAACAAAAACTAAACATTTGCAAACCTTATAGATTTGTACTTATAATATTATAACCGGAAAGAAAGGCAGTATTATGTCACAAAAAATTTGTTTAATGGTTGCAACTAAAGAAAATAAAAATTTTTTTGTATCCAGACAGTATATGAAATCATTAATAGAGTTTTCCAATAATTTAAATTGTACTTTATCAATTGTAAAAACAGATAGTAAAAATATAAATGAAATAACAGATTTTGCTAAATTATTTTGCAATCAAAATTATGTAGACAATCAATTTTCTTATGTCGTTTTAAAAACAAATTTAAACTGTGAAAAAACAAAAAATAACAAAAAATTTCAAAAAACAAAGGAACCAAAAAAAACCTAATTATCTGCAAAAGGTTAAATCTTAGACTTAATGACATTCACCACATCTGCTAATGTTATGCTAGAGGATTTTTTAATATCAAAATCTAATTTGATATTAAACTTTTCCTCAATATTATAAATCAAATCTATTGTGTCTAAACTGTCTATTCCTTTATTAGATAAGGATACATTATAGTCCTCTACGCATAATCTTTCACCAAAAATATCAGAATAAATCTGTTCAACAACCGATTCAACTGTATTCTGGATTTGCATCATAATCTCCTAAAAAAACAACTTCCGGCATTATACCGGAAGTTGTTTTTTTTCCAACCAATCTTCACTAACCTAAGATGTTATCAATTTCATTATCATCGCCATCACCGGCATCAAAAGCCTCAACATCAGGATTATCAGTAGCATTGATTGCATCCTTGAATGGAGCAAGATACTCCATAACTTCTTCAGAAGAAGATGCATCAATCAAAGCAGGGCACTCAGCAAGAACATCGATAGGAACATCATTTCTTTCCATACTGGATTTAAATTTAAATCCTTCTTTACCTCCAGCAAACTCTGGTTTGACTGTGAAGTTACCACCACCCCCAGCTACAAGCCTGTCAGCGTCTAACAACGCACCCAACAATCCACCAAGAGGGTTGATACCCTTTTCAAAAAACAAAGGAATGTTTTCAACCTCTATAAAAGGTCTAACACTCCTGTTCTTCTTATTGCTTATCTTGATATTGATACCGACAGATTTCTTTTTAGCTAAACCCGGAACCTTCTCCTCAATTTTCTTCTGGGTCTGTGTTCTAAACCGCAAGCTAGCGTAAAAAGGCAAAGCGTTTCCACCACCAGCAGTAGTTTCAGGGTTGCCATAAAGGACTCCAATTTTATCACGAATTTGATTCATGATAACAACGCTAACATTATTCTCTTCCATGATAGTATTTAGTTTTCTAAGCTCTTTTGAACAAATTTTAGCCCTTTCTCCGGGCTGCTCGTTCCCTCCCACAATTCGCTTGAAATCTGCCTGTGTGTAACCTTCAGGCAAATCAGTTTCTCTGAATTCCCTAGCGCAAGGGCTCACAGAAATAGAGTCATATACTATGACAATCGGTTTGTCAGTATATTTTTTGTTGCTACGAATATGTTCAATAGCAAGGTACATCACATGAAAACACTTCTCAAGAGTTTCAGGAGTATATCTTACTATTCGATTTAAATCGGCATGAGAAGCTTTTTTAATAAATTCTTTGTTGATAGCGTTTTCACTATCAATCAAAATAGGTACACCACCCAATTTCTGACAACCAAAAAGCAAATTGGTGCCAAGCAAGCTTTTAGAACTTGCACTAGGACCATATATTTCTGTAAGTTTACCGCCCGGAACACCACCATTAATAAACTTGCCAGAACAGCAATAATTAATTGCCAAGTTTCCAGTATCGATGTAATAATTGGAAGATTTTTCAGATTCTCCAACAACTTCACCACCTGTAGTGCTAGCCAAGCTAGCAAAAATATCATCGTCAGCAGCATCGGCTTTTTTTGATCTTGCCATGTTAAATCTCCTAAATTTTTAAAAATTTATACGAAAGGACGCACCAAGGGACATAACAGCCCCTTGGTGCGGAGAAATTATTCTTAGCCTAGTTTATCAAGCGCAGCTTGCAGTTCATCATCCATGCCCAGATTTATCAAATCTTCAATCTCGGACTTGGGAGCAGCCTTTGCTGCGGGTTTAGCAGCGGGAGCAGCTGCCTTTGCTGCTGCGGGCTGGGCTTTTGCTGCCTTTGGAGCATCATCTTCCCAATCAGCTTTCTCATTGCCACCATTGAAGAATTCAGTCATCGCTGCAATAATTTCTTCTCTTGGCAATAATACCCGGAACCCCTCAAGGTCGTGAAGATTTGCAAACCATGATTTGATTTCTGCATCTGTCCCTAGAGAAGAAATGTCTTCAAAACTGCTTTGGGCATAGTCAGGATATTCAAATCCTGCATTGCCTTTCTTGATCTTCTTCACCAAACGGAAGTCTCTGCCTTCAGATGGGTGAAGGACATTACCAAGCTTCTTCAAGCCAGTAATCTGATTACCATTAATAGAATCAATAATAATAGTTTGTAATGTCTTGCCACAAGAAAACACCTTGGGACCAACATTTGTGTCCATGGAGTTTAATTTGGGATTAAGTTGCTGACGAACAATCGTGTTCCAGTAGAACCGCTCAATAGGCTTGATGCTCCGGGCGGTATTCTGGGTTCGGATTTGCTCATCACCATGCTGGTTGTTAGCAACCTTCCATAATTCACCATATTTCTGGCAAATTGGGCAGTCATCTTTAGGATTGTTTGTGGGATTCAACCACATGAAACCCTTGGGGGTTTTTACCCTTTGTCGTAAGCAATGAAATGTTTTTGAATTTGGGTATTCACCAAGGCGGTGAATTCTTGTGGAACAGAAGTGCCACTTACCCTTTAGAGCCGGGAGCAACCTGAGAAGGACATAGCCTTCTTTTTCAGGCATCTTAACAAAGTTGTCCATCGCTGTGGTTTCTTTGTTAAGAGCAGCAGCCTCAAGGCCCATTTGCTCCATATTAATATCTTCAATTTCGTAACTCATGTCCAAACCTCGTAAAAAAAGTAAAAAAAGTAAAAAAAGTAAAAGTTTTTAAGTTGCTTGCCTACTTTCAACGAAAGTATGAAAGCAAACAACTTAATTTATTGTATTAATATCAAGATGTTTTTCAATCAGAATTTTTTAATTTTTTTCGGATTCTTCTTTTTCTTTAACGGCTTGAACCATTTCTTTTTGCAATTCAAGCTGTTCTTTTACACTTTCAATATTCTTCTGGTGCTCTGGATTATCTTTCATGTATTCTTCTTCTAGAGCTTCAAGAATTTTCATATTGTGCTCCAATCTTTCCTTGATTTCTTCCGCAGAAAGATTGAGGTTCTGTTTTTTTGCAAATTCACGCTCATAAGCTTCATCTCGCTCATGAACGAGCTTTGCTTCTCTTCGAGCTTCCAATCGCTTTCCAATAATTTTTTTCTTAACAGCCTTTTGACGAGCTTTCTTTTTCTGAAGCTTATTTCTTTCCTTACTCATTACATCACCTCAATTTTGGGACACTTCCGTCCTTAACGACACCACTCCAATCCAAACGATTATCTACGCTGGATTTTGATCTAGCTGAAAAGTCTACTTCACTATCACCAATAAGACTAATATTATCAGAAATAAATAGTTCATCATTTACATAAACAATATTTCCAAGATCATCTACGGTTTCTATAGTAATTCCAATTCCATTCATTACTGGCTTTTCTGAAAATACTGGGTATTTTTTATCCACCGTGAACTTGTAAGGAAATTTTTGTCTTGCCTCGATAGTCAACGGTGTAAAGATAACTGTTTTTATCACCCTTCTTTGCTTGGGTGGTGGTGGTGGAGCTAAATTAATATTTACTTGTGCAGGTGGGGTTGGCCGTGGTACTAATTCTGACTGTGGTTCAACTACAGGGTGATGGTGGGGCAAATGTTTGTTGTGTCCCAATACTAAAACATCAGACTGGGATTCTTCATCCTCACAATCAAAAACAGGTTCGTTTTTGATTGTGAACTTTTTATTTTTAATATTAAACCCATTTTTATTCTGTTTGAAAGTTATTTTTTTTCTTACAAATTCATAAATGTCTGCATCGAAAATCAAAACATCTCTTCTTGCATACTGAATGTTAATATGAGATATAAGATTTTCTAAAGGATATTCTTCATCTATTTTGCCATAAACTTTTTTCAATATTTGCGGGCTATCGCAATCATAATCAAAGGAATTTTCCTTTTTATTATAATATTTAAAATGTACTTCGTAACCCATATTTTACTCCGTTCCAATAATTCTATTCTATCATGAGAAAAAATCCAAATATATAACATAACCTAATTAAAAAACTTATCAAAAATTGTTTTTACCCAGTCAAAATCAGGTTTTATTTTAAATACTTCTATTCCTGTATGTTCTATGAATGTATTCCAATTAGCTTTCATCTCATCATCGTATAAAGCAGTTCCATGTCCATCTATCATGTATATCTTTTTAATACCGTGCTCCCATAAAGCCATACCACAATCTAGGCAACATTGACCCGTAACATATGCTATGCCACCATCTGGTCTAACAAGACAATTAGCCAATGCATTTCTTTCAGCATGAAGCATCCATGTATATTTCTTCGGTCTTAAATTAGGGAGATCATCGTCTTTCATTCCTCTCGCAAATCCATTATATCCAATACTTAAAATTCTGTTATTATCATCTGTAATAACACATCCATGTTGTGTTTGCATATCATGGCTTCTTTTGCTTGCAACAGCTGCAATAGCCATAAAATAATCAATAAATGATGGTCTTATTATTTTCGTTTGTAACGCACCCTCCACCATTTTGTTCACCTTTTTTCTTAATCCTATTAAGATTTCTTTTAACCTTTGTATTTTTGTGTCTTCTCTCAAAGGCATCTTTTCTCAACCATACTTCTTTTCCACGACAACTGTAGCCCCAAAAAAATCTTCCCAAGATAGGATCAATGTCGCTTCGTCTTCTTTTTAAATGAGGGTTATTCTTTAGATTTTCCATCACAATATTTCTAGCCTGCTTATTTCTATCCTTAATTGAATCTTTATTTTTATTTTTGTATTTCTTATAAGAATTGTTTCTATTTTCTATATTATTATCGGCTTCTTTTTTAGTTCCCCAGTAAATTTTATGTCCAAAAATTCTTTTGACGAACAAATTTGGAGTCTGTGGATGGGGGTCACCAACGCAAAATGTTGGAGCAGGCAACTTAGCACATCGATAATAATACCTAGATTTAGATTTTTTATTTTGATTAATATATTTTTCAAGCTCTTCTTTAGAGCCAAATACAGGCTTACCACATGTAGAAACTCGAATAAAGTACAATCCAGTTTGAGGGTCGCATTTGCCTCGATAATTTCTCTCTTCGGCTGGCAGCTTATTTTGTTGCTCTAAATATTTTTTATATTTGTTATTAACATAATTTTTTCTTACTTGGTCCCATCTTTCAAAAACTTTAGGAGAAAGCCAAACTTCCTTTTTAGTTCCATTCTTATGCTTATACGCCCAAAATATCTTTCCATCTTCTCTGACAGTTTTTCTTTTGATCGCCATTTTTAAATCCTTTTCAAAGCCCAATAACACCCATCTTTATGTCCATGTCAAGCTTGTCCATTTCTTTACGCAACATATGTCCTCTATTATGTGCATCATCTCTTGCATTGTTTAAAGCATTTAGATGAGCATATAGGCGATCCTTAATATATTTTGCATTTATAACAGCTTCTTTAACCAAGGCTACATCAGGATCACCTTCTGCATAAAGTTCGGAAGTCTTGTCACTTTTTCCATCTTCTTTGAAATTTTTGAATTTAGAAATGTAATCTTGTTTGTACTTCGCTTCCAAAAGAGAATGTTGTCTTGTTGACTCAGCCAAAGCTGCGCCAACATAATCGGTTATACCCGATATTCTTTCAAAAAAAGTATTCAATGTAGCATCTGAAAACCTCAAGTTATCAGAGTCAATTTCAAATGTTTGTTCACCAATTCTGAATGATTCATTCGGCATAGTCTATTTCCTCTGCTTCGTTCTTGGGTTCGTAGTTCTTGTTCTCAACAGCACCGTCTAAATTCACTTCTCCAGACTTGGTTTGCTGATAATTATGCATTCCTACACGATACAGCCCTTCAGAGCATTCAGCAATATCCAAGTTCTCTTTGTTGTATTTTACAGTAAAACTAAACCTGCTTTTTCCGTTTCTGTGTTTTACCACAAATATCCTTCCAAATCCAGCAGTAGTTTCATCATTTGTCTGATTTATTGACCACAAACCATCAAGAGGCTTGAATTGATCAAAACTACCACCAATTGTTCCTTCATCAATAAATTCAGACTCAGCAAGACTTGCAGCATTCTTGTTAGGCTGCATTGCTGTAAATACGCACATTTTATTTTGAATTGCTAAACCACGAAGGTCTCGCATTATCCTATATTTGCTTTCCCATGCAGCAATTCCCGGTGCATCTTTCATTTCACCGGGATAGTCTACAATCAATAAATCTGGTCTAAACCCATACAACTCTAGCTGATTCAAATAAGCAACAATATCGTTGACATCTATTTGCCCTGATGGGAATTGTTTAATCAGAAACCTGTTTTTATCGGTATAATTTCTAGTTTCCATAGACAGCAAATTGACAATCTCTTCACGATGCTTCAACAGATTCACATGAGGCAAGAAAGTAAATTGACTTGTAAATCTCTTGGCAATGCTATAGCAATCCATTTCTACAGACAGATACATAACCTTTTTGCCACGCTTCACATTGTCCACCGCAGCTTTTACAAGGCTAAGAGATTTACCCTTTCCGGGCATGCCAATCCATGCAAATATTTCCCCTCGTTTGCAACCACCTCCTGCCAAAGCTGTATCGATCTTTGAAAAACCACTTGTAAATGTATCTTCAACACAAGTGTCTTTGCCAAGGTCAGCAAAGAACATCTCAATATTCTTGAAGTATTCAAAACCTATTTCAAAGTTTTTATTAACATTCATAGCGTCTCGAAAACGCTCATATATCTTGGTCCAAACCTCTTCACTTTCTGGATCTTTTTTCAAATCTTTTTGAGACACATCCATTGCAATTCGCAAAGCCTGAGTCTTTGCAAATATTAAAATTTTATCAAGAAGAATTTCTCTTGAAGATGTTGACGGAACAAATGCTTCATATATATTTTCTAATTCATTTTGATAATAAAGTATTACAGAATCTTGCTTTCCCTTTATTTTTTCCAGTAAAATTTGTTTTACAACAAATTTCTCTGGCATGGATTTATATTTTTCATGATATTCGTAAATTGTCCCACAAATCTGAACATGTGCTTCATTTGTAAAATATTCTGGTTGAATTAAAGATTTGCTTTGAACTAGAAAAAAACTATCTGTAAGAATTAATCCTAAAATCCTTCTTTGGAAGTTATCGTCCCATTTAAATTTAGATGGTTTAGGAGCACTTGCGATAAGTGAATTAAGAGTTTGTTTTTCTGATTCACTTAAATCACTCATATTCACCCATAAACAAGATAATCATGATCAGACAAACTTACTTGGCCGCTACGAATCGGTTTTTCCCGTGTAATCTTTTTACCAAGATTCCTTTGAGCATTCCAGACTATTTGCTTACAGTAAGTAAAAAACTTCGTATCAAAAATCAACGACCTGCTTTTATCAGGCATATCGGAAGGCTGTAAATAACCCTTACACAAATTATCCAGAATTTTCTCTTGGTAATCACCAAACTTTTGACGATTAGCACCATGACGAGTTCTGTTCTTCCACAAATCAAACAATTCATTTAATATAACATCTGCAACTTTATCTAATTTTTTATCAGACAAACTAGAAAGACTAGTATCAATATAAACTTGTCTTTTATAATAGGAACCAGCCCTCAAAACAGCCAGCATAAGTTCTTGTTGAAAATCATCCAGATCACATTGATGATTATTATTTGAATTCTTGCGGGTCAACTGCCAAGCTGCATAGTAACACAGCTGGCCAAATTTCTTTTCTAGATTTTTATACTCTTCAGAAGTAATAGGAAAATTTAGATATATAGAACTCAAATTACACCTTCTTTTCTTTTTTCTAGCAATATCATTTTGTCTAAAGTTTTTCCCAAACTTGCACTAACCTTTAACTGCAAATTTGGCATCAAGCTCAACTTGCTTTCCAGTATTTTTTTAGCCACATAAAAAGATTCTTCGATATTGTCTTTTTTAATTGCTAAAAAATAACCGTCATGCACATGGAAAGCTATGGCAAAATTTTCTTTAGCTTCTCGATACAATTTTAACAGGGATTCCAAGCAAATTAAAGCCGAAGGAGATTGTATAATAAAATTTCTAGCTTTATATGATTCTCCGTCTATGAAATAACGCTTGCGTTGAAAACAATCTTCAAGATATCCGTTAGCTGAAGCATCGCTTTGGGCGGTTTCAACAAACTCAAAACTTTTTCTAAAAACCTTGCTTGCAGAATTGTAGTATATTTCTGCCTGATCAATTGATATATCTAGAGATTTTGCTAGACCATTCTTGGTCTGACCATATATAAGCGGAAGAAATATTTTTTTACCTAAATTTTTAGCGTCCTCATGATTTTTCAAACCAGTAATTCGTTCAAAAAGATTTGAATAAACATTATTGTCAGGAGACTGCACTATCTCCAAAAGAACGGGGTCATCAGCCAAACAAGCAAGAACAGAAACTTCCATATTCCTGTAATCAAATTGCATGAAATATCTGTATATCTGATTATAAAACAAAAGATTTTTTTTCTCTTCCCCTAAAGAATGCGGATTGAACACATTCTTCTTGTCGCAAGAACAAGACAAACGCCCATTCTCTTGCCCTTCAATGTGATAATTACTATAAACAACCGTGCAACTATCATCGTTTAGTATTTGAAAAGATTCTATAGCAGGAATTACTTTTCCTATTAAGTCACGATAATAATTAGCAAAAATACGATAAACTATATCATTTTTTATAAGGGACTTAAAATTGGCAATACTAGAAGACAAATTTCCTTTGCTGGACTCTAATGAACGGTAAGATTCAAACCAATACAAATCAACAAAGTTACTCAAGACAAACTCATGATGACAAACACGACGATAATAAGAAAAAATAGATTTAAAATTATAGCCAATTATAAAAACCTTTTTTGAAGAAAGCACGGATTCAATTAAACGCAGTATAGAAAACGAATTTTCGGAATTCAGGTCAAGAGTACGACTGTACCCAGAAGTACTCTGTAATCGAATTTTTAAGGCCAA
>Ga0114978_10004364_pt1 | contig 11456 bp, 10 predicted proteins | sample S_140212_EF_Meta_FD_87027 | JGI IMG/M metagenome (GOLD analysis project Ga0114978, IMG submission 87027) | Freshwater microbial communities from Lake Simoncouche, Canada to study carbon cycling - S_140212_EF_MetaG | ecosystem: Environmental > Aquatic > Freshwater > Lake | place: Lake...
AGATGATCTGGAGCGTGCCCGAGATCGTCGCCGAACTCTCGACGTTCTTCGAGCTGGCTCCGGGCGACCTGATCTATACGGGCACACCGGCCGGTGTCGGTGCGCTCAAGTCGGGAGATCGCATCGAGGCGGGGATCGAAGGACTTGATGCCCTCGTCACGTTGATCGCCTGATCCTCGAGACAGAGGTGCCCGCCAAGGCACCTCTCACCGCACTACATCACTTCTTGCCGTACCGCGCGCCGATTCGCCGATAAGCCTCACGAAAGGGGATGCCCTCCTTTACCACGAGCGCGTTGGCTTCAGCGGCCGCGTTGATAGACGGATCGAGCTGGATGTTGTCGGCTCTGAACCGGACCCCGGCCAGGGCCGGAACGAGGATATCGAGCGTGTCAGCGCACAGGTCGATGGCGCGGAACAAGGGGATCTTGATCAGCTGCAGATCGCGCTGATAGCCCGACGGCAGCTTGGCAACGATGCCCTGGACCTCGTTCAGGCACGCATGGGCAGTGGCCGTGCGGCCGCGGATCAGTTCGAACACGTCAGGATTGCGCTTTTGCGGCATGATGGACGAGCCCGTCGTGAACTCGGCAGGCAGTTCAACGAACGCAAATTCCTGCGTGTAGAACAACATAAGATCGGCGGAGAGGCGGCCGACGTCCTGCATCACGAGCCCGATCTGGAACAGCAGTTCGGCCTCCGCTTTGCCGCGCGACAGCTGTACGGCCGTCACTGGCTCATGAACCTCGCGAAAGCCAAGGCTGCGTTGCGTGGCAGCCCGGTCAATGGGCAGATTCGGTGTACCGTAGCCCGCTGCCGAACCCAACGGACTCTTGCTCGTCCTGCGCTTGACCTGCGCAATTCCCGCCGCGTCATCCCGCAATTCCGCAGCAAACCCGCCTGCCCAGAGGACCACGGAACTCGGCATGGCCTGCTGCATGTGGGTATAGCCGGGAAGCACGACGTCGCCTGCGCGCACGGCTAGCTCGTCCAGCGAAGCGGCTACGCCGAGTGTCTTTGCCTCCAGGCCGTCAATGACGTCAAGCAGATACAGTCGCAATGCCGTCAATACCTGGTCGTTACGGGAACGACCGAGGTGCACGCGACCGCCGGCTTCGCCAATCTTCTGCGTGAGCAGACTTTCAATTGCCGTTTGGCCGTCCTCGTGTTCCAGGTTCACGCGCCAGTCGCCGCGAGCATGCGCTGCGGCGATGTCAGTCAGGCCCGTCCGGATCAATTCGAGATCCGAAGGTGACAGCAGGCCCTGTGCACTCAGCATCTCGGCATGCGCGATGGAAGCACGCACGTCATACGCCACCAGGCGATTGTCGAGGGCGTGGTCTTCGCCGGCGGTGTAGCGAAGAACGCGTTCGTCGAGCGGAGCTCCCTTGTCCCACAGGCGCGTCATGGCCGTTGCCTATCCCTGCTGCTCAGCCGCACTCAGGGCTTTCGTATCCTGCACGATGAGCGTACCGGTGCCTTCGTTCGTGAAGACCTCCGCGAGGATACTGTCCTGCGCCTTGTACGAGATCACATGGACGCGGCGTACGCCGCCCCGGATCGCGTCTTCGATCGCCTTTGCTTTCGGCAACATGCCGTCTTTCAGGCTGCCCTGGTCCCGCAGCCGCTTCAGACCATTTAGGTCCGTGTACGACACCACTGATCGTGGGTCATCGAGCGATTCGAGAATGCCGGCCGCGCCCGTGCACAGAATCAGCTTCTCGGCCTTCAGGGCTGCACCAATTGCAGACGCCACGGTATCCGCATTGATGTTGAGCAACTGCCCCGAATCATCAGCGGAGACCGGGCTGACCACCGGCATCAGTCCGTCATCAAGCAGCTGCTGCAGCACCTTCGCATCCACGAGGTCGATGTCACCGACAAAGCCGTAGTCGACGGTCTGGCCTTCAACGATAGCCGGCGGACGCTTGTGGGCGCGGATCAAGCCGGCATCGACGCCGCTGACGCCCACCGCGGCAATGTCCAGTTCGCGGCACATACCTAGAATCTGCGTGTTGACGAGGCCGTTCAGGACCATGCTGGTGACGTCGATGGACTTCGCATCCGTCACGCGACGGCCGGCCACGATCCTGGGTTCGAGCCCGAGCGATTGCTGGATCTCGGTCAGCTGCGGACCGCCGCCATGCATCAACACTACGCGAATGCCAACCTGGTGCAGGATTGCGACCTGTTCCATGAGCCCGCGTGCGAGTGCCGGATCGCCGAACACCCCACCGCTCGCCTTGATGACGAAGATCTTGCCCTTGTACATGCGGATATACGGGGCCGCGCTCTTGAGGGCGCGGACGGCAACCGAAGGATCAGTACGATGAACCATGACTTTGACTCACATCAATGAGAGCGTTTGCGGGTAGGCTGGAATTGCCAGTGACGATTTCGTGGAAGACAGGGCAACCGCGTCAGTTGCGACGGCCACGTGACTGACTCGTATTGCTGCGGAACATCTTGTAGAGCACGGCCATCTGCACAACCATGCGATTGTAGGCCTCGCGCACGACGACGCTGCGCGGACCATCAAGGACCTCATCCGCCACGGCGACGTTTCGACGTACTGGCAGGCAGTGCATGAAGTGGCTGTTGGGGGCTGCTGTCTTGAACCAGCTGTCAGTGATGCACCAGTCGTTCAAGTTGCCGCGCAATTTCACTTCGGCTTCGCTATTGCCGTAGTGAAGAGGCGAACCCCATTCCTTCGCGTAAACGACATGAGCGCCTGCGAGTGCTTCGCCACGATCGGTGGTCTCACGCAATGAACCGCCTGAACTTGCAGCAGCCTGTCGCGCCTTTTCCATGATCGGTGCCGGCAGTGCATAGCCTTCGGGGCGCAGCACGACGACTTCCATGCCACGCAAGGCGGCCATGTGTACCGTCGCAGACGGCACGGCGAGCGGCAGTGCTCGCGGATGATTTACCCAGGACAGCACGAACTTGCCACGCTCCGGTATCTTGAGTTCATCCATCGTGTACCAGTCTGCCAGGGCCTGGCAGGGATGGTTCATCGCGGACTCCATGTTCACAAGAGGCTTGTTGCAGAGGTCGGCCATCATCTTGAACTGGGTTTCGGCCATGTCGGCTTCCAGGCTCTTGCCCTCAGCGAACATGCGGATGCCAATGGCATCGCAATAAGAAGCCAGCACGGGCACCGCTTCGCGCACGTGTTCCGCGGCCGATCCGTTCATGATGGCGCCGCTGCGTGTCTCCAATTGCCACGTGCCCTGGCCGGGCGTTACGACGAACACCGACCCTCCGAGACGCATCATGCCGCTCTGGAAGGACGCCAGGGTGCGGAGCGAGGGATTAAGGAAAAGCAGGCCAAGTACCTTGCCAGCCAGCGCCTGTGGGTCGGGGTGGCTTTGCAGACGGGCGGCCAGTCCCAGCAGGTCCTTGACCTCATCACGCGAAAAGTCGGCCAGATCGAGAAAGCGATTCATGGAAGAGCGCTCCATCCCATCGGCACCGGGCGCTTGCTGCAGTAAGTCATTTTTCGATCCTCAGGAGCGCGGCACGCAGCATCTCCACGTGCTCGCTCTGCAATACATAGGGAGCCAGGATGCGCACGATATGCGGATCGCCACTCGTTCCTGCCAGGATGTCCTGCTTCAACAAGGCGGCCTGGATGTCCTTGGCTGGGCGAGTCGTACGCAGACCCAGCAGGAAGCCGGCACCCTGTACGGCCGTTACGGGTCCCACGATGCAGCGTTCGCGAATCTCCGCCGAACGCAGTCGGACGTTTTCCAGCAGGTTTTCCGACTCGATGATGTCGACGACAGCTTCGACCATCGCGCAGGCCATTGGCCCGCCACCGAAAGTCGTGCCGAGGTCGTCGACATGCAGGTGCGCAGCCATCGCATCGGAGAGCAGCAGCGCAGAGACAGGGAAGCCCGCACCCAGCGCCTTGGCGGTCGTGATCATGTCCGGCGTGACGCCGTACAGGTTCGCCGCAAAGGGATGACCCGTACGGCCAACACCGCACTGCACCTCGTCGAAGATCAGCACTGCCCCGGTCTCGCTGCAGCGCTTCCTCAGTGTCTCCAGCAGCTGCTTGGGCAAATCGAGTGCGCCCGCGACGCCTTGAACCGGCTCGACGATCACAGCGCCCGTCTGCTCGGTGATCGCAGCGCTCGCTGCCTCAAAATCAGTACGTGAGATAAAACTCACATCGAACGGCATTTGCGGAAAGCCATACCATTTCTTCTGTGCACCCCACGTGACGGCGCCCGCCGCAGCGGTGCGACCATGGAAGCTGCCTTCCAGGGCAATCACCTGGCGACGGCCCGTGATCTTGAGCGCCAGCTTGAGCGCATTCTCGTTTGCTTCGGCGCCCGAGTTGATGAAGAACACGGTATCGAGCCCGAGGCCGCAGAACTTCGCCAGCCGGGTTGCTGCGCGTTTGCGCACATCCAGTGGCACGGCGTTGCTCTGGAAAGCCAGTGACTTGGCCTGGTTCGTCAGTGCAGCCAACCACCGCGGATGGCCATAGCCCAGCGCGGCGACCGCATGACCGCCGTACAGATCCAGCACGCGGCGGCCGTCAGGGGTATTGAGGAAGACGCCTTGGGCGTCCACGACTTCCAGAGGGAACTGGGCATAGACGGGCGCGAGATGGTCGGGCGGCGCGTTGTGCCCCGCCTCAGCCGGTTTGTTTGCTACAGGTGCTTGCATGGCAGTCATCCTTTAAGTCCAGCCCGGGGCTGGAGCCGTGAGACCAGCGGTCTCCGGAAGGCCCAGCATGCGGTTCATCCATTGCACGGCACCGCCCGCCGCACCCTTGACCAGGTTGTCCACCACGCACATGACCGCAACGGTCTCGCCACTGGCGACGGCGCTCAATTGCGCGAAGTTGCTGGCCACTACGTCCTTGATGCGCGGCATGTCACTGCCAACCCGGACAAAATGCGAATCGCGATAGAACTCCTCGAAGGCAGCAACGAGTTCAGCCGTCTTGAGGGGTTTGCGCGCCGTGGCCTGCACGGTAACGTGAATGCCTCGTGCGAAGGGGCCGGAATGGGGAACGAAACAGAAGTCGGCCGCCTGACCTGAGGCTGCGGTGGCGAGCGCCGTAATCTCCGGCGTGTGCCGATGACTGAGCGCATTGTAGGAGTACAGGTCGCTATGGCGCTGCGGGTGATGCGTCCCCGCAGTTGGCGTGCGTCCCGCGCCGGTGCTGCCAGTGACGCCAGACACGAACAGGCGCGGTTCAATGAGGCCCAGTTTCAGCAGCGGCACGCTTGCAAGGAGGATCGCCGTGGCAAAGCAGCCGGGATGGCCCACGTGCGGTGTCGTTAGTGCCTTCAAGTGCTCCGGGACTGCGCAAGTGAAGTCCTTGATGCGTCCCGGTGCGCCGTGCGGATGTTTGTATACGGCTTCGTAGGCGGCAGCCGTGGCGTAACGGTAGTCAGCCGAGATGTCGACGACGCGCGGCTTTGCACCCTTGCTTTCGGCCACAGTCAACAATGAGTCGAGCAGCGCATGAGACACGCCATGCGGGGCCGCGGACAGCACGGCTGATGTCGGCAGTGATGCCACAAGCGCCGTGGTCTCTTCCTGGTTTGTGTACTTCAGGTCCGGGAAACAGGAACGCAGGTGCGGAAAGAACTTGGCAACTGGCTCGCCCGGCTGACTGTCCGACGCCACGGCTTTCAGATCAAGGTTCGGGTGGCCGGCAATCAGGCGCAGCAGTTCGCCGGCGACATAGCCGGTTCCGCCCAGAACGACAGTGGGAATCCTGGGCACGCTGCTCATTCAGAGACCGCCTTTGCGAGTTGCGCCGGCGACAAGCCGAGGCTGGCGATGACTTCGTCCCCCAGTGCAGCGCCGTTCGTCATGGCGTTCCACGCAGCCACGCCCATCTGCTCGCGGATGATCTTCACGCCGACGTCGTTGTCCGTTGCGGGACCGGTGACGACGCTGGGTTCGATACCGAAGCGCTCGCGCAGCAGTTTTACGCCACCCCATGCCGCGACGGGATCGTTGGCGGACAGGACGACGGAAGTCAGCGAGGCCTTGATATCCGGTGATGCGAGAATGGCTTCGACGCCGTACGCGCCGAGGATGCCGTCGCCGAGCTCGAACACGATGACATCCGGTTCGCCTTGTGCCATTTCCGTGAGCAGGGCCCGCGTGATCGCAGGGCCGGTCTTGGCAGTTGTCGTCACTACGCCGAGATCGGTGAAGATCATGCTGCGGCTTGCGCCGGCGTCTTCCATGGCAAGGATATCGCGACGCAGGGATACGCCCGTCGCCTTGAACGCATGGACGACAAGGCCGCGATGACGCATGCGGCTGACGATCGCGCATGCGGCTGCGGTCTTGCCTGCTTCCATGCAAGTACCCGCAAGCGCGACGACCGGCACCTTCTTGGTGTCGACCTGGACGTTGTAGTCCAGCGGGCGATAGCCGACCTTTGCCGGGATGCCGATACGCTCACCGAGGTACGGAAACTGCAGGACGACGCCGAGCACGCGGCAGTCGAACGGCTTGCCCTTGTCGGGGTTTGCCGAATCGACGATACCCAGCACGCCGCCGATGTTCAGCACCTGGATGATGTCGCCTTCCTTGACGGAAGTCGGCAGGTGGCCCGAATAGCCGAACAGCGCCTGGCGATGGCCCAGTGCGCCTACGATGATGTCGCCCTTCGATACCTTGGCCATGCGGCCGCTGGTCAGCTCCAGCGTGTTGTACGTCGACTTGTTCGTCAGGATCTCGACGACGAGAACGACGCCTTCTTCGCATGGCATGTCCGTGGTGGCGATGCGCAGTTCGTGTCCCAGGTTCAGCGCCTGCGTGATCGATGCGACTTTGTCTACAACGACGGTTTTCATTGCTCTTTACTTCCCACGGCCGGCGCGGGCCCAGAACATTCCGGGGAGGCCGACCATCTTCGAGAAACCCAGTGCATCGGCGGCAGTCCATTCGCCGGCCGCTTCACCGTATACGCCCTTGGAGGCGGCCATGATCGAGTAGGGCGAGGTGACGCCCTCGATGAACGCGACGCCAGGGCGGTACAACACTTTCACTTCACCGGTGACGCGCGCCTGTGACGACAGCAACAGTGCTTCGATATCGCGGCAGACTGGATCGAGATGCTGGCCTTCATGGACCAGGTCCCCATAGGTCGACGAAACAAGTTCCTTGACGCGTATCTGGCGGCCGGTCAACACGAGCTTCTCGAGCTCACGATGCGCATTCAGCAGCACCTCTGCAGCGGGCGCTTCGAATGCGACGCGACCCTTGGTGCCGATGATGGTGTCGCCCAGGTGGATGCCGCGACCGATGCCGAAACGGGCACCGATGGATTCCACTTTCTCGATGAGCGCGACGGGCGACAGCGACTCGCCGTCGAGGCTCGATGGCACGCCCTGCGTGAATCCGATGGTGTGGCGTTCCGCGGGCTTCGGATTCAAGAACGCATCGCGTGACAGCACCCAAGCCTCATCCGGGATGCTGCCATCCGAAGTCAGGGTCTCCTTGCCGCCGATCGTGACGCCCCACAGGCCGCGATTGATCGAATACGCAGCGCCGTGCGGCGGAATCGTCAGCTTGCGGTCTTCAAGGTACTTGAGCTGCTCAGGCCGCTTGAACGCGCGGTCGCGCACGGGAGCGAGGATCGTCAATTCCGGTGCCAGCGTACGCAGCGCAACTTCGAAGCGGACCTGATCGTTACCGGCCGCAGTGCAACCGTGCGCGACGATCTGGGTACCGAGCTTGCGGGCCCATTCGGCAATCGTCTGCGCTTGCATGACGCGCTCTGCGCCTACACACAACGGATACAGCTGGCCGCGACGGATGTTGCCCATCACCAGGAACTTGAGCACCTGGTCGAAATAGCCATCGCAAGCCGAGACGAGGATGTGGTCCTGCGCGCCGAGTTCGCGGGCGCGGCGATCCAGTACCTTGGCTGCGTCCGCGTTGATGCCGCCGGTGTCCACAGTGACGGTGATGACGGGGCGGCCGTAAGTCTCCTTCAGCCACGGCACGCAGAAGGACGTGTCGAGGCCACCGGAAAACGCCAGCAGGATGGGCTCTGCGCCCTCAGGAATCGTGTCGCTCATGATAAGTAAGGAATCTCTAGACGTTGAAGACGGCGCGAAGGCGGTCCGTCAGCTTGCGCTGGTCATGGACGTCCTCGGTTGCGATGAAGATGGTGTCATCGCCGGAAATGGTGCCGACCACTTCGGGCCAGGCGGCTTTGTCGATGGCGACCGTGACGCTCTGGGCCGAGCCGGTCATGGTCCTGAGGACCGTCAACGACGGTCCGGCAGTGCGCATTTCGAGCACGAAACGGGCGACTGCGGAGAACGGATTCGCGGGCGCCATGTCCTCCTGGGCCGGGATGATGTAGCGGTCGCCGGCCTTGGCCACTCCGAGCTCCCGCAAGTCCCGGCTGACACTCGACTGAGTGGCATCAAAGCCCTGCTTCTTGAGGACCTTCACGAGCTCTTCCTGCTTGTGCACGGGCGATTCCCGGAGGATCCGGAGAATGGCCGCGCGGCGCGAAACAGGAGGGTGTAGGTCGATGCTCACTCGAGATGCCTGCATAAAGCTGCGCAGATTTTGCATAAATATGCAGAGGCGGTCAAGGGTGTTCTGGTGTGGCTATTCCAGGATGCGACCTGACGCCAATACCTGTTGCCGCCTGCCTGCCAACGGGCGAAGCTCCGGTCTTCCCCTTTTTTCCGCTAGCTCGGGTCCCCGTTATGCCGCCCACGCTCGATCTGGCCCGCAAGCTGCTTGCCTTGGCACAAAGCGGCCTGCATTTCACTCGCGACGCCTATGACAAGGAGCGCTACGAGGAGATCTCGCGGATCGCTTCGGAACTGCTTGCCGCTCAGTCAGCCGCGGTGCCGGGTGCCACGTCGGAGGTGATTCTCGACCTATGGCGGCAGGACAAGGGCTATGTAACGCCCAAGATCGAAGTAAGGGGCGCTATATTCAGGGAAAACGGAGGCATCTCCGAGATATTGCTCGTCCGTGAGACGATCGACGGCAAGTGGACCCTACCCGGGGGATGGGTGGACGTGAACGAAGGGCCCCGCCAAGCCATTGAAAAGGAGATCGTGCAGGAGTCCGGCTACATCGCCGAAGTCGTGAAGCTGGCAGCGGTCTACGACAAACTGCGGCACGACCATCCACCGTCGCTGTTCCACACCTGGAAGCTGTTCTTTCTCTGTGAAATCAGGGGAGGGCAGCCGACGCTCAGTCTGGAAACCGACGGCATCGAGTTCTTTGCCCTGGACTCCCTGCCGGAGCTTTCGATGTCCCGGACGACCCCCGCGCAGATCGCACGGATACACGTGCACTACTGCAATCGGGACTTGCCGACTGACGTCGACTGAATCAAGTCCAGAACTGCTGGATTGCGAACACAGTCCACGCCACCGCAGGCAACAACAGCAGTCCCGGCAGGATCTGCAGGGCAAACTGCCGGTCCCCGAGGGTAAAGGCGGCGACGCACTTGCTCACCGTATTGCTCGCCACGCCTGCGAGCACGCCCATGGCAGCAAGATTAGCAGTGTCCCCAGCGCCGGCTACGGAGACCGCAGAGATGGCTGCGGCATGGGCGTCGGCGAATCCAGCGAACACGGCGGCCAGCAACAATCCACCGGAACCGAACCACCGCGTCAGCAATGTCGAACCAATGAGGGCGCAGCCCAGGATGACCATGAACAGCAGGGCAGTCCGGGGATCAAACGGACGGCCAAGCACTGCGTCGCCTTCCTGGGGCGCGCGCACGCTGCGCAACGTGAAGAGGGCGCCATAGGCAACGGCTGTCAGTCCCGTGGCCGCGAGCGGCCAGAGCAACAGGCGCAACGCCGAAAGATTGGTCAGCCCGATGACAATGGCCAGCTGCAGCACGGTGGCCACTGAGGACAACGCTGCGCCGGCTACGGCACCCTGGCGCAATGTGGGGTGCAGTTTGGCCCGTGCTCCCATTGCGCCGATGGTGGCTGTGCTGGAAACAAAGCCTGCCACGAGCCCGGCAATGGGGAGGCCGAGGCGGCTGCCCAACGATCGGAGTGCCACATAGCCCAGCGCATTGATCGCCATCAGCAGGACCACCAGGACCCACAGCCGCCTCATATTGATGAGGTCCCATGGATCCACCGCCTTGTCGGGTAGCAGAGGCAGGATCACCAGGGCCGCCGCCGCGAGCAGCAAGCCATCATGCACTTCAACGTCGTTGAGGGCGCGATGGATGAACGTGTGCAGGCGAGTACGCGACGCAAGGACGATGGCAACGATGACTGCCACGCCGGCAGCGAGGCCCGGCTGCCGAATTGCCCATGCGCCAAGCAGGAAGGTGATGAGTTGCGCGACTTCCGTGGTGATGCCGGGATCGTGGCTGCGTGTCCGCTGGTAGCCGACAACCACGAGCAATCCGATGACAACGCCCACGAGACCCAAGGCCACTTCGCCTATGGAAAGCGCGATGGCACCCGCCAGCGAGGTCAGCGCAAACGTGCGGACGCCGGCGATGGCGCGATTGGCTCCCCGTCCCTTGTTGCGTTCGCGCTCCGTGCCGATCATCAGCCCGATGCCGAGCGCGACGGCAAGTCCTACAAGGATATCCTCAGCCGGCTGCATCCGCCCATCATAGCGCTTTGGCGCTAGCGGTCCTTGATCCAGATGTCCTTGAGATGACCGAGGGCCAGAGTACGGATGTTCTGGACCGGGTTCTTTTCCCACGTGAAGCACGGGGGATCCCGGCGCAACATCGGCCAATGCTCGGTGCGCAGGATCTTCTCCAAGTATACGAGCGTGCCGCGAATTGCATCCATATAAGGATTGCGGCCGTTGAAGAGCCCTTCGAGGTAGTGATAGGCCCCCGCAAATTCTCCATCGAGGCGAGTGCGCATCACTTCCTCGAAGAACTCCGGCGTGGTTCGCAGGAGATCAAGCCCCGAGCTGTAGCGGACCTTGGTTTGGCCGGCAGCGTCTGTGCCCAGCGCGATGCCGCCCAGCACGAACTCGGGATAAAGGCGATCACGACACTTCTCGAGATAGCAGCGATCCGACATCTGCGCGATGAGGTCACCCGTCCCTACCAGGTGGCCCAGCGTGCGGTCCCTGGGGTCGTCGAGGCGAATCTGGTCGAATTGCACCTCGTATCCCGTGAAGTGCACGATCTGTGTTGCGACGGGCACCCATTCCGCCATACCTACAGTCGACAAGTAGCGAGCCAGGAACTGGGCGCTGCGGCTTACATGGCTGCTCGTGAACTCCGCGCCATTGCGATGCGTGGTGTCGTCGGTCTGGCGAATGTAGCCGGCGTCGTGAAACAGCGCGGTGACGACTCCGAGGATGGCGCGTTCAGGACCGAGCTTATCCTCGGGAGGTTGGGACCGCTCGTATCCGGCCATCAGGCGAGCCCCTGCGAGGGTGCCATCCAGAGAGTGCTGCAGGTCATGATAGACAGTATCGCAGCCGTAATACCCCGGA
>Ga0114978_10004369_pt1 | contig 11451 bp, 7 predicted proteins | sample S_140212_EF_Meta_FD_87027 | JGI IMG/M metagenome (GOLD analysis project Ga0114978, IMG submission 87027) | Freshwater microbial communities from Lake Simoncouche, Canada to study carbon cycling - S_140212_EF_MetaG | ecosystem: Environmental > Aquatic > Freshwater > Lake | place: Lake...
GCCAGAGCTGGCGCTTCCGGCATCGCGATATGCGGTAACCCGGCTTTACAAAGAACGCCTCCGTCGGCACTGAGCACGATCGAATCAATGCGCATTTTGCCATAACGATAGCTGATCCACACGGGCTGGTCCGCCTTGATTCCGCCTTTGGGCAAACGCCACACGGTGCCCCATTCCAAATCCGCCTCGTAGTCCGCGCCTTGCCTGAAGATGACCGCCGAGTCCTCCGGCCCGCCGCGGACGACCAGACTCGCGGGATCCAACGCGCCTTTCATCGTGCACTCCGCCGCGACCACCCCCTTCAGCCGGATGCCTTTCATCCAGCCTGTCGTCGCGTGTTCTGCGGCAAAGTCGGGCAATGTGTCACACTTCTCAGCGGTGACAGTGACGCTATCCGGTTTGGGAATTTCCACCGTCTCGCTGGCAGGGGATGTCCCCGCAACAGAAACCGCCCAGTCGCCCGTCAGGCGAACTTCGTTGGGAACTCCTGTTGTCGGCGTGTCAGACATATTCGAAGGCACCGCGACGCCGTTCGGCTTCGTCGTCGGGGTTTGCGCAACGCCGCTGCCGGCCAGGCCGACAATCAGCAGCAGGGTAATGATGCGTGTTTGATCATAAGACACTGCCGATGGAGAGTTGTGAAGTTGCGCGTGGACCGGAGGAATGCAATTCTGAACCGGCGTATTCCCCGCAGGATCCGCGCACCGTTAACACCGCGGGGATTTCGTGAAAGCCGGGGGTGTATACCATCTCACCGTTGAGTATCCTGAGTAGAAGATCAGTGGCTTTCATGGCCATATCAAAAAGAGGCACATCGATCGAGGTGACGTTAGCCATCTCATGGGGTTCGTGGTTTTGGACACCGCTTGAAATTAGTAAGATTGGACCTGGGAAAGACAACCCCATGGAATGGAGTGCGTTGCCGACTTTCCCGCACAGGTATTCCGCCGTGAGGAAAATGCCTACCGGACCATCCCCCTTAACCATCTGGAAAAGTGGATTCCGAAGGACGTCCATGTCATTTCCCATGCGGATGACTGATGTCTCCACGCCGACCGGAGCAAGTTTCTCGGTATGGTTTAAAAATCCCTCCTCGCGTTGCAGGAGGCACGTGAACGACGCGTAATTCTTGGGGGTAACCACGACCAACCGCCGCGCGCCACACTCGATCAGATGGGCTGCGGCACGGGCGCCAATCGACCGATTGTTCACATCGACGTTCATCAGCCACGACTTCGATTTCTCAACTGTGCCCATGACCACGACTGGAAAAAGCCGCAGTGCATTGCGTAGAAAATCTTCTGAATGGCCCTCCGGATCCACATAGAGCAATCCGTCGAGAAGATCATCTCCCTCATGGGCGTCAGTCATTTGACCCCGCCTATCCCGTCTGTGGATCACAAGGTCGTAGGCCGCAAAAAGCGGGTGAGAAAATACGCCCGAAATAAAATGATGTGAAACTGGCGAGAAAAAAGGGCCGGCTGGTCTTGTTTCGTCTTCCAAGGAGGGCAGCGTTGGAAAAGAAATCCCGACCAGGTGGGTGCGCTGGTCGGCTATGGCTCGCGCCAGGCGGTTTCGCCTGTAGCCAAGTTCGACAGAGGCCCGTCGGACACTTTCAATGGTTTCAGGGCGAATCGGAAACTGGCCGAATCGTCCGTTGAGAATCCGCGAGACGGTCGATTTACTAAGGTTACAGTGTGCCGCCAACTCGGCAAGTGTGACCCTGTGAGATGAAGGAGACGTCTGGGGTTTCTGTTTGGACTTGATGAGCTTCTTCTTCGCCACTGATGTGTCTAACTAGTGCGTCAACTCAATAATGTCAATTTTCCCCACACCGTCGAATGCGGGGATGCCATCTGCGGGTGAACCGATTAACTTTGGTGATCAGAAGATAAAAATTGTGGCAAACTTTGAAGAGCAAAGAGCTTTGAGATCACCCCAACAATCAACAATGAAAGCAATCACTCACCTGATGCTCGCCATCATAATTGGCTCTCTCGTTCATAATGTTCGTGCCGGGACGCTGGAATCCGATTTCGTCCATCCTCCGGAATCCTCCAAGCCGCGCTGCTACTGGTATTGGATGGACGGCCACATTACGAAAGAAGGCATTACACGCGATCTGGAAGCGATGAAACGGGTCGGCATTGGCGAAGGTTACATTGGCATCATCACCGGCCAGAGCGGCATCTCCGCCCGCGGCGAACCCAAGCCGCTGACGGATGAGTGGTGGAGTTTCATCGAGCACGCCATCCGCGAGGGCGGTCGGCTGGGGGTGGACATCGGTTTTTTCAATTCGCCCGGCTGGAGTCAATCGGGCGGGCCGTGGATGAAATCCACCCAGACGATGCGTTATGTTGTCTCGTCGGAGACGCGGTTGCGCGGGGGGCAACACTTCGAGGGCAAACTGCCGGTGCCGCCGGGTGAGTATCAGGGTGAGTTTCAGAAAGCCTTTCAGGACATCGCGGTGCTGGCGTTTCCGGCCCCGAGCGGCGAGGACGAACTGGCGAAAATCACGGCGCGCACACCCAAGACGGTTCGTTTTGAAATGGGACCGCCGTTCATGGTGCGGAGCCTGACGGTGCAGCCGGTCAAGCCGGTGAACGTCACCGCCGAGTTGCAAGCGTCGGATGACGGCCAGACATACACGACGGTGAAGCAGTTCGCGATTGAGCGGCGCGAACCTGGCATGGGTCACGGCCCGGTGGCGTTTGCTCCGGTGGTGGCCACCTTCCCGGCAACGACGGCGCGGTTCTGGCAGTTGAAATTCTCGGAGGAATGTGAACTCGGCGAGATCCGTCTCTCCCCGGCGGCGCGGGTGGAAAGGTTCGCGGAGAAATCGTTGCTGAAGATGTTCCAAGCACCGCTACCGCCATTCGATTATTACCTGTGGCCCAGATCGGCGGAGCCGGAGTCAGCCGACCCGATGATCCAGCCCGAGACGGTGCTCGACCTCAGCAAGCTGATGGCGGCGGATGGGACGTTGCGCTGGGACGTTCCGGCCGGGGAGTGGATTGTGTTACGCACGGGGATGCAGCCAACGGGCGCCAGGAACAGCCCCGCGCCGCCCGAGGCGACTGGATTTGAAGTTGATAAGATGAGTCGCCCGGCACTGCGGTCGCACTTTGACGCCTATGTCGGCAACCTGCTTCAGCGGATGCCGGCGGCGGAGCGGAAGGCTTGGAAGCATGTGGTTGCTGACAGCTACGAGCAGGGGTCGCAGAATTGGACTGACGGCTTCGCTGCGGATTTCCAGAAATGCTACGGCTATGATCCACTTCGGTTTTTGCCGGTGATGACCGGGCGCATGGTCGGCAGCGCAGACCAATCAGACCGGTTTCTCTGGGATATGCGCCGGTTGGTGGCTGACCGGATCGCGCGGGATTACGTCGGAGGACTGCGCGACTTGTGCCATGAGCACGGCTTGAAGTTGTGGTTGGAGAATTACGGTCACTTCGGTTTTCCCGGTGAATTTCTGCTGTATGGCGGTAACAGCGACGAGATCAGCGGCGAGTTCTGGGTCAACAACGATCTCGGCCGGTTGGAATTGCGGGCCGCGTCTTCGGCGGCACACATTTACGGCAAGCCCGTGGTTTGGGCGGAGGCGTTCACCGGCGGGGCGGCGTTTGTCAACTCGCCGCGCGACTTAAAACAACTCGGCGACTGGGCGTTCTGCCAGGGCATCAACCAGTTTATGCTCCACGTTTTCATCCATCAGCCGTGGGAGGATAAGCTGCCCGGCATCAACGCCGGGTTCGGAACGGAGTTCAACCGGCATAACACCTGGTTCGAGCAATCCAAGGCGTGGATTGATTATCTGCGGCGCTGCACCGTGATGTTGCAGACCGGCAAGCCCGCGGCTGATGTCGCCTACTTCATCGGCGAAGACGCGCCCAAAATGACGGGACTGCTCCAGCCGGAACTGCCGACGGGACGGGACTTCGACTGGATCAACGCCGACGTGATCGAACACCGGCTGGCGGTGAAAGATGGTCGCTTGGAACTGCCAGACGGCATGAGCTACCGCGTGCTGGTGCTACCACCGCAGGAGACAATGCGGCCCGTGTTGCTGAAGCAAATTCGCAGCCTTGTAAAGGCCGGGGCCACGATTGTTGGTCTGCCGCCATCGCGTTCACCGAGTCTGGAAAATTTTCCGGCGTGTGACGACGAAGTGCGAACCCTCGCCCGCGAAGTCTGGGGCGATGCCGACAAGAAACAGCCGGGCGAACACCGGTTCGGCCAAGGCCGCGTCATCTGGGGCAAAAGCCTTGATGAAATTCTGTCCTCGCTCGGCTCGAAGCCGGATTTTGAGAGTCCGGCCAAACTCCGCTTTACGCATCGGCACACGGATGCTGCGGAAATTTATTTTGTGGCCAACCCGAAGGCGGAAGCCGTGCTGACCAGCGCCTCATTCCGTGCCGGCGGCAAAGCGCCGGAGCTGTGGTGGCCGGATTCGGGGCGCATTGAGCGGCCGGCGGTTTACGATCTGGCGGATGGCGTGGTGCGGCTGCCGCTGCAATTGGGGCCGAGTGGCTCGGTTTTTGTCGTGTTCCGCGAAAATGCCGCGCCTCCGACCGAACGCATTGTCTCGGTCAACCGTGACGGCAAAGAAATTCTTGGCACGGCCCCGCAGCCCGCCGCTGATTTTGACAACCCCGACAATTTTACTTTTGCCACTTGGGTGAAACCCGAAGCTGACACCACGCTCGTTCGCGAGGCGAACAGCGGCGTGGGCTTGGGCGAAGCGCGTAATGACGTAATTTTCCCGCCATTTGGGGATACTTATGGCGGCGCAGGTCATGCGGGCAGCGGACTGGCCGTTGGGCGCAACGGGGTGTGCGTGTTCGAACTCGGGTCAGGCTACTTTGCTGCCACGCTCGTTCACCCTGCGTCGCTGACGGACTGGACGCATGTGGCGGTGGTGTATCGCGCCGGCCAGCCGAGTTTGTATCTGAACGGCACGCTGGCACGAACCGGGTTGAAGAGCGCACACATCGTTCATGCCGGGGTGGGCAATAACGCGCGCGCGAAGTATCGCGGCCAATTCGGCGGTATCGAGGAATTCAGTCGCCCGTTGAGTGCGGACGAGATTGCCCAGCTCATGACCGCCATGCCGCGACCGGACCATGACCCGATTGAACTGCCTCCACAGTTGACGCGCACTGCGGCTGGTCAGATCGTGGCGCAGGTCTGGCAGGCGGGTGATTACGAATTGAAGTTTGCCGATGGTCAGACGCGCCCGTTAAAAGTGCCGTCCGTGGCCGCGCCCGTTGAAATCACCGGGCCGTGGGAAGTGAGCTTCGCGCCAGGCTGGGGCGCACCGGAGAAAACCACGTTCGATCAACTTGCTGACTGGACGAAGCGACCCGAGGACGGTGTTAAATATTTCTCCGGCAAGGCCACCTACCGCAAGACGTTTGAAGTTCCGGCACAGCTCCAGCCGGGCTCCGCCATGATTCTCGACCTCGGCCAAGTCAATGATATCGCCGTCGTGCGGGTGAACGGCCGGGAACTCGCCACGCTCTGGATGCCGCCTTATCGCCTCGACATCACCGCCTCCGTGAAGCCCGGCCCGAACACGCTCGAGGCGGATGTCATAGACACCTGGAATAACCGCCTCGCCGGCGACGCGGCCCAGCCGGTCGAACAGCGACTCACATCAATCACCGCGCCCACCGTGACAAAAGATTCACCCCTGCTACCGGCGGGACTGCTTGGTCCGGTGACGCTGCAGACGATCAAAACAATGGATTTGAAATAGGCTGTCATGAAGAGAGCTCTCAAAGCAGTCAGTCCGTTTGGTTCGAAAAGTTTTTCCGCAATGGCAAGGTCGAAACACCTCACCGGGTTGCCGTCGGTTGTGCGAGCGGGCTGAAATCAAACGAAAAAATCTGGGTGAAGCGGATTTGCTCTCGGATCCCCGGCGGGTCGGTCAGTTCGTCGAACGGACAGGCGTTGATCTCGTCGTCCCCAATCTCGGGACCGAACACCGCACGGCATCGGATGTCCCGCTCGAATATCGCCGAGACATCGCCAGAGAAATTTCAAAGCTGGTCGGACCGATCCAGGCTCTCCACGGCACAAGCAGTTTGGGCGACCGCCTGGAAACCGTTGGCAGCGATGGCATTTGCAAAGTCAATTTTTATACGGCCCTATGTGACCTCTTTTATATTGTTGTCGGCGGATATGCCATCGTTTGCATAGGCGATGGGGGCCCGCACTCGTTCGTAAGCTTCTCGCGCGCCTCCCTCACAACATCTCCAGGGGTCACGTTCACCGGGGTGCTTTATCAATTCTCCTCCGCAAGCGTGCCGCGGCGTTTTTCCAGCTCTTTTCGGATCGTGAGCGCACGGGCTTCGGTGATCGGATAGAAGCACGTGAGGAGGATCGCCCCGGCGATGGCCACGGTGGGGAGCCCGAGATCAAGCACGCGCATCAGAAAGATTGTCCGCTCCGGTTGGGTGGCGCCGAGCGCGATGTCAAAGCCCGTGGCGTTGAGGATGAATCCCGAGAGAGTGAAGGCGAGCGTGGTGCCGAGCTTCATGATCCAGGCGTAGATCGCCCCGAGCGTTGCCTCGTTGCGCATGCCTGTCTCCAGCTCCAGAAGGTCGCAGACATCGGCCATCATGGAGGAGGTGAGGGTCCAAAGTGCGCAGAATCCGAGCGCAAGGAACAGAGACGGGATCAGAAACAGATATGGATGCGCGGGCGAATAGCACACCCACTTGAGCAGGCAGCCGACCACCGAGCAGGCTAGGAAAAGCACCAGCGCCGGCTTCTTGCCGAGGCGCACGCCCGCCGCGCCGACGATGAACACAAAAGCCAGGCTGCCGGCCTGCCAAGCCGTGCCCCCCCAGCCAAGCAGGATGGATGCTGGTTTTTCCGCGCCACCATAAATATGATAAATGGCAATATAGGGGGTCAGGCTCGAGGTGCTGAAAACGCCCACGCACATCAGGAAGACGACGATGGAAAGGATGAGGAATGGCCGGTTTTTCAGCGTGCGGCCGATCTGGTGCATGACGGTGGGGGGCTTCTCCCGTGCCGTCTTCGACACCACTCGCTCATGACACTTGAAGGCGGAGACTAGGGCGAGCGCGGTCATGCAGATGCCCATGACAATGCCGACCCACTTGGCCCCTTGAAGCGTGTCGGCAAACACCGACATTTGCGTCGCGGCATAGAGCCAGGGGATACTGAGCAGCGCAACCGAGCACCAGAAGGAGTTGAACGCCATCAGCCGGGTGCGCTCGTCGTAGTCCGGCGTGAGGGAAAATCCCAGCGCGCTCCAGGGGATGCCAAAGAGACTCGCGAACAGGAAGAAAATGATCGAGATGAGGAGGAACCACCAAAAGTAGGCGTTACCGGACCAGCCCTGGGGCATCATCCACAGCAGCGCAAAGGTCAGCCCGGCCCCGATGCCCCCCACAACCATGAATGGCTTCCGGCGGCCGTAGCGGGATTGGAAGTTGTCGGAGATGCCGCCGATGACCGGATCGGCGAAGGCATCGAGGAACCGCGGGATGGCGAGCGCCAGCCCAACCATGGCCGGATTCACTCCGAGAGCCAAGGTGAGCACGAACTGCGCGAGGTTTCCCACACTGTTGATCATCAGGTTGTAGGCCATGCCGCCGCTGGCATAGCCGAACTTGATACCAAGGGGCACCCGGTCGGCCGCGGCGTTGATATGTGCGCCGCCGTGATGCTGCGGTTCCCCCGGTTGGATCATGGCAGGGGACGCCCTAACAGAGCGGTGAAGCCGGCCACCGCATCCTCATGATTCATGCTGGCGATGCGGCCGCCACAGCAGGGCAGGAGCAGCGTCGCACCGCTTGCCAGAAAGCCCTTACTCGGGTTGATACCTTGAGTGAACCCCCGCGCCATCGGCGCCCGCATTGGACGCCCAGTTTTCCGCCGTGCTCCAGCTTCCGCTGTCTGGGGGGTGCTACACTCGCCGACGGCCGCAGATGCCCACTGCGGAGCCGCGCAAAAGATGATGGCCGCGAGCCCGGCCAGCGGGGGCATGGAGCGGGAACAAGTGGAAGCAGATGCTTGAAAGGGGGAGTTCGAGAGCATGGGGCATGGTGCAAAAACTCGGCAGGAGAATCTTGCAGAATCCGGATTATTTATTGAAAAATCCGCGCATCAGGGAAAGAAACGAGAGGGCATAGGATTGGCGAGATGTCGATTATTCCGCCCCATCGTTTGGATACGCGCGGATCAGGGTCATAAAGTCAGGGTTTGCGGCCCGGATGGGGCATCTTGCTCCGGAATTGCGCCGGGGTCAGGCCGACGACCGACTTGAAAGTCCGCGAGAAATGGAATTCGTCGCAAAAGTCCAACCGCTCCGCGATTTCCTTGTTGGTCACCCGTTCGGCGGCCATCAGGGCGCACGCCCTGTCCACCCGCTTTGTCAGCTGATAGCGGCCGGGCGGAATTCCGGTTGCGGCGGCAAAGCGACGACGGAAATTGTCGTATGACATGCCGTTCGCGCGCGCCACTTGCCGGGGGCTGCCCGGCCCGCTTTCAAGCTGCCGGCATGCACGCGCCAGCCATTCCGGTTCCCGGCAGTTGTCGGAGGCTTCCAATGCCTCGGCCAGCAAATGTTGCAGCGAGCAGACTTGTTGCAGCGAGTCGGTTTCCGTGAGGACGGATTCCTCCAAGCGGCGCAGCCAGTAGGAGAGGGGTTCGAGGTGGCGCGGCGGATGCGAGGAATCCAGCAGGCCTCCTGCCCGCCAGAGGTCAAAGACCGGGCCGGAAAAGACGATGTAAAACTCGTCCCAGGTCGAGCCGGGGGAGGGGCCATACCAGTGGGGAATCTCTGGAAACACAAAAAAAAAATCACCGGCCACGAGCTTGCGGCGGTTGCCGTCGGCACTCCGAAACGTGCCGTGACCGCGCAAAAGATAGACCAGTGCGTAGTGGCCCAAAACACGCATGGGCAGCTCGGAAATACCGGCATGGTTCTTGAGCAAACCGGCCAGCACGATGCGCCCGATCGGGCTCCCTGAATCGGCCTGGAAAACAATCCGCGGTTGGACCTTTGCAGGATGCATGACGGAATCGTAGGTGCGACCGCTTCCGGAAAGCAAGCTGGGGTTCCGCCCCGAGGCATTTTCAACCGCTCCGAAAGGACGGCCCTGTCATGGCACGAGCAGCATCACGCCAAAACACACATGATAAATCCCAAAAGCCGCATGTTCATCCCGCCCTGGTTCGGTTAGTTTCCGCCGCATGACAGCACGATGCCGCCATGACTTCTGACCTCCCACAGATCCACCGCCAGCGAACATTTTTCTCTCCCGCAGTCCCATGACGAACACCCACACACAACTTTCCTGCCTCGGGCAGCCGCTGGATCTGTCGCCGTCCGCATTTGGCGAGCTCCGGCGCTCGGGCGACATCGCCGGGAACGGCGACGCGCTGCGCGAGCGCATGCAGGAGGACGGCTACCTGTTCCTGCCCGGCTTGCTGGACCGCGAAGATGTTATGGCTGTGCGCCGTGATGTCACCGAACGTCTCTCGGATCTGGGTGCACTCGATCCGGGGCGGCCCAAGCTCGATGCCGGCTACGCTCCCTCCGGCAACCTGAAATCGTCCCACGATCTTGCCAGGGACAACCTCCACCTGCAGCGGCTACTTTTCACCGGCAAGATGATGGAGCATTACCGGCGGCTCTTGGGCGGGCCGGTGCGGCATTTCGACTACACCTGGTTCCGGGCCGTCGGGCCCGGGCATGGCACTTTTCCGCATTGCGACATCGTTTACATGGGGCGCGGCACTTTCCGCCTCTTCACCTCGTGGACGCCGATCGGCGACGTGCCGGTTTCCTTGGGGGGGCTGATGATTCTTGAGGGTTCGCACCGGCAGCAGGATAGGCTGGCTGCTTATCTCGCCAAGGACGTTGACACATATTGCACCAACCGTCCCGATGCAGAGGAAATCGAATCGGGACGGAAGGTCTGGCAGGACTGGGACGGAAGGCTTTCGAGCAACCCCGTGAGCCTGCGCGAAAAGCTCGGCGGTCGCTGGCTCACCACGGATTTCCAGGCCGGCGACGTGCTGTGCTTCAGCATGGGCCTCGTCCACGCGAGCCTGGACAATCATACCGACCGCATCCGGCTTTCGAGCGACTCCCGGTATCAACTCGCCAGCGAGCCATGCGATGGGCGTTGGATCGGGGAGAACCCGGTCGGCCACGGCCTCGCCGGGAAAAAAGGAAAGCTCTGCTGAGATGACGAACCGCGAGAACATCCTGCGCGCCCCGCCGCGCAGGGTGAGGAAAACGTCCTCCTGCTGGCTCAAACGGTGAGTTCCCGGCGGAACGGTGACTGCGCGCGAGCCTTGGCCAGTTCCGTCTGGCTCAGCGTGCGCTTTCGAGGCGTTGGCCAGCTGATCCGCGGCGCGTGCAGAAGCCGGAGAACAATCAGGGCGGCGGAAAACAGCCGGGGAATCGCCGTCCGAAGAATGTTCGGGATCATCGGGTGCCTGCTGATGGGTGAGGCGGAGCGACCGGAAGGTTACTTGATCACCGGCCCGTGCAAGGCTTGGACGGTGGCGGGGCGCGGAGCGTTGGGATCGAACGCGGGGTTTGGTCCGGGGACAAGCGCGTCGGTGGCGATGAGCTGGGCGGAGAGCAACTCATTCAACTCGCCAGCCAGCCCGGGGTTCGACTGAGCTAGGTTTTTCGCCTCCCCGGGATCGTCCGACAAACGATAAAGCTCGAGACGGTCAGAGCCACCCGGATTGTCGTGGAAATATCGGATCAGCTTGTCGTCTCCGCGCCGGACCGAGGCACCGGATAGGTTGCCCGTGTTGGCATCCGACTGTGGATAGTAGCAAAAAAAAGTCTGGTGCCCCGACGTCGGCTTGCCCTCAAGAATCGGCACGAGACTTGCGCCATCGCCGGGGTAGTTGCCCGGCAACGGCACGCCGGCCATTTGCAGGAAGGTGGCAAAGAGGTCGGTGGTCGAGACGATCGCCTCGCTGACGGAGTTCGGCCTGACCACGCCCGGCCAGTCAACGATGAGGGGCACGCGCACCCCGCCCTCATAAATGGTCCCCTTGCCTGAGCGCAACGGCGCGTTGCTCGTCGGCGGAACGCCGCCCACGCGGTCATACATGTTGCCGCCATTATCGGAGGTGAAGACGATGATCGTCTTCTCGGCCAGCCCTTCCTCTTCGAGGGTCCGCCCGATCTCGCCCACCGCGCGATCGAAGCTCTCAAGCATCGCCGCCATCACCGGGCATTGCTGCGGGTTGGCGGGGTCCATGCGCTTGGCGTGCTTGGCGACCAGTTCGGGCCGGGCATCGAAGGGCGCGTGGGGGGTGAAGGCCCAGTAGTTGACAAAAAATGGACGGTCCTTGTTCTGGCGAATAAATTGAGACACCTCACGTCCCATGCGCTCCTCAAGCTGCTCGCCCGCCTCTCCGGGGAACAGCGGTATATCC
>Ga0114978_10004370_pt1 | contig 11449 bp, 19 predicted proteins | sample S_140212_EF_Meta_FD_87027 | JGI IMG/M metagenome (GOLD analysis project Ga0114978, IMG submission 87027) | Freshwater microbial communities from Lake Simoncouche, Canada to study carbon cycling - S_140212_EF_MetaG | ecosystem: Environmental > Aquatic > Freshwater > Lake | place: Lake...
GCCGGAGCACCTGCTAGTGGTGCCGCACCAAGTGCTAGAGAAGCCAAAATGTCGACTGCACAGCAGATTGCCAACTTTAGTTTAGCACCTGTTAAAGATCCAGTTGTTATGGCTGAAGTTCAAAGACTCAATCCTAACTGGAGCGAAGGCAAGTTCAAAGCAGCCAACAAGGTTCGTGAAAACTTTGCCACTGTAAACCCAGCCAGTGCTGGTGGACAACTACAAGCAGTAAACCGTGCTATTCCACACTTGGAACAATACCGCGAGGCCATCTTGGCCCTGAACAATGGCAATATGCCCAAAGTCAACAGTATTCTACAGTTGTATGATTACAATGTGGGTGATGACAAGATTGCGGCTGCCAAGGCTATTCAAGGCCTGGTTAGTACTGAGGTTATGAAGGCAGTTGCTGGTGGTCTAGGCGGAGTTGAAGAACGCACTGACCTTAAGGCACAACTTGGTACTAATTTGAATGAAAAACAGTTGAACCGAGTTATCAATGAATATCAAGGACTCATGGCTGAACAGGCTCGAGGACTTAAACAGAATTGGACCAGTCACGGATTGCCAGAAGCCGAATTTGATCAGAAATTGGTTCCCAAGGCTCGTGAGGTATTAAACAGACCTTCAGGTCATGGTGCACCAAAAACACCTCCTGAACTAGCACGAGAAGAACAACAACGGCGTCGTAAGGCACAACAATAATGGATTACTCAAAATTAACTGATGCTGAATTAGAAGCCATTGCCAATAATGATTATTCAAAGTTGAGTGATGCTACATTACAAGCATTGTCGGATGAAAATCCACCACAAGAACCACCAGGTATGATGGCCAAAGCAGGCCAAGTAGCAGGTGGTGTAGTCGGCACAGCAGCCGATCTGGCTCAAGCCGCATATGGTGCAGTTCCATATAAAGAATTACTAATTCCATATGCTGGATACAAAGCGTTGCCGCATGTGTGGGAAGGTACCAAACGAGGTGCTCAAATGATGGGTAACTTTATGGGTGGTGCTACCACAGCACCTGGTCCTGTTTCAGCAATACCACCAGGTGCAACATCCAGTCCAAGTTGGACTGCTCCTGCTCAACCAGCACAACAGCCATCACAAATATCACAGGCACAAAATATTGTACGCAAACTAGCACTTGATAAATTATTAAAAGGTGCTGTTGGTGTAGGCGCATTAACTTATTCAGGTGGATTGAATACCAACGAAGACGAAGAACTACGCCGACGCAGAGCAATGCCACCAACCATTACGAGATAACAAATGAACACAGCAGAACAACTAACCCAAATCTTTAGAGATAACTTTGTGACCTATTTCCGTAGCCATGTGGCTCATGTGAATGTGACAGGTCGCACATTTCGCAGTGATCACAAACTACTGGGTGGCATCTACGAACGCCGTCAAGCAGAGATAGACAAGATTGGTGAGATCCTACGCACCATGGATGAATACATGCCTTGTGATCTCAGCGAAGTAATTGAACTAAGCCACATAGATACAGGTGAACTATCAGGAGATGCTGATCATTTGCTGAGCATGGTGCAGGAAGATTTGGAACATCTATTAGATGAGTTCAAAGAACTGATCGTGATTGCGTCGGATGAGGGCTTGGAAGAAGTTTCTAACTACGCACAGGATCAAGCCTTGGACATTGAAAAATCAATCTGGATGCTGAGATCTACTCTGGCCTAGATCTAATATCATAGAACCAGTCGTCACCGGCTGACCATTTGCGTGTGCCGTCCACAGTCCACAAGTGCTGTGCTGCCTGAAAGTCTGGTGTTTTGGTTTCAGCAGGTATTAGGCTTTGATCATACCACAAACAACGGTTGTTGGGTTGAATTGCAAACTGCCCATTCTCCAGGCGTATGAAGTTGAATGATTTGTGTTCTTCTGCTTGTTCGGTAAAGCCTGTGTCCGCATCCTGACCATCCGCACAAAAGTCCACAGTGAACATGTAACGGCCAAAATGCCATGCCCGGTCCTTGCCCAGGAACTTCACACCCAGATTGCGCAGGCCAATCTTTTCAACTACTGAAAATCTATAGCCCATGCAGTCCCATAACTGTAGGGTGTCAATAGGCAGATCCCCATGTTCTGTGCGCCACACATAGGCGTGTATGGGCAGTTTGTCATACAAAGCACCGTAAGCAGGCAGCAGACTTTCAATTCGGAACACTTGTCCACGCAGGGCCTTGATACTAACCCACACAGCAGGTTCCAGTTCTCCATGTCCTCGAGTAAAATTATACAAGAACTCACGGCGCACAAAACACTTCACAGCCGGCACTGAAGCCACAATATAACTCATCTTTCCAATTCCAACCTTTTGTAAGCGAAACTACCCCGCACATCATAACCGTGCCGAGCGTGTAGTTTCAAAAAGCCCTGTGTTTCACGACGCATGGTCACTGAACACACAATGGGAATTGAATAAGTTCTTGCCCATTGTTCCCATTTTAACAACATTTCCTGCACCAACCTCAATCGATCACGCACACTGAGAGTCTGATCCACATGCACCATACGAGTGATGATCATTTCCTCGTCACTCCATATGCTTTTTTGTCCGCGACATACCCACACATAAGCACAGATAGCGTGAGTTAGCGAATCTCTAGCCACTTGCACAAATTCTGACCCTGGATTGTACATTTGATTCACAATGGCCAAGGTAATGTTCCTGGCTCCTGCTAGGGTATCTATTCGAAAAATATTGTCTACTTCGGTAGCGTAGTGTTGTTGTGCTAGATTCACAATGTCAGTGACATCAGCACCTGTGGGTGTGTGCCAGCACCACATCACGAGTGATGCTTTCGGATTAGTCTGCTGTGTTCTCTGCGTGTGAGCAAGTGTACATTGTCTGGTGTCCAAGGCCCGTCCATGTCTATTCTGGCAAGACATAAACTGTCCCAGGCACGACCACGACGCTGCCAGTGAGGTAGCCAGATGTCACGCCATGTCTCCCATGGCAACGCCCAGGTTTCTCCACGCAGGCGCGAACTAACTCTATGATAACCAAATGCCACATACAAGCGATGCAGGTGTGGATCAGGTCCTGATATCCAAGGCATAATCAAGTCCAAAAAAAAATAAGGGTGTCAGTGGTGTGGATCGGTACTAGGACGATAAAAGATGGCAATCTTCGATCTAACTTGAAAGGCTCAAAATGGTTCATCCAGGAGATGATCCTAACACTTTACCTTTAGGACTTTGAGTGGAGACCCGATCTGTCTCTGCGTTTAATGCTCATGGCGCGATTGCCATTTACATCAGCACCACTGACAATGTTATTTATATCACTTGTTTTTTATGTGTGCTTTTGTGTGAGATTTAAGGATCTCGCTGAGATCCAATGAGTGTCTAAAGCCACTCATTCGTTTTTCTTTATTTTACTAGAAGTCGATGAGCACTGAGGAGTCAGAATCACGCTGTCCGAGCCGTGATTCTGTACGAGCAAGCATCATCAGATCCATATCAACTAACCATCTCAGGCTGGGCAGGTTTTGCTGTCTCCCATTTAAAGTCCATCTACGCAGGCCGCAGAGGAATATGGAGTCCTTGTTCTGCTGCCTTGTGGGTTACCTTTCGGCGTGTTTGTCCCACTCACTTGGTACCATTCCGATTGAACAAACCCACAGGGTTTTAGGCATCCTTGCGTGGCAAGGGTAGTGTTCAAAAGCCCCAGTAGCCTCTGGGATTTGGCTGCCGTCACACATCAGAACGGATTCACCAGCAGTATGTCAATCGGCCTGCCAACCTTTAGTGCTATGATATTGAATGGATTGGATCGAAACCGTATGCCATTCAAGTTACTTGTATTTAGTGTGTTCAAAAGATATTGACACAAAACCAGTTATGTAGCATAATAGCATAAATATCACACAAGGACTTTGATTATGGCAACATTCGTATACAAATCAACTAGAACAATGGAACCCCGACCCGGAGTGACCTACAGCACTACCTATTTCAAAATGACTGATAGCCAAAGAGAAGCCATGACCACATGGCTGGCCATGATTGGGCGTGACATAGAACAAGTGATACAACGGGATTATGAATGGTATGCTTGGTTGAGTCAACCCCTACGGGGCTTTCGCAAAAGTCGCAAAGGTGAATACTACACCATGCTAGAGTTACTAACCGATATGCTGGGCCAATTGGTTGCTGGCAAGGACCTGCCCGAGGCTATGGTTGCTCGTTGGAATCGCTTGTGTTCAGGAACACCTTGGGCAGTTGAACTGACTGATCAAGTACATCCAACTCCGGCCCTGCACAGTCTCCTGGTATAAACTGCGCATACAACTGCCTCACAGGTTCAGGCATGGGTCGTGTGAGAGTGATACTGCGCTGCCACACACCTGTTTTGAGTCTGCGATAGGTGGTGTGTGTCTGTCTCATGTGATGGCAATGGAGATCATGTTGCGGCTGCTGGATGCAATCACAACAGGAGGTGGATTCACAGCGTTGGGATCCAGTTCAAAGCGTTCCACACCACAAAAAGGCAGCAGGATTGGATCGCCATAGATCCACATACCCGCAGGATCAGGTGCAGGTGTCAAGGATTCTCTGCGCACATACTCTCGTGGTATACGCAACACATACACAGGATGGTGCTGGTAATGATTGATTTGCCGATAGCGTGTGTCTGCTGTGGCCGGGCGTGAATAGAAATACAAGAACGGTGTGGTCATCAGCCCTGTCACAGGATTCAGCGTGGTTTTTCGCACAGGTTCAATGCGTCGTGTGCGTTCGAACTCCTGGTAATCAGTTTCGTTCATGGCCAAGTAGTAGTATTTGAGTTTGGGGATCTTCATAGTGTTGTATTTAAACAACACCAGCAGTTGACCACAAAATCACTTTTTGCTATACTATACACTTACAAACAAACGCTTGAAGAGGCACTGAATGAACTCACCCAACAATATTGTGATTGACCAAATCCCCAACTGGGCTCATATCATGTTTCACGCAGAACTGGATCGCTTGCGTGATCAGTATGGTGTGCGTGTGCGTATCAAGACAGATGGTCGCACATCACGGCCTTTGAGAACTTTACCCTATCTTGAAGACATCACTCCGGAGGCCGCAGAGTCTAAATAATGATATGACACACTCAAGACTATTAGAAGTTGCTCGCCTGCGTAGCCTGATCAGCCGAATGGTTAGAATCTGGGGCACAGACGCTACCCTGGACATGCTACGGGGTGTGATTGAATCTGAACTGATCAATAATGCCAAAACACTTGATCGCTAATTCAACACATGTTATAATATACACATATTAAACAACGCAAGGGAGATATGATGGACTACAATGGATTTATAACATTTTGCTTTACTCAAGGTATCAACCCTGAGATTATTCGTGCTTGTAGAGCAAAGGTAATGGAGGATGATTATGTGTTGAATCACAAGGTAATCCAAATCTCATCAGCATCCAGTTTGGGATATGCTGAACTATCTGACATTACCACAGTGGAACAAGGCATCAAAGAGATCAAACAAAGCATCTGGATGTCAGTGACAGATTGTGATGAACTTGGTCGCAGTTTGGAAAAACTCAGAACCAAGCAACTGATCAAGAAACCACATAAGAGTCTGACAAGACGAGTGCTTAAAACTTATTACTTGTTGAATGGCACAGCAGATTAAAAACCCCTGATCTCCCTTGCACGACTCAGGAAGGTTTCAGCCCCGAATCCCCGGGGCTTTTTTGTGGCCGCATAAGTATGAGTATGACAACGGAAAAGAATTCAATAAAACCCGCTAGAAAGAAAGCACCCTCTCGTGGTGGCGCTCGTCCTGGCTCTGGCCGCCCCCGAGGTTCAGGCACTAAAGTCAAACTAGAAGACTTGATGTTGAACATTGAACTGGAGACTGGCAGAACCTATGGTGAACTGTTGGCACACAACTATGCCTTGGCCATTGGCCGCTCGGACTGGAACGGTGTCAGGGACTATGACAAGGCCTTCATGAACAAGATGCTGGCCGACAAATCAGAAGTGACCACTGTGGAAACTGATGATGTTGTGGCTGCCAAACAACGGGCTTTTGCAGAAGCCATAGCCCAAATCGCTGGTATACACAAGAGCACATAAATAACATAGAGGAAAGCACAATGAAACACAATTCAACAACACAATCAGATACCAACATGAATTTTGATGGTATGGAGAACATGAAGCCAGCCAGCCTCAAGCGTTTTGCTGGTAACAAATGGTCAGGTCATTCCAACGATGGGCGCTTGGTGCAGAAACCACAGGCTGTAAACCGTACAGGCAATGATGGTTCATGCTCAATGCCCAGCAACCTTGGTGCCGGCGTAACAGGGGACAGCAATCGCAAAACAATGACCAGTTCCACACCAAAATTGCCAGCACAAGGCTCAGTGCGTGATTCAATCAACCGTGGTAGTCAATACCGTGGCGAAGGTGGCGTAATGGCCAAGTCACCGACGAATCCAGACAAGATCCGCGTGGGCCAATCTGGTGGCGGTACTTACAACAGTGAGAAGCCGTCAAAGACTCCCAATACAGCCCGTGATCAGAACAACTTCAACTTTGGCCCCAAGAGCCAATACTAAGGACTAGCACATGATACCATTTATCGTTCAAGGCAATTCAGCCAAACTGCCTTATGCAGATGATTCAACAGACACCGCGGTAGCACTTGCTCCGGGTGGCTTTGGTATCCCCAATTGCTTGTTGATCTTCAATCCAGACACAGCCAATGTGGTCACTGTGAACTATGGCTTTGATCAGTATGACCACAACAGTGTAATCCCCACCAACGGCTTCAACGGTCAAGGTGTTGTGGTAGGACCCAATTCAACTGTGCAGGTGCGTGTGAACAACACCTATCAGGCCAGTAACTTATACATCTCCGTTGCTGGCGTCACTGCCACAGGCAATGTATTCATCACACCTGGACAAATTTAACATGCCCACAGTCATTACCCCAGCATTAGAAACGGTTGTCAACACAGGCAGTCAGAATCTATTCACCATCTCAACCACAGACACCACACCTGGTATCAATCCTGGCAATGTTGTGATAGCCAACACAGCCGGTGGCTTCACCACCAATGCGTTCAACAGTTACAACATTGGTGACACCGTCACAGTGAGTGGATCACAACTGGGCACAGGCGCAATCACAGCCTACACTTCACCCACCACCTACTACATTGTGGGCACGGATCAGAGTTCAAGTTTTGTATTGAGTGCTACCAAAGGTGGTGCCAATGTTATTACCACAGCAGGTTCAACCACAGGCATGACATTCGTAGCAAGTGGCACAGCATTTCCTCCAGTGATCGGAGCCACACAGTACAGCACAGTGACAAGTCCACAGCAGGTCACATTCTCAGCAATCACAGCCAATGTGGGTACAGACATCACAGCCAACATCACTTCAGGTGCATTTGGTCTTGCAGGCACTGCCAACATTGCCTACCAATTGAATGCGTTTGTGAATGTGACCAATACGCCAGCCACATACGGTTGGGTCAACACAGGTAGCAATGCTGCCATTGGCCCTACAGCAGTTGCTGGTACACCACTTTCAACCACTTACCTGAACAACACAGGCAACACAGTGAATGTGGCAGTGAGAGTCAGCGCACTGGATGGTTCACCATTCGCATACCCAACTCAGATCCAAGCGGCAGCGGCCACAGTGACTGAAGTATCAGGCTACACAGTAGCATAAGGAAAAACAACATGGCAAGAATATCAACCGCAAACATGCAGGCCAAGAGCATCAACCAAAAGCGTGGACCAACCACAGGCAATGAAAGCACAGGCACCAAGCGAGCCGACTTCATGAGTGAGAAGGCCAAGTCAGGTTCAGAGAAATCAGAACTGGCTGACATGATCACAGGTGCAGTTGCCGCTAGAGGCAAGGGCATGCAAGGCTTCCGCGACAAGTCAACAGAAGGCCTGCACACCAAGACCAATGTGGGTCGTGGACCTACCAAGGGCAACGCAGGCAAGCAAAAGTCTGGTGCCGCAAGAAAAGGTGCCTTAGGCGCCACCTCTGGTTATTAAATAGCCAACCCACACTTGCCAGCATAGGGTTGGCAAGTGTTTTTGATTTGTTTAGAAAGGATATGTTATGAACAAAGCCACTCCTGCCCCCGAGGCAAACATCTGGGACACCGTCCCACAAGAAGAGGCCCCCATGGGCCGTGTGAACTCCCCCCGCAAAAAAGAAAAACCAGCAGAGACTGTGGCACCTGTCACAGCATCACCCGACTACGACATTGATGGCCTGCAGACAGACTTCCCCACTGCCACTGATCTTGAACGCTTTGTGTTTGATCAGACCGGTGTTGTGCTCAGCCTAAAAGGTCGTGCCAACAAACTCAAATACCAGGTGGCCATGGATGTGCTAAATGGCACACCTGTTGATCTCAAATACATTGGTGAAGGCAATCCTTACCTGGACAAGGCAGACCTTGTGCCTGAAGAGCCACACAAGACCCTGCCGCCACGAAGCGCAGACATACCACCACTTGATCAAGTGCAGAATGAATTCTTCACTGCATTTGTGCCACACTCGGATCCCGAATACCATGCCCGCGGTGTCAAAATGCACTGCACATTCCGCAAGTACAAAAACGGTTGCATCACCTATGAAGTGCTGGGACCAATTGAACCCCGACCATTCGGTGAAAAGATCGACAAGTTTGGTCGCATGAGACCCGAGATTATCAAGTGGACAGACCCGCGCACCGGTGAACAAATTGTGCAACGCGATGATGGCACACTCACTCCTGTGGGACGCAGACTCAAGGCCATGATGCAGACCATGAAATACAATGATTCAAATCAATGGATACGCTACATTGATCGTGACTTCATATCCCTGGATCAACGAGCCGCACAGAACCCTTGGGACCTTGAAGAATGACCACTGACCACACACTTCGTGATGGCATGATTCACAATGCTCGTGAAGCCCGTCATGCAGATGAAACCAAGATCTTGCAAAAGGTCAATGCTGCCAACCGTGAAGCATTTGTGCAACGCATGCCGGGACAACTAGAACACACCATGCGTCTTGTGATGGAACGCCTGCAACACATTCTAAGCAAGCCAGCAGGTGTAGAACTCACACATCCAGACACCTGGTTGGGCACACCCGAAGACATCATGAGTCTTTGCCTGGCCTTGCGCAATCTGGAAGAAGTGCGGGTAAACTGGCCCATTGAACGGGCAGACTAATGCTGGATCCTGGTGTGCTCATGCGTAGAGCAGTGCGGTCAGTTTGTGATCAGCACAGTCTCACCCCCGACAGTTTAAGACAGTTTGATCATGTGACACAGGAACGGTTTCAGGAACTGGCCATTGCCACAGCGGATGACATGGTGTACAATCAACTCAAGTATTTTAGGCCATTTGAACATCAAAAAAACTTCTTTGTCACAACCAGTGACCGCAGAGGCATCCTGGCAGCCAACCGAATTGGCAAGACTGTGAGCACCTGTTATGAAACAGCCATGCATCTCACTGGCATCTATCCTGACTGGTGGGCAGGACACAGGTTCCGCAAACCTATTACTTGTATGGTTGCCGGTGAAGGCTGGAGCCAGGTGGCGCTGGTGCTACAACAAGAACTGCTGGGCTCACCAGACATCAAGTTAAGAGATGCCCTGGGCACAGGTGCCATTCCTAGAGATTGTATTGTTGTTGACACCATGCGTGGTGATGGTGCCAACGCCATTGGCATAGAGATCCGGCATGCTTCAGGTGGCAAGAGTTACTTGCTGTTTGCCAACTACACACAAGAGGTCAGACAACTGCAAGGTTTCAAACTGGACCTGGCGGTGTTTGATGAGCAGCCACCGGATGACTTCTTCAGTGAGATTGTCACAAGAACAGCAACAACACAGGGCATGATCTTGTGCAGTTTCACACCACTAAAAGGCTTGAATGGACTTGTATCAAAGTTTTGGAATCGCGAAGAAGGCTATGACTACATTCGTGTGTCATGGGATGATGTGCCCGAATACGACCTATGGGGCGAACCATTCCTACTCAACACCACCCGCCGCCAACTGGAGCGAGACTATCTTCCGCACGAGCGCGAGGCTCGTATGCAAGGGCGGCCTATCATGGGCAAAGGTGCTGTGTTTCAACTGCGTGATTGGCCAACCTACAAAAGTGGAAGCATTAACTTTATGGACATGCCCAACATACAGCGAGTGATTGCACTAGACCTGGGCCTTGTGAATGACAAAACAGTTATCAGTTTAATGTACTGGGATCCGTATGAACGCTCGGCCTGGTTGCACAAACAAATTGTGGTTCAAGGAGTTGAGGAAGCAGTTCCCACACAGTATATCAATCACCTATTGAGACCAGAAGTTTATGGCACTCCAATTGTTCTACCTGCTGATGCATCCACCCCTGGACGCTACACCATGTCGAGCACAAGCATCCGAGAACTCTTCCAGCAATACGAACTCAATGTGATAGACGGCGCCATTATGAATCCTCCGGACCCACAAGGACGGGTGACCAACCATAAATCTTACGGTATCAATCAGATGCGTCAGATGTTGGAAGTGGGCAGTCTTCAGGTGAATGAGAACTGTGTGGACTTCTTGAGGGAAGCCTCAAACTACTATGTGGACACACAAGGCAGATTTTCGGACCCAGATGACTGTATTGATTCTGCTCGTTATGCTATACTTGCTTGTTTACAAGGCATCTGCGAACCCTGGGACAACAAGAGCCCACAACAACGAATGGCCGCACAACGCGATCGTTATGTGCGACACGATGATTCTAACAAACCTGCTTGGAAAAAGGCCTACTCGGCAAACTAATATGAAAACCATAGACGAATACGGACAAGCCTGGAATCAAGTACCCCGAGCCACACATCTTGTGACCATTGGCGATCAGGGTGCTACCTTGCTGTGCGAAGCACACATGAACGCCATGCGGCACACCCTTGACGCTGCCGCTGTGAGCCAGGAAATATTTGAAATACCCCAGGACGATGAGCCTGTGTCCTGTCAGGCCTGTCACTTGACAGAAGTAAACCGTCCCAAGATCATACTGCATTGACCAGCCTAAACACCCCACCCGCTAAATAACACAACAGATTAGGAAAACCACCGTGCTGGACATAAAAAATATTCCCGTTGATGATATCAACCAAAACAAGAAAATCAACGCCAACTTTGTGCGTATGAAGAATCTAATGGATGTGAAGATGGCTTCATATCTACGCTACCTAGGAACCAAGAATGCTATCAATAGAGCAAGCGATTATCATTATCTGTGTCTTGCTGTCACTGATTCTACTGCGCCTGTAAACGGCATAGATTATATTCACCCTAGTGTGAAACCAGTAGTGGATTACGCTACTGCGGTAATTTCCAAAGGCCTAATACCCAACGGTGAAGTCAACTTTGA
>Ga0114978_10004373_pt1 | contig 11448 bp, 12 predicted proteins | sample S_140212_EF_Meta_FD_87027 | JGI IMG/M metagenome (GOLD analysis project Ga0114978, IMG submission 87027) | Freshwater microbial communities from Lake Simoncouche, Canada to study carbon cycling - S_140212_EF_MetaG | ecosystem: Environmental > Aquatic > Freshwater > Lake | place: Lake...
TGGATTTTCACATGCGTTAATTTTATTTTTGCTTAATAGAGTTTTAATATTATAAAAAGTTAACGCATGTATATTTAAACCGCAGATATATTGTGGTGTAATTTTTGTAACTATGATAGTTGGGTAAGGATCATTTTTGAAGAAGTCATATTTAAATGCAATAATAGATCCTTGTTTAATAGTTTTTGGACCTAGCCTTTTGGTCATTTTGCCAAAGTCTTCTGGTACATCACTTTTGTAAAAAGGATCTTCAGGCATTATATTCCAAATTTAGAGAATACTTGGTTTGCATAATCAGTTCCAGCATTTCTTACAACTATTGCTCCAGCTTTATCTCCGCCACTTTGACCATCAATAATTTTTCCCATTAATTCATCTTCAGCACTTTTGGATTTACTGAAGAATTTTCTAATTTCAATACTTATTTCTTCTATTAGAATTTTTGTAGCTTTATATTTATCTGGTTCAAAATCACAAATTTGATCAAATAGATCATTTATTTCTAAGCTTCTTGCTATTCCATATGGCAAAGTATCTTTGGTTTTTGATACTTGAAAAGCCATAGTTTTACCATTTTCAAAAATTCTAATTCCTTGAAAATCTAAATTTTCTAATGGGGCATAGCAAAAAATATATGGTTTAGAGTCATTGAAAAATTCATCGACTCTAAATCCATCTTTTTCCAATACTTTTTTAAACAAACTTAGTCTTTTTTCAGTTTGCTTGTGTTTTGCAAAATTAAATTCTAAAAGCGTTTTCATATTATTAACAATTTCTAAGCAACATTTCTGGTGTTGAAGGGATGCATCTTTGCAAAACTCTCAAATCACTAGGGTTGCCATTATAGGGTATAGATTTAATATTAATGCCAGTAAATGAAAATGCAGCTTCCTTGATTATTTCTTCACTAGCAATTAAAAACAAAACTCCATCTCTTCTTGAGATAAATTCAACATTTTCTTTGATTGGTTTCCCAGAGTCATCTAATTGGCCTAATTCTTTTTGATACATTATTTTAACATCTGAAACTGGCATTAAATTACTTTCCTTGTCTATAATTGCTTCAGAATTTGCATTCTCAAAGAATTGAACAATAAGTTTTCCTTTGTTATAAGCAGACCTCAATGCAGTAGACAGATCCATTCCAAGCAAATAGATAGTTCCATCTTCTCCAACAACATTAACTAAGAATGCTCTTTTCTTGAAAAAGCTAGATATACTATCAATAATTATTCGTTTTCTTAAAACATCTTTTTCTTCTGGTGCTCCGTCTTCCATTCTTTCTAATTCTGATTCAGAAAGATATTTTTCAGGTTCGTCAGCTGTCATAAACCATCTGCCAAGGTCTATAGAGCCAAATTTAGAATTCATTCTAGTTGATATTTTTATAGAATAATCTTTTTGATTGAATACCAAATCTTCATTTATACCACCAGAACCAACTTGAACGGCCATTAATAATGACGCAATGAATTTTCTATGCAAGTCACCTTTCATTCCATGGAATCCAATTAATTTAATAAATACATTTGCAACATCTGGACTATTTTTAATATTATTAATAATGTGATTTGTCAGAGATACAGAAGGATTATTTTGATCTAATTCTTCTTTTATATTTTTTCTTATTTCATTAGAAACTTTTTCAATATTAGCTTGTTGTCTTAAAAAGCAAACTTGAAGATTATCTTCTACAAATTTTCTTCTGTAAGGGTCAAGTTCATAATCTCTTATTTTTTGGATCATGGCAATTAATTTATTAGTGTCGCTTTTTATTGTTTCTTTAAAATAATCACTTTCCCAAGTATCATAATCAAAGTCTTTAGCTTCTTCAGGCATATCAGGAGAAGCAGGTTCATCTGATGCATTTGGTTTATCTGCTGGATTTGGTTCCGTTTGTTCTGGTGAGCTACCAATCATTTTATCATTTAAACTTGAAACATTAGTATCTTCTGCTGGTGGCATGGCTGCACCAGCACCTGGCAAAAATGGTTGTTGAGAATCTGATGGAACTCCAGCTAAAGCTTCGGGGCCACCACCAACAACTGGATCTTGTTCATTTAAAAGCCAAGCTTCAAGAATCGAGTAATTCATTTTTTTCCTTTTTTGCAATACTATTTACTGCTTCAATAATTGATCTTCTGTCTGTAATATGTATATGATTAGCTTGATTTGTTGAACTTTTAGAACTATTTTTTTCTTTAATTTTCAACGATGTCAACAAATCTGCTATTTTAGTCTTTTTATCTAAAATATCAGTTTTAATTTTAACTAAATTAACTACTGCTTCTTTTGATGATCCAGAAACATCTCCTCCATTAAAAACCATATCGGTAAAGTTTGATAACAATCCATCTACTTCTATTCTATCTACTCTTACATCTTCTAAAATTTCTTTATATAAATCCAATAAGTATTCATCTTCAACCAATGGATGATCTTGTACTGTTGGCAATTTATTTTCTACAGTTATGGTTATAGGTGGTGCATTTTTTGCTTTATCTACAAAGTCATCTTTTGTTTCTGTTTCTTGTTCAATTTCCATATATTTTTCTTTCATGTTATTATTTATTTTAAATTACTATAAATTTTAAAAATTTAACATAAATATAAGTATGGCAATAAATAAAAAAGATCAAAATGATGATAGTAGTGCCAACTACATACAGTTAGTTGATTCTCTTAAAGACATTGCTGTTTTGATATCTAAGACTGATATTAGACTTGAAAATATAAAAACTCAACAAGATGAATCATTCAAAAAAATTGATAAGATTGAAAATTTAATAAATAAATTTTATAGTATAGAAAATCAAATAAAAATTATTGAAGAAAAAGATTTAGTGATAATAAACAGAGAAATTGATTTTTTAAAAAAAGATTTTGATTCTTTGAAATCTTACATTGATGACATTAATAAAAAAATGGAATTTCATAGAAATAAAATATGGGACATAAAGAGTGATACTAAAGAAATGAAAGTATTTAAAGTTGATTTGAAAGAAAAAATTAAATATATCGTAGATATATGCGTTAAAATAGCAATAACTTTGTTTGTAGGCATAATGTTAGCGAAGATGGGATTAAACAAATGAAAGACATGTTTGAAAATTCAGATTTTATTCCAAAGGTTAAATTGCAAAGAAACTCTAATGTTTCTTTTCTAAAGCCTTTCTTGGTAAATAGTCAGGTTAATTCTGCATTAAAATACATCATAGATGCATTTAATAGTTCTGATTCTGTAGAAATTGGCTATACTACTATTCAAAAAGACGGCAAGTTAGAAAAGCCTTCGCTTAAAAGAAAAACATTATGGCTTACTGGTAATTCTTTGAGAAGTCATTTATCAAATGAAACATTTTTTAATTATTCTTGCGTAACAAATGCATCGCCAGATGAGATTAAAATGATTTTAAACAATTCTGAAAATGATTTTGAAGAAATAAAACCTACTGGAGAAATAGGAAATATTGAAAAATATATTAACCTGCCAGAAACCGTACAAAATAAATTTGCGTTTAATGTAAGCAAGGTTGATCAAGAAAACAATGAAATGGAAATCACTGTTAATATTCACGGAGTAAAAATATTCATAAGTACATTAAACAAAAACATAAAATTTAAACTTAATAATAATAAATTTAGAGAATTTACTGCTTCTATTGTTGAAGATGCTAAAGGAAGAGATTTTTCTGTTAATGCAATATATTTAAAATTAAAAAACAGTGATGGGGAAAATTCTGAGATTTCTGACCCTGTAGGAGGCATACATGATATATCTCACAAACAAATCAAATTATTACATGCCCCAGAGATGACCTACAAGGCTAATCCTTCTTTGATTATTACAACTTGCGAGCTAAGTTCAAAGTATAACAAAGATAAGAAAATAAACGCAGAATTGCTGTCTTCTATAAGAAACATTGTAGATGATGTTAAAGATGACTTTAAGTTGTTTAATAAAACTTTCAAGAATGCAATAAACAAAGAATCTACACCATTGTTTGGTTTTTTGACTAATATGTATATTTCAAAAATGTTAAATAAGATGTTCCAAGATTTAAAAATAAGCATGCCTCATATTGGATTGCCAAGATATTATGACTTTATTGTTGGATATTTGTTGCACGAAAACGATAAAGACAAAATTACAGGAGTTCTTGAACAAAATGGTTTTAATAAATTTGAAATAAGAGAAGTTTTATTTGTTGTAGATTTGACAAAATGGACTAAGACTGAAGATGTTAATGATTTAAAAAATATTTTAAATCATCAAAACGATCAATCTATCAATAAAATTTATAATTACTTAAAAGTATTTGGTAAAGATTTAATTTTTAAGAATCTAGCTAAAAAATATTTAGAATCTTAGTTATTATAATACATGGATTTCTTAGTAATAGCAGAAGACATTCCTTATTATCAATGGCAAATTGAATTATTAATAGAATCATTTAAACTTCAAGGTTTACAAGATAAATTAATTATTTATTTAGTAAGAACTACTGAATCTGTTGATGCTATTAAAATTAATATTAATAAACATGAAAATGTTATTTATTATAATTCTGAATCATTGAAAACAGGATCAGTTAATTTTGATTTTCACAATTGTCTTTTAGATTACAAATCTAAAAATGAAAAAAATGATTTCGCAATTATAGACCCAGATACTTTGCTGAAGAATTTTGATTATAAAATATTTGATGGCAATAATATACTTTATCAAATAGACCAATCTTCTAATAAGGATTTGGAATTAATATTTAAAATAGCAAGAAGTAAATATAATTTTGAATTTCACAAATTAAGTTCTGTAATTTATTTCAATCACATTTTTGATTTAAAGTTTTTCAATTCTTCTTATAAAATACTAGAGGATTTAGTAAGAATATCATTTTTCTCAAGTTTATTTAATGAGAGTTATAAGCCAAACATAGATTTATATAAATATGCTTGCATGATAACAGGAATGTCTTATAGTGTGCCAATAGTGGCGACTTATAAATTGTTAAACTATGCTTATGAAGGATATGATCATGATGTAAGTTTTATTTCTTATAAACATGACATAAAACCATATTTCTACAAAAGAAACTATTACCAGAGTGATTTTAAAAACTTATCATTTAGATACCAAGATCCTTTTCAAAATCTATTAGATCTACCAGATTTTACTTATTGTTCTTTCATTAAAAATATAGTTTCAAGTTATTATAATTAGAAATTCTCGCTAGTTTTTAAAGCACTAGCTATAATTTGATCCATATTATAATATTTGTATTTTCCTAATCTGCCACCAAAAACAATTTTTTCATTTCTGTTTAATTCCAAGTATTTCTCATACATGTTATTGTTTTTTTCAGTTGGAATTGGATAATACGGATCATTTCCTTGGTAAACATCATAATTTTGGGGATATTCTTTTGTAATCCATGTTCCTTCTACTGTTTCATTATGGAAGTATTTTGATTCATAAATCCTAGTATATGGAACAGAAGCATCTGTGTAATTTATAATTGAATTACCCTGATAATCATTTTTGTGATATTCTTCTTCAAATTTAAGTGATCTATATTCTAGAAACCCATAGCAGTAATCGTAAAATTGATCTATTTTACCAGAATAAATTATTCTAGAATAATTACTTAAGAAATATTTTTTGTTTGTCGAAAAATCTGTATTTAAACTTACTTTGATTTTTGGGTTATCTAGTAATTTTTCAAATATTGGCGTGTATCCATTTTCTGGTATGCCTTCAAAATTGTCATTAAAGTACCTATCATTATAATTTAGTCTTATTGGTATTCTTTTTATAATAGACACTGGAAGTTCTCTTGGATGTTTATTCCATTGTTTTTGGGTGTATCCTTTGATGAATATTTCATATAATTGTTCTCCAATATTAGCTAAACAATAATCTTCTATGTTTTGAGGATTTGCAATTTTTATTTTTTGTCTTTCCAAAATAGCAATTGCTTCTTTTGGATTTTTAACGCCATATACTTGACTTAAAGTAAATAAGTTTATTGGAAATGAATAAATTTTGTTTTGATAATCTACTTTAGTATGTTGATATTTATTTAAAAACTTCGTGAAGTTATTAACATATTTCCATATTTTATCATCATTTGTATGAAATATATGAGGCCCATACTTGTGGACTGGGATATTATCTTTTATTTCAGTATAACAATTACCACCTATATGATTTCTTTTATCAATTACATCAACATAATATCCTTTTTTTACAAGTTCATGTGCTAATATAGATCCAAAAAATCCAGATCCAACTATTAAAACTTTGTGTTTCATATTTTTTTTATCTTCAATATTGGTATTAAAATCTTCATTAGATTTTTAGGGCCTTTGCTATATAAAGCATTGTTGGTTTTTTCGCAATTAAAATAAGTTACGCTCGATGTTTTTTCCATGAAAATATTAAATTTTTTCAAAATATTATTGTGATTATTTTTTTCATTTATTTTCAAAAATGTTTCAAGTAAATGTAAATTATTTGGAAATTTTATTTTTCTACATACATCTCGGCAAACGATTTTATTATTTATATAGCAAAAAAAAGAAAGGAATATTTCAAATCCTCTTCCGAAATTGTTTTTTTCAATATAAAAATTAATGTATTCTGATAATAATTGTTTATCAAAAACAAAACATCTAGGATCAGGAAAGCTTAAATTATTCAATCCATAAAATTTATTATAATTAACAAAAATATTATCATTAAAATGATAATATTTTGATAAGTTTAAATTAAAATCTAATATTCCTGCATTTGAATATTTTCCAAAATACCATTTGCTTTTTTTAATCATGTAAAATATATCTTTGTAAGAATTAAAATCATTATGTAATAAAAAACACAAATCTTCTTTTTGGTTAATAATTCTTATAAGCAATTCTTTCAAGTTATTGCTTCTGTAATTTATAATTTTAAAATTATCATTCTTTTTTTTCATGCCTAAATTTAGAAAGCAAAATTTAATTTTATATTTTATAAAAAAAGCAATAAGTTTCTTATTGATTTTTTCTTTTCCCAAACGATATATGTAGAATTTAATTCTATGCATTAATTTAATTCCAAATATTTTAGTATTTCTTCAAGTCTTTTAGCTTCTTTAACTGGATGAATAATGCAAGTTTTTTTACTTATTTCTTCAGTATTAATATTTGGTCTAAATCTAATTGCATATTTTTTACTCATTCCAAACCATTTATCTTTTTCTTCTTTAAATCTACAGAGGTTAAAAACATCTAATTTTTCATGCATGCAAACCGTTGGTATTAAAACTTCAGCTACATCATATTGATGGAAGTTAGGGTAAAATCCTTCTGGCATTAAAGATGTAAATTTTAAGAATTTTTCAAATACTTTGTGATATAATATTTCCATTAAATTTCTTTTTATAAAATAACAACAACCAAGCATGCAATAAAATTTATCAAATTTTATATTAATAGAATTTGAAAATAAATTTTCTTCACAATATACTTCACGAAAATCACTTGTTATTAAGCTGTATTTTTCATTTATGTACTGGAAATCGTTCTTAAAATTATCATTTACAATAAAATTATCAAATTCTGTAAAGGCATACCAATCGCTATTTGGAAAATTTTCATAAGTAGTTTTTAAATTAAGTAAAACATTTTTGTAAGGATTTCTTGGAAAATTATGTTTAAAACCTTCTATTACTATAACATCGTTAAATTCTTCAATTGGCCAATTTTTATATTCGCTTTTCTCAACTAAAAGAACAATATTTTTTGTTACATTTTTTTTAATTAGATCAATATTTTTCCTAGTTAAGGCAGGATTATTATGAACATTTATACTAGCTGAAAAAATCAATTTATTATCCTCTTTAACTTATTATATTCTTTTTAAAATTATAAAATTAAACTTAGTTTTGTTTATTGAATAAACTTTCCAATTATATATTTCTATTAATGATTTTGATTTCATGAAAAAATAGTTATCCATTCCATCTATCATAATATATTTGTTAATTTTAACATTATTGAAAATTTTATCATAAAGATCAATATTGTCATCATAATTAAAGTTGTTTATATATAAAAAGTCAAAACTCATAGAATTAAGCTTTTCATTGAAGTCTTCATAAAGTAATAATTCTATGTCATTAATATAATTTATTAATTCATAATAATTAAAACTAATATTATTAGATATTTTTATTAACTTTTTTGGATTACCAGCAAGCAAACTTATACTTGGCAAATTATAAAAAGAATTTATTTCAAGAATACTATTTGATTTTTCTGCTAAAAATTTAATTATTTTTAAATTTGCATCATAATCATTAAAAATATCATCAATTAAATCATTTTCGATAAATTTTACAATATTTAATTTATTACCATGAAATAAGTTTGAATAAATATCATTTATGTTTTTTAATTCTTGCACCATTTTTTTACTAAGTTTATTATTTTTTCTAAATCATTATCATCTAAATTATTATGAATCGGTAGATTTATGCCATTTTCATAAAGGTTTTGACTGTTTTCAAATTTACCACTGCAATATTTTTTGAATTTTTCATTAATATGCAAAGGAGGAAACCTTAATGTTGTGTAAACATTATTTTTAAGCATATATTTTGCAAAATCATTTCTATTTTTAATTGTTATTAGATATGAAAAATAAGAATGACTTTCTTTTTTATCATATTTTTGACATATGCCAATATTTGATAATGATTCAAATTCTTTTTGATAAATCTCCCATATTTTTCTTCTTTTAATTTGGTTTTCTTTTAAACTATTCAACTGTTCTAATGCAAATATACATGATATATCATTCGGAAGATATTTTATATTATCGTTTAAATGTGAAAAATCCCACCACATTTCATCATTATTTTTAGAATTTTTAATAATTCCATAATTCCTAAAGGCTAAAGCTCTTTCAAGTTTATCATCATCAAAACAAACACCTCCTAAATCTGGAGTTGCTATATTTTTTATAGAATCAAAACTAAATGATCCTATATTTCCAATAGTACCACAATAATGATTGTTTTTTTTCGTGTCTACTGCTTGAGCAGCATCTTCTAATATTTTAACTTTATAATCTTTAAAACTTTCAATTTCCTGTACGCATCTTCCACCATAATGAACTGCCATGATGCCTTTTATGTCTTTCTTAAAAATAGCATCAATCTTATCACAGCTTAAATTTGCATCTTTCTCAACATCACAAATTACTGGTGTTAATTTAGCAGCAAATATAGCTTGTATACAGCCAAAAAAAGTAAAAGAAGGAACTATGACTTTACTTCCTTCTTTCAAATCTAATAAATGTAAACCTAAATGCAGTGCATTGGTTCCATTATTTACTGTAATAAATTTTCTGCCTAATCTTTTAGAAAATTTTTCTTCAAAATCTTTAGTGTAATTGCCTATTCCTATCCAACCTTTAGAAACACAATTTTTTATATTATTTTCTATAATATCATAATTATGTTTAGAACTAGATATATTAATCATAGGTTATAATACTATATGTTTAAAATTAATTTAGAAAATATAAAATTTTCAATTAGGATAATTACTTATCCAAGAAATGGCAAAACTAAATATATATTGCCTAAAACCTTGGAATCTATTCTAAACCAATCTTATAAAAACTGGGAAATATATCTTTTTGGAGATAATTATATTCCCGAAAAAGAGTTAACTGAAATATCAAAGTTAATACCAAAAGAAAAGTTAAAATTAAGAAATTTAGATGTAGACTCTGAAAGATATCACTATAAAGGCATGGATTTATGGTATTGCGGAGGAGTAAATGCATGTAATTATGTGCTTGATTGGATGCATGAAGATAATGTAAAATATGTGGCATTATGTAACGATGATGATATTTGGTTGAAAAACCATCTTGAAACCTTAGCTTTTGCATATGATACATGGCCAGAATCGAGTTTTGTTTACACAAGAGGAAATCATTTACAGATGGGCAATTTGCCAATTGAACAAATCAATCATATTGATTATAATAACAAGCCTGTAACTGAGCATGATACTATTTTCTCGGCAGTTAGCTGGAGATTAGATAGAATAAATCTTAGATTTCAAAATTGCGTAAAAGAGCAAATGCCATCTGATGCTGACTTATGGATTAGAACAAAAGAATATTGTTTTAATAACGATTTGAAATTTTTATATATTCCAAAAATTACTGTTATGCATGAATCACATAAACCAGATGAACACAATGAAATTGAAACTAATATTGATACACTTAAAAAAAACTTCGATTATACAAAATATAAATTTAAATCTAAAAAAGATTTATTATTCTAATATATGAAGAAAAATATTTTAGTTTTCCCAAGTGCTTCAAATTTAGCCATAGAGACATATTATGCTTTAAGTAAAAACAAGAATATAAATTTAATTGGATGTTCTTCTATTGAAAATGAAATAACTAAAATTTTTAATAAAAACTTAACAATAAAAAGATTTATTGGCGATAATGGTTTCATCGAAAAATTAAATAAAATAATAAAAAAAAATAACATAGATCTAATATATCCTTTGAGCGATGATGTAAACTTATACTTTTCAAAAAACATTCATAAATTAAAATGTGAAGTCATATTATCTTGTTGCGAGACAAATGTTATTTTGAGATCAAAATATAAAACCTATAAATATTTTAAAGATATAATTAATGTTCCTGAAGTTTACGAAAACATTAATAAGATTAAAAAGTTTCCTGTTTTTATAAAACCAAATGAAGGAAGTTCTTCAAAAGAATGTTATATTGTAAAAAATAAAAAAGAATTGAATTTCTTTTTTGATAAAATAAAAAATCCAATTGTTCTGGAGTATTTATCTGGGCAAGAATTTACTGTTGATTGTTTTACTGATTTTAATGGAAAACTTTTATTTTCACAACCACGATTGCGAATATGCAAGAATTCAGGAGCATCTTCTTACACTAGAATATTTTCAAATCAAGAATTAAAAGAATGGGCAGTAAAAATAAATGAAAACATTAAATTAAATGGAGCTTGGTTTTTCCAAACAAAAATAAATGAAAAAGGAGAACAGTGTTTACTTGAAATAGGATCAAGAATAGGAGCTTCATCTGGTATAAATAGATTTAATGACATAAATCTTCCTTTGTTAAATTTCTTCAATCATTATAAAATACCAGTAGAAATAAAATCTAGCGATTTCCAAATAACAGGATACAGATATTTGAATTATAAATTTGAATTTGATTTTAATTTATACAAAAATATTTATTTTGACTTTGATGATACATTGTTAATAAACAATAAGCTTAACCCAGATTTAATTAGTTTTATTATAAAATGTATTAATGCAAAAATTAATGTAATGTTGATATCAAAACATAAAGGCAATCTTGATAAAAATCTAAAAAAACTTAAA
>Ga0114978_10004375_pt1 | contig 11444 bp, 18 predicted proteins | sample S_140212_EF_Meta_FD_87027 | JGI IMG/M metagenome (GOLD analysis project Ga0114978, IMG submission 87027) | Freshwater microbial communities from Lake Simoncouche, Canada to study carbon cycling - S_140212_EF_MetaG | ecosystem: Environmental > Aquatic > Freshwater > Lake | place: Lake...
ATTACAAGAACTGGACTCTTGCGAGAGGCTACGTGGGCTAGAAAGAATGATTTTCCTGAATGGTGTGAGTTAGTTTCTAGCTGGGCAGACCAAGCAGTTTAGTACCATCCGACCTTGTAATATTGCTTGCAGGTGGATAAAGCGGGTTTTAGTCCTGCGTTTGCAACATAGTTTAAGCTGGTTCCTGTTCCTGATCCAGCTGCAGAACCAGCTGTGTTGGTGCCACTTGTTCCGCTACCGCTACCGCTTGTGCTACCGCTTGTGCTACCGCTACCGCTTGTGCTACCGCTACCGCTTGTGCTACCGCTACCGCTACCGCTTGTGCTACCGCTACCGCTACCGCTTGTGCTACCGCTACCGCTTCCGCTACCGCTTCCTGTATTAGGACTTATACCCGTTAATCTTCTAGTAGATGTACTTGTACTCGTTCCTCCAGCATTTGAACTAACAGTATTCGTATTACCCATTGAATTTTGCCAATCTAATTTCTGAGCATCTGTCATTTCAGAATCTAACAAAGGTGATTCAGACTCTCTATAATTATAAGTAGAACCACGATTATCCCTACTGTAAGCAGGACCCCATTTTCCGTCATCATCAAACTCATATGTTGAACACGCTGATGGAATTGTTCCGACTTTAGCATTATTCATTTGCGTATCGACAATATTCCCATTTATAAAGTCATACCGGGGACTAAATCCCTGTGTTAATTGTGTTTTCCTTTGCAAATTTGCAGCGATAACTGGAGCAGATCCGGTAGGCTTTATTAATCCAGTGGTACAGTCAACCGTATAATCCGTGCTTAAAAAATAGTCTTTCTGAAAAGACACAACTATACAGCGAACAATCCATAGCAATACAAAAATGATAAGTAAGGCCCCTAGTATCTTAATGATGCTAGATTGATCTTTAAAGTTGAGCATCCTCTTCTATAGTCTACTAAGATTTCAATCATTACGCCCAGTTGATACTATACGCGTTCTTGCACGTTGTCAGAGTGGGCTTTAATGTATCTAAAAGGACCTGTGCTGCTGACGTTGAAGATGGGCTTACTCCAGAAAGAGTTGCAATTGTTCCTGAAGGACTGTTTGAATTGCTCGATGTTCCTGAATATCTGGAAAGAAGTGCAGACATTTCATTTGCTAAATCTGTATTTAAATTACCAGTTCCAGAGCCAGATCCAGAGCTAGATCCAGTTCCAGATCCAGTTCCAGAGCCAGATCCAGTTCCAGAGCCAGTACCTGAACCAGATGTAGAACCCGAGCCTGTTCCAGTAGTAGACGTAGAACCTGAGCCAGATCCAGTGCTAGAACCTGTACACTGAGCTGCACTTGTGTACTTTGTAGTTGCGCACGTATCTGTGGAAGCTTTACACGTTCCAGATGTTCCTGAAATCCCGCAGAATGTGCATCCAGTTGCCGCAGCACACGTTGCGCACGTGGTATATTGCGAGCAGTTAGCTAAAGCAGCTGCTGCTGCATCTGCCGCCCTTGCAGCGTCTATCATTACTTGACGTAAACCTGCATCTGCAAGCAGTTTAGCGGAATTTGCATCTAGAGCAGCCTTTTGAAGATCTGCATAGTTAGCATCTGTAGACTTCGCAGCTGCAAGAGCTTTATCGGCCAATAACTTATTCACATTTCTGCGTGCAACAATAAGTTTTGCCTCCACAATCATTGCTTCTGCGGCAGCTTTCTCTGAGACAGTCTTTGTGCTTATTACTAGCGCAGCTGCCGTATTGTATTTTTGTAGAGCATCTGCCGCAACGGTAGATAGACCTGAATTTGTTGGGTTCGCAATCGCTGCAGCAGAGGATGAATCAGATAAGGATTTCTTTGCAGCAGCATCTTCAACTGCAGCTGCAGCAGTGCTACTTGCAGTTGTCTTTGCAGTTTGCGCAGCAGTATTTGCTAAAGTAGCATCTGTTAACACCTTCTGCGCAGCGTCAATTGCATCCTCTACGGATTTAGCAATGGCAGCTTCATAAGCTGCAGGATCCAAGACTGCTTTGAGATTGGTTGTTGAAACATTTGTTCTTGCTGTGCAAGAAATTGGTCTTGTACGATCGGTATTTGTTGTTCCTGCTGTCCATATTCCTGATTGCATATCGATGGATGCGCATTCGCAGGTAGCAGGTACACTCGCTATTTTAGTACCACTGCGAGTAAAGTAAGCTCCTGAACCGTCTAATCTTAATTTTTCAGTTTGAACAACGGCTGCCGTTTCAAGTACAGTTAGAAGAACTCCATTTTGGATAAGGCATCCAGTTTTGCAATCAACCGAATAGGTATATCCTCCTACCGCAAAAGCGTCAATATTAAACCAGCCGATGATACATCGTATGATCCATAGTGCTACAAAAAAGGCCAAAACAGATCCTAGTATATGCAAAGGCTTCATCTGTTTTAAGAAGGAGTCCATTACTCTCTAGTCTTGCATACGGTAAAACTCTGGTACTGATTTACAGCGCAAAAATTGAAGGTTGTGATTAAAAATCGAAAATTACACCTCTAGCCGCAAGAAGCTTTACTCATTTACCATAAATGATCGTAGAAAAACCTCTTGTCAAGGTTTGGCCCTCCATTAATTATGCAGAGCATCAAACTGTAGGGATTCGTTGGATGCTGTCCCAAGAGAAAATCGGCTTCCAGGCAGGATATCAGCAGATTGTTCGAGGTGGTATTCTCGGCGACGAAATGGGTCTCGGCAAGACAATCGAGACTCTTGGTCTTCTTGTTAACAATAAGGTCAAGCGAACTCTGATTCTGATGCCGCTCGCTGTCCGGAAGCAGTGGGAGGAAGCTACGCAGCGTTGCGATCTGAATCTGATCGTCGCTGAAAAGAACGGCTGGACGCCCATCGGAAAGCAGAAGAATCGCCCTTCCGTCTTTCTCGGACATTACGATCGACTCGTCTCAAATCTGGCTCAGTTTCAGGAGTTTGAATGGGATCGTATTGTTCTCGACGAGGCTCAACGCATTCGCAACTGCAAGACCATAACAGGACTTTCCGTTCATCGTCTTACAGCAAAGTACAAGTGGTGTTTGACTGCAACTCCGATCGTCAATACTCTTGACGATGCTGTCAGCTATCTGAAATTCATTGGATGCCCGATTGATACTCCGGGCAGCTGGTCTCCGCACTACGAGGCCTGGGTTCGTGGTTGCTATCTGGCCCGTAAGATGCTCGAGTGTGAGCCTCCCGCCGGTCTGACTCTTCCTCCGCCTCCCGAGGTACACAAGCTCGATCTCGAGTTCACGAATGAGAACGAGGAGAAGATCTATTCTGGAATTCTCAACAATCTGGAGCACCAGTGGCGCCGTGCAAGTCAGCAAGGAGGCCGGGCTGCTGCTCTTCAACGTCTGGCAATTCTCCTCCGCCTTCGCCAAGTCAGTGTGAATCCGCAGGTCTACATCAATGCTCGCCAGCGTGAGAACTTTGGCTACCTCGGCCCTGAGTTCATCGGGCCCAGTCGTAAGTTCGATGAGATCGCCAATCTCATCAAGGACGATTCGTATACAAATGAAGAGCACGGGTGGATAGTGTTCTGTCAGTTTCGTGAGGAGATCACTCTGCTTCGCCAGTACCTCGAGGCCTTTGACTTTATCGGAAAGGTCCGGGAATATCACGGCGGAATGTCGATGGATGAGCGCAGCGCTGCTGTCGAAGAGACAAAAACTCTGTCTCAAGGCAAGCAGGATGTCTTTCTGGTGCAGCTGCACGCAGGAGGCACTGGACTCAATCTGCAGCACTACGATCGTGTAGTCTTTACGAGCCCGTGGTGGACTGCAGCCCTTCTCGATCAGGCACTTGGTCGTGCACTCCGCATCGGACAGAAAAATGTAGTGCATGTCTACTGGCTGCGCTTGCAGGCGGAGAGCATCTTCAATATCGATGATTTCGTTCTGGAGAAGTCTGAAATAAAGAGAGATCTAGCAAATACCTTTCATAGTTGGTCTATCCAAATCTAAAGCAACTTCAGAATGGACGCCGCTGCCCAACCCACAAGTACAAATTCTTTGAGTTCTGCCGGTTTTTATGTTGGCATCTCGGCTCTCATCGCATTAACTGTAGGACTCATCGTCTGGTCGGTGGTGAGCAGACAGTATCAGGGATTTACTGGCAGTTCCGGCACCAAGAAAAAGGAAGGCTACCAAGGACCTACGCAAGGTGTATCTGATATTCCCTGCGGCCAGGAGTCATCTGAAGCCGTTGCACTCGCCGAACTTTTTTCAAATAAGAAGTCTACAACCGGTGAGGGCCATCGCGATCTGCTCGAATTTAAGCTCATTCTTTCCAAGCTCTGCTGCATCAAGCACGATCTAGTGTCAGTCTCTCAACGTGTTCAAGCGACGATGTACATCCCCTACAATACGACTCACGATCGTGAGAACCCTGCAGATACGGTTGCCCGGTGCTTCACCAAGTCAATCCCACCGCGTGATCTTGAGATCAGCTTCGAGACCTGGAAGGCGCGTGGCCTAGTACTTCTGAGCCGCCTCTGCACTTCGTACAATCTCAGCAATCCCGAACAAGAAATGGCTAAGAATTCCTTTACTGCTCTCTGGATGGATGTCTACTCGATCGCTCAGGGAGCATGCACACCTCCTCTCAAGGCTCCTGCGTACGGATCTCCTCGTGATCCTAAGCCCTTTTCACCTGAGACCATTCAAGATCTCGGGCCTTATAAGGGGTATTATTGAATAAAGATATTATTAAAGAACTTTAAAAACAAACTACGAATCTTTTCATAGATTCATAGTTAGTTTTGAAATTGTAAGAAACTCAAGGCAACATAATTGCTAAGAAAATCATCAGACCCAGAATCTGAAAGATGGATTTAGCCGGCCGAGCAAACTCGAACAAGGGAACAACGCTATTATTCCAGAGGAAGAGGCCAATGAAGGAAACGATGACAACCGCAAGCAGAAACGCAAGGATTACCGCCATCGCATCAGAATAAATCGCCGGTTGCTTGTACGCTTCTGTCGCTCCGGGATTGACAAAGCCTTCAACAAGGGCTCTGCTAACAGCAGTAATCACTGAGGCACCGTTCATTCTACTGAGTAGCCTCTTCCTTTTTTTCGTAGACCAGAGACTCCTTGACTTTCGTTTCCCGCTTCTCCTCCAAGAACTCCAGCAACTTCTTGGCCGCATCCACACTCTTCAGATGCTCACCCACCAACTTCTCCATATTCTTCTTGCTGATCGGAGCCTTTCTCGCAGCCTTCTTGTACAATACGCGCGCATTCGATGACTTCAGATCGAGTGCAGCGATACTGTGCTTCTTCATCGTACCCATTATCATCTGCTCCATCACCTCACACCGCTTGTCGTGCTCACTGATCCGTTCCATAATGACTCGCTTCTCATCCTGTAGTTTCCGCTTTTCTTCCTGAATCTTCTTCCACTCCGTAAGAAGCCGCGGTAAATTCTGAAACTCCTGCGCATCTTCAATTCCTAGCGTAAGCGTCTCGTTTGTAGGAACGGAATTGGCACTCTGCATTGACATCTACTGTATATATGTCTGGAGACTTAGGCCGAAAATTTGAACTCTCCACGTTTGTTCTATCGATCAAACAGTATGAGCGCAAAAGCAACACAAGCAGGTCTTGCACTCATTGAAACTCTCTGGTATGCCTATGCAAATCGAATAATCGATTCCGCCGTACGTGTCTATGCACTCAATAAAGAGCAGGAAACGGAGATTAAATCGAAGTTTCTGAAGCGCGGAGACTTTACAGTTGAGATTGCACAGCCTAGCCAAAATAAAGACGAACCCGACTCGTAATGTACTGGCGACAGATATGACAGACCGCATTGCGCTTCGAGCAATTTGTACAGAACGTGTGGCCACACGGAACGAATGCAATGACGACTGATTCCGTCATACAGATACAGCAGATTGGGTCTCCACTGTTCAGCAAACTTGTTCTCTGCGGCAATAGAATTTCTCGCAAAACTGCATATTTTTGCACTGTGTGAATGTAATTCCAGTATAAAGTTTCAATGGGATGAGTCTCAAATTGCTTTTTCACGTAGAGTTCCATCATATCTTGGAACCCCGGCACATCTGGCTGAGGTAGCAGTAAAATCTGAGCTACCTTTTCAATGACGCTATCCAAGACTTCACACTCTGCTTTCAATTGATCATTCAGACGAATGAGTTCATCTCCGATTGTCTGCATATAGTCCAACAAGTTCTTGGTTAGACTCATCCAACGACTATAAGGTGTATCGTTTACTCGCAACTTCTCAAGATCTGAAATATACTTATTAATTTCTAGAATTCCCCGACCTGAAAGATCCTGTATGCAATCTCTGAAGATCGTCGGCGGGCTCCTTGAATAATCAAAGGAGTTTGAATTAATCGGCTTTCCGAATCTCTGCAGAATGAGTTGGGCCGATTTTAAAGGATGCTGATCAGGAATGGGTTTTGTAAAGAACTGAAGAATTTGTTCCTGATGGTTCTGCATAATATCCCGAATCTTGCGCTTCCAGAGTTTATTAGCATTCTGTTTGTCTGAACCATCGGCCAGATGGTATAGACTTACGTGGGCTACTGTGTTTACAAGAGATGGAAATGGACGCGTATCATTTCCGTCAGCGTCCGGGAAATTGGCAGATGCATAAATTGCACCTCCTTGCACCATACCATCAAGAACTGTAGGATTATAGGATTGATCGAGCGAATTGTCCTGCATCCTCCTGTTAATGAACAGAAATTGGTTATCTATAAAATACGTGCATTCTATAGAGATGGCCGATCGTTTAAATCAATCTATTCTTGCGTATGGACCTGGTCCTGTAAAACGTGAAGATGGTTATTGGTATTGGCCTAATGGACAACCTGTAAATGTGCGCAGAAATAATGGTCATTCTAGATCAGCGAGAGCTGCTGCAAGTGCACTCGTAGCGCAGCAGATTCGTAGAAATGGAAGGCCGCAAACTCAAGCTGAAATTCAAGAGATGTATGAAATGGCTCAAGAAGAAGTAAATGGTGAATTGGGTGTCACTTGCGAAGTTTTAAATGCTATGGAATTTGCAGCGATTCAGCAAATTTTAGTTGATGCATCAAATCTTCAAAATGAAGTAATGGAAGGCGGCCGTCGCAAACAGGCAGGTGGTGCACGTATGTTTGAAGAACTCAAGCGTGTTTTACGAATGCTCTGTGCTCTGCCTGGTCGTGTTTTTGGCCAAATTGATGCAACGCAAGCGGCTCAATTAAATGCTCTCGGCAACAAAATCGCAGAACCAGGTACAATTGATCAGATGGCTAAGGTAATTACATCCTTACCCTATATAGTAGGCACTGGACTTCTCGCACGCGACTTAGGAAGTAATGGTTCTTTTACGGTGCGTATTATTGTAAGTATCATTGATCTATTAAATAAATATTTTGGTGCAGGTGTAATTGCTTCTTGGACTGGAATGTTTATATCCAATGGGGCGATTATTGCAGCCCGTACTGCCCTCCCTGCAGCCGGTTTAGCTGCAGTCTATGTTGTAAAAACCGGAGCAGTTGAAGCCTTTCAATACATATATAATACAATCCGCGCGGCCACTCCTTTACCTCCTGGAGCAAGCGCTGCAGAAACAGCCGCCTATTTTACAGGTATTGCAACACGGGCCATTGCACAGTTTATAAAATTTTTAGTGTATTACCGGTTTTATGCCCACATTGCTGAAAAAATACAGACAGCCATTAAACTTAATAGTCCAGGTATTAAAGTGCGTAGTCCTGAAGAAATCGTATATGAAGATTTTAGTTATTTACCTGAATCAGTGAGAAAAGATATTGCAAGTACATACCCTGAATGGCTAGAAGGCGTGATGAATCGCGAACTTCTTGCCTATAAAGCTGCAGGGGCAGTTGGAAGAGCACGAAATGCTTTAGGGCGAATTGAAGGCGGTCGCCGTCGCAAGAACTACACCAGACGCAACAAGAAAAAGCGTACTCGTAAGCACTAAAAAATTGAAAATTATACTTCTATAAAAAACCAGTATCAAATGGCTCTTTATAGAATTTGTTGGACAGATGAGAAGGGACTTTCAGGCAATGGTGATCTCATTCTAAGTCTTGAATTAGGTCGAAGCTGGATTGAGCGTCTTAGGGAAAGATATCCAGAGATGAAGCATTGGCTCTCAACTATTTAGATCGCATCAATATCAAGCTCTTTCTCTTCACCTTCTTTCTCTTCAGACGCCTCATTTGTAAATTCAATCAGACGATCGATATTATCTACGAGCTGTCCCTCAACAACTCCCTCCAGATTAATACCCTTCACCAAACCATCGAGCGTCTCCATCTGAGCAAACAGATTTGGATTCAGTCCATCTGATTTTAACTGCATAAACTGCTCAGGACTGTACTTGGCGATGATATCTCCACGATCTCCACGCGTTCCCTTCGGATCTGCCTTACTCACTTCGATGTCGCGCAGACTAATCAAAACAATATCACCAATCTCAAATCGCACGCGCTTCTTAATTCCTGAGCGAATCTTTGCAATCCGAACTCGATTATCCTCACAATAGACCTGCGTGTTCAGATTACCCAGAATACGAACAATACGTGCGACCATCTGATCAGCTTCCTTGTCAATAAAAATAACCTTTTCTGGCTCACCGTGCTTACTTTTTTTATAGTTTTTACCACCTCGAAAGTTCGGCATCTACACTACTAGATACAATGTGGTTTAGATATCTACGAACAATCAGGTTCTAGACCAATCATCTTCAGAAATGCTGTAGGAACTCCGTAAATATAGTGAAGAATCTCGCCAAAGACAAATACATAGACAAGTGTATACAAAAAATTAGCTTTAAAGAGCCAGGCAACCATTGCAGCCAACACAAATGTTGCTAACCAATCATTCACGGCCATTCCTAAGAATCGTGTTGAATGAACTCCTTGACCTGGTACTCCTAGAGCATTTGCATAAGGACAAGGCATCTACTCGGTGTAGGATATCTCCCTCTCAGCAAATGCCTTACTCACAACAACAGGAGGCGACTGCGGATCTTTCGGGTCAAGCGGTGTTATGACAATACTGTCATCTGGAAAATATCGTAAATCTCCTACTGCCCCTCCTCGCTGCCGTCTAACCGACCGCTTCCGGTTGTACCTGCGGCACTTTCTTGACTTTAATCTTAATCTTCTCCTTGACAACTTGCTCATTCTGTAAATAGACTACCTTTTTTCCAATCAATGCTCCATAGGCTTCTAGAACTCGGCGATTCTCCTTGACCTGGCCCGTTGGAATCTGAAAACTCGTAAGCATAGCCCTAACTGCCTTTCCATCCTTATCATCAGGTAATTCAATTACCGGAGGATATAGATATGGCGTCATCTCAACATCCATTGAATCAAGAGGTGTCTGTGTTGTTATGTTATACTGCTTTCGAATTCGCAACGGAATTAACTGTTCCTGAAATTCGGGTGCCCGGACTCGCCAAGCATCCTTATCAGGACACTTGTGCAACGAATGACCATAGACCTGACAGACATTACAGTATAACGCAGCTCTCATTGGACAGCAAGCAATGTCATGTTTCTTATCAGTACGAACAATGGATGAACAAATATCACACATAGGTTGTTGTAAAAAATAGTTGTAGAAGCTTTCAAATTTATATTTGTTTTATGAGATATCTTTCAGACAGCCTTAAAGATACGCTGACCCTTCTGCATCCACAACTCAGGTCTCGATGGCAATCCGACCTCCTCAAATGTAGTTCCAGTCTTACCTTCAAAGATCAGCACGTGGTCGCTAGAATGATAGGCAAGAGGAGCATATCGAGTGTCCTTTAGTACAAGAGCAATCGCGTGCTTTCTAACTGGCTGATTATAGACAGTCTTTGTTGCCACTTCAGGATTGTTCGCAAGGCGCGCCTCCATATCAGCTATCTCATTTCGAAGTTTCAGATCCTGGTACTTGCTGAATTGATGTAGAGGATCCTTCTTGTTTCCAAGCAGCTCAGTATTCTTCTCAAGATCATCCTTCAGCTTCGCTAGCTGAAGATTAAAGAGATTGCCCTTCTTATGAGGATTAGGCTTTGTCCGAATTCCATACTTCTGCTTCAGAGCCATCAGATATGCAATGTCCTTGAGGCTCTCATCGACTGGTTCTATAGGCGCAGGCTTAGGCATAGACTCCGTAAATGGAGATTTTACACGTGTATCCAAGATAAATCCTCCCGTAGGAAGAGTTGCTAGCCACTCATTGTATTCCTTAAAGACTCGCTTCTCCTTCTGATATTCGGAGTCCCGAACAATCTCCAGAAAGGTTCCATCCTTAAGCTTCGCTACCGATGCGACAGTAGGTCCATCGGGATTAACGTAATAGCGGAACATTTTAGCTGTACCTTTGTTTGTATAGGTGCCTATTCAATTTTTTGAAACATACTGAATCTGTAGATGGTCTGCTTTCCTCTTGGAAAAATGAAAGCCCTAACATTTGCTCAAGCTATTCAATATAATAAGGCCGCAACAATCTTTACAACAGTTCAAGCCTACAATTCAGCTATTGTAGCACTGAGAGCTCAAGGATACACTCAAGCATCCTACTATAAATTTCCAAGTACAGAAGAAGCTACTCTTTTTATACTCGGCCAACAGATCTTTGTACAAAATGACCCTGATGGTGCTGTCGCAGGAAAATACAATACCGTAGTACAAATTTAAAAAATGGAATCACGGTAGATGTCAGATACTACTCGCACCTGCGCGTGTACCACTCAGCAATTCAGTCCGATTATATTTGATAATGTGGCCACTCAAGCGGCTGCCAACTCAGTCTATCAATATTGGCAAATTACTCAAGGAGCAGGACCGAAACAATTCAGCAGCAATGCCGAGCGTATGCAGTATTTACTTGGACGTCAGAACCAAGCTGGTTGCGGTGTTGCCAAGAAGGCATTCACTCTCGGTACCAACTAAGTGCTTGTCAATAAATGCCTTGGGCGACTGGTACTGCTTCTTCAATCTGTCCTTCTGCGATGCCTGCCACTCAAGATACCAAAGACCTAGCGCGCTAATAATGTGCTCTTCTAAACGAATTGTTCGATCACTATTCATTGTATGTGTACATACGATGAATACTGAAAAAAGTTCAAATTTTGTAGTCCCGGTACTCAATAGTTTAGATCTTACGCGACCGTGCAACCAGATTCGTCTTGTAATTCGTCAGCCACTGCGGCAAACTAGCCGACTCCCACGTAGCCTTCTTTGTTGCAGCATTGTAAGATCCAAGACGAATGCTAGGCGGACTGGCGACTCCGTGCTGAAAGGCATACATAACACCATCGCGTAGAAGAACAGGAATTCCCTCAATGATCTCAACTCCGTGGCTAGGCATACCTTTTTATGTAGAAAAGTATGATTCATTTTTTAGGGTTCGCCTATGATTTAGAAGCGGAGTTTGTTATTTAGCACGTAA
>Ga0114978_10004377_pt1 | contig 11441 bp, 14 predicted proteins | sample S_140212_EF_Meta_FD_87027 | JGI IMG/M metagenome (GOLD analysis project Ga0114978, IMG submission 87027) | Freshwater microbial communities from Lake Simoncouche, Canada to study carbon cycling - S_140212_EF_MetaG | ecosystem: Environmental > Aquatic > Freshwater > Lake | place: Lake...
AATGGGTTTATCCATATCCCGATCAAACAGATTCTTCGCCTCGAACGGATTCTTGCTGACGACACTCGTTCCTACGATAGCTCCTATGCCAAGTATAGCACCTCCGATACACAAGATTGTAAGTGGCATCATCCAATCTTTCATATCGTCTCTCTTCTGACTATTGATTTGTTATTACATAGCGCTGTAAACGCTGAAAGTGGTCCGTTATCCTTTGGTCTTCATCTACAATTCGCCTGGCCTGTTGTTGTTGACGAAATTGCTGTTGCCGTTCACCTTCTGCAACAGCAGCCATCTCAGCATCATTTAGCGGAACAACCGTTCCCTTACGTTCTGTACGGGCTGCTTCAAGACTCTTTGCTGAAACTTGGACACCGGCCACCTGATGACTGAACATCGATTCACTTGTATAGGCCTTCTTAAGATCAGTAAACTTGAGACCATTGAGGTTTGCTGCCGTAAAGTCATCTGGCTTTTCCCGGCCGAGTTCAATTCCCATTGTTGGAGCCATCGTAAGAGCTTGAGGTTGCATAACTGAAAGTTGCTGGTTTCCGGTTGTAGCTCTGGATCGGACTTCAGATTCAAAGGCGGAATTGAAAACATCCCGGTTGAACTTTCCTGAAAACTTGTTTTGCTTTCCGGAAGTTTCGGCCGCTTCGTTTTTCAGCCAGTCTCCATATCCGTCTCCATCCGGATCGGGTAACCGGGTTTCTTCAAAAACTTTGTTGAAGGTTTCCATATTCAGATTTTTCGGATTGAGTTTGACCGGGTCGGCCATTTTCCACGTATCGGACTTTTGTTCGCGAGAGGAAGTCAAACTGGCGGGAGACTCGGCGGAGACATTGACCGATTCAGTACGACCACCACGAACACGCCGGAGAATCTCACCGAGATAGGCGTAAGCGCGGGTCACTCGGTCAAAGGCTTCTTCAGATCCTCCCTTGTCGGGGTGAGCCCGTAGGGATGACTTCTTATAGGCCTCCTTGAGTTGCGCTTCATCAAGAGCAACCTCTTCAGAGAGTCCTAGAATGGAGAGGCATTGGCTGAAGAAGGAGATTGCTTGTCCGTGCTGACTTGGGTCTCCATTACGATGGATGAGTCGGGACTCGGCAGGCTGCTGGGGTCCTCTCCCGCCAGTTGATGGTAGCAATCGCTGCTGTTGTGCTGTTGGTTGAGGTACTCCCTGTGCTGATCGCTCTCCCGGGAGGAAGGCGGGATCTCCACGACGTACTGCAGCCATGTAAGTAAGAATTGGCCCATAGATTCCAGCGTATTTAGCACTTGAGACATATTCCTGCCCTTGAAGAAGAGTTTCTAACATTTGAACTCTCGTTGCGGGAGACTGCAAGCCACAGACGTTTCTGTAGATGCGAATATGAGCTTCTGGAATCGGTGCTGATGTCTGGTTTCCCATCCTTTCTATATCCTGTCATTCATTCGGGACACCTCATAACGCAGTCTCTCAGGAGTAAGCATAGGAATCATTGGCTCACATTCCCAGCCAAAACGCTTGCCGAAAGTCTCGAGATGGAAGGACTCGGGCCAATACTGCGGCAACCGTTCAGGCACTGACCGAAAGGGTGTCTTTAACAGAAGATTCCAGCTCAGTAAAGGCAGCACAAGTGCGAGTTGTTCTTTCGGTTGAAGGGCCTCACGTGGAACCCATTGAATCTGATTGAAAACATAATAGTCCTTAAGATCTGACCACGTTGGAGGATAGCCTGCAGCATAGACGTATTCTTGATCAACCGGTCGTCCGAGATAGTAATCAAAGATCCACTGAAAACCATTCCAGTACTGAGCAGCCCAGTATTTACGGATTTCTACAGATGACTCGCCAAATCCAATTCGATAGTATTGACGCTTCCAGTCCGGCTGTAGACGACCGGTTTGACTTATGATCATTGGATTTTCAGCCGCTTCTTTCAGTGGCAAATTATCCGCATCGTCTTCGCCTAGCGGCGATTTCATTTTACGGTCAATCATCTTTGTTATAAGACGCTCCTCTTGCTGGGCCATCCAACACGCAAATTGGTAGAGACCCTCTTTGTTCAGAGATGCAGATCCAGTAGCATCAAAAGAAACAAGATGGATCTGACGCTTCCACAGAGTTCGAAGGCAGTCGAGTAATACGGCGTGGCCGTCATCTCGCATTCGCAGAGAGAGGCCAGTAGGAAGAAAGTCATTGCCGCAGAAAGACATTCCGAAGACGTAGTCGTACAGTTCTTGCCGAGTCCAGACTAGACCATTCTGCAGACTTTGGAGTAGAATTGGAATTTGAAGAAAGCAGAGTTCAACTTGGTTGCTTTCGGGAATTCTGACGAGTTTACCAAAGGCCATCGCTTCCCGCATCAGATAGACGGGTGATCCGGGGCCTAGATGTTCTCCGGCTAGGATTGACAGAAGAATCAGATCTGCATCGAGGCCGTAGACCAGAACGGGTCCAGTTAGATTGGTCTGCTGCCGAATCCAATTGAGGACCTTGTGTTCACCTTCACCGGGCTCATAGACATCGCTGATCTGCCAGTTGTGCTTGGCTCCGACAGTTCGTAAGGAATTGCCCATTGCAGTCATAAAGTCAGTACCAGGTGTAATGGCATTTGTATCCCAGCTTTGACTTTTACCAAGAGATGCAGACTTGAACCTGCGAAACCGCTGTTGTTTGATCTTTGCATAGGGAACTACTCCATCGAGTGCAACAAACATCTTTAACGGAGCTCCTGCAGCTCTCCAGATAAACGTCAGGTAAGCGCAAACTTCATCTTGAAGCTTACGCTCCCAGGTAAGACGACCTTCTTCTGTGTAGGCAATCGCCTCCATCGCAGGCTCACGTAGGACGTGATAAATCATACAGTTCATATCAATAACGAGTGCAGCAGCAGCGTGTGGCGTTTGTCTGGTGATCGCGTGTTTATACTTCGTTATGAGTGTCTTATAGTAAGAGGGTATGCCCATCGCTTTATAGATTTACTGTAGATAGGCCTTATGTCCGCAGATATAAAAAGAACATTCTGGGAAACTAACATTGTTCCTTTGCTGAAACAAGTAATCTTACCAGTTGGTGGTGAGACTATTCGTTTACTTCCGGATAGTGTAGTCCTGGGTACGGCTATTTTAGCCTTGGTGAGTCTGTCTGAGCCATTTGGTGTTTTACTAATGACGATGGTGGAGACGATGATTATTCAACGTCTTGCAGCGGGGTTCATTGGAGGCATAACACCTATTCTTGGTGGAGCGGGTCAAAATCAGATGATCTGCCAACCTGGATTCGTTTTTGGCAATGCACAAAGAATTTCACTGCTAGAAACCATCGGTAAGGAATCGATGTTTCCGAGCCCTGTAATTTTCTTTATGGCGACGGTTCTGAGCTATATGATGGCGTGTGTACAAGAGTTCGGGCGTGAGATTACTACACTTGGTTCGGACCTACAGGGTCGTACAATTGCAGCAAGTGTTCTCAGTATTGGATTACTTATTGGAATCTTAGCATTCCGCTATTCGTACCAGTGCGAGGGCTTTGGAACGCTGTTTGTATCGATGTTATTTGGTGCATTACTTGGCTATGCACTTGTTCAGCAGAATAAGGCGATCTTTGGTCGGTCTGCAGTAAATATCTTGAATTTGCCGATGATCACGGCGGCAAGTCAATCAGCCCCTATGTATGTCTGCGCTCCTTGATAAACATCAAAAAGTCCATCGTGGCAAATCGAGGCTTTTGATTTGACACGTCGAGGGGCATAGTAAATATAGATATCTTCCAACATTACTTGAATAGGTAACAAGTACTGTAGGAATTGTTTGTAGAACTGAAAGTTCTGCCATAAAACGATAGAATTCTTTTTCTTTTTTTGCTTGGTCTTGCTCATTAAACTCACTTTGCACGTGGCCTGAGCTGTCTTCATCCATACACGCCCAGATCCACGTAGAAGGACAGACTTCTTTGAGTTGAGTTAAGATGGTAGTATTATCCGTCATAACGAAGATTTTCGGATTTGCTATGCCGCAGCTTAGAAGTGCAGCCCTATAGGTTTCAACCGAAATAGACTGCATTTCTCCCTGGGTTATTTTATCACCACTCCGAATGTGGAGTCCAATGTCAAAAGTAGCTGTAGAAATCTCTACAGGAATTTCGGCTGCCATTCGCTCGTGAGCAGCGGGTAGAAGCGTAAAGAATCGCTTTGCTGCCGTCTTGAAATCGTCATTTGATAGTACAGATAATGTTGAGTGAATATGTTTATGTTCAAGAATCTTTGTTCCTTTTGGAAACTCAGATACATAGTGGATACCTGCTCTAGATTGAAATAGGCTCTGAAACATAGGAAATGTTTCACTCACACAGTTTGGATGATCAAGGACATAGAGTGGACAATCCTTCTTGCGACAAAAGAGGTATGAAAAAAGCAGTTGATTCAGATTTGAGCAGATTCCACCGGTAGTCGGTTTGAATCCATAGATGACCTTTGATTTTGTACTGGCTGAACTTGCCCACGAACTCATTGACTGATAGATCAGATTGTTTTTTAGATACTCTACAATAGATGTCCCTGGTATCAGCCGGTACACTTATGGGTGGAACACGAGAATATTTATACAGAGGAGTACAGCAACTTCCAATTGTCTTAGCTGCAACCTCATTGCTTTTTAGCATAACTACGGGTTCCATTGCTCACGTCAATCTGTCGGTAGGTCTAGTTGGCTTGATACCGATGTATACCTTTTTAATGCAAAAGGTACTTGGGCAGATCTTTACTTGGGTTGCACCATTGGGTCGATTTGGATGGACAAAATCTACATCGGATGTCTGTAAAATTGTTCCTCCCGAAGGCCCTAAACTTACATTTTACAGACCAAATGAAGTAGATGCAGAATCTGTTCCGAGTTATTGGTTAATGAGTGTAGTTTTTTTCATTGGATACTGCATCTCAAACGCAATCGATATCTTTTCATCGCCGGCTGAAAATGACGCTGATCCGAATAATAAGGAACGACGTATGTATCAGGCTGTCTTTTTGATAACATCCATCTGTTTATTATCGGCACTTGTTATTGGTGCTCGCTTTTATTACATGGCAGGATGTGAAGGAAGAGGTGCATTAGGATATACTGGAAGTCTGATTGCGGCCATTGGAGCTGCGTCCATTGGCTACGGAATGTACGACTTTTCAAGAAAGTGCGGTGCTAGAACTTCAGATTTATTCGGTGTCTTATCTCAGATTTTGCCAAATTCAGCGACGGCATCTAACCCAGTTGTATGTACAAGTAGCTAAGTAAGAAGTCGTACAACTGTATCTAGATGACGCCACGTTAGCTTCCAATATTCAGCTCGGAATGCTCCGACAGCTAGGCCTCGTTGAAAGAGATCTTTTAAAACTGTAGCTTTTGCACGTAAATCAACTGATTGATAGATGCCAGGTAAGTCTTCTATGGTCAATGGTGATACAATTGATTTGAATCCATTTACATTTTCGTGTAGATCATAGACCCATTGTCGCATTGCTTCTTGTAGAAGACCACCTGATTTCTTAATCCAGGTATCTACAGGTCGTTTCTTCAGCCATTCTTTATAGTGGCCCTGGCACATTTGACACGGAATTAATTCATCAAGATGTTTGAGTGCATAGTGTAAACTGACTCGTTCATCCTCTTCCATAATCTTGATTGTTTGAAATCCGACACGTTCAGCGATTCCGTGTAAAAGTTCCCAGGTGCTTGGACCCCATTCAGCTGGAGAAACCATCTAACTGCTCAAAAAAATGAAATCTAGGCAATTAAACGAATGAGCAACCCAAATGTCCGAACAGTCTGATCTCGCATATCCAATTCCAAAATTATTATGGGAAAGTCTCGATGCTGTTCTCTTCTCAAAGGGCATTCAACTAGCTCGAGACATTGCTGCAGAATTAAATGTCCCCGTACAACCACTTTTACAGACATTAAAAATCCAGGAAAAAACAAAGTTTGTACTGTTGCCTGATGAAGAAACCACAAAGTACCAGTGTCAGGCATTAAACCAATACGGAAAAACGTGGCTTCGTTGCAGATGTCCAGTTCTTGGCTGCGCCCCACGTCTATGTAGTAGTCATTGTTCGGAAAAATATTTGAAAACTCCTTGCTTGGATAACTGTATCGAAGTTCAACGTGTTATTGTTAATGAGCAGACTTATTTACGAAAAGAAAATGATCTTTACAGCCTTGAAGGAGTCTATTGCGGCTACATTCGAAATTCATCGGCGGTCCTCTTTGAAATTGAGTAAGGTCTAAACATTTTTTACAGAACTACACTAAATGGATGAGCCAGTTTTTCATATTGGTCGGAGTCCAAAGGTGAATAAATATGCAAGAAAAACTAAGAAGCAAATAAAAAAGAATGCAAAAAAACAAAAAAAAAGTCGAGTATTATCTGCGATTCAGTCTAGACGCTTGGCAAGAGTTGGAAATCTTACTGTAAATAAATTTACTCCTTATCACGGTCGTCGAATGCATATGCCAGATGGATATAAGGTTGATAAAGAAGTTAGCAACAAAGTAAATCGTGTTCTTTCGCAGTCTATTTTTAAATTAATTGAAAGATCTATTGATTTAGAAAAGATTGATCATCAATTATATTCATTTCAATGTTTTTCATCTAGCTGGAAAGGTCCTCTGTGTGTACAGTTATATATTGCGAACGCAAGAAAAAATGATATCTTTACTTGGATTCGAGCTCGTGAATTCTTAGAGAAGCTACCATTAGTCTTTAGTAAGATAAATCGATTTATTCGTCATTGGCGGCTCAAGCGATGCATACGGAATGTGAAGAATACAGAGGATATTGCTACAATGGAAGTTCCTACACAACCTGTTTACATCATTGATTATAGTAATCGCTGTTCGTATGTTTTTCAAGCATTAACAATTAAAAAGGCAATGGAACGGCGTCTATTACAGTCTGAGTGGATGTTTGTAGATGCAGCAGATCCGGTAAATCCTTATACAAATAAGAGTTTATCACCTTGTCAGTTATTCTCAATTATAAATCAACTTGAAAAATATGGACATTTTTCTTGGATTCTTGATCGCTTTCGAGCAATGCAATTTTGTATAACAAACTTCACAGTACAGTATCACCAAATTCTAAAGATTGAAGCCATTAAGAATCATTTTCATTTTGAGAAGACTATTGCAAGTGAAACGGTTATTGATTTCTTTACTTTATATGCTGAAGATATTGACTATCCGTCTGATCGCAAATCTCGTCTAATTCGATTGATTCGGTTTGAGCCAAATCACGCCTTAACAAAACAGTGGTATGCACTTGCTAGAGAATATTACATATCAGAACAACTAAATGATCCTACACGAATGCTTACAATAACTTATTGTATAACATCTCTTCTTCAGAAATCGTACGCTATGACGGTCTAAACATTTTTACTATTCTTACACAGAACTATGGGAATTGAGCAGTCAACTCTAAAGGCGAGTACAGTGAGACCACTTGTCCGTCCTGACAGTCTAACACCTCTGCCTTCGTTTGCGTTAGATTCAGCGAAATTTACGGATGGCTCCATTGGCTTCTTGGTGACACGTGTGGATTTGGCAAAAAATGTGACCACACAGCCGATCGGACTCAAACTGTGTTTGAAGCCGAATGAGACTACCTATATTTTTGTAGGAATTGATGATACGATTCTGACCTTTTTTATTGATTCTACAACGAAAAAGGTCTTTTGTAAGGTAGAAAGTCCTTGGCTGTCTAGTCCTCTTCTTCGTCCGTGTGTGACAACGTATGAGCGTCTTGAGGAGGCAAAGGTTGATATTTTACAATCTCTATATCAGGTTGCACCTCTTTCGTAGCCTCAATGAATTCCTTGCGAACGGGCTTCAGTGGAAACTCAAACTTGCAGAGCGCAGGCAATGTATCGTATACACTAAAGTCAATTGAAAGATCATCATCTTCTTTAAACACAAGCGGTTCCCAAAAGCTCAGTGTTGTGGTATTTCGTAGAATACCAGAACATAGATATTGCCGTTTTGCAACAAGTTCACTTTTACCGAGCCCTCGGCCGTGAGACTTTTCGCGATCTGCAATTGACCACTCATCTGGAATATCACCAGGATAGGTGAAATAGGTATCGTAGAATCCTTCCTTATGATTACTCGATGCCCAGCAGAAACCATCTTCTAGTTCCAAGACATACTCATTCATAATTGCCTTCCAATACGGTGAGTTCCAGAGAGTTGTTTCTAGAGTCTCCATAATATCTTCTTCGGTCGAGGTTTGTGTGGAAAGCGAGCTCCGTTGACAGAGATAGGTGATGGCCTCAGGTCGGACCGCAAAGATTCGCTGACTTCTTAATACAGTATTTTCATTCCATAGCTGCATAAGACGAACTGTTTCTAACTGCAGTGCAAATGAATTCGGGCCTAACAGTACTTGTGTTTGTGTCCAGCGCTTCTCATTAAGACAGGCAACACAGAAGGCAGCGGCCCGTCGTTGAATAGGATCACCGTACGTGAGTTCGGATAGCAGTGAAAGTGCAGTGAACTTACTTTGGTTTCCTGTAGACTCGACAAACTGCCTAACTAGACTCCACTGATCTTCTGGCAACATTGATCGTGCAAAGAGCCACGCCTCAAGCAGCTTTCCTCTCTGCAAGCAATCATTGATGGCTTCAGCGTTAGTATGATAGGTTTTTGAATGAGGGAAAGTGGGAACCCAATCAGTAGGAGTATTCAAGCCCCGGACTAGAAGCTGAACGAGTGTGGAATCGAGGGTTTTTTCCTGAGACCAAGCCATTATTAAATGGATGAAATGATCACGTTCAAGTTCACCTGTTTTCTGGATTTCGTACAGTGGAATCAGCAGTTTCCAAGAAGGAATACCATAGAGATCAAACCAAAGACCAAAGAGCATTTCTAAACTTTCGGATAAGACATCACTATCATAGAGTTCAAGAGCCCAAAAGAGTGTTTCTTTGTAGTTGTGTTTTATCAGAGAGCAGCGTAGAGAGGCAAGTACTTCTTGGACTCTGTATAAATGAAGTGTAAGATGTTTATCCATACTGTGCTTACTCGCGAAAATCAGTAGAAAGGTTTCATTTTTATTGGTAGTAGTAAATGGCAGATGATGCACACGAGATTCTACCGGGTTTATGGCTAGGTAATAAAATCGCAGCCGTGAATGACCGTTGGCTAAAGGAACAAGGTATTACAGTTGTATTTAATTGTACAAAAGATCTTCCATTTTCACCGAGTATTAAGAAGCAGTATCGTCTGCCAGTTGATGATAATTTGAAACCGGAAGAAATTCGTAATATGACACTCTGGTCTCACGAGGCTGTTTATAAACTGCTCACGGAATACAATAAGAATCAAAAAATCTTAGTGCATTGCGCTGCGGGTATGCAGAGATCAGCCACGATTGTAGGTATGTTTTTGATTGCGACAAAAGGAATGACGTGGCAGCAGGTAATTAATTTTATTCAAGGCATTCGCCCGATTGCATTTAGGGATCAGCCAAATTTCAAAGATAGTTTAATTGCTTTTAATCAATCATATCAGAGAGAGATTTTACCGCATATATCGGAGCCTATTTAGATGCATTTATGGTAATCTGCTGACAGACTGGGCTTGTTATGCCATCCTCAGGATAACCAAAAGGATTACATAGCAATCGGATAATTCCAGCTCCCGTTAGGGCGGAGTAAGGATAGTCTATAGTATGATGCTGATGAACATGTCCAAAAATCCAGGTATGCAGAGGAGGGCGAAACATATATTCGAGACTTTGCGCATAGTCATATTCAGTTATTTTTCCAGTAAAGTTTGACTGAAGTACTTGCTTTGTTGGAGGATAATGAGTAACGACTAGACAGGGCTCTTTGGATCTTGAAAGAGTTTGTTCAATGAATTCGCGATCCTTGCGACCTTCTTCGCTAATCAGATTTGCCCAATCCGTGTTTCTGGGTGCTGTAGTCCAGCCGGTTGCGCCGATTATTCGGACACCATCAATCACTTCAGATTGCCGATACAGAAAATGAAAATTCGGCCACTTTTCTTCAAGCGTTTGAAACCAAGCAAGTACAGACGCAGGTGTTTTTTTGCTGTTTGGCTCCCTCAGATAAAATTCGTGATTTCCCGGAACATAGATTACATTTTTGTATCGTCGTACTGTCATATCAAGAATACGATACAACGTAGGCTCATCAGGATCACCAATATCACCGGCAAGAATTAAGGTTGGGGCTAGCGCAGGAAAAAGTGTCATTGCTTGTTTCGTTTCATATTTCCACATATTCATATGGGTATCACTAATAAACTCTGCTTGAAAGGGCCTCGTGGATGAAGGCATCTAGTTTTACTTTACTTTACTTTTGTCTAAACCAGATAGAATGATCTTGATCCTCCTTTTCATTGTCCTCTTTTTTGTGCTGCTGGAGATCGAAACTTTGCATTGGAATCTGATTGAGAGTCAGTGCGATATTCGTAGATTAAGTAATCGTATCTATGAATTGCAGGGGGCAATTCGAGTGCTTACACTGCAGAAAAAGGAAGAAAAACCGAGAGTTAAAACGATGTGGATTTCCACCAACAGAGATAGCTCAGAGCGTGAAGTACACATTGAAGAGGAACCTCAGGGTGAGGAAGAACAGGAAGAGCAAGAAGAGCAAGAGGATGAAGTTGAGATTGAGGAAGATTAGATGAATGGACCTTAGTCGGGCGAGGATGATGCAAGCTTCCTTTTAAAACGAAAGTTTGGAAATGATATCGTAGGTAGTGTAAAGCTCCATTTAGCTTTTGGCTTGGGTATCTTATCAAGATATGTAATAATATAGTCTTTTACGACAGTTGCAAGTATCTGTTCAGGGTAAAATGTCAGCGCATACTCTCCATCAACGTAGAGATGAAAGGCAGGTAGTCGTTCAATCATTTCTCTATCTTCTTCGATTCCATTATTAAATGCTTCGAGTTTGAATGTAATATGATGATCTCTACAATAAAGTCGAGCCTCATCAAATTGTTCTTCACGAACGGGTTTTGACCAATGATAAACACCAACAATCATAAGTTTATGCGCATATCTCTTGAGAAGCACCTGGTATTGTGAATTTACCACGTAGTTCTCAATAAATGGATTCGTTGTCATTCGGTTAAGGCAACCGTTGCTTCTAGTGCATTTCATTTTTTTGCGACACCTTACTAGAATGTCGGCATCTCGGTTTCAGCAAAAACCGCAACAATACAGGATTGAGAGGCGAAATGGCGCGCCTGTTCCTTGTAGACAGTGGTGTCACGATAAAGTTGTAGGACAACCTGTACCCGCTGATCCTGCGAAGGGCTTTCCTAACCCTGGCTGCCAAGCACACTTGAATGGGGGTATTAAGAGAGGTATACCGTGTACTGTTGGAGATCGTGATGGTAAGATGAGATTCTTTGCTCACCCGGATCAACCAGAGTGG
>Ga0114978_10004378_pt1 | contig 11439 bp, 10 predicted proteins | sample S_140212_EF_Meta_FD_87027 | JGI IMG/M metagenome (GOLD analysis project Ga0114978, IMG submission 87027) | Freshwater microbial communities from Lake Simoncouche, Canada to study carbon cycling - S_140212_EF_MetaG | ecosystem: Environmental > Aquatic > Freshwater > Lake | place: Lake...
CCGGCCAGCTCGGCACTTATGCATCCATGCTGGGCAAAGAGGCAGTCGAAGCCGGCATCGGCGCGGCAATGGCCAAGGACGACGTGTTCCTGTGCACTTACCGCGAGAACGGCGTGCAGATCATGCGCGGCGTCACCATGCAGGAACTGCTGCTCTACTGGGGCGGCGACGAGCGCGGCAGCGACTTTGCGGTACCGCGCAAGGACTTCCCCGTCTGCATCACCATCGCTTCGCAATGCCTGCACGCAGTGGGTGTCGGATATGCAATGAAGCTGCGCAAACAAAAACGCGCGGCCGTCTGCATGATAGGCGACGGCGCGACGTCCAAAGGCGATTTCTACGAAAGCCTGAATGCTGCCGGCACCTGGCAATTACCGGTGATTTTTTTCATTACCAACAATCAATGGGCGATCTCGGTGCCGCGTAAAACGCAAAGCGCCGCGCAGACCCTCGCTCAAAAAGGCATCGCCGCCGGCATTCCGGGCGTACAAGTCGACGGCAACGACGTCATCGCAGTACATCATGTGGTCAATGAGGCGCTCGCCAAAGCACACTCGGGCGGCGGGCCGACAGTAATCGAAGCCATCACCTACCGCTTGGCCGATCACACCACAGCCGACGACGCATCGCGTTATCGCCCGCCCGAGGAAGTCGCCGATGCGTGGAAACGCGAACCCATCCTGCGCCTGCGCAACTACCTCAGCGATACCGGCGCATGGGACAAGGCGCGCGAAGAAGCGTTGCTGAAGCAATGCAATGAGCAGGTGCAGGCCGCGGCACAGGCGTATATAGATACGCCACCGCCGCCGCTGGATCAAATGTTCGATCATCTGTACGCAACGCTGCCCGCGGCATATTTTGCGCAGCGCGCGGCAATCCTGGAGTCAGGCAGTGGCCCAGATCACGCTCGTTGAAGCGGTCAATCTCGCACTGCACCGCGCGATGGCCGACGATGCCGACGTCGTCGTGCTCGGCCAGGACGTCGGGCGCGACGGCGGCGTTTTTCGGGCGACCCTGGGCCTGCTCGACAAATTCGGCCCCGAACGCGTGATCGACACCCCGCTCGCGGAAAACCTGATCGCCGGTATGAGCATAGGCATGGCTGCGGAGGGATTGAAGCCGGTCGCCGAAATCCAGTTCTCCGGCTTCTCTTATACGATCATCGACCAGATACTCAATCACGCCGGACGCCTGCGCCACCGCACGCGCGGGCGCATGAGTTGCCCTATGGTACTGCGCACGCCCTGCGGCGCTGGCATCCATCCGCCGGAACACCATTCCGAAAGTCCCGATGCGATGTTCGCGCACATTCCCGGCATCCGCGTCGTCTATCCGTCCTCGCCCCGGCGCGCCTACGGCCTGCTGCTCGCGGCGATACGCGATCCCGATCCGGTGGTTTTTCTCGAACCAACGCGTCTCTATCGCTTGTTCAAGGAAGAAGTCGCGGACAACGGCGAAAGCATCGCGCTCGATACCTGCTACACGTTACGCGAAGGCACCGATGTGACGCTCGTCACTTGGGGCGCGATGGTTTACGAAACCTTGCAGGTCGCCGACGAACTCGGTGAACTGGGCATCGCAGCAGAAGTCATCGACGTGGCGACGATCAAGCCGATAGATTTCGACACCATACTGGCATCGGTCGCCAAAACCGGACGCTGCGTGATCGTGACCGAAGCGCCGCGCCACTGCAGCGTCGCATCCGAAATCGGCGCAACGCTTGCCGAGCAAGGATTGCTGACCCTGCTCGCCCCGGTGCAGCGCGTGACCGCGCCCGATATCGTCGTGCCACTATCGCGCCTGGAGCATTATTACCTGCCAAGCAAGCTGCAGATTACCGCTGCAGTGCGCAGAGTTCTTGAATTCGCGTAATCCGTATTCAAACCATCTTAAAACTCTTGCGGAACCGCCGATAAATTCTTTTCAATACCCCCCTTGAGGGGTACGCTGATGAACGCAGATAAATTCAAAAAAACGATAGCAAAAGACAGGGAGATTTTTATCGGCGTCAATCGGCGTTTATCGGCGGTTGCTTTTTGGGGTAAAGAAACAATATGAGAATCTTCAAACTCCCCGATCTCGGCGAAGGCCTGCAGGAAGCGGAAATCGTCACCTGGCACGTCAAGGCCGGCGACACGGTCGCGCTCGACCAGCCGCTCGCCTCGGTCGAGACCGCCAAGGCCATCGTCGACATTCCCTCGCCATTCGCGGGCAAGATAATGAAGCTCTATGGCAATGAGCACGACGTGGCGCATGTCGGCCAACCGCTGGTCGCTTTTGACGGCGGCGACGACGACTCCGGAACCGTCGTCGGCAAAATGGAAGTTGGCCAGAAAGTCATCGCCGATGCGCCAGCCGCCGCTACCCCGCTCGCCCATGGCATCAAGGCGACGCCGGCGGTGCGCGCGCAGGCACGCAAACTCAACATCGATCTCGCGATGGTGACGCCCACTGGCGCCGACGGCCTGATCACCACCAACGACCTGCAGCGCGCCGCGCGCATACTCGCCGCCATCGGACCACAGGAACTGTTACGCGGCGTGCGCAAGGTCATGGCACAAAGCATGACGCTGGCCCACGCCGAAGTCGCCTCTGCCACGCTGATGGACGACGCCGACATCAACGCCTGGCCTGCGGGAGCTAACATCATGCTGCGTCTGATCCGCGCACTGGTGGCGGCATGCCGTGCCGAGCCTTCGCTAAATGCCTGGTATGACAGCCAGGCAGTCGGCCGCCGGTTACTCAAGAATGTGGATGTCGGCATTGCAGTCGATACACCCGATGGCCTGCTGGTACCCGTCCTGCGCAACGTCGAAACACGCGCTCCCGACGAACTCAAAACGGCACTGACCAAATTGATCCAGGACACGCGCGAGCGCAAAGTGCCGCCGGAGGACTTGCGCGCCAATACCATCACGCTGTCCAACTTCGGGCCGATCGCCGGTCGTTACGCATCGCCCATCGTGTTGCCGCCGACCGTTGCCATCGTCGGCGCCGGCAGCGTGCGCAAGGAAGTCGTTGCGGTCGACGACAAGCCTGCCGTGCATCGCGTGCTTCCGCTGTCAGTGACTTTCGATCACCGCGCGGTGACTGGCGGCGAAGCCGGCCGCTTCATGGCTGCGATGATCGCCGATCTGCAACTTCCCGAATAAGCATTCCCGCACCAAAACTCAAACGCCCAACGCAGAGGATTCTTTTCAATACCCCCTTGAGGGGTACGCCGTGGACGCGCAGGCTCGCAGAGGAAAGCTCATCATCTATTGTGATTCAATCCGGACGCTCTAACTCCGCGCACCTCAGCGTCCTATGTGTTGAGCGGTTGGTCTGCTTAAGATAGTGCGACACCCATCTAATTGCGAGAGGATCACTATGCCCGACACCAAGCGCACCCGCTTTCCCCTGCTGACCGCTGGCGCGATCGAAAAAATGGAAGAAATCCGCCGGGTTCACGCGCTCAACAAACGCGCCGTGCGTCACGGCAAGTCGCTCGGTGACGCGGTCGGCATGCGCGACCTCGGCATTCATCTGGTGCGGCTCGCTCCCGGCAATGAGTCCACCGAATACCACACGCATTCGAGCGACGAGGAATTCGTCTACATCCTGTCCGGCCGCGGCATCGCGGAAATCGGCAAACGTAAACTTAAGGTCGGACCGGGGGACTTCATGGGTTTCGCGGCCAATTCATTGCCGCATACGATGACCAACCCTTACCAGGAAGATCTCTGCTACCTGATGTGCGGCACGCGCAAGCCCATCGATATCACGGAATATACGCGCAGCCGCAAGCGCCTCTACAAATTCGACGGCAAGCGCCACACGGTCCGCTTCAAAGACACGAAGGAAAACTAACGGCACCTTCCCCTTCAAGGGGGAGAGCAAGCGTAGAAGCGAGGGGCACACGGGATGGGGATGGGTCTAGTTGAGCCTATCCATTTCCGCGCACATTAACGGCCGTCGCACTATCTACCGCGCCGACCGCGGATGGGGCGTCGTTTTCGCATCGGATCACTGTACAGGCTTATCGCCTTTGCCTTGAATCCTGTGCATCACACGCCGCGATCCTCCGTCAAACGAGGCGCGGTAATGCATTTTATTGTTGTGGTCTCGGCTTAACGTGAGCTGCGCTCACATTAGCCTCGCCCCAACCGCTGCGCTGAAAATGTATTACCGCGCCGACCGCGGATGCGGCATCGTTTTGGCGTCTGCGCGTTTTACCGGCGCATCACCCTTGCCCTGGATGCGATGCATCACCCGCCGTGAACCGCCATCGAACGGCGCCCTATAGTGCATCACGCAGCGGTTGTCCCACATGAGGATATCGCCGACTTTCCACTGGTGATGCCAGGTCAATTGTGGTTGCGTGGCGTGCGCCCACAACGCATTGAGCAGTTCTTCCGATTCCGCGACCGGCAAACCGTCGATATAAGCATTGGGCCGGCGACCCAGGTAAAGCGCGTTGTAGCCGGTTTCGGCATGCGTGCGGACTATCGGATGGCTGGGTCCCGGCGCATCGCGCACGTCGGTCACGGGCTTGAAGCCTGCGCGTAAATCGCCCACGCTGTTGTACGTCATGTCGTGCTTGATGGTCAGGCTCTCCACCCGCCGGCGCAAATCAGCAGGCAGCGTTTCCAGCGCGCGATACATATTGGCGAACCCGGTGTCGCCGCCTTGGGGCGGGATTTCCAGCGCATACAGGGCGCTGAAAGACAACGGGATGTCGCGATACGAGTTGTCGGAGTGCCACACGACTTCCGCGTCGCGCAGGACGCCGATCGGCACGCCGTTTTCCATGACGTTGGACACGACGATCACCTCATCATGCGCACGTGCTTTTTCCTTGCCGGTCTTGGCCAGCGGCGCGCTGTCCAGATCGCCCAGCCGGCGGCCGTGCGCCATCAGTTCCGGATCGCTCAGCGTTTGCCCGCGTATCACGATTACCAGATTATCGAGCCATGCTTTGCGCACTGCCGCGATGCCCGCATCGTCCAGCGCGCGCAGATCGCCGCAACGCACCTCGGCTCCGAGCGGCGCGGCGGTTGGTATGACTTCAATAGCCTGCGACTGAACGGTTGTCGCGCGAACATCTGCTGTTTTCATGTGCCCTCTAATTGTTTTCTAGCGGCTGCGCTTGGCGCGCGCCTTTTGATACCAGTGCATGATTTCTTCGCCCGTCCAGAACACCACGCCAGGCTTCTTCTTGAGCGCGGTAAGCACCTGCTCGAAATACCGGATGCGGTAAGGCGTGCCTGAAATATACGGATGCACCGCGATGGACATGATTTTCGCCCGCGTCGCCGATTCGTCGTAAAGAGTCCCGAAATAATCCATGCAGCGCGTCACGAACTCCTGTGCCGGATGATGCGCCACTATCATCATCGCGATGTCATTGAGCTCTATGCTGTACGGCAGGCACAGCAGCGGGCCTTTTTTGGTAGTGATCTCCACCGGCTCGTCGTCTATTGGCCAATCGCAAATGTATTTGATGCCGGCTTCGGCGAGATGCTCTGGCGTATCCAGAGTCTGTGTGAAACCGGGCCCCAGCCAGCCGACCGGCTGCTTGCCGGTAAACGCCTTGATGACTTTGACCGCTTTCCTTATCGTCGCGCGCTGATTGGGTTCAAGATGGATAGGACGCTGATCGTACGAGTGCCCCATGAATTCCCAGCCGGCGTCGAGAGCAGCCTGTGCAATACGCGGATAGTCTTCGCATATGCGCGCGTTGCACGACAGCGAAGGCGTGATCTTCAATCTGTCCAGGGCATCTTTCAGCCGCCAGAAACCGACGCGGTTGCCGTATTCGTGCCAGGCCCAGTGCGGCACGTCGGGCAGGCGCGTGATGCCCGTCGGCGGCGGCAGCGCCTGGCGCGGCATCGGACGCGCTATGTCCCACACCTCGACGTTGACTATGGGCCACACGACCATCCGCACGCCGCGCGGCAGCTTGAGCGGTTTGCGATCGACAATCGCGGAATAAGGCAGGCGTTGAGACGGCAGCATGGTGCGTGAATTATAAGAGATTTCCAGCAGGCGCGACGCCGATTTGCGCCGCCTGCGCGCATTGATTACCATGCAAAGCAGAAGTAAAAATACAACCTGCGCACCAGATGCGCAATGGAGGAGCAATGAGCCCGCTACGCCTGCCCGTATTTGCCGCGCTACTTGTCATCACTTCCAGTACCGCGCAAGCGGCCTTTCCCGAAAGAGCGTTGCGCATCATCGTACCGTACGCGCCGGGCGGCAATATCGATATCACGGCGCGCACCATCGCGCCAGGAATGTCCGAGGCTCTCGGCCAGCAAGTCGTGATAGACAACCGCGGCGGCGCCGGCGGCACGCTGGGCACCGAGATCGGCGCCAAGGCCGCGCCCGACGGTTATACGCTGACGCTTGGTTCCACCGGCACGCTGTCGACTGCACCGCCACTCTACCCCAAGCTCGGCTACGATCCGGTCAAGGATTTCGCCACAACGTCGCTGGTATCCAATGTGCCCCTGGTGCTGGAACTGCACCCGTCGATTCCGGTGAAGAGCGTCAAGGAATTCATCGCGCTCGCCAAAACGCGCCCCGGCAAAATCACCATGGGCTCCTCGGGGGCCGGCACCACCAATCACCTGAGCGGCGAGCTCTTTCAGAGCGCAACCGGCACCCGCTTCATCCACATCCCGTACAAAGGCAGCGGCCCCGGCCTGATCGACCTGATGGGCGGCCAGATCGATATTTTCTTCGACCAGTTGTCGGCCTCCATCGGCTACATACAAGCGGGTCGCTTGCGCGCGCTGGCGGTGACAACGATCAAGCGCGCGACGGCGATGCCCGAGCTGCCGACCATAGCCGAATCTGGAATTCCGGGTTTCGACTCCAGCACGTGGACGGGCATTATCATGCCGGCGGCAACACCGCCGGACGTCGTGATGAAAGTACATGCCGCGCTGATCAAAACATTGCGCACCAAAGCGACGCGCGACGCTTTTGCGCGTCTGGGCGCCGAAACGCTCGAAAGCACCCCCGAGGAATTCGCGCGCTTCGTGCGCGACGACCTCGCCAAATGGAGCAAGGTCGTGCGCGATGCGAACATCAAGCTTGAGTAGCGCGACGTTGCGGCAACGTCAGCGCTTCTCAGCGTAAAGCCACGGCCGCTCCGCGCGATACTCAGCCTCGAATTCCTCGATCCGGGAGCGGTACTCCTGGGTGCGCGCCACGTCGTCCAATCCTTCCAGCAAACACTTTTTACGCACCGGGTGGATCTCGAAGCGGTGCACCCGCCCCGCCGGATCAGTCACGGTCTGTTCTTGCAGATCGACCGTGACAGTCGCGCCCGGCCGGTCCCGCAACTGCGCGCGTATCGACGCCACCTCCGCTTCCGGCAACACGACCGGCAGCAAACCGTTCTTGCTGCAATTGTTGGCATGGATATCGCCGAAACTCGGCGCGATCACGCAGCGGATGCCGAATTCGTACAAGGCGTAAACAGCGCTTTCGCGCGATGACCCGCAGCCCCAGTTGCGGTTGGCGACGATGATGGCCGCGCTGCGAAAGGGCTCGACGTTGAGCAGGAATTCCTTCTCCGTGCCGTCCGCGTTGAAACGCCGGTCGTGGAACAGGACGTGCGCGTACTGCGGGCCGCGCGGAACTTTATTGAAGCGGGTCGGACACAACTGGTTGGTATCCACGTTCGCCTCGTCGATAGGCGCAGCAATCGCCGTGATAGTGGTAAACGGCTGCATCGTCAGCCTTTCTTTGCGAGTTCGCGCACGTCGGTCAGGTGGCCGGTCAAGGCGGCAGCAGCGGCCATCGCCGGACTCACCAGGTGTGTTCTGCCGCCCGTTCCCTGACGCCCTTTGAAATTACGATTGGACGTCGATGCGCACCTCTCGCCAGGCTGTAACTGATCGCCGTTGATAGCGGTGCACAGAGAGCAACCCGGATCGCGCCATTCGAAACCAGCGGCGGTAAAGATGCGATCCAGCCCTTCCTGCTCGGCCTGGCGCTGCACCGTGCGTGAACCGGGCACTACCCACGCCGTCACCTTCGCGCGGCCAAGTTTGGCGACGGCTGCCGCCGCGCGTATATCCTCGATACGGCTGTTGGTGCACGACCCGATGAAAACCCGGTCCACGGCGATATCGGAAAGCCGGGTGCCCGGTTGCAGCGCCATGTAGTCGAGCGCCGCGCGGATTTCCGCACCTTGAGTCGTATTCGCCGCATCGCGAGGATCGGGCACGCAGCCGTTGATGGGCAATGCGTGTTCGGGACTCGTTCCCCAAGTCACCATGGGGGCGAGTTGCGCTGCATCCAGCTGCACTGTCTGGTCGAATTTCGCGGCGGCATCGCTCGGCAATCGGGTCCATACAGCCATCGCCTCGTCCCATGCCTTGCCGGCCGGCGCATACGGCCGGTCCGCAAGATAAGCATACGTCGTGGCGTCGGGCGCTATCATGCCGGCGCGCCCGCCCGCCTCTATCGACATATTGCAGACCGTCATGCGCGCTTCCATGCTCATCGCCGCGATAGTCGAGCCTGCGTACTCGATTACGTGGCCGGTGGCGCCGCCCGCACCTATTTTGGCGATGATCGCGAGTATCACGTCTTTCGCCGTGACGCCGAAGCCCAGTTCCCCGTCGATGTTGATCCGCATGGTCTTTGGTTTACGCTGCCAGATGCTCTGCGTCGCCATCACGTGCATCATCTCCGAAGCACCCACGCCGAATGCGAGGCAGCCGAACGCGCCGTGCGTGGACGTATGGGAATCGGCGCCGACTATGAAAAGACCCGGCTGCGTGATGCCCAGTTCGGGCGGCACGATATGCAATATGCCCTGCTGCGGATCATCGATGCCGAAGAGCCTGACGCCGTGCTCTGCAGAATTGGCCGCAAGCTTGATCACCATGTTGCGGATTTCGGGGTTGGCAATTCCTTGCACGCCGCGCTCGCGCCCGCTGGTCGGCACGTAATGATCGTTGAACGCAAAAACCTGGCGCGGCCGGAATACCGCACGCTCCTGCGCGGCGAGCGCCGCGAAAGAGTGTGACGAGCCTTCGTGGATCAGCGCGCGGTCGACATACAGCAGCAGTTCGCCTTCTTCCTCGGCGACCGTGTGGCGCGCCCAGATTTTGTCGAACATCGTTTGCACGCTCATCGCACGATCCCGTTCACCAACGCACCGTCATTGCCGCGCGCAGCCGCCGCGGTCTTTGCCGCAAATATAGGTGATTTCGTTGGTGCCGGCCGGCAGCGGCACGATGAACATCTTGCGGTACAGCTGATCGGGCTTGCACTGTCCGTTGGCGCTGCCGTTCACCAGCGCCGCGGTGAATACCAGGCCGCGCAGCCCGATGTGCTGACAGTCGTCGGCGACAACGCCGAAAAGCGTAATCGTGAACGAGTCGTCCGGCGAACGCACCGACTTCGAACTGAGGCACAAAAATGAAAAGTCGATTTTTTGCCCGGCCCCCGTCTTGTAGAGTTTTTCGACTGCTGCAGTATCTATGCCCCTGAAATCCGGCGCGCGGGCATAACTCGTCAGGATCTGCTCGATCAGTGCCTCGAAAATCAACTGGTCCAGAACAGCGCGGCGGTTAAATGTGCCAATTTCGTCGATGAAGGTCTCGATCTGGCCCTTGGTCGGCGTCGCGGCTGCCCCGCCCGCGATGTAGCGATAAGGGCGGATGTAATTTTCATACCACTCGATTATCGGCTCGGCATGCTTGCTTGGCACCGCTGCAGCAGCGCAATTGGGTGCGGCGTGCGCCACGGCATGCCAGCACATGAACACCGCGGCCAGGAGCAGCACGCGCATCAGGGTGTTGCTTCGCCGCGCTGCAGCCATAGCGCTTGTTCTAAGTCCTGGGTTCGTCAACGACGGCATTCATCAGGGTGCCGATTTTTTCGATTTCGCATTCGATCACATCGCCCGCATTGAGGAACCACTCCGGCCGCTCCAGCGCGCCGCCACCCGGCGAGCCGGTCGAAATCACGTCACCCGGCATCAGGGTCATCTGCGATATATATGAAACCAGTTTCGGAATCGACCAGATCATCTCGCTCGTATTGCCACCTTGACGCACTTCACCGTTTACGCGCGTGCTGAGGCGCAGGTTCATCGGGTCGTGTATTTCGACCTTGGTGACCAGCCACGGCCCCATAGGCGCAAACGTGTCGAACGTCTTGCCCAGCAGCATATGGCCCGCCTGGCGTTCGAGATTTCCCACGTCGCGCGCCGTCACGTCGTTCAAAATGGTGTAACCGGCGATGACGTCGTAGACTTTTTCTTCCGGCACGTTCTTGCATTGCTTGCCGATCACCACTGCCAGTTCGGTTTCGCAATCGAGCTGGTGGGTCGCGTGCGGCTTCAGGATATCGCGTCCGGGGCCGACTATGCAGGACGGAACCTTGATGAAACCGGCCGGCACCAGTCCGGACTGCTTGCCTGCGTTCTTGGTGTAATTCGGATAATTGCGCCCGATGCCGATGATTTTGCTGCCGCGCACCGGCGCGTAAAGCCGGCAATCGGCCAACGGTAAAAACAGTTCATGCCCGGTCAGGCCCAGCGCCTGTGGCTCGGATTTCACGAGGTCCGACAGCCAGCCGTATGCTTCGGACAGCGCTTCCCACGCCGGCGCGCCGACGTGCAGGAATTGCGCGATATAGCCCGGCAGAAAAATCGCCGCGAGCTCGCGTCCTTTGGCGTTGCCGATCTCGTCGATCAGGTAGCGAGCGTAACCGGCGCGCAAGTCCGCCACAATGTCGTTGCCGACCAGCACGCCGAGGCGCGCCTGCGACGCTTTTTCGCCTTTACGGCTGTAGCGCATTATTTTCATGACTTGCCTCCCATGCAACCGCCGATACACGCCACTGAACGAAGATTAACGCAGATTAACGCAGATTAACGCAGATTAATCGCAGCGCGTGAAAAATCCGCATGGCAAGGAGTTGATAAAATCGTGAATCTGACTCTCTTGTATCGGCGTTTATTGGCGTACATCGGCAGTTCCGCTCTAAAGATTTGCGAGGTGCTCCACACCCGGTTTGACTTCCCTGCGTTCGACTCTTTTCACCAGCGCATTCATGCTCGCATGCAGCGGCGCGCGCACGCCGATCTCCTCGCCCTTGGCGGCGACGAACCCGTTGATGAAATCGGTTTCGGTGCGGCGGCCCTTGAAAATGTCCTGCGCCATCGACGGCCGCTGCTCTTCGGAGCGCGTTTTCGACAGCTGGATCAACTGGTCGACCACTTCGGCCTTCGCATCCGCGCTGCCTTCGCCCGCGCGTGCGAGCGTCTCCGCATCCATCACCTGCACTTTTTCGAGCTGAAATCCGAGCGCCTGGCCGACGCGCACCGCCTGCCCGCCGAGCCGGATCGAGACGTCGCGCGGACCTTCACTCAGATCGCGCTGGTTGCCCGACAGACCCGTTGCCGCTGATAACCCGTTGCGCATGGAA
>Ga0114978_10004379_pt1 | contig 11439 bp, 6 predicted proteins | sample S_140212_EF_Meta_FD_87027 | JGI IMG/M metagenome (GOLD analysis project Ga0114978, IMG submission 87027) | Freshwater microbial communities from Lake Simoncouche, Canada to study carbon cycling - S_140212_EF_MetaG | ecosystem: Environmental > Aquatic > Freshwater > Lake | place: Lake...
CGAGTGAATGCAGCCGAACCTGTTCGTCGAACAAATCTCTCGGTTCGTCTGCGGCGAGTTCACTGAGTCGGGCATTAATTTGCTCGAGCGTGGCTTCGAACTGATCCCGAATTTGGGATTGGTGCTCGATCCCATTCAGTTGCTCGAACAGTGCCTCTTGTTTTGCTGCGGATTCGGCGATGACGGTGATTGGCGCGGCCGCTTGTGCCTGCCCTGCTTCATTGAACATCGCCCCGAATTCCGTAATTTGCGACGGAGATTCGCCGACAGTGACTCCCGCTGCATCACAAAGTTCAAGAACCAGTAGCTCGCCCCGTCGGCCTAATTCCTGGGCTTGCTGCAGTTGCTGCTCGGCCTGATTCTTTTTCAGCAAGTGTTCATTTCGGGCGGACTCGATACGCTGGCTGGCGATCAAGCGATCTCGCAGCGCAACCATGCCGTCGGCAACATTCTGATTAGCAAGGTCCGGCGCGACCTCGACACAAAAGGATTGTAATCGGGTTTCGAAGCGTTGTTGATCGGCATCAATCCCGGTAATTCGTTCAAGCAATTGTTCGGCTTGGCGCTGATGGTCTGCCAGTTCGTTCAGGTTCTCGACAAACATCGCGGCCGCCTCGGGAGTTGCGTCACCGGGGAGTCCCAATTCCGTCATGGCCGCTTGCCAGGATGTCGTCCACTGCTGAAGTTCGGTGCGAGATCGGGCCAAACGTTCGGTTGATTCCGTGATTTCACGGTCGAGTTTTGCCACGGATTCGAGCAACTCTTTACGGGTCTGCTCGACCGCATCGGTACGAATCAACTGATCTGTCGCGTGTTGAATCTGTTCTTTTAACGACAAACCAGCACCGGGGGCCGCATTTTCCTTGCCGGGATCATCCACTTTGGCGTTACCCAATAATTGGGTAACTGTCGCGAGATTTTGTGCGATCCGGTTGGTGATCGTGACGACTTCCCGCTCGCGCCGACTGACCAATTCTTCGTTTTTCAGGAATGCTTCGTGACGTGACAGCCAAGTTTGAATTTCACCCGGCGACGGCCGATTCTCTTTCAGTTCTGGCCATTGGGCTTGCCACTGTTTTTCCAGTTCAATCCGGGCCGCTTCGAGTTCCGCCAGACGTAGCGAGGCTTCATGCTGTTGCGTTTCGTTGGTTTCCAGATCTGCGAGTTCTTCGGCGAGTTGGGCTACGCGGTCTGCTTCATGCCGTAATCGGTCCGAAATGATATCCGAGTCTCGCTGCGCGGTTTCAAAGGCCTCGATCTGTTTTTCTGGGGGGAACGATTTGGATTTCCATGTGGCAAGAATTTCTGACCAGATTTCGTCTCGTCGAGTGCGGGCATGGTCCAGATCGGCTTCGGTGGGAACCTGGAATTGCTGCCGCAGATGCTGGATTTTCTGTTCCAGTTGACGGTGCAAGGCTTCAAAGTCGATGAGTCGAGACTTGAGCAAAGATTGCTCGGCTTGATTTGTCTGGAAATCGGTTTCGATGCGTTTGAGTTCCGTTGCCGCTGGCACCTGCAATTTGAGCACCGCTTCGATCGTCAGAGTCTGCAGTCCGAGCGTGTCAACCTGTCGGCGCTGGTCGTCACGCAGGGTCGATAATTCCCGCTGAACTTCCGTGAGACGTGATTCAAGATCGCCATCGTTTTGGACGATACGGAGTCGATCGCGGAATTCGTCGAGCGGCTTTCCGGGGGGAATTTGTGCCAATCGAAGTTGGCATTCGGCGTGCTGTTGAGCGACTCGGTCGCGATGAAATTCGGCTTCTTCAAGCGATTTGAGGAATCCGGTTTGCTGGCGTCCCAGGATTCCCAGTCGCGTTCGATATGCACGATCAATAGCAACCGATTGCGTGGCGGACGCGGTTATGGTGGGTTCGTTTCTGACGGTCTCGGTTGCGTCCTTCGTATCGTTTGCGTTGCGTCCCAGCGATTGTCGCAGGTCGTCGATCGCCTGAGTATGACGACTTCGCTGCAGTATTAGACCAACTCGATCTTCAGTCCCTTTTTGACACGAGCCCCACGCGGTGATGAGCAGTGACAGTTGATCGGCTTTTGCGAGCAGACCCAAGGGTTGACCAAGTTTGGCCATGGCCTCCTCGGCTAATTGTTTTGCGACCAAGGCTTGTTTTTCGGACGTCCGTGCTTGTTCGAGTAGCAGCAGGGCTTCCTGACGCTTAACTCCAAAATCCGTTGGCAACCGGCGGACCGCATGCAGCGGGGCAAGCGCCTGTTTCAGTCGGTCCGATTCTTGTACCAGTGGCCAGGCCTGTTGCCATCGCCGGTGTCGATCACGATCGGCGTTCAAATTCGTGAATCTCTCGGCAACCTGTTTCAATCGCTCGAACGTTTCCTGACGCAGCCGATCCGCTTCGTCCCACTGGGTCACCGAGAGCAATTGATCACGAACCTGATCTTTCAGTTCCTGCCAACGGGTGATCGCCATGTTAAGACGCTGTTTTTTTCCTTGTGGCTTGAAGATTTCCTCAGCCTCATCGATCAACCCACGTTTGACCGCATTGAGGTCCGTTACCCCGGAACCGGTGGCGAACAGGATTTCGCCCAGATCTCCACTTCCGGTCGCGATCTGGTGTCCCCCTTCAGTCAACTGTTCATAATCAATCCCGTATCGCTGGCAAAAGGTTTTTTCTTCGACCCCCGCCAGCAATTGATTCCAACGTTCCGAATCGATCATAGCTTGATCATCTTCCCCTCGCAGCGAATCTTTGCGCGTCTTGCGGCGAATCACCTTGAGTTCGAGATCGGGTGAACTGCAGACAATCCCACCGATCCGCAGTTGAGGATTCGGATGCAAAAAGTTGTCCTCGGTTCGATCATCAAAACCGTAGAGCAGCTGTCGAATGGCGCGCAGGGTGGTACTCTTCCCCGCTTCATTGGGGCCGTAGACCAGATGAAAACCAGGCCCCAGATTCAGTCGTACGTTTGTGAATCGACCAAACGCCAGCAAGTCGAGTTGCGAGATCCACATACCGATTTTGTCCTTCTTGCCCCAAGACCATGGTTGAGGTTTCGCAATTCACCGATTTACAGACTGATTCGCGGCCTTTTGGGCGATGATGGATTGAGCGGCGGCGAGGACTGCGGAATGTAATGGACCATTCGTCACAATCACCCCTCGATTTTCTCGCAGCTCACGTCCGCACGAGAAGTTGAGCGGTTGGCCTTGCAGGTCGGTCACGGTCCCGCCAGCCTCTTGAACAATCAGCACCCCTCCCGCATGGTCCCAGATTTTTTCGTAATAGCCGGCTTTGGTGGGAAGTCGCAAATAGACATCGGCCTCTCCTGCGGCAACGGTCGCATACTTGGCCTGGCTATCCATGCGAACTGGCGAGGCGGTGATCCGCAGTTTTTCGGCAATCATGGCGGACTCGTCATGGGCACTATGCCCGGACTCGAACGATTCACAAAAACGAGCCAGCGCAGGGTCGGCCGATTGAGTCACTCGAATGGGCATGATCTCTGCCCCCGGTTCGAGCGTGGTTGAGAAGGCTCTGTGGCCCGCGATGGCGTAAAAGAGTGAATGTCCTCGAGGATTTCTGGTTGCCAAATTGGGGCAGCCGAGGATCCCCAGTTGAATCTGGCCATCAATGATCAGAGCGAGGGAAATCGCGTACTGGTCCCGACGCAGAAATCCCTTGGTTCCATCGATGGGGTCGAGTGTCCAGAACCGTTGGGAAAAGGTGTTGGCTCCCCCTCGATCAATCCAGCGGCAAATCTCGTCGGCAGAGGCGGTTCGGTAATCCTGCTGAATCAAGCTGGAGATCTGCTCGAGAAATCGGGCATTTTCCGGTTGATGTAACTCTTGCGAATCCTCTTCCGCGATGATGGGGTCTGCCGGAAAGGACTCGCCGATGGCGTGACAGATCACCCCTTGGCTGGCGAAGTCAGCTATCGTAACGGGGCTGTGGTCTTTTTTTTCCAAAGCCTCGGGGGTAATCGTTGTTTGAACGGCCTGACAAATTCGGGCCGCCGCGCGGACCGCAGCCAGTCCAGTTGCGAGCTCACTCGCATAGGGATGCGACATCTTCGTATTCCTGATCTACAGGGGTTTTGATCGGTTTCAAACGGAGGGGACGGGGACCTTCAGTTGGCTGGCGAGATCGGTCAGCGCTTTCCAGTTCCCCTCGTCGAGCGGGATTCCCGCTTCCCTTCGGGCCTGCAGGGTGTTTCGTTCGGGATCGCCCGGCAAAGTCACTTGCGCGACTCCGTCAATTCGGGGAACCTCGCGGACATACGTTTCCAACTGACCAACTTCCTGTTGGATGTGTTGTAAGCCACCGAAAAATTCGGGGTTCATCACCCAGAACATGGCACAATTTCCCAATGGGGGTGGCGGATTGGGGAAGGCGCATTGTCCACCCGAGAATCCTCCTGCCAGCATTTCAATCATGAACGCCAAACCGAATCCTTTGTAGGCCTGATCACCGCCAAGCGGGAGAATCGTCCCTGGTGGATTTCCGTAGAGTCGATTGGGGTCGGTGGTCGGTTTGCCATCTGGATCCAGAATCCAGCCAAGGGGTACGGATTGCCCGGCAATCTTTTTCACGCGGACTTTTCCCTCGGCGGTGGCGCTGGTCCCGATATCAAACACGAATGGCCCTTTGGCCCCGCCGGGCATTCCGATGCAAATCGGATTTGTCCCCAGTCGCGGTCGTTTTCCGCCGACCGGTGCCACCCGCTGCGCGGCTCCGTGATTGTTGGCAATCACCATGGCGGTCAAACCCTTGGCCGCCGCCATCTCGGCATATTCACCCAATCGACCGATGTGGCAGGCGCGGCGAAGCGTGCCGCAAACGATGGCCGAGGTCTGACATTTGGCGATGAGTCGCTGCATCAGATCCTGTGACAAGACCTGCCCCAGTCCCCAACCCCCATCGCACATGAGCGAGCTGGGCGATTCCTTTTCGACGATCAGCGCGGCCTGAGGATTGAGCGTCCCGTCGAGAACTTTTCCGATATAGAACGGAACCCGCATCACACCATGGGAATCGTGTCCTCGAAGGTTGGATTCGACCAGACTGCGGGCTACCAGCTCGGATTGGGCTTCCGGAACGCCAGCAGCACGGAAGAGCGCCGACGAAAATTGGGTCAATTCAGCATCTTTTAAAACGGGCAACGGAGCACCTCTTTGTACAGGGTCATTGAATCAAGTCAAACAGAATTGATCCTCAGCAAAACGTCGAACAAGATGCGGCGAAGACTACCAGAATTCCTTGCCGAGAACGATGGAAAGCCGGGTCACTTACTTCCGTTTGACCGTGATTTCGTACAGCTTGGGCCAGTTCTTGCCGGTCACGAGCAACCGCTTGCTTTCCGGGTCGTACGCAATTCCATTCAGCACATCTTCGTTACTCCCCCGTTTGCTGCGCGGGTAAAGTCCACTCAGGTCAATCCAGCCCAGCACTTCGCCACTTTCCGGCGAGACGCGTGCGATCCGGTCTTCGTACCAGATATTGGCCCAGATTTCGCCGTTGACATATTCCAGTTCATTGAGTTTCGAGACCTTCCCTTCGGAGTTACGGACCGTGATCCGCTTGACGACCTCAAACGTGTCGGGATCGAGAAATCGGAGCGTGGCTGTTCCATCGCTCATGATTAACCGTTTGCCATCATTGGTCAGCCCCCAGCCTTCACCGGTGTATTGAAAGGTGGTTTCGAGATCAAAGGTCTCGATGTCATAAACCAGCCCGATCCGATTTTGCCACGTTAACTGATAGATCCGCGGGCCAATCACCGTGATCCCTTCGCCAAAATAATGGGCGTTGAGATCGGCCTGTTTTTGTACTTTTCCCGTCTTCAGGTCCACCAGTCGTAGCGACGATTCTCCTTTTTTTCCGGTCCCTTCCAGCAGCCGCCCCTTGGTGAAAACCAGCCCTTGGGTAAAAGCGGCCTGATCGTGCGGATACGTCGCGTCGACTTGAAAACCCCAGACTTCCCCTTTGGGGGTCTTTTTGAATTGTGCAAACGCCGTGATGCCGACGACACTGCTCAGCACGAGGAGCGCCGCCAGGATCCAGATTGAACGACGAGTGAACGTCGTTTTGATCGGTGTTAAATTCGCGGACATCGCGTCATCCTTAAAACCCGCAATTTCAAATTCAAAATCATCCTGCTGGATACTGTGGCAGCCCTCAGCAGCGACGTCCAGTCGTTTCGTCAGTATACTGTGGCTCATCATGAATTACGATTTTCTCGCGCCGAATCAGATCGTCTTTGGTTGGGGACGACGAACCGAACTGCCGAAACTGGCCGCTCGACTTGGGGGCCGGATCTTGCTGATTTCCGGCAGCAGAACACTCGAGCGAACTGGCCTGATTGAGCAAATTGTGTCGGGATTTACCAACCCCGCTGTTCCGCTGCATCGTTTCCAGGTGGCCTCACGCGAGCCCGAAGTGGCCGATGTTGATGCCCTGGTGACCGACTTTCGCAGACTGTCACCGAACGACCGGGATGTCGTGGTCGCTATCGGTGGGGGTTCGACCATTGATCTCGCTAAAGCGGCAGCAGCGGTGGTACAGAATCGCCAGGGAGATTCTGTGCAGGATTTTCTCGAAGGTGTCGGTCGAGGCCTGCAGATCACCCTCCCTCCGCTCCCACTGATCGCGGTTCCAACCACATCCGGCACGGGGACCGAAGTGACAAAAAATGCGGTCATTTCGTCTTATCAACCTGCATTCAAGAAAAGCATTCGCAGCGACTTAATGGTCCCCCGCATCGTGTTGATTGATCCCGAATTGACCGTGAGTCTGTCACGCGAGACAACCGCGTATACAGGGATGGATACGATCACACAGTTAATTGAAAGTTACATTTCCCGACGTGCGGCACCGATTCCCCAGGCGCTCTGTCTGGCGGGATTAAAGTACGCGATTCCGGCATTACCGGTGGTGGTTCGAGACGGCCGTTCGAGACCCGATCGCGAGGCGATGGCTCACGCAGCATTGTTATCAGGGTTGGCGCTGGCGAACTCGGGATTAGGGCTGGCACATGGTGTTGCTGCGGCGCTGGGGGTTCACTGCCGAATTCCGCACGGACTGGCCTGTGCGGTGATGCTCTCGACGGCACTCAAAGTGAATCAGTTGGTCCGCGAACGTGAGCTCGCTGAACTGGAACGGCTGTTTGATTCCCATCATTCCAGCAACGCCGTTGCCGCGGGTGCGTTCGTTAGCCGGATCGAGACTCTTTGTCGCGACATAGGAATTCCAAGTCGATTGCGAGATCTTGGTGTGAGCGCTGATCAACTGCCATTGCTGGTCCCCGCTTCCCGTGGCAACAGCATGAGTGGTAACCCCTGTGATGTCGAGGATCAGGAATTACTCTGTCTGCTTCAGCATATCTACTGAAGAGCGACGATCCTCAACGCCCGAAGACCAACCCGCGATTACCTCGTTTGGCATCAGCATCCTGTTTGGCATCAGCATCCTGTTTGACCTCAACACGAGGTTTGACCCAAACATGAAAGGGGGGCTCGTATTCTGCGTGAGGAGTTTACCTCGCGGGTGTTTGCTGGCCGTTCCTGAACGGCGATTCGGGTAGAATCAGACCGAATCGAACAACGCCGCTTTTTTGGGGTGGGGAAAGACCATGGCCTCACTAGACTTCAGTGGCATGGTCAGTAAGCTTTTCAGCAGTGACATGTACGGAATGTCATGTCGTCGGGTGATCAAACGTTTTTGTGGGAAAAGCAGCATCATGGATGACATTCAGACGCAGCGTAGGTGGTTCAGTGCAAGTCTGCTATGTACAGGTCTCGTACTGGCCGGTATGGGGTTGGTCAGTGTGAACGGTCCATTACGGGGGCAAGAGAGCAAATCGATTAGCGTTCGGGTTGTGGATAAAGCGGGCTACGACAAGGTAATTGCCTCCAACAAAGGGAAGGTGATTGTCGTCGATTGCTGGGCGACTTGGTGTAACCCCTGCCGCAAAGCCTTTCCGAAGACCGTTGAACTGAGCAAAGCCTATGCTGGCCAGGGGGTCGTTGTGGTTTCGCTCAGCTTCGACAAACCGGTCAAGGACCAGGCCCCGGAAGCGGTCAAACGATTTTTGGCGCTGAATGATGCCCATTTCGAGAACCTTGTCAGTTCGCTGGATCTCTCGGAGGAGGGTGCCGAGGCGTTTGAGATTACCGATGGGGCACTCCCGCACTTCAAAGTCTACGGCAAAGATGGCAAGCTCTTCAAAGTCTTCGAAAGTCACGAGGACAAAGAGTTCAAGCACGAAGAGATTGAAGCAGCCGTCAAAGGGGCCCTGAAGGGAAAAACCACCTCGAAATCCTCTTCGTGAATCAGGGCCGCCCGATGGTAACTTTGTCTTATTCCGGACGCATGCCACGATATCTGCCCTGACATCTGTCCCGTTGCGAGTTCCTTGACCCGTTCGATTGCCCCTTATTGAGATTGAGTTTTTCACTGTGAATTTGAGCATCCCCACCATCGATTGTTCCGTTCAGGATCCCTTGGTCGCCTTGGCCGAATTACGGCAGAAATTGAGTCCACAGGGGGATGTTGTTTCCGCAGCAGGGCGACAGCGGACGATCTCGCTGTTCGGAGAGCCGCTGGCACCGCGTCAAGTCGTCCAGCGAATCTGTGCGGATGTTCGTCAGCGGGGTTTAGCCGCCGTCCTCGAATACACCGAAAAACTGGACCATAAAGTGTTGACCGGGGCGACGATTCGTGTCACCGCCGCAGAACTTGCCGCAGCACACGCGGCATGTGATCGCTCGTTCCTCGAGACGATCCGCAAGATTCGCGAGAATATCCTGGAGTTTCAGAGTCGGATTTTGCATGAGGATCTGAGTCTGATTCGTCAGGATGGGACCAGTCGCGTCGAACTGCGCCAGCGGTATCGACCGCTGCGACGGATCGGTATCTGTGTGCCGGGGGGAGCTGCTGCTTATCCGTCAACGGTGCTCATGACCGCCGTTCCCGCCAAGGCGGCCGGAGTCAAGGAAATTGCGGTCGTCGTCCCCCCTACCGAATTTGGAGGATATAACGCATCATTGCTGGCAACCTGTGCGGAAGTCGGAGTGACCGAAGTGTATCGAATTGGCGGTGCTCAAGCGGTCGCCGCGATGGCTTACGGTGTCGAGGGGCTTCCTCGTGTTGATAAAATTGTCGGACCAGGAAACCTGTTTGTGGCACTTGCCAAACAGCATGTGTTTGGGGAAGTCGATATCGATAGTATTGCGGGTCCCAGTGAAGTCGTGATGCTGGCGGATGAGACAGCAAATCCTCGATTCGTCGCCGCAGATCTGATCTCGCAGGCCGAACATAGTCCTGGGTCGGGGGTTTTGATCACTTGGCACGCACCACTGATTGAAGCGGTCCGCGCAGAACTCGCAAAACAATTAGCCACATTGCCTCGGTGCGATCTGGCGCTGACCAGTTTGAATGACTATGGGGCACTGATTCTTGCCCGTGATGAAGCTCAGGCCATCGAATTAACCGATTTGATGGCTCCCGAACACCTCCACATTTCGACCAGTGATCCCGAGCGGCTGCTGGACCAGATTCAGAATGCAGGGGCGATTTTTCTGGGGCACATGACCCCGGTGGCTGTCGGGGACTATTTTGCAGGCCCATCGCACGTCTTACCGACAGGAGGGACCGCCCGATTCGCCAACGGGCTTTGTGCCAATGATTTCTTGAAACGATCAAGCGTCATTTATTACAACCAGGATGCGTTGGCCGATGCCGCAGAGGATATTCGTCGCATCGCCGCTGTCGAAGGTTTGACAGCCCACAGTGCGAGCGTTGATATCCGACTCGAATCCTGAACACGGGACCAGATATTCCTCTCACTGCAGCTTCGCGGCTTTTTCACTGCGTGAAAAGTACGCAGACCCCCAATGTTGAATTGGGTAACTTATATGGGGCTTAAAACAGGATTGCCCCCTAAAATCGTCAAACTCACTTTAACGCGTTTATGCGGAACACGCAGAACAACCGATCGGAAAGGGTGTATGGTCTGTTGAAAACAGTCCAATTGAGATCTTGATTTGCCTTGGGAAAAGGGTGCGCGAGTGATTCATTTTCGTGCAAAAAGCGTGTGGTGGTCGCACCAGATTCGGTCTACGGCTGTTGCGGGACTGACGGCGGCAACGCTGATGGCCTGTCGTCCGAGCCCTGGGTTGGCGGAATGGTTTTCACGACCAGCGGCTCGCACCACACCGCAATCAAGACAATCGCAAGCGAAGAATCGATTCGATGAGGCGATTCGGACCTTATTGGTCGAGTCTCAAGCGGCCGAAGAGCGCGGCGAACTCGAACGAGCCTGTTTTCTCGCCGAACGTGCTGCCAAAATCTCTGAAACCTCATCGAAAGCGGTCTCATTCGCCGAAGATGTTTCCCCCGCAGCAACGGCAAAATATGCGCGTGAGCTACGTCAGAGACAAGCAAAACTGGCGGCAAAGGCAGTCCTTGCAGCCAAACCTGTACGTGATGCACATGAAGGCGGACTAGTCGCGGTTACGGTGGAAAAATCCCCCAAGATCCGGCAGGCGGTGAGTGCTGTCCGTGAAAAGAAAACCGCGATTTCGTCTCCCGCTAAGGAGATTGTCCCGACGAGCAACGAAGAGTTTGCGGCGGAATCATCATTCGCGAAGCAACGATCTGCCAGAGCGTTCGAATCAGTGAGTGATTCCCTAGCGGACCAGGAAGCAAAGCTTCCCCGAAAGAGTCAGATCACCTCCTCAAAAGATCCCCAACCGGAGTTGGCGGCGAGATTGGTCGTTGAGGATTCGTGGGCCGATTCCTGGGATCATGATACGTTCAGCGACCGCACAGAATCGATCCCCGTTGACGCAGAGAAAACAGCGGGAAGTGAAGCGGAAGCGGATTCAGAACCGCAGCCAGAGGTTGATCAAACGGTTGCGATTGGGAATCAGCCAGAGGTCGTTTCTGCCGCGGTCGTTTCCACGGATCTGATTTCACCATCGACTTCCGATTTCACTGCGGATGTGACGGAGAGCGATGCGGAAACCTGTCTCGTTGATCACCCGGCCCAGGAAGAAGCGGATCGTGAGCCAACGGCGGATCCTCACGCAGAGCGGTCCACTGCCGCGAATACCGAGGAAACGAGTGACTGGGAAGAGGAAACCGACTCCCAGCCGTTGGCGTCGACAGACGACGAACGGGATTTGAAACCTGAGCAGGCCGTTTCGTTTAAAATTCGCAAACAGTTTATCCCTCGGATTTCATTATCCGAGGACGAATCAGCGACCCACTCCAAAAAAGATGAGGAAAAAACCAATCCTTCGGTCGAGGAGGTCGAGGGTCTTTCAGGGAATTCATCCGCAGAGACCACCGAAGCTGCTGACATTCACCGAAAACCCGTCATCAGCCATGCGACCATGATCTCCTGGCGATCCGCGAAACCGGGGTCGGAAGCTGCTCATGGGATTTTCTCAGGATCGAAGGGAAC
>Ga0114978_10004380_pt1 | contig 11439 bp, 8 predicted proteins | sample S_140212_EF_Meta_FD_87027 | JGI IMG/M metagenome (GOLD analysis project Ga0114978, IMG submission 87027) | Freshwater microbial communities from Lake Simoncouche, Canada to study carbon cycling - S_140212_EF_MetaG | ecosystem: Environmental > Aquatic > Freshwater > Lake | place: Lake...
CTCTCGGGATGATATGAATATTGCAATCTTGGTGACTGGCATTTTCTTAGCTGCATTTGTTGGAGATCAAATTGGATATGTCTTAGGCAGAAAATATGGCCGCCCATATATAGAGCGAAAACCTTCTGTGCGTCGCACCAAAATGATTGCGCGTACCGAGGAGTTCTATTTAAAAAATGGTTGGTGGGCTGTTGTTGCTTCCCGCTTTTTCCCGTGGATTAGAACATTTATCCCACCAATCGCCGGAATTGGGAAAATGCCGTACTACAAATTCTTGTCCGCAAACTCAATGGGCGCTCTCGCTTGGGGTGTGGGTATTACATCTGCTGGTTATTACTCAGCGACTATCCCATGGGTCAAAAGTAGTTCTTACGCACTTGCAGCATTTTTTATCGGAGGATCAATAATCTCAGTTCTGTGGAACCGATTTCGCTCTAATTAATCCTTGGGCTCTTACTCCACCAATCAGAACACCTACGTAAGTGAGTAAAATTCCTACAATCAAATTCGGCCCTATAGCCACACCCTCAGTTGGGAACACTAAGTCAATCAGGAGTGAACCGATTAATTGACCGCCTGTGGTAAATAAAGTAAAGGCTAAGACGCCTATTTCTTGGACTATTGTCGATGCGAATGCAATGTAAAGAATTCCTATTGATCCGCCAAAATAGATCCACCAGGGAGAAGTTGGAAATCCGACTAACTTATCTCCACCTAATGTTGTAAAAAGTAATAAGCATGTGAGGAATGTGCACCCCGTAGCAAAATTCAACCAAGTAGTTGCCAAACTATTTTTCGAATGTTCATTGATTTGCCCATTTAATGCTCGTTGCAAACCTAGTAACAATCCTCCACCGAAAGAAAGTCCTATTGCGATCAATGAAGCGTGTGCGACTGTTAGGCGATCCCACACGGCAACCAGAACAGCGATAACCGTTATTACTGCCGCAAGCGTGCGACGAAAAGTTATCGGTTGTATACCACCCGCTGTCATGCCAGCGCGATCAACAAAAAGTGAAGCTGCAGTTTGTCCAGCGATGGTGGTTACCGATAACAAAGCAACACCAATTAGTGGCACCGAATAAGTTTGTATGGCAACAAATATTCCACCAAGTACGCCTGCGCTCAATCTCCAGCGCGGCAATTGCTTTGATCTAATGCTCGATCTGATCCCTCTTAAACCATTACGCACTTTTGGGTTTAAAAGCAAAATTAAATTCAAAACAACAAACCCAGTGCTAAATGAAATTAGTGCCGCTTCAACGCCATTCCCCAGGAGTGCAGATAAACCACCATTTACTCGCGATTGTAGAGCTACTAAAATTCCGCAAAGTGCGGCAAAAATATCTAACCGCATTTATTTTTACTAGTTATTCGAATGCGTAAGAATTGCTTCGCGTTTGTCAGCAATAAAATCCATCAGCGCAAACAGCACGCCAGAGATCACAAAAGTTATATGGATAATCACCCGCCACATAGTTCCATCGCCTACGGTTTCTTCGCCAGAAAGCTCAATGAAGTCTTTCAAAAGTTCAATTACAGAGATAGCTACTAGAGAGCCAATTAATTTAATTTTTAATCCAGAAAAATCAATCGTTCCCATCCAATGTGGTTTGTCTTTTGAGTCATGAGCTGCGTCAATACGTGAAATAAAATTCTCGTATCCTGCAAAAATCACAATCAAAATTAGGTTTCCTAAAAGAGTTAGATCGAGCAGGGCTAGTAAATCTAAAGTAAAGGTGTGCGGATCTGCTGTCCCAATATGTTCAACTAAGTGGACAAACTCAATACAAAATCTAATTACCAATGCTACAAGGGCGAGCACAAGGCCAATATAAAGAGGCGCTAGTATCCAACGTGCCTGGAAGAGCCCAGTTTCAAGCGCATGCACGAATTTAGACATGGAGAAAGTTTAGCCGAATAATATTCTTGATTCCACCCAAGAAACTCCTCTGAAAGATTTAATTACTTCGTAATTTTGCGTGTGAAGAATTAATTTCACTTATCTTTGAAATTCCCATGAGTGCCATGGTGTTTGATATTTCAGCTTGCAAAATTTCCACAACTTTTTCTACCCCATTTTGACCATTGGCCATAATTCCGTACAAGTAAGCACGGCCAATCAAAACGGCTTTTGCACCAAAAGCGATCGCAGCAACTACATCTTGGCCGGTCATGAAACCGCCATCAACGTAAATATCTAATCTTCCGCCAACTTTCTCAGCAACTTTTGGTAACAGTTCAATCATGACTGGGCCTTTATCTAATTGACGCCCACCATGATTTGAAAGCACGATTCCTTGGACGCCGATATCAGCCAGTTTTTCTGCATCTGAGACAGATTGCACTCCTTTGATAATAATTGGGCCATCCCAGACAGTTCGTAGCCAACTTATGTCTTCGAAATTTAGAGATGGGTCATAAATCTTGGCTGCTAATTGAGCTAACGGCTCTTTGTAACCACGAAATGCCGCGAACTCAAGAGGTGCTGTAGTTAATAAATTCATCCACCAACTTGGTTTAGTTGTCATATCTAAAAATGTTTTTAGCCCTATTTTTGGCGGCACAGTTAAGCCATTGCGAATATCACGAGCACGAACACCAGAAACCGGCGTATCAACTGTCAACATTAAGACTTCAAACCCAGTGTCTTTTGCTCGTTGAATAAAACCAAGGCTAGCTTGGCGATCTTTCATTAAATAAAATTGGTACCAACGGCGAGCGCCTGGAACTGCTGCAGCTAAATCATCAGGAGCGGTTGTACCCATTGTTGATAAACAGTAAATAAGATTATTTTTCTCGGCCACCTCAGCAACAGCTGGTTCACCAGTGTGGTGCATCATCCGCGTGTAACCAGTTGGTGCAAAAATCACCGGCATCGCAGTTTTTTTACCGAAAATTTCAATACTTGTATCTACATTTGAAATATCCCGCAAAACATTTGGTTGAAGTTCAACTCTTAAAAATGCATTAGCAGTGCGCGCAAGTGAAACTTCTTCGTGTGCTCCACCTTCAACATAGTCATAGACTGCTTTCGGAACACGAGTACGCGCAATCTTCTGTAAATCTCTGACAGTTACAACTTTTGACATGCGCGCTTTATGTCTGCGCAAAGTTGGAACTCCCCAGTTAATAAGTGGGAGTACAAATCGCGGACTCGGAAGTTGGCGCTTACTCTTCATGGCAGTATCTAACCATTGCGGCAGGTTCTCTCATAAGGTTTGGAGCAATAAATAGATTTAGCCAAGATTTGCTGCGTCGGTATCCGCATCTTCTTCGAACTCTTCAAACTCTTCAACCGTAAATTCAACCTCTGGGAAGCCTTGTGCCTCAGGGGAGTTATCGATCGCGTTAGCAAATATTCCTGCTTGCCAAAGTTGTGCACCTTGGGCATTAAAATTTCCAGGTTGATAAAAATCGCTCACATCACCAGAAGCACTTGTGTCATCAACAAACTCTTCACTAATACTTTCATCGGTGCCGATTGCTGAAGCCAAATCCTCTGTTGCAGTTACCCAAGATGCCACTAGAGCTTCATAATCTTCCGGGATCTCATTAGAAATAGTCCCGTCAGCACTGATGCTCTGAAAATTAACGCCATTTTCATCGATGGTCATCACGGTTTGCTCACCAGTGGAGGAAGTGGAGGTCACTGAAATTACGCCATCTTCAAAAGACAAAATGCTCTCGACCTGGGTCCCATCGCTGAGGGTGGTGATCATTTCGCCGCCGCCAGAGTCATTGGCGATAAATTCACGGGTAGAGCCATCCGGGTAAGTTGCCCGAATTGCCCCATTATCTGAAAAGCCAATCTTGGTATCCCCAGGAATCTCATTTAGTTGAAGTCCATTTGCAGACATGCCAAAAGCCAACTTCACCACCGGGTCAGCAAAAAAATCCGGTGTCTCGGTCGGGCTCTTCAGCTCTGACATTTGCCTGCTCCTAACTAGCTGGAATGAGAGAAAGGCTAACTGGGCACCTTTGGGATCGCAACAGGCGATCACCCCAAAAATTGGCAAAATCCGGCATCTACCCCTTAGTGCTACCCCTTTGTTAGCCTTACGACCATGACAACACCTACCAATCCATCGCGCTCATACGGTTCATCTTCCGCTGGCTCTGCCAACGAAACAGCTAAGAAAGCTGGCCTACTGAATAAGTTGAAGTACAAGTTTTACAACACCCTGCAACGTGGACCTTTCGCCTTGATTGGTTGGTTGCTCCTTGGTTCTGCGGTTCTCAGTATTCCATTTACTATTTATTTAAATTTTGATCCAGATGGAATTGAAGGATCTGGCAAAAAGGCATTAGCTGACACTGCATTCGTCTCATTATGGGGTGTGCTTGGTAAAGGTAATTTCCCAAGTGCCATGTGGGAAGGACGGGTGTTCGGTCTTGGTTTAACAATTGCAAGCTTGTTAACCGGTGGCGCGATGTTTGCATTCATCACCGCAACCACCAGTAAGAAAATTGCTGACCTTCGCAAAGGTAAAGGTCCAGTTGTTGAAAAAGATCACATCATGATTCTTGGTTGGGGACCTCAGGTTTATTCAATTTTGCAACAACTAGATGTTGCAAATGAAAACAACCCAGGTGTTGCAGTAATTGTTGCCCCAGTCTCAATCGACACCATGACCGAAGAGCTTGAGTCTCGTGTCGGAAAATTGAAACATACAAAAATCGTTACGCGTTCCCTTGACCCTTCAAATCCCAAGATTTTATCCGACATGAATATTGCTGCAGCCCGTAGCGTAATTGTTTTAGCAAGCGCAAAAGGTGGTGTACCAAGTGCAGTGACCGGTGTTCTTGCAGTACTTGCAAATCTTCCAGTTGATGCAAAAACTGTAGTTGTTGCCGACATCAATGACGTCTCAGCTTCTGATGCACTGATGCGCTCAACTGCAGGACGCGTTGTGACTGTACAAACTCAACAATTAATTGCGCAAGTAACAGCGCACGCTTGTCGCCAACCAGGTCTTGCAGCAATTTATTTAGACCTACTTGATTTTGAAGGAAATGAGATTTATTACGCTCCTGCAGGGCTTTCAGCCGGTCATATGTTCGGTGAAGCACTACTAGGTTTTTCAGGCGCATCACTAATTGGTATTCGTCGTGCCGATGGAACTGTGATGCTGGCACCTCCAATGAACACTGTTATCAGTAATGATGATTTTGTAATTGCGATTGCAGAAGATGATGATCGAATTGTTTGGAGCGCTCCACATCCTGAATTTGATTCAGTTACTGCAACAATTGCAATTGGTGCGGCACCAAAACTCCCCCCAATCCAGACTTTAGTTCTTGGTTGGAATCCAATGGGGCGTGAAGTGTTAAAAGAGATTAATGATTTTGCAACTCCTGGATCTGCGACTTTAATTCTTGCCCAGACTACAAAAGTTACTGCAGATGATTTGAAAGATCTTGGGTCAGCAAACATGCAAGTTGTTACCAAACCAAGTGATGGTGGATACAACGACATTGCATCGGCACTCCCTGGCACCCAATTTGATCAAGTAATCATTTTTGGATACCGCGGAAAGACTTCTACCTCAGAAGCTGATGCTGCTTCCTTACTTTCACTTCTGTCAGTTCACTCACTTAAGCAATCTGGTGCATTCGGTGCAGGTCGCGCTCGTATCATTGCTGAAATTCTTGATAGCAATAACGTAGAACTTGCTCGAGTTGTTGCAGTTGAAGATTTAGTAGTGAGCGATCGCCTTGCAAGTTTGATGATGACCCAACTTTCGCAATCACCACATCTTTCACAAATCTTCGGTCAACTTTTTGGACCAGGTGGTGTTTACTTAAATGCGAAACCAATCAGCTATTACTTGCCAGATGGTCAAGCAACATTTGCACAATTAGTTGCGGCCGGACGTGCACGTGGTGAAGTTGTAATTGGTTATCGTGATAACGAAGTGAATGCCGGTTTAACAAGTGGCATTTATTTGAACCCTGCCAAGGATTCTTCATTCATAGCGAAAGCAACTGACCAGGCAATTGTGATCGGGCCAGTCGAGTAGAAATTTTGAGTAAAAAACTCCCCGACCTTTCATAGGGAAATCCCTATTTGGCCTCTGAGGAGGCCAAGCAGAAAGAGAGTAACCTTGACCCAAGATGTCCCGCCTTGGAGGAAGTTATGAAGCGATTTAGAGCCGCCTCGCTACTCCTAGTTGCACTCTCGATCATATTTATTGGCTTTGAGGCCCCAAGCGCGCAGGCCGTCAAATGTAACGACGGCACAGAACAGGCAGCTGGATGCCAGAACAATGGCGGGCCAGCACCGTTACTCAAATCATGTCCAGATGGATCAATGATCCCGATCGGCAGTACTTGTCCTGCTGCTCCAGCTGTCTCAACCCCTCCACCCGGTGGCTGTGGAATAAATACTTCTTGGAATGGGACCTTCTGCGCTCCCACCATTGCTCCCTCCATTCCGGTCGGCGGGTGTGGAATGAGTGCTTATTGGGATGGGAATTCCTGTGTAGCAATGACGACTGCTCCAACTCCTCCGGTTGGCGGCTGCGGAATGAATGCTTATTGGAATGGAAATTCCTGCGTCGCCTCCACGACCACACAAGCAGCAACGATTAAATGTTCTGATGGAAGTTTCCGAGTAACTGCTATCGAATGTCCACAAAGTGCAATGACTGGAACGCAAACCGGAACAAGTGGAACAAGTGGAACAGCGGGCAAAAATATCCAATGTAATGACGGAACTGGTCAATTGTCCTGTGAAAATAATGGTGGGCCAGCTGCCGCATTCCGCACCTGCCCAGATGGCGTAATCGTGCCGGTTGGTACCGCGTGCGCCACCACAACAACATCCAAGACCTCTTGCAACGCAAATGAAGTCTCAATTGGCGGCGTATGTGTTAGCAATAAATCGCTTCCTATTTGTACTACTACCCAATCGATTAACTGTATTCCCGATACAAATGCCAGCACCCAATTTAGTTGTCCTGTAATCGGCCAAGTGCGAGATGCAACTGGTGCCTGTTATACCCCCATCTCTACTACACAAACGGCAACGATTAAATGTTCTGATGGATCTTTTAAAGTAACGGCAATTGAATGTGGACAGGGTACTTCTGCAACTAGTACAAATAAATATGATTGCAGTACTCCCGCATTGAAGAGCCTTGATGTTTGCGGTGGAACTATTAAAGCTAATTTACCAACTTGTGGCCTTAATCAACATGTTGAAGGTTTTACCTGTGTTGCAAACACCAACACAACTGGGGTTTTTGCGCAATCAGCCAATATTAAATGCTCGGATGGAACCTTTCGCAATACCGCAATTGAATGTGAACAGAGTGTTGGTGGAAAATCTACGGTTGCAATTACCTGTCCAGCTAATCAAGTTGTCGCACCCTCTGGTTCATATTGCATCTACCCAACAACAACTGGTACTGCTCAAGGAACTTACAGATCAGAGTGCGCAGTAACTCCATTACCTCCAAGTTGTTTGGTCGGTGCTACGACTACATTTGAAGGCGCAACTCAAACAGCACAATTAGCAACATTCAATCAAGTTTTAACAACTGATTTGAAGATCCAAGGAAATAATGCATTTGATGCTGCTGGTGTAAAAGTTGGCGAGTTAGCAAAAGCAAGTAATGGACAAGTTTTTCAAGCTGCTGCGCCACCTCCACCACCTCCATCGACTACAGGGGGCAAGGCAGCACCAAAGAAAACCACTAAAAGTTCAACTGCTCCAGTAATTGTGATGAATGTACTTGGTGCCGATAATAAAGAAATTCTTGGTCCTGACGGCAAGCCGCTACAAACTGCGCCAATTGTTAAGCAAGGAAATTTTGTTTACACCGACAGCAATGGCAGCCCAATCATGGCGACTCCAACTTTGAACGCAACGGGTGAAGCAGTTGTACACAACGGAAAAGTTTTAATGACTCGCCTCATGACTATTGGTGGCAATGAGGCGATGCTTGATTCATCAGGAAAACCAATCATGATGGTTCCACTTCTTGGTGATGATGGAAAACCATTATTAGCGCCAAACGGTGAAGTTCTTTATGCGCCACCACTGGTAAACGCATCAGGAAAAACAATGATTAATGCCGCCACAGGGCAAGCAATCCTGGCTCGACCAATGGCTGATTCAAATGGAAATGCCGCTTTAGGCGCAGATAAGAAACCATTTATGGGTCAACCGCTCTTAACAAAAGACAACAAATTACTCACTGTTGGCGGTCAAGAGATTTATACCGGTGCTGTTGGAATGCCACTTACAAATTCAAAGAAACAACAGGTTCAAACTTCCAATAAACAAGATGTGCAATTTGGTTTTGGTGGAACGCTTATTGATGAGGGCGGGAATGCAGTACTTGGTCCTGATGGCAAAGCAATCGTAATGAACGCGAATGCAACACCACTTATGAGTAACGGACTTCCATTGCTTGATAAAAATGGTAAGGCAGTTCGTGTTACTGAAAATGGTCAAATTACTGATTCATCTGGTCGAGTAATTCTTGGCGTTGATGGAAAAGCAATCGCAATTGGTAAATCTGAATCGGCAGATATTATGAAGATTGGTTCAGTAATAAAAAGCATAGTTAAAGCTCCAGATGGTTCCGTTGCGGTGATGGCTTTAAATGCGCAACTTTTTGATAAGAGCGGCAACCCAATTGTTACTGCTAGCGGACAACCAATCTTCTTTGATTCAAAAACCAAAAAGTTAACTGACCCTAAAGGTAACGCTGTCAAAGTAGAAGCTGGTGGAAAAATTGTAGGCAAGATTGCATCGCTTGCTTTCCAAACTGTTAACTTCGCAGCTTAATTACTTCTGTTTAAATCCTGCCGGACATTTTGGATTACTTCCAGAAACTTTCTTTACAACTTTACCTTTCACGCAAGAAATAGATTTGATCACTACTTTGGCGGGAGCTTTAGCAGCAGGGGCTGCGGCTTCTTGAGTTACTGCTGGAGTTCCACCAGTTGTTGGAGGTGCAGTAAGTTTGATTTTAATCTTAGGGCTACTGAATGTGAATCCAGTTGCGCTAAATTTAAAGAATCCAGATGTATCCAATCCGCCTACTACTTTGGCTGAACTATCTACTGTCCCATCAGTTTTATAAACGTTTACTTCGATCTTTGGAAGAGCATCTTTAATTCCCCACACACAACGCGCATACGCTTCAGTTAGTAATAAGTCATACCGTCCACTAAATGCGTCGACTGCATAATCTTTCCCACCAGGCTTGTAGTGCGGTGATGCCACGTCGTAACTCATGGTTTCGCCATCATAATTTGGAAGCGCAGTGCCATAAGTCATCGAATTTGAGCTCACAAATCCCTGAAAATCACCTGTGGAGCATGAAGAGCCGTAACTTTTAGGGACATTTGTTGGATCGAGTACTACTCGCCACACCGCCGCTAATTTATCGGCCACGTCATACTCTTTGTCTACCGCTACAACTTTATTGAAATAAGAAAAAGCTTCTGGCCCCCACGGAATCACGACACCACGGCGATCACTCCACGGCGATTGATTTAATGCAGTGCTGATTTTTTCCCATTTAGCTTTTTGGTCTGTGTTACTAAATTCATACCGTTTGCTGATAGTTGGGATACCAATGTTGGCACCTTCAATACTTACTGCAAACCGTTTGGCAGTATCTGCCGTCTTAGTGATTTCAACTTTAGGCGAAGTCAAACGTCCAGAAATCCAACCTTGCGGCTTATTTAACAATTTTAAATCGGTCTTGAAAACAACGCCATCAGAGGCCGTAGCTAACTTCCAGCATTTAGAGTCTTTTTCATTTACATTGAAACAATCAGCGCGTTCGTCTTCGTCGTCAATTGGAACTATTTCGGAGTAAACAGGCGCGATACTTAATAGGATTTTAGCTGGCGCTGTAACGCCTTTGTTTATGTCTTGAGTAATATGACCAGTAACTGCAAAATTATTACCTTTTGAATGTGTTAAGCCTGCAAAAGTAAAAATCTGTGGAGCAGTTGCTTCTGAAACACCTAATGCTTCTTTGCGTGAAAAGAAAAAATCTGGATTGATACTGCCGCGAGTACTAACTAAAGCACCTTTTACTAATGTTCCGTCATCTTTTCGCCATGAAACACTCTCAACGCAATTTAAAACAAGTTCCTTATCGCAAGTAGGTAAGTAATTCCGCACCTGTAATACGGAAGTAGCTACCGCGCAATTCGCATCATCCCAAAGATCATCATCTTCGGCTCCGCAACCAGAGTAGGAAGTGGCTCCGCCTGAAGTGGCTCCGGCCTTTGAAAGGTAATTTCCAGAGATTGGATCTTTATCGTCGCGAAAACTCATGACCCGATATAACTCAGCATCATCAATTGCATTTGCCTGAGTGATACCTAGAACGCCAACGCCACTTACAGCCAAAACTATAGATAGAGAGAAGTTGAGTAGGCGAGAGAGGAAGGGTCTGGTTCGCATGCTTAATTATCACCCCTAAGGGCGAGATTTTGGAAGAGAAATTAGGGGGTTTCCCTACTCTTTAACCGCTCCAGCCGCTAAACCGTCAACTAGGTAACGATTGAAGAAGATAAAAATGATGACCATTGGGACCAGAGCGAAGAAGGCCGCTGCCATTAACTCATTCCACAAAATTCGGTACTCGCCAATCAGTTGGCCAATTCCTAAAGAGACAGTCTTCTTCTCAGTTGTATTAATAAATACCAATGCAAAGAGGTACTCATTCCATCCGGCGATAAAAGCGTAGATCGCGGTCGCTGCGATTCCGGGCCACGCCAATGGCAAGATGACCGATCTAAAGACGCGAATTCTATTAGCCCCATCAATCGAAGCAGCTTGGTCTAAGTCTTTAGAAATTCCATTGAAATATCCACGCATCATCCATGTGCAAAAAGGAATAGTGAAGGAGATATAAACAATCACCAACCCATAAAGACTATCAAGTAGGTTCAGAGTCTTAAAAATCTTGTAGTAGGGAATCAATAGCATGATCGAAGGGAACAACTGAGTTGCCAGTAAAAAGGCCATATAAAAACTGCGCCCTCTAAATTCAAATCTAGAGATTCCATACCCGGCAATTGTTGAAATCGAGACCGAGAAAAATGTTGCTAATGAAACTACAAATATTGAGTTGCGAAGGTAGGCCAAGAATGGATAAGCGGACCAGAGATTTTTATATGAATCCAAAGTTGGGTCGGATGGGATTAATTCGATTGGAGTGTTGAACATGACCGCTTCGGTCTTGAGAGAGGTTGAAATCATCCAAAAAATTGGGGTAAAGATCAAAAAAGTCATGATGATTAAAATTGAGTAAGTAGCGATGCGCGTGGCGATAAAGTTAGTTCTGGTGCCAGCCATTTCACTATCTTTTTGTTTCCTGACTTTTTGATTATTAGTTTTCATCGTGTAGCACCCTTGAGTAAATGAAGCTTACAAACATTAAAAGTAATAAAATAATGACA
>Ga0114978_10004382_pt1 | contig 11438 bp, 8 predicted proteins | sample S_140212_EF_Meta_FD_87027 | JGI IMG/M metagenome (GOLD analysis project Ga0114978, IMG submission 87027) | Freshwater microbial communities from Lake Simoncouche, Canada to study carbon cycling - S_140212_EF_MetaG | ecosystem: Environmental > Aquatic > Freshwater > Lake | place: Lake...
TCTTGTAAAATATCCAGTATATTTGTACAATTCTATTTAGCGTTTTGTAATGTTTTCTTTTCGTATATTATAAATGCCTATTGCCACAAAGGAAGAATATGAAAGAAAACGAAAAGATTTTGACAGTAGGAAAGCAAACCTTGACCGCGCTTTGGAAAACATATGGACTGTGCCTTGTAATTGGGGATTACAAGAAGAATGTTTCGATGATATTTGGAAACGAGTTGGGTGTGATCAAAAACAACCTTACAACCAAGAAAATACTAAAGATTGGTCTGTTTATGATCTAATTGATGACGCATACAAATGGTCTACTTTTAGTGATGATAAACACCCCAAAATTGGATGTTACAAAAACCCAAATGCTGTAAAAAACCCGAAACCCAAAGACTACAGGATGAGTGTACTAGATGACATGTCAACAGCAGATGGTATGACATTCGTGAAAAATGGTCAAGGTGTTGATGCAAGATCAGTGTATGATTGTACTCAACTTTGTTTACGAAAAGAAGATTGCAAAACTGCGACATTCAATTCATTCCAAGGTAAATGTTGGACAAATGATATTCCCGGGAATTGGCCGGACTATGTAGACTATAACCCTTCCAATGTCGAGGGTGATGTAGCAATATACAACAACCTTATGAGAGAAACTAAACAGTTATATGATTTGAATGAAGAGCTGGCAGAGTATGATATGCGCGTCAACAAAATACAATTTGGGCCTATATTTCAACCAGCAAGTGGTTTTGGTTATAAGGTTCAGGGTGGTCGGAAGTCGGGAGACGATCGGGACTCGGGATCTATTATTGGAGGAGGAGACGGACAAACATCTATGGTCGGTCCAATTTCTCCAAGTGCACCCGCAAATAAGGCCGAAAACGGTAGAGAACCCAGCGGTTTACAAAATGTGTTAGATAAGATATCGCAGACAATAACTGCCTTATCGGGTGATTTTACAGATATAAAAAAAAGTGTATATTGGTTATCAAATGATTTAACAGATACAAAAGAACATATAGCCACAACCATTTATAATGAAAACCTTGGGACTAAAAATACTTTGAATGAGTACAATAAAAAAATAACTAGTTTATCGAATGATTTTACAGACACAACACAAAAGGTAACTACAGACCGCGCTGCGATTGCAAAGACTTTGGAAGACTACAATAAAAAACTAATTGAACTGTCAAACAAACAAGAAGTTACAAATGCGACATTCAAAAAACAAGAAGAGTCTAACGCGGCAGCATTGGTTGAATACAAGAAACAACTAAGCGATATGTCTGAGAAACAAGAAGATTCGAACGATGCATTAAAGAAGCAGCTAATTACAATTGTAATCATCGCTGTGGTTGGAATATTATTGATATTCTTTATGGCTGCTGTTGTGCAATCGTTGGGTTCATCAAACGAGAATAGTTTCAGTGGTGGTGGTGCCAAGAAATGCTGTTCTAATGCTAATTTGAAAGTGTTTCCATTCAACTCCATTCCATTGAAACAAATATTTGGTAAAATATTCAAGAAATGAGCGTATAGTACAATGAATATTTGAATTGTGCAATTCAAATTTTACAATTAGTTTTGGTTTATTATTTAGCATTTTGTAATGTTTTCTTTTTATATAGTATAAATGACGATTACAACAAAGGAAGAATATGAACAAAAAAAAATGGCTTTAAATATGCAATATGCCGGATCTGCAATGATATTCAAATCAGATATTATCCGATGTATGATTTATGATACCGATAGCAAAGGGGTTAGTCAAGAATGTTTAGATCAGCTATGGAAATCACCTGGAGGGCCTGGTTGTGATAAGCCATCGCCATACACAGCAGCAAATCAAGCAAATAAAACATACGGTCAAATAATTAAGGATACATACAATTTGGCAAATGGCCCAGACGCAAGTGGTTGTTATACGGACACTACTAGACGAGGACCACCAACCCCATCTATTGCAGAAATTAATAATATAATTAAAATGAACGGCAAATCGTTTGCTAAAAACAACAATCCGATTAAAGGTTCTTCTGAAGACTTGTGTGCCGCGAACTGCGGTAGACAGAGCAATTGTATAAGTGCAACATATAATTCAGATTCAAAGAATTGTTGGGTAAATACCGGAACATATGCGGATTGGAGACCCCCTGTAGACGGTTCTGCAAACGATATTGCATTTGTTAGTGCAATATATCAAGCTATCTATGAAATGGAATTATTGAACAATGAACTGAACGAATATGAAGTAAAAAACAACATAAACCAAGTCGTTATTCCATCCAGAGGAAACCTTAACAAATTACTAAATGATATACCAGGTAAACTATACAAGTTTTTGACAAATAAAGATCTTCCAACTGCAAATGGATCTAGCTCCAATAATCAATCACCTAATGGTGCAAGCCCGACTTGTACTGCTAGCACTTGTTCTGCTGCAGGTAACGGTGGTTGCAAGCCCCCGTGTGGATGGAATGAAAACAACTATTGCGTCTGTGGCGGAACAGGCGGAAAAGACCCTACTGGTCTCAACACCACAACTGGTGACATCCAAGATTTGAACGCTGACCGCGCTGCCACCGCAAAGACTCTAGATGATTATAAAAAGCAATTGACTGAATTAATGGCAAAACAAGAAGATTCGAATGCAACACTCAAGAAACAGATCATTACAATTATACTCATCGTCGTAATTGTTATACTGTTGATCCTCTTGTTGTCTGCTTTGTCACAATCGATGACCTCTGGATCTAATAATTACAGTGGAGGTGGTGCCAAGAAACTCTTCTCTGCTATTTCATTCAACACCAGTTCACTGAAACGAACATTTGGAAAAATCTTCAAGAAATAACCTTATGAAAATAAAAATTGAATTACTTTGATCTGCAATTCAATTTTTACAAAGCTAAACAACAAACAACCATATATGGATTCTTACCAGAACAGCAGACCCGACCACCAAGATGTCGTTATTGATATTCCTGAAGACGATAACGCAAACGACGACGAATGCTGCTGTAGTTGTTGCGATTACATTATGAGTGTCTTTACCAACTGGTTCGCACCACCACAATACGCAAGTTGGTGCGAGTTCGGTTGCTTTCGTTGCTGCGAAGCGTCTAACAACTGCCAGCATGCGTGTATCGTGCGTTTGAGATTTTTGGGGTTCTGGATGGCGTGTGTCTGCTGCATATTGATGCCACTGTTTCTACCATCCGTATTAGGAACAATGTGAGCATTTTAAACCTTTCCTCTTTGAAAACGCCCATTCTGGAGCGTTTTCATTAGCGGAAAGTGACTGTGCCACGCGCATTTTCAATGCGCGAAGGTGTAAAAACTGGTCTTTAAGTAGGAAAATCGATAATATATATAAAACATCAAGTTTTTTTACCCAAGACCATTCTCGGAAAATCGATTTTGGACATTTATAAATGTCCATTTTTCAAAACCCCGACAAAGTCTTGGAAAAACGAAAAATTTGTGACCATAAAAAAAAATAGCGTCTGGTCACCAAAAAAATAATTCTAACTTTGTGAGCATAATTTTTATTTTCTTCGAAGTCGGGTTCCATTTAGGCATTTTTTATATGTATGCAATATATATGAAAATGCCTGAAAAATCATGCGAAAAAATGCCGAATATTTTTGTTTGTGAAAAGTGTGACTTCAAATGCAGCAAAATGTCGAACTGGAACAAACATCTATCCACAGCTAAACACCAAATAATACAAAATCATACACAAATCATACAAAAAAGTGCCAAGACATATGACTGCGTATGTGGTAAGAGCTATGGTTATTCTTCCAACTATTACACACACCGTAAAAAATGTACAGTAGTGGATACCGCCCAAGACGATAATGTGCTGATAACCCTAGTAACGGAGGTCGTGAAAAGCAACAATGAGATTAAACTGCAAAACATGGAGCTGCAAAAACAAAACCAGGAGATGCAGAAGCAGATCTTAGATGTGTGCAAAAATGGGATCATCAATAACTCGGTTACGCAGGTCAACTCACATAACAAGACCTTCAATCTGAATGTATTTTTGAATGAGGACTGCAAGGATGCTATGAATATAACAGATTTTGTTGATTCAATCAAGTTTCAGCTTGCGGATCTAGAGCATATGGGGAAAGTCGGCTATGTGGAAGGCCTATCTAATATCATCATCAAGAATCTGAAAGCGCTCGATGTCACCAAACGACCAGTTCATTGTACGGACCAGAAGAGAGAAACGATATATATTAAGGATGATGGGGTCTGGACCAAGGAGGACGATGACAATAAAAAGGTGCGGAAAATGATCAAGAGAGTCGCGTTTCGAAACAGCAAGTGTTTGTCATTGTTCAAAGAAAAGTATCCTGATTGCATAACAAGCGAATCAAAGTACTCTGACACTTATAGTAAGATTGTCATTGAAGCGATGGGAGGTGGTTCCAAATGCAATGATTATGACAGTGAAACCAAGATTATTCGAAGGATCGCGAGGGTGATGACGATCGACAAATCAAATATTTAAATTCTCAAGTGAGTTTATATGGAAAGACCAACAAGAAAAAAGAGCACACCAACAAGGAGCTCAAGGGCAGCAGTAGACAATAATTCAGTTCTCTTCACTATTGGTCGCATGAACCCTCCGACGCCTGGACACAAAAAGCTAATTCAAACAATGATCGTTGAAGCATTAAGCAATGAGATACCTATTGTGTTCGTCAATTTGACAAGTACAACAGGATTAAACAGTGAAGGTAAGGTAAACCCATTAGCGTGCAAAAAGAAGAAACAGATTGTTCAGAAAATGATTGAACAGATAAAGAAAGAGCTGGCCAGCGAATATGACCCTGTTGTCATCGAAGCATTACAAGTGATTGTGAACTGTGCGGACGACGAGGATATACAACATCGATTAAAACCAAATCAAATACCCGACTTATTGATAGGAATGTTTAACAAATTGAAGATGATTGAAGGATACAATGAACGCCTTATGCCAGAACGCATCAACTTTCGTCTGTATCTTGGCGAGAAGGACTTTGGCAAGTTTAATTGGCTCGAAAAAACATTTCCATTTAATGATAAAACAAGTGGAATCAAATTCGATCTCAAATCTATCAAGGTTAAGCGGCCGCCAGGTGACATGTCTGCGACCTATTTGAGGAACCTTACCATTCGCGATGATGTTGAATTTATGCAGGCTATGATGGCATTAGCGGAAGAGCAAGGGAAGGAACTAACGGAAAAAGAATTGGATGCGTTGGCGACGCTTGATAGACAATCTGTTTTTATACAGGAGATGAGCAAGGTTGGACTCGACGATGCTGAAGCAGCCAAACTTTTTGTTGATATCCAGAGAGAAATTGAGAAGTATCAGAAAAACCCGACTTCTACTACAACAACAGCACGAAAAACCACTACTCGAAAAAAGAAGGGTGGTAAGCGAAGCAATGGTCATAAGCGAAGAACTAAAAAGCATGTTAAAAAGAGTAAAGGTCGTAGGTAGATATTTGATCTCAATAAATACTATTGGGATCAAAAATATTAAATATATTATGTAAGTATGCTCGAATTAGGAAAGAATTCCCAGTTATTGCCTGTCAAATCACTTCGGAATAAATAACTTCCACAAGCGATAGGTCCACCTCCTGTAGTATCGAAATCACCGCAAGTGTCGAGGAAATTTTGGGAACCATCAGCAATATTCCACAAACCAATAAGGGTCCCAACACCAACCGTTCTGATTTGAATGTATTGATACGACAAATTTGTTCCCATTATAATTTCATATTGCAGCACATTTGGTGTTCCATCATCGTATTCATTTTGCCCGAAATACAATAATCTGACATATGTCAATGAACCACTGGTCAATGTACCGGAATACCAAAATCTATTATTTCTTCGGTCTTCTTGACCAATCAAAATACCGAGTCCTGTATCAGGATCCCACTCAGCATTATCATAACCAGAACCAAAACTTATAACGCTATTAGTACACCAGAAAATACCACCATTCTCTCCATTTCCGTAATTGGTTCCCAGGAAATAAAAATCAAAATTAACAGGGAAATCATCATAATTATCATCATCATTATTCAAGTTAGACAAGTTAGTTAAACCTGTTGTATTCATTGCACTATCACATGATGGTTCAACTAGAACCTCAGTACAAGGTGCAAATCCATTCGGATTGTGACTGTACACACCTAGAGTTGTGTAACACGGAAAACATTTCTTACCTTCACACATAGTAGCCAGACGATTTTTAGCGCGGCGCGTAGCGGTGCTCGAAGCACCTACACCTCCGCCGCCAGGCGTAAACTTGTTGAATTTTCCCATATACAATAGATCAAGAATATTTATTTTTGTAAGTGGTATAGGAGTGGGTTTTTTTCCCGGACAGACGCCTTTGGCTCCACCTTTATTCAGCGAAGCCTTAGAAAGGCGGGCTCTTTAAGTAGGAAAATCGATAATATATATAAAAACACAAGTTTTTGTTTCCCAAAAGTGTTTCCGAAAATCGATTTTGGACATTTATAAATGTCCATTTTCCAATATGGGTGATTAAGTCTTGGATTTTCGAAAATTTGTGACCATAAAAAAAATTAGCGTCTGGTGACCAAAAAAATATTTTTCAGTTTGTGAGCATAAAAAAATTTTTTTTCGTTAATTGAAATTCTTTAGGAAAAATAATCTTGATGTAATATACTTACAGATGCTTACACAAAATACATCCAATTACATCCCCAAATTACATTGTGAATTATGTGACTTTAAATGCTGCAAAAAAGGAGACTGGTCTCGACATATATCAACTGCAAAACACATCAATGCTTACGCATTACTTACAAATACATCCGCAAACAAATATGAATGTGAATGTGGTTCCAGCTATGCTCATCGCCAAAGCTTATATACACATAAAAAGAAATGTAGTATTGTTAAGACAAACCATGATGATACTGTATTAATAACCCTTGTATCAGAAGTTGTAAAAAGTAATAATGAACTTCAAAAACAAAATCAAGAGTTATATAAGCAAACCAACGAACTTCAAAAGCAGAATCAAGAGATGCAGAAGCAGATCTTAGATGTTTGTAAAAAAGGAATAATCAATACTACAAATAATGTAAACTCCCATAACAAGACATTCAACCTGCAAGTATTTTTGAATGAGGATTGCAAAGATGCTATGAATATAACTGATTTCGTTGATTCAATCAAGTTTCAGCTTGCTGATTTAGAGCATATGGGACAGGTTGGGTATGTGGAAGGAATATCCAATATCATCATTAAAAACATGAAAGCATTGGATATAACCAAACGCCCGGTTCACTGTACGGATCAGAAGAGAGAAACTATCTATATCAAAGATGAAGGTGTTTGGATTAAAGAAGAAGAAGATAACAAGAATGTTAGAAAGTTGATTAAACGAGTGGCATTCCGAAACAGTAAGTGTATCCGGTTGTTCAAAGAAAAGTATCCAGATTGTGTCACAAGTGAATCAAGATATTCAGATACCTATAACAAGATTGTTTTGGAAGCAATGGGTGGCGGACCCAAATGCGATGATTATGAAAGCGAGAACAAGATTATTAAGAAACTTTCAAAAATTGTGACGATTGACAAATACAACCTTTCATAAATCCACCTTTAAGAAAGGTGGAGCCAAAACCCGAATTAAAAACTACTGTATGCATTTTGCTCCACTTTTTCCAAAAGTGGATTTTATAAAAGGTGGAGTGGATGGATACGAATTTTTCGTTTAAAATTATCTTCATTCTTGAATAAGAATGGCTTGAAACGGCGAGACGAAAACTCCGCGCCCCCATCTTCAATAATTACTCGAGCCGTCATTTTCAGGCCCGGCAAAAACACTGCGTATTGAAACGACCCATTATCAAGCGCAACTTTATTGAACAAGTATCCATCATATTCCTTCTGCAAAATATCAGAATCATTTGTGCACAGATGCAGCAAATCGCAGTCATTTTGAACCCTGCGAATCGTTTTCGTAGTTAGATTGATATAGTCCAATTTTCCAATCCAACTAGAATAGAATGTATATGCCTCATCCGACAGGACGGCCAAACCTTTGATCTTCTGAAATTCAATCATGTTCAGCAGATCCACCAACCTACGAATCGGACTCGTTATGTGAATGTAAGCCTCCAAATTCAGCATGTGGTGATGAGTATCAGCAGATGAATCAAAAGAAACATACTGTGATCGCGAGCTGTTGAATATCTTGATAAACTTGCCCACCTCTGCAGGAACCGAAGAAGGGACCGCCACATCGTGCGTCACAGAAGACGATCGGAAAATACCAGTCTTCGCTGCCAACAGTTCCTTGGCACAGTAATAGTTCATCAGGATCATCAAATAGCTCACTACATCGTGACTGTCATCAATCGAATCCACATACTTGTATTTGGGTGTGAGCCAACGACACAACCACAAGAGTTTGTTGTAATCGGGATCTATAAGCAAGTCTGGCTCTTCGTAACAGAAATTACGGCGCAGTTTCATAAGCGCGTTACCATATTCAATCTTGCCAATCCCATCATCCGTCAAATAAATGTCCATAAAGAGTGCAAACCGAACTTGTCCAGCGCACAAACTGCATAAATCATCGGAAAGAACAGCTGGAAGCATGGTTCGCTTCTTGTCTGGTAAATATATAGTGGACACACGCCCAGCAAAATCAGGCCATAGTTTAAGGGTATCTAGAACGAGTGTCACATTGGAAATGTAGATGGAAATGCAAGTGACGCCGCCCCCAACATCCCGGATCCCGAAAGCATCATCAAAGTCCACACAGTTGTCTGGGTCAATAGAGAATATATTCCAGTCTTGTCTATCTTCCACTTTTGGGAAAAGTGGAGCAAAATCCACTTTTGAGAAAAGTGGAGCAAAATCCGTTGCAACATGTTCTTCATTTTGCGTTGCGAGTTGTGATTCATTGTTTTTGCTCAACTTTTTTAAAAGTGGATAAAGTTTCTGACCCCTAAGACTCAATGAATGCGCCGTCGCCTTTTGAAATTTTTGGATACTCGTATTCAAACCTTTGCAAAACAACTGATATTCGTAGAAATTTATAAGAACATCAACTGGTCCAATCGTTTGGCTGATGATGGCAACAGGATGTTTACCAGTCCAATCAATAAATGAAAATGTCACATACAAATTGACAAACACTTTAGAAAATCCAACACTCTTGATCTCGTACGGTACGAGAAATGCAGGTATCAACTTGTTGTCGGGAACAACACGATACAACAGTTTGTTATTTTTATTATGTCGACCATATGTCTTGTTTCCCACCAAAATGAGAACTCCTGGGATTTCCTTCGTAGTGCGAACTTCCGATGAATGTATAGTGACGGCATTTGTTGTAGGGTCAATTGAATAACAGTCGCCCGGAAAGAGTTTAGATTCAAATGGATTTGTCATGTTATCGCTGTTATTCCATGCAGAGTAGTTGCGGTCTTCTGGTGTAAAAATAAATTGGGTTGTCATCTAATATATGACCCGAGCAAATCTTTAAACTGTTTCTAAAGAACCAAGAGCATTATTGATTTGCACAAGAACAAATCAATAATCGGGTTTTCATTTATCAAAACACGGCCCTCACCAGAAAACCGTATTTGTCATTCAATGAATAGTTTGTTGGTTGAAATTTCACGGATTATGTTGGTTTATCGTAACCTCATCCACCACGCATATAGCGTTTCCTTGTTCCAGAACGCTTCTTACCGCGGCGGGTTTTGCGATGGCGACGATGTTTGGTTCTTCCAAAACTGGAAAAGAGCAACGACAAGTAACTTTGCAGAGCAGCCATTATACAGTTTGATCAGAAAAAATTATAAATCTGTTTTAGCTAGAACCGAAACAGTTTCAGAGCTGTTGGCTAAAAAAGGCTCTGGTACCTGCGGCGGAGTAGGAACAACTGGAGCAGAATCCTCTTTAACATTGGCATTTGGCACCTGATTTGGCTCCACTTTTTGTAAAAGTGGATTTGTCCCCAGATTTGGTTGAAGATTTTGCTCCACTTTTTGTAAAAGTGGATTCAGTTCGCTAATACTGACTTTCTTGACCACATCGCGCTTGACATTCTGAATCTGGAGAGCGTGCATCCCAATATAAGGCGAAATCGCAATATTGTTCATATAAGTACGATAAAACAGAGTCGAAATACTTGTGTTCTCCCCGAACTTGATGCTGTACCACCAGTACGCAGGAATATACAATGTCTTCCCTGGCAACAATGTGAACTCTAAACACTTTATTTTATCGAAATCCGCCGAATAATTCGGCTGCGGATTCCAGCAATTCACTGGGGACTTGAATTCAAAGTTCTCGTAGTCATACTGCGGATACAGATACTTGATACTCTTGGGTGGAGCAAGCTTAATTTGTGCAGACCCTTGGGTTAGCAAGAAGAAGTTGCGATAGTTAATCTCATATTTGAACGGCGTGCAAGTTCCAGCACTCCCCATCATGATGTCGTAGTTGCAATTTGACACCATGTGTGGGCGAAGGAATGCATCATTGTACTTGAAGCTCTTGACAACACCTGTGTCATTTAAAAATTCACTATTGTTCTCCGACAAGTAGCATGAAGTCTTGTCTTCGTCGAATAGTTTCACTGCAGCATGGAGCGGGAGAGGCATGTACAACTCTGAGTTCGCATCGTTTTCCTTTACATTTCGGATCTTTACTTCAAATGCATGATAGTTATCGGATACATATGTTTTGCTGGTTGACTCTATAATTTTCTGATTGTCAAAATCAAATAGGGTTGGCTGACGAATGTCGCATATTTCCTCCAGTTTGTCCTTGGAAGCTTGATCAATTTCATACATTTCCAAGTCATTGCTCGTTTTCAAATGAAATTGGATGTGCAAATAGACGAATAATACTAAACAGAAAATGAAGAATGATACTATAATTTGAAACATGTTACTAAATAAAACGAATACAAATTTCCATAGACTATAACGAAGTATACATCATTGATTATTTCTAATTGAACAAATAATCAATATTTTATCTAAAGTGCAGATTTGATAGCAATGTCTTCAAGAGACAACTCCTCGCTCACAAGTGTCTTCAGGTCTACAGTGATTGTCTCATCAGACTGCACCTGCTCACTTTCTTCCTCAACAACCACCGGTTCCGGTAACTGCTTCTCAATCTCAATAAGCGCCGTCTCAAAATCAGCGAACTTCTCACCCGTTTCTCGTGTAAGATCCGAGACCACCTTCTCCAGCTGTGCAATCTTATCATTGCAAGCGACCTCCCTCTTCTCAAGTGCATCGAGGCGATTGATCATGCTGGTCAACACGCTGTTGTCAACGAGCTGGGTGTTGGCCGGGATCTCGGGCAACCCAACCATTCCCGTCTCCTTGAGTTCCTTGATAAAGTTTTCA
>Ga0114978_10004383_pt1 | contig 11433 bp, 14 predicted proteins | sample S_140212_EF_Meta_FD_87027 | JGI IMG/M metagenome (GOLD analysis project Ga0114978, IMG submission 87027) | Freshwater microbial communities from Lake Simoncouche, Canada to study carbon cycling - S_140212_EF_MetaG | ecosystem: Environmental > Aquatic > Freshwater > Lake | place: Lake...
GAAGCTAGGTAGTCGTCAGAGCCTACAGAGACCTGAACCAGTACTCAAGCAGTGGCCCAAAGAGAGTCGCCAAGAAGATAGTCGCAATTAAGCCAAGGCCAGTGAACACGTAACCGACGACAAGACCAGCTTTTGCGGTTGAAATGTTTGATGACGAAATCAGACCGCGTCGCATGCGATTAAGGGCTACGTGCCCTAAAACGATGGCGATAACCGGTGAAAAGAAGGCGAGCACAAGCGTCAAAGTTGGAAGCGAAGAAACTACTTGGCTCGAGGGTGAAAGATTTGGCGATACAGCACCCGCTGTTCCCTGAAGAATCAGGGTAGGGGAAGGGCTTCCAGTTGAAGTTACTGTTTGAGGTTTTACAGTGAAAGCCATGGCGAGTGCAATCGCTGCAAGGACTCCAAAAAATGTTGCCAAAGAACGTCCTGTCAAGTAAAGATCGCCGAATCCTGGGAAAAAGGACTGAGTAAGAGTCAAAAGACCGATCGGCTGTTGGGCTTGGATATTCCAAAGCAAATTCATAAGTGGATCCAGAACCAGAACAATCGCTAGAGACGCTCCAACAAGTAGAAGGGTATAGATCGGTTTGACTTTTATCGCGGGGCTCACTGCAGCGAATATGGCCAATAGGGGCGCGGCGATTGAACAGACGATCAGAAGAACGGTTGCAAGACCAAAAGGATTGTCGCTTGAATTTGCCCAGGCCAGAAGTTGGTCCAAGATAGGCAGGTACATACCCAAGCCGAGCGACGCGACAATCGAAAGGACAATGGCAATAACTGCCGGTACGTTTTTGTAGATTCTCACTTGGTTCCCCCTGGAAAGTGATTCAAAAGTGCAATTAGTCCAAAAGTAGTGCAGGTTCCTCAATTACGGAAGCGACATCCTGAACGAAACGCGAAGCCACGTCGCCGTCGACGACTCGGTGGTCGAAGGTGGCGCCGATGGTGGTTACCTGGCGAACCTGAATCTCGTTGTTGACTACCCAAGGCTTAGGGCGGAGCGAGCCGAGAGCAACGATGGCAACTTCACCTGGGTTCAAGATTGGGGTTCCGGTGTCTACGCCGAAGACACCGATGTTGGTGATGGTGATGGTTCCGTCTTTCATGTCGGCAGGAGTGGTCTTGCCTTCACGAGCGGTTGCTGCAAGTTGTTCAATTGCCTGAGCGAGCTCGAGCATCGACATCTTGTCGGCGTCTTTAATGTTTGGAACGATTAGGCCGCGAGGGGTTGCAGCTGCGATACCGAAGTTCACGAAATTGTGAACGATGATCTCTTCGGCGGTGAAGGTTGCGTTCACCATTGGGTTTCGGCGAACCGCCCACATCATGGCCTTGGCCATAATCAAGAGCGGGGTTACCTTGGTGCCGGCAAAGTCGGTTGAAGCCTTTAGGCGCTTCACGTATTCCATGGTTCTGGTGGCATCCACGTCTACGAAGATACTCACGTGAGGAGCGGTAAACGCCGACGAAACCATGGCGTTGGCGATTGCCTTGCGAACACCCTTGACCGGGATACGCTCTTCGCGAGCGGTTGGGGCGGCCGGGGTGGAAAGGTTTCTGAAAACGCTGGCCTGCTGAGCCATGCCCATCACGTCTTCACGAGTGATGTCGCCGTTGAGGCCGGTTGGGGTTACTTTGCCGAGATCAACGCCGAGGTCGGCGGCGAGCTTTCGGATTGGTGGCTTTGCTAGAACCTGAGTGTCTGGGTGAGTTGGGACGGCTAGGTGGCCGGCCGCTGCGGCGGCAGCTGGGATAGCGGTGATGGCAGAAGTGTTGGTGCTAACCGGAGTTGCGGCGCGCTTTCTGCGAACCGGGCCGTTAGGGTCGGCGACGCCGTAGCCAACAAGGTTCGGGGTGCGCTCTTCCGCTGCGGCCGAGCTTGCTGCAACATCGGCAACCGCTTGGTGAACCGCGGCTGCGGTTTCGGCCTGGGCAACTGTTGCACCAACCGCGTCGTCGGCGACGGTTGCCGAGATGATTGGCTTGCCAACCTCAACGGTGTCGCCTTCGGCGGCCATGAGTTCGGAGATGACACCGGCAAAAGGGCAAGGAAGCTCAACCAGAGATTTCGCAGTTTCGATTTCTACAATGACCTGGTTCACTGTGACCGTGTCGCCAGGCTTGACCTTCCAGGAAACGATTTCTGCTTCGGTTAGGCCTTCGCCAACGTCTGGCAAATTGAAATACGCAATCTTGCTCATTAGTAGGCTCTCGATCTGTCAACGGCTTCCAAGATGCGGTCGGCATCAGGGAGGTAAACCTCTTCAAGTTTGGCTGCTGGGTAAGGAATGTCGAAACCGCCCACTCGCAGAACCGGAGCCTGAAGGTGATAGAAACACTCTTCGGTGATTCTGGCTGAGAGCTCACTGGCGATCGAGAACGAGTTCGGAGCTTCGGAAACGGTAATCAAACGTCCGGTCTTTTTCACCGATTCGATGATGGTTGGGAAATCGATTGGAGAAATCGAGCGAAGGTCGATTACCTCGATGCTGACCCCCTCGGTGGCGGCAACTTCGGCGGCCTGCAGTGAGGTATGAACCATTGGGCCGTAGGTGGCGATGGTTACGTCGGTGCCTTCGCGGAGCACTCTGGCCGAGTGAAGATCCTGCGGTGGGGTGTCTAGGTTCACCTGACCCTTTTGCCAGTACCGACGTTTTGGTTCGAAGAATAGAACCGGGTCGGTAGATCGAATGGCCTGCTGAATCATCCAGTAGGCGTCGTTGGGATTGCTCGGGCTAACCACGCGAAGACCCGGGGTGTGAGCGAAGTAGGCTTCTGGACTTTCGCTGTGGTGTTCCACAGCACCGATGCCACCGCCGAACGGAACGCGAATAACAACCGGCATTGGGTGGTGACCCTCGGAACGGTTCTGCATCTTGGCCAACTGCGTGGTGATCTGGTCGAACGCGGGAAAGATGAAACCCTCAAACTGAATCTCAGCCACCGGGCGGTAGCCGCGCATCGCTAAACCGATTGCAGTTCCAACGATTCCTGATTCGGCAATTGGGGAGTTGAAGATACGACTGTCGCCGAACTCGGCGTGAATACCCTCGGTAACGCGAAACACTCCACCGAGCTGAGCCACGTCTTGCCCGAAAATCAAAACCTTCGAGTCTTCACTCAAGGCCTTGCGAAGGCCGGCGTTGATTGCCTTGGCAATCGGCATCTCCACGAAGTTACCCATTAGTTTTCACCGCCGAATGAAGCCTCGTAACGCTTTAGCCAGTCGAGCTGTTCATCGATCACCGGGTGCGGCTCGGAGTAAACATGCTTGAACATATCTTCGATTTCTGGGGTCTTCAAAGCGAAAGTGGCTTCACGAATCTCGGCTGCCAGCTTTTCGCCGGCTTCGGCAACTTCATCAAAGAAGTCATCTGAAATACCCTGACGACGAAGGAATATCTCGAAACGCTTTAGTGGATCACGTGCGGTCCAGTAGGCAACCTCTTCGTCGGTGCGGTACTTGGTTGGGTCGTCTGAAGTGGTGTGAGCACCGATTCGGTAGGTGAGCGCTTCGATCAGCGATGGGCCTGCTCCCTCTCGGGCGTCGTCCATGTGCTTCGCGGTAACCGCATAGCTGGCAAGAACGTCGTTGCCGTCGATTCGAATACCGGGAACACCGAAGCCGGCACCGCGCTCATAAAGAGGCACACGAGTTTGGCTAGTGGTTGGAGACGAAATTGCCCACTGATTGTTTTGACAGAAAAAAACGAGCGGGCTTTGAGTGTTGGCTGCGAAAAGCAGGGCTTCTGAAACATCGCCCTCTGCAGTAGCGCCATCACCGAAGTAGGTGATAACCGCGAGGTTCTCGTCTTTGATAGCGGTAGCAACCTTGCCGTCGAACTTAACGCCCATGGCATAGCCGGTTGCGTGAAGCACCTGGCTGCCGAGAACAATTGCGTAGAGGTGGAAACGGGTTTCCTCAGGGTTCCAGCCACCGTGGTTTACTCCGCGAAGCATCTTGAGGATCGACATCAGTTCGATGCCGTGGGTAATCGCAACACCGTGTTCGCGGTAGCTGGGGAAGATGTGATCGTTTTTGCCAACGCCATAACCCGAGCCAATCTGGGCGGCCTCCTGGCCAATCGCTGGAATCCAAAGACCTAGCTGGCCCTGACGTTGCAAAGCGGTGGCTTCGTTATCGAAGCGGCGGCAGCGGGCCATGTCTCGGTAGAACTTAAGAAAGTCGTCCTCGTTTAGCCGCTCAATGTATTTGCCGTATTCGGCATACTGCTTGGGCACGGAGAAATCGCCCTCGGGAGAGAGCAACTGCACCATTGGCACGCTTGGATTTTCATTCATCCTCTCCAATTTAGTTTGCTTCGCTGGCACAATCTACTTATGAAGCGTTTTCTAGTTGGCACAGTAATCAACTCGCTTGCCCTTTGGTTGGTCACTTTAGTGATTCCCGCAATCAAGATTTCCCCCTGGGGTGGCACGGAGACTTGGAATTTAGTGGTGTCTTACGTATTTGTTGGAATGATCTTCGGTCTGGTAACGGCGATTATTGCTCCGGTAATTAAGGTCTTGGCATTTCCGCTCTACCTGCTAACTTTCGGCCTGATCTCGGTTGTCATTAACGGAGCCCTGCTGCTTTTGGTTGCTTGGTTGAGCTCGAGCATCGAGGCGGATCTGTTTTCGATCGACGGGGCCACGCTTTCCGGGGTTGACTCGGCCGCCTTCGGTTGGGCAATTTTGGGAGCGCTCTTGATGAGCGTAAGCACTTTTTTGGCACGAGCCGCCTTTAAGGCAATGCGACTGCTTTAAGCGGTTGGAATTCTCTAACTCCCAACGCTTTAGCCCCGGCGAGGTTCCCAAGAATCTCCTCCCTAATTCGAACCAACCCTGCGCTTCTCGACTGATCAATCAGCCTCGCTGTTTCGGCATAATTCGACATTTCATGAGCCTTCAAGACGGATTCGCCGATCTCGATGTTCACATGACGTGATGCCGTGGCCCAGTTTTTGGTAAGTGGATTGGTTTCTCCCGCGAACGCTGGCACCACATCGTTGCTGTGCTCGATAGATAACGTTGGCAGACGCTCAGGTATTTGCGCATTTGCAACAGGAGCCGCGATGGTTACCAGGCCAACCACATTTGGGTTCTGTTCGGCTATCGAGGCTGCCAGGATTCCGCCTTGCGAATAGCCAACCAGAACAATACGGTCTTGGGGTTTGGCGCCGTAGGCGCTTAAAGCCGCGAGAGCGGCTCGGCTCGAATTTGTATTTTCTTCCCCGCCGAGAAGTTCGAGATTGCTTCTCAAGTCGAAAGCCTTGCCGTTTCCGGCGGGTAGCCAATTCGACGTTCCGGGCAGATACATAAATAAAACTCGACCTCGCGGGGTTTCGTACCCTTCGATTCGAATGTGACCCGAGTGGTTGTTAAGCCGATGAGCCAGAGCAGCAATTGTTTTTGGTGGAGACTCGATCCGAGCCGGTTCAGCATTCACCCAAACTCGATCCGATGGCAAGAACTTGGCTGCATAGTTCAGTTGACCGATTGGAAGCTGCGATGCCCCGGCACGAACCACCTGAGCCGTGAGGTTCGAGTTGGTGAACCCGGCAGCCATAGTGACGGCGCCGAGGCTAACCCAAGCTTCTCTCGGAATTGAATTGGAAAGCCACCGGTTGTCGCGAATAATTTGTGTGAGTGAATCCAGCCGATGGGCAATTTGGGCATCCGCAGTGAAATAGTTCTCGGACGCCACAAAACAACCGTGACGCTGAAGACCAATTCTCACCATGGTTTCCGGCAATTTTAGATCGAGTTGAATGTGATGAACCAAGCCATTCAACTGAGCCATTGGATGCAGTTCTTCTAGCAGCCGCTGCTGCACCAATGCCAAAGCCGCCGTTATTCGCTCAATCTCCGATCGAGATGCAACCACCCTGGGATCTCCCCCGTAACTAACAAGGTCGCTCAAAGGGAAATCCTCGGAAGGTCTATCAATTGAGCCTGGAGTATCCGAAGCTCGGTTTGCAGTGAGTCAATTTGTAATTCCAACGCCCTAGAAGCCGATGAGTTCCAGAGCACCGGGTTAGGTTTTGCCTGTTCTAACTGGGCGATTAGCTCACTGAGGAGAGTTGAGACGTCTGGCATAGGCAAAACTCTGGCAAAGGATTAGTGCACAAATCGCGCTCACTTGAGTTCTGTGGATAACGGGTAAGGCAAAATAGTACTGTGAGCAATCTTTCGGAACAGCCCCTATCTCCCCTCGACGGTAGATACCGTGCTGCCGTATCCGAACTGGGTGAATACCTTTCCGAAGCTGGCCTAAACCGAGCCAGGATTCAGGTTGAAATTGAATGGCTGATTCTTCTGGCTAACCGCGGAATTCTGGAAACCGCCCTACCGATTCTCGATGCTGAGGCCGCAGAGCTCCGCAAAATCGTCACCGAATTTTCAGACGCCGACGTCGCCGAGCTAGCCGCCACCGAAGCCACCACCAAACACGATGTGAAAGCGGTTGAGTATTTCATCCGTGCCCGCTTAGAGAAACTGAACCGCCACGACCTTCTGGAGCTAACCCACTTCGGTTGCACGAGCGAAGACATCAACAACCTCAGTTACGCGATCACGGTTCGCGATGCTGTGAACAATGTTTGGCTACCTAAAGCCAAAGCGCTACTGGCGAAGCTCAGCGAACTCAGCGACAAATACCTCGACGCATCAATGCTCGCCCGCACTCACGGCCAGCCGGCTACCCCTACCACCATGGGTAAAGAGTTGGCTGTGTTTGTTCACCGCCTAGGCCGCCAAATCGCGCGCATTGAAAAGGCCGAGTACCTCGGCAAGTTCTCTGGAGCAACCGGAACTTTTTCGGCTCACGTTGTGGCGGCACCTGAAGTCGACTGGATCAAGCAATCTCAGGATTTCGTAACGTCCCTCGGTCTCACCTGGAACCCACTGACCACTCAGATAGAAAGCCACGACTGGCAGGCAGAGCTTTACTCGTCTGTGGCACTTTTCAACCGAATTCTTCACAACCTTTGCACCGACATCTGGAGTTACATTTCGGTTGGCTACTTCAAGCAGATTCCCCAGGAGGGCGCGACCGGCTCGTCAACCATGCCTCACAAGATCAACCCGATTCGTTTTGAGAATGCGGAATCAAACCTTGAGCTATCGAACGCCATCCTGGATTCGATTGCATCAACTCTGGTGACCAGCCGCCTTCAGCGAGACCTAACCGACTCTTCAACCCAGCGCAACATCGGCCTCGGTTTCGGCCACAGCATGTTGGCGCTCGACAACGTAACCCGCGGCCTTGGCGAAATCGATCTCAACGTTGGTGTTCTAGAAGCTGACCTAAATGAAAACTGGGAAGTTCTGGGTGAGGCAATTCAAACTGTGATCCGCGCCGAAGTGGCTGCCGGTCGATCAAAGATTTCCGACCCTTATGCGCTTTTGAAAGACCTCACTCGCGGCAAGCGCATAGGCCACGAAGACCTCATCGCTTTCATCAACGGCTTAGACATTTCGAAAGAAGCCAAACAGCGCCTAATTGCGCTTCGCCCAAACTCCTATACCGGCCTGGCAGCAGAACTAACCAAGCGCTTTCGCCGCTAGGCGCCAGGTAGCTATTTCTTTGGCGGCTTGTTGGCTAGTCGCGGGGTTGACCCGTCGAAATCGTCGTCTTTCACACTGAGTGAGAGGGTGGCAATGCCAACTAGGACGACGATGAAGGTTAGACCAGCCCAAATCATGGTTTGATCCACTTTTCGGGTTCCGAAGTAAACCAATACACCCACGAAAACTGCCGCGATTGCTGAAATTATGAAATATACGAGCACGCCAACAGGCTTCTTCTGGTTTTGGGTCATGTGACTAGCCTACTTCTTTGGAGTAGCAGCCGCGATGCCGAGGTGCACGGCAAGTAGAGCGTTGTAGGCTCCGAAGAAACCCACCAGATCGCGTTCGCGAAGGTTTGCTCCCGCCGCCAGGCCGAGCATAATCGCGCTAAACACCGCGGTGATCACGGCTTCTCTGCCCTGAAGGGTTTTTCTGCCCACTTTGTTGGCAACCAGAATTTCACTGATTACGAACCAGACCATTAGCAGTGCGGTGAGAATGCGAAATGCCAGAAGTGTGTCTAGTTGTAACCAGAGCGCTGCCACGGCCAAAGTTGCCACGATTAGCGGTGCAATCAGCGGCAGACCAACAGCGGGCGAAGTTAGCTTGAAGCGACGGTCTAGGAATGTGGTTCCCAGACTGGCGGCGAGGTAGAGGGCACCGAACAAAACCAGGCTGGTGAGCACGTTGTCGATCTGCGCAAAGGTAATCATGATGGCCACGACGGCGTGCGATGCGGCGCGAGTTGCTAGCAACCAGTTCATTAGCCCGGGTTCTTGTTTACGAAGCGAGAATACTGACCCTGGAACATGACGGCGAACTTGTCGGTTGGCCCGTTTCGCTGCTTGGCAAGGATGATGTCGGCTTCACCGGCGCGAACGTGGTCTTTTTGGTTCATGTCTTCACGGTGAAGCAGGATTACCACGTCGGCGTCTTGTTCTAGCGATCCAGACTCACGAAGGTTCGAGATCTGCGGGGTCTTGTCTTCCTTTTGCTCCGAGTTTCGGTTTAGCTGAGCGATTGCGATAACCGGAATGTTGAGTTCCTTGGCCAGAAGCTTGATTGAGCGCGAGAACTCAGACACTTCCTGCTGGCGAGATTCAACCTTTTTGCCAGAAGAAAGCAGCTGAAGGTAGTCGATGACGATTAGCTCCAGGCCAAGCGCTTCGCGAAGGCGACGGCTTTTCGCACGAATTTCGACCATGGTCAAATTAGCGCTGTCGTCTATGAATAGCGGCTTGTCGTTTACGCGTCCGCGCACCGAAGCGAGTTTCTTCCACTCTTCCGAGGAGAGCTTGCCGCCACGCATTCTGGAGAGGCTGATCTCGCTTTCGGCGGATAGCATTCTCATCGCGATTTCGGCCTTGCTCATTTCGAGCGAGAAGAAGAGCACCGGCTTATCGTGCTTGAATGCGCCATTTCTGGCGATGTCTAGGGCGAAAGTTGATTTACCAACGGCTGGGCGGGCGGCAACGATGATCATCTGGCCACCGTGAAGCCCGTGGGTTAGGCGGTCTAGTTCGTGGAAGCCGGTTGGAACACCGATTACTTCGCCTCCGCTCTTTTCCGCGATTTCCATCTCGAAAATTGCTGAGTCGATCGATGAGCTTAGTGATGAATACTCGTCGGCTAGGGCTTTTCCACCAACCGCGTAGACATCGGCCTGAGCTGCGTTGATCAAATCTTCGAGTTCACCCTCGGCGGTGTAACCCATTTGAGCAATTTTGGTGCCCACTTCTACCAAACGTCGAAGAATGGCCTTTTCTTGGACGATTTTCGCGTAGTAGCCCACGTTGGCAGCGGTTGGAACCATGCTGGTGAGCGAGTGGATGTAGTCGGCACCGCCGGATCGAACCAGGTTCCCGTTTCGGGTTAGTTCGGCTGAAACCGAAATTGCGTCGACCGGTTCGCCCTTGTCGAATAGATTCATGGCCGCGGCGAAGATTAGCTCGTGTTTGGGAGCATAGAAGTCGCCGGCTTTGACGTATTCGGCAACTACCGCCACGGCATCCATGGAGATCAGCATTCCTCCGAGCGAGGATTGCTCGGCCATTAGATCGCTGGGTAGGATACGTTCAACGGCGGCGGTTGGGTTCGCCACAGTGTTCTGAATCTGAGCCATTTTCTCCCCTAGTTGGTTACGAGTCTTGTCTAGCATCCTCTACTGACATAGGTTATGCCAATCGCCCTGTGGATAAAAATGTGGATAACTGTGGAAACACGCCGACAGAGTTGTGGAGAACCTGTGGAGAACCTGTGGACAGATTGTGGACAAATTCCTATTCACCAGTAAACATAAGAGTTTTGGCTGTGCATAACTAAGGTTAACAAACCCTAAACATTCACATGAGACTTTGTTTTACCCCTGACAAGACACGCCGAAAAACCGAGTTATCCACAGTTATCCACAGGGTAAAAGAATGGGCGGTGGATATTCCCACCGCCCGAAACTTTAGTTAGAAACTACTTCTTGCCAACCACCTGGATGGTGATGCTGGCAATTACGTCGCCGTGAAGACGAACGGTAGCCGAGTGAGTTCCTGCAACCTTGATCGGAGCAGCAAGCTCGATGCGGCGCTTGTCAACTTCACCCAAGCCGGCTTCAACGATTGCCGAAGCAACGTCTGCGGTCTTGATGGCACCGAATAGGCGGCCTTCAACACCAGCCTTGGCGTTTAGACGAATGGCCTTCTCCTCAAGGCGAGCCTTGAGAGTCTGTGCTTCTTCAACAGTTGCGATAGCGCGTGCGTTGCGGGCTGCCTTAATCTGGGTAACCTGCTTCTCGCCACCCTTGGTCCATAGAACTGCAAAGCCCTGAGGAACTAGGTAGTTACGTGCGTAACCGTTCTTAACCTCAACCACGTCACCAGCTGAACCCAGACCAGAGACTTCGTTAGTCAAAATAACCTTCGACATGTGCTCTCTCCTTAGTTTCGGCCAGCGCCAGCGTAAGGCATTAGAGCCATTTCGCGAGCGTTTTTGACTGCACGGGCAATTAGGCGCTGTTCCTGAACAGAAACACCGGTGATACGACGTGAACGGATCTTTCCGCGGTCGCTCACGAACTTACGAAGGGTTGCAATATCTTTGTAATCGATAATGCCAACCTTGATTGCTTTCACTGGCGCAAGCTTCGCGTTTTTTGCGTTGCGGTTTGGCTTGCGACGAGCGTCTTGGGTGGTTTTTCCAGCCATTTGATACTCCTACTAGATTCGAATTCTTAAAACGGGGTGTCGTCTGCGCCAGAAGCGGTGCCTGGGTTAGCCCAGCCATCCACTGCAGGTGCAGTCTTGTCAGCAGCTGGGGTTTCAGCGTTACCCCAAGGAGTTTGGCCACCACCCTCAACGTTGCGGGCACGACGGGTAACCGACGCGGTAGCGTAGCGAAGAGAAGGGCCGATTTCGTCGATTTCAATTTCGATCGAAGCGCGAGCCTCACCCTGAGCCGACTGGTAAGCCGATGCTGGCTTTAGTCGGCCGGTAACAATCACTCTCGTACCCTTGGTCAGGGTCTGAGCCACGTTTTCAGCAAGTTCGCGCCATGCGGTGCACTTTACCCAAACGGTGTCTCCGTCTTCCCAAGCGCTGGTCTGACGGTTGAAGGTGCTCGGGGTAGAACCCACGTTCAAGCCAACAACTGCCACACCACCCTGGGTGTAACGAAGTTCAGGATCGCTGGCCAGGTTGCCAACGATAGTTACGACTGTTTCGCCTGCCATGAGAGTTACTCAGCCTTCTTAGCGGCTGGCTTCTTTGCGGCTGGTGCCTTCTTCGCAGCTGGCTTGTCAGCAGAAGCCTTTTCGGCTGCTGGCTTCTTGGCCGCTGGTGCCTTTGCAGGAGCTTCTTCTGCCTGGTC
>Ga0114978_10004385_pt1 | contig 11429 bp, 7 predicted proteins | sample S_140212_EF_Meta_FD_87027 | JGI IMG/M metagenome (GOLD analysis project Ga0114978, IMG submission 87027) | Freshwater microbial communities from Lake Simoncouche, Canada to study carbon cycling - S_140212_EF_MetaG | ecosystem: Environmental > Aquatic > Freshwater > Lake | place: Lake...
ATCTCTGAGCGAGTTCAATGAAACGCCATTACTTTCTTCAACCGATAATTGACGTATTCTTGCCAACGCAATTGGGTGATTGCTGGGATTTAATCCAAAAATTTCTTCGGTGGATTGCAGTGGCATTTTGCTATATGCCTCCTGCCATAGCACCAGGTTCGCTTTTTCACGGCCAGCATCGTTCGCGCCTTTTAACTCTGTCTTTCGCAAAGTTTTGGCATCAATCTTTATCCATTTCGTGGGGACCGTAAAATATGCACCTACATCTTTATTGGCAGCATATTTTTGGCTACCTTCGGCACATCCTGAAAACAGCAAAGCAAATGAGAAAAAAATCAGCAGAGGGCGTGCTCTCATATTTACTTCTCTGACTTCTCTAATTTCTCAGCCTTCTCAACTTTATCTATTCCAGCTTCCTTGCGCTGTGCAGGTGTAATTGGAGTTGGTGCTCCGGTTAACGGATCCCCTCCACTTGCGGTCTTAGGGAAAGCAATAACTTCGCGAATTGATTCCACCCCAGCCATCAAAGCACTCACTCGGTCGATACCGATTGCAATACCGCCGTGAGGTGGAGGTCCAAAATTAAAAGCATCTAATAAGAAGCCAAATTTGGATTGAGCCTCTTCGCGAGTTAGGCCAATAACATCAAATACTCTTTGTTGAATTTCACGTTGATGGATACGAATAGAACCACCACCGATTTCATTACCGTTCAAGACAATGTCATATGCATATGCCAAAGCATTTGCCGGGTCTTTATCAAATGTGGCTGTGAATTCTGGTTTTGGTCCGGTGAAAGGATGATGAACCGCAGTCCAACCACCATCATCTGTTGGTTCAAACATCGGAGCATCAACAACCCATAGGAATTCCCACATTGAATCTGGAATCAATTCGCACTTCTTAGCAATCTCTAATCGTGCTGCTCCAAGTAATTTTTGCGACTCATCTCGACCTCCTGCGGCAAAGAAGATCGCATCTCCTGGGTTTGCGCCAACTTGCCTGGCTATCCCCGCTCTTTCATTCTCTGAAATATTTTTGGCTACCGGACCGGTAACTTCACCTGCTGCATCAATCAAAATATATGCAAGACCTTTAGCACCGCGAGCTTTTGCCCATTCTTGCCAACCATCTAATTCCCGTCGAGGAGTAGTTGCTCCCCCTGGCATGACTACGGCTCCTACATAAGGAGCTTTGAAAACTCGGAATTCAGTGTTAGCGAAATAATCGGTAACTTCGACTAGTTCATAACCAAATCGCAAATCTGGCTTATCTGATCCAAATCTGCGCATCGCATCAAGAAAAGTCATTCTAGGAATTGGAGTTGAAATCTCTATTCCCAAAACTTCTTTCCATAATTTCTTTAAAATCTTTTCAGTCAGAGTCAAAATATCTTCTTGGTCTACGAAACTCATTTCAACATCTAATTGCGTGAACTCTGGTTGGCGATCTGCGCGGAAATCTTCATCGCGGAAACAGCGTGCGATTTGATAATACTTTTCCATTCCGGCAACCATCAAGAGTTGTTTGAATAACTGTGGTGATTGTGGAAGCGCGTACCAACTTCCAGGTTGCAAACGAACCGGAACTAGAAAATCTCTGGCACCTTCTGGTGTTGACCGAGTTAAGTAAGGTGTTTCAATATCTAAGAATCCTTCGCCTTCCATTACGGAGCGAATAGTCGAAGTTATTTTTGAGCGCAATCTCAAAGCAGCTGCCGGTCCTTCACGTCTTAAATCCAAGTATCGATACTTAAGTCGTACTTCTTCATTTGCATCCACACGCTCACCACTGTCGATTGGAAATGGCAATGGAGCTGCTTCGCTCAAAACTGTTAATTGATCGCAAATAATTTCAATTGCTCCAGTTGGCACATTCTCATTTGCGTTGCCATCTGGTCGTAACGAAACTTTTCCGGTAACGCTAATGCACCATTCAGCTCTTAATGCTCCAGCGACATTTTCATCATGGATCACAACTTGGGACCAACCGGTCGCATCTCTTAAATCAATAAAGGCAACACCGCCATGATCGCGACGTCTGGCTACCCAGCCAGCCAAAGTAACGGTCTCTCCTGCATTGTGAGCAGTTAATTGTCCAGCCCCATGTGTGCGTATCAAAATTTTGCCTCGCTTGAATTTCTCTTCACTTTAAGAAGTCGGCTATCTCGGTAAGCCTAACTGATACAACCGCACCGTCGCTCATGTGTTTGATCTCTGCTTGCCCAGAACTAATCTCATCTTCGCCGAGTACCGCTAAATACTTGGCTCCAGATTTATCTCCACTTTTCATGGCACCTTTTAGACCGCGCTCACCAAAAGCCATATCGCAGCGAATGCCCTGATTTCTTAAATTCAATAAGAGTTCAATCGCAAATTTTCGTGCTTCTTCCCCTAGTGGAACTAAGTAAAGTGAAAGTTGCGTAGCGGGCACTAAATTGATTCCTTCAGCTTCACAAGCAAGCAATACGCGGTCTACGCCGATTCCATAACCAATTCCAGATAAAGATTGTCCACCAAGTTTTTCCATCAAACCGTCGTAACGTCCACCACCACCGATTCCAGATTGCGCGCCAAGCTTGTGATGAACAAATTCAAAAGTTGTATGTGTGTAGTAATCAAGTCCTCTTACTAATTTTGGATTTTCAATAAATTTGATTCCTAAGTTTGTTAGCCCATCTTTGACCGCTTCATATCTTTCTTTCGCATCTTTTGTCAGAAAATCTAAAATTACTGGCGCATCTTTTAGAGCCGCAATAATTTCAGGTCGTTTGTCATCTAGAACTCGCAATGGATTGATTTTCGCGCGCTCTGTTGTCGCTTCATCAAGATCAATCTTTTTTAAGAAACTAACCAAGGCTTCTCTGTGTGCTTCTCTTGATGGTTTATCTCCCAAAGAATTTATCTGAACTTCATAATCTTTTAACCCTAAACTCTTAAAAGCTTGCACTGCTAATGAGATGACTTCAACATCAATCAGTGGATCATCTCCCCCAATAGCTTCAACACCAACTTGATAAAACTGTCTATACCGTCCGGCTTGTGGACGCTCTGCTCTAAAGAATGCGCCGGAGTACCAAACTTTTACCGGAAGTTGTCCGCGATCTAATCCACTTTCAATAACTGCGCGCATTACACCAGCAGTACCTTCGGGACGTAATGTAAGTGAGCGATCTGCGCGATCGGTAAAGGTGTACATCTCTTTACTCACAACATCGGTAGATTCACCAACTCCACTCGTGAATAATCCGGTGTCTTCAAAGACCGCGGTTTCCATTAATTGGTAATTAGCTAATCGTGCTGGTGAAATTAATTTTTCGCGCACCAATTCAAAATTTGCAGACTCTGGAGGTAAATACTCCTTAACACCTTTGGGGACTTGGAACTTCATTACAACTTCCCAATTGCGGCGGCTTTTAAATATGGATTGTGCGCACGTTCCGCGCCGATTGTCGTCTCTTCGCCATGTCCAGGAAGAACGCGCAAGTCATCGGCTAGTGGCCAAATCTTATGCATCAACGTCTCCTGCATCTGTGCGTGAGATCCAGTTGGCAGATCGGTTCTGCCAATCGATCCGGCGAACAAGACATCGCCAGAAATCAAAATCTCATTATTTATATGACAGAGGATAGAACCTGCAGTGTGTCCAGGGGCGTGAACAAAGCGCAGATTCAGTCCAGCAATTTCAATCTCACTTCCATCGGCTAACTCAACGACCTCCTCTGGCTCCACAAAGGTTTGCCCTTTAGTTAAAGACCGACTCTCACCAGACAAGGCGTATTCGGGGTGTTCCAGCAAAACTCGATCAGCGCTATGAATCATGGCGGGAACTGCGGCCCTCGCACATAAAGGTGCGACAGAGAAGGTGTGATCCAGATGGCCATGGGTCAGCAGTACCGCCACCGGCTTGAGATTGTGTTTAGCCGCACGCTCCAAAATCGCCCCACTCAGGTCTGGGTCCCCGATTCCGGGGTCCACAATCAAGGCTTCGTTGCCTTTGCCGGTAGCGATAATCCAGGCATTAGTCGCGAATGCCTTAGCCACAATTACGCTTACCAGCACAGATTCTCCATTTTCACAGCACGGTTTGGGGGTTTGTTAAGGCTACCGGTACCGTGTCCTTACACGTTCCATTCACCGTATAAATAGCGAGCCCGATTGGCAATATGACCCGAAAGGGTTGGCGATCAGGTGGCGCGCAAAGAGAGTAAAGGAGATTTACCTTGAGCGAGAATGAAGGATTAATTTCAGCAGCAAGTGCCCTCATTGGAGATCCTGCCCTCTTTGGCCGAGTTCATGACGATGGAACTGTTTATGTTTGGACCGCAGCTGGTGAAAAACCGGTTGGTTCCTACCCTGGCAAAAGCCCAGAAGAAGCATTGCAATATTTCGTCCGCAAATTTGAAACTCTCGCCTCTGAAATCGCATTAACAGCTGCTCGAATTCGCAGTGGTGCAATTCTTCCGCAAGATGCTGAAATCGCTGTTGCAAAGTTGCGCGAAAGCATTGCCACGATTAACGCCGTTGGAGATTTAGCCGCCCTTGCTGTTGCAGTCGATCAAATTCCACCGCTAATTGATCAACAACGACAAATTTATGCTGCGAAAAAAGCAGATGAGGCTAACGCACGCGCCGCCGCACGTAACGATGCGAAGATTGCTAAAGAAGCAATTGTTGTGGAGGCCGAAAGCATTTCCGACAAAGATTCTTGGAAAGTAACTGGCGATCGCCTTAAAGAGTTACTTGACCAATGGAAAGTCCTTCCTCGCATCGACAAAGCTAGCGATGAGCAACTTTGGAAAAGATTCTCAATAGCAAGAAATGGTTTTGACCGTCGTCGTCGTGCACACTTCGCCAAATTAGTTGCCGAGCAAAGCACTATTGCTTCAGCGAAAGAGAAAATTGTCCTTGAAGCTGAAACTCTCGCAACTTCCCGTGATTGGGTTGCAACCGCTCGCCGCTTTAGCACTTTGATGCAAGAGTGGAAAACTTCTGGTCGCGGACAAAAGAGAAGTGATGATGCATTGTGGGAGCGCTTCCGTGCTGCCCAAGAAGCTTTTTTTGCTGCCAAGAAAGCTGATTTAGAGCGTCGCGAGAATTCTATGGGAGCCAACTTAGCCAAGAAGGAAGAGATTGCTAAGCAGATCGAGGCGCTACTTCCAATCACAGATTTCGCTACTGCTAAAAAGAGTTTCCGCGATCTACTTTCTCAACTGGAAAAAATTGGGCAAATACCACGTGACAAGAGAGATGCTCTTGAAATCAGAGTTGGGGCTGTCGAAAAAGAGATTCGTATTCTTGATGAAGAACATCGTCGCAAAACCGATCCAGCCGCAAAAGCGCGGGCAACTGATGTCGTTCGTCAATTAACTGAGGCCATTGAAAACTACGAAAAAGTCGCAGCCAAAGCGACAGCAAATAATGATGCCAAGCGCGCCGCAGATGCTTTGGAATCAGCAGAGGCTAGACGTAGTTGGCTTGCAGAAGCACAAAGATCTCTTGATGAGTTTTCTGCTTAATTGTTTGTGATTCTGTAAACATCATAAACACCATCAACAGTTCTTACTGCACGCAATACATCTTCTAAATGAGTGGCATCTGCCATTTCAAAAGTGAACCGAGAAATCGCTACGCGATCGCGCGTAGTTGTTACTGATGCACTCAAGATATTCACTTGCGAATCCGACAACATTTTGGTGACATCAGATAACAATCGGGCGCGATCTAAAGCCTCAACTTGGATATTTACCAAGAAAAGCGATAGCGCTCCCGGCGTCCAAGAGACCGGCAAAAATCGCTCTGGTTGAGTTCGCTGCAAGTCATCTACATTTGTGCAATCCACACGGTGAATAGAAACACCACTGGCTTTGGTTATAAATCCAGCAATCTCATCCCCCGGAACAGGCGCACAGCAACGAGCCAACTTAACTAAAAGATCTTTGGCCCCCACAACATCAACACCAGCACTGCGTCGATTGGTCGTAGAGGCTGGATTTGCTAACAAGAAATTATGATCATTATCTTCATGCTCATGTTCATCTGAACCCAAGGATGAAACCAACTTTTCAACGATCGACGCTGCTGAAACATGACCGTCGCCTACCGCCGCATAAAGTGAAGTGATATCTAAATACTTCATCTCATGAGCTAATTCCAACAGTGCATGACCGGTGAGGATTTTTTGCAAAGGCATATCTTGTTTTCTAAGTTGCCTCGCTATTGATTCTTTACCAGCATCAATAGCTTCATCTCTACGTTCTTTTGAAAACCAAGCTTTAATTTTTGATCGAGCTCGTGGACTTTTTACAAAATTTAACCAATCGTGACTTGGTCCAGCACTCTCGGATTTGTTGGTCAAAATCTCCACTACATCGCCGTTAATTAAAGGAGTCCCTAGCGTGACGAGTTTTCCATTAACTTTTGCACCGATGCACCGTCGTCCAACTTCGGTATGAACCGCATACGCAAAATCAACAGGAGTTGACCCTGAAGGCAAAGCCAACACGCTTCCCTTTGGCGTGAAAATAAATACCTCTGGTGTTCCTAAATCAAATCTTAAGGATTCTAAAAATTCTTCCGCATCTTTAGTCTCCTTTTGCCACTCATGGAGTTGCTTCAACCAAGCCATATTTGCTTCGGTATTTGCCCCAGCTACTTCATCATTACTCTTACCTTTTTTATATTTCCAATGTGCTGCGATGCCAAACTCGGCGCGAGCATGCATATCTTTTGTTCTTATCTGGATTTCGACCGCTTTTCCTTCAGGGCCGATCACGGTCGTATGTAAAGATTGATAAAGATTGAACTTTGGCATCGCTATGTAATCTTTAAATCTACCCGGGACCGGATTCCAATGTGCATGGATGGCGCCTAAGGCTCCGTAACAATCTTTTACATCCTCAACTAAAACTCGAATTCCAGTTAAATCATAAATTTCGTTAAATTCACGTCCGCGCATCACCATCTTCTGGTAAATCGAATAATAATGTTTAAAGCGTCCAGTTACTTCGGCTTTAATCTCTGCTTCTTTTAACTCTCTCTTAATCTCTAGAATTACTTCACTTGCGTATTCACCACGAATAGATTCGCGATCAACTACTAGCCGGCCTATCTCTTCATACTTCTTTGGTTCCAAAGTTCGAAAAGAGATATCTTCAAGTTCCCATTTAATTGTGCTCATGCCCAGTCGGTGTGCAAGAGGAGCATAAATATCCAATGTTTCGCGGGCCTTACGAATTGCAGTATCCGGAGTTAAAAACTCCCAAGTTCGGGCATTGTGCAATCGATCCGCTAATTTGATAACAAGGACTCGAATATCCTTAGACATGGCTACAACCATTTTTCGAACAGTTTCGGCCTCTGCATCTGGCCCATAAGTAACTCGATCTAATTTAGTTACTCCATCCACTAAATCTGCTACTTCTCCCCCGAAATCAGAGCGCAACTGTTCTATTGAATATGCAGTGTCTTCCACTGTGTCATGTAATAACGCAGCGATTATGGTGGAAGAGCCCATTCCTAACTCTGCCAATATCTGGGCTACCGCTACTGGATGAGAAATGTATTCCTCGCCAGATTTACGATTTTGACCTAGGTGGGCTTTTTCAGCTGTTTCATAGGCACGTTCAATATCTGCTAGTTCTTTTTTATTCGCATCAATTACCGACAGTAAAGGCGAGATAAGTTGCGAACTCATGCAGACAGCCTACGGTTACTAACCATTACTTCGGGTTACTTGCCGCTACTTACGTTTGTTGGCTTTCTTGCGCTTAGGTTGATTGCGTGGCCCACGCTCGCCGGTCACGGCTGCGGCAGTACTTTCATTGCTGGCAGTACCAACAGCAGCAACTAAATCACCCTTGCCACTGCGGACTGAAACCCGCTTTGCCAGAGCTTTCATTGCTGGTTCACGCTCACGCATTGCAGCTAAAAATGGAGTTGCCACGAAGATTGAAGAGTATGTACCGACTGCTAGTCCGATAAATAAAGCGAGTGATAGATCTTTAAGTGGACCTGCACCCAGTACGCCAGTTCCAATAAATAAAATTGAACCGACCGGTAAAAGTGCAACGATCGAGGTATTGATAGATCGAATCAAAGTTTGATTAACAGCCAAGTTGGCAGCACCTGAATAGGTAAGGCGTGATCCCCCAGCTATGCCCCTCGTATTTTCGCGAACTTTATCGAAAACCACAACAGTGTCATAAAGTGAATAACCTAAAATTGTTAAGAAGCCAATCACAGTTGAAGGCGTGACTTCAAAACCGACCAAAGCATAGATTCCAACGGTGATCCAAACATCGTGAAACAAAGCGATGATTGCGGCGATCGCCATTTTCGGCTCAAAGGCTATAGACAAGAAGATAATTATTGCGAAAAGAAAGACCACCAAAGCAGTTATTGCTTTCCTAGTGATCTCTTTACCCCAGGATGGACCAACTAAACGAGTATCAATCTCATTTTTCGGAACCATAAATGTAGAAGACAGAACATCGGCAACACGAGTTGATTCAGCGCTGGTGAGAACTCCGGTTTGAATCCGAACCTTGTCTGAACCAATTGTTTGAATAATTGGATCTCCCGGAACATTTGCCTTCTCCATTGCTGAACGAGCATCCGGAACAGTTACTCCAGCTTTGTTCACAATAAATTCTGAACCGCCTTTGAATTCAATTCCTAAATGCAATCCTTGAATACCAAGTGCTAGTGATGAAGTAATGATTAGCAATGCAGATAGTGCGTACCAACGACGACGGTTCTCAATAAAGTTAAAAGATTTCTCGCCACGGTAGAGACGATCTCCGAAAGAAAGTTTGGCACTCATTTAGTTGCTCCCTTTCACAGATTTCTCACTCTTATCGGTTTTATTCAATAAATTTCCACGAACCACCTTGTGAGCATCGAGTCCAGAAAGTGGATGACCATCACGGAAGAATGGAACGTTGGCCAATAAAGTAATAATTGGCTTGGTAAACAAGAAGACAATAATTATGTCAATCACAGTTGTTAATCCAAGTGCGAAAGCAAAACCGCGCACGTTTCCAATTGCAAATATGTAAAGCAAAACCGCGGCGATCAAAGAAACCACATCCGAAATTAAGATTGTTCTACGAGCGCGTACCCACCCGTTTTCAACAGCCGAGCGCAATGATCTACCTTCGCGAATTTCATCTCTAAGCCGCTCAAAGTAGATAATAAATGAGTCTGCAGTAATACCAATCGCCACAATCGCTCCAGCTATGCCAGCCAGAGTCAATGTAAATCCGATGTTTTCACCCAACACCACAACAGTTAGATAAAGCAGCAAAGCGGCCAAGCTAAGTGAACCAACGGTTACTAAACCAAGTGCTCGGTAATAGAAGAGCGAGTAAAGAATTACCAAAATTAATCCCAAACCACCTGCAAGTAATCCCGCACGTAATTGATCAGTGCCAAGGGTTGGAGAAACTTGTTGAACTTCGCCGCGGTCAAATGCCAGCGGCAAAGAACCATATTTCAAAACATTTGCTAAATCACTGGCTTCCTGTTGTGTGAAGTCTCCAGTGATTTGGGCGCTTCCACCAGTGATAGCGCTGATAATTCTTGGTGCTGAAACAACAAGTCCATCAAGAACAATCGCAACTTGATTTTGTGGAGCAGCAAGTGAAACTACTCGCTGAGTAACTGCGCCAAACTTTGTGGTTCCTTCTTTATTGAAATCAAGTGCAACATACCAACCGCCACTACCTTGTTGATCGATGGCTGCGGTTGCTTTCTTTACTTGAGTTCCTAGTACTTCAGCAGGTCCAAGTACATAACGAGCTGTTCCGTCACGATCACAAGTAACAAAAGGCAAATCTGGAGAATCTCCTCCGCCACCTCGTGTTGATTCTTCTTTAGTGCAATCTAAAGCTGCAAACTCTTGTGATAACAATTCACCGGCCGCAGAAACTGCTTGTGCTTGTGCGTCTGTGGGTGGTGTCGCTGCCGGAGCTGCAGGAGTACTTGCCTTTGGCGTAACAATTGGAGCTGGATCTGCAAAATACGGTGCACTCTTAGAAAGTTTAGAACTTGATCCTGATGGAGTTGCTGCAGGTGTCGCAGTAGTTGAGGCTGCTGGAGCTGGAGCCGGTGCGTCAACAGCACCGCCGGTTGCTAAAACTTGGCGAAAACGTAACTCTGCAGTTTGGCCAACTAATTCAACAACTCGTTCACCTGATTCGCCAGGTACCGAGATTAAAATTTGTCGATTAGTTCCACTTCCTTGGGCAACAACTTCACTTTCAGCAACGCCTAATGAGTTAACGCGTTGACGAATAATTGAGACGGCTTGATCGATAGCCTCATTAGTAACTTTTCCTTCTTGGCCAACCGAGATCCGAGGTTGAAGAACAACACTTGTTCCGCCACGAAGGTCTAGGCCGAGGCGAACTTGGGTCGCACCTTGAATAAATACCGAGGCGCCTAAAGCCACAAAAATCAGTAAAAGCGCAGTTAATGAACGGCCAGGCCTTGAATTAGAAGAAGTCGTAGACACGAAGGGTTAGTCTAGGGTTCTAACGGGTTAGAAGCGAACTCGCCGCCGCTAAATAGGTTCAGGCTCTCAGGAGGCGTTAAGCCTAAATGTCGCCAACCTGCCTCGGTAGCGACCCTTCCTCTGGGGGTGCGCAGCAAAAGGCCAGTCCGGACCAAAAATGGCTCACAGACCGCTTCCACCGTTTCGACCTCTTCGCCCACGGTAAGCGCCAAAGTGGAGATACCAACCGGTCCTCCATTGAAGCGCTCGACAATCGCACGCAAAATTGATCGATCTAATCGATCAAGGCCTAGTTGGTCAACTTCATAAAGTTCTAACGCTGCTTCAACTTGTGCGACAGAGATCGATTTATTTTTACCAGAAGCACTATGAACTTGCGCATAATCGCGCACACGTCGCAGCAATCGATTAGCAATTCGCGGAGTACCTCTTGATCGACCCGCGATTTCATTTATCGAATCAGCTGAAATTTCTAGTTGTAACAATTTCGCGCTTCTAACAAGTACGCGCGTCAACTCTGTGGCATCATAAAAATCTAACAACGCGGTAAAACCAAATCTATCCCGTAGCGGACTTGGTAATAATCCAGCACGAGTAGTTGCGCCGATCAAAGTAAATTTTGGTATTGCAAGTGGGATGGACGCAGCGCCCGCGCCTTTTCCAACAATTATGTCTACGCGAAAATCTTCCATAGCAAGGTAGAGCATCTCTTCCGCAGGACGAGACATACGGTGTATTTCATCGACAAAAAGAATTTCGCCTTCCGTTAATGTTGAAAGTATCGCTGCCAGATCGCCAGCTCTTTGCAATGTTGGTCCACTAGTGATTCGCAAAGGCGCATTCATCTCAGTCGCAACAATGTAAGCAAGTGTTGTTTTGCCTAATCCTGGAGGTCCTGAAAGCAAAATATGGTC
>Ga0114978_10004387_pt1 | contig 11427 bp, 22 predicted proteins | sample S_140212_EF_Meta_FD_87027 | JGI IMG/M metagenome (GOLD analysis project Ga0114978, IMG submission 87027) | Freshwater microbial communities from Lake Simoncouche, Canada to study carbon cycling - S_140212_EF_MetaG | ecosystem: Environmental > Aquatic > Freshwater > Lake | place: Lake...
AGATCGATTCAGATTGAAGGGAGCATTATGATGATAATTACATTTGACGAATACCCCACGAAATGGTTCAAGAGGGGAATCAAGGTTGATGGTGACCTCGGAGTCCTCGCTGACGCCATCGCTACGGCATGGGAGAGACGCGGAAAGCCGAAGGGAGACTCGCTTGAAAGCCAATGGGCAAGCCTTTGCATTGAAGCAGTGTTCGCCGTGAGGGAGAAAGGTATTCCCTGCGATTACCAAGTCTTCTCGGACGACACGAGTGGCCTCGGAGCTTTTGAGATTGGAGTCGCTCGATGAGACTTCCCTACAACGGTACTGAGGGTTATGTTGACAATCCAGCAAGTAAGGAACGAGCCGTAACGGAAGCGTTAGACGGAACTGTCGGCAACCGGCAGAGAATGATCTTGAACTTGTTGATTCAATACGGAGAAGTAGGTGCGACATGGGGAGAGGTTCAGTTGAAGCTCCCTCATCTTCATCACGGACAGATCTCTGCGACTCTCTCCGTCCTTCACAAGGCTTGCGATGTGTTCCAGTTGAAAGAGAGGCGAGGCAAGTCTCATCCTTATGTGCATTATCTGTTCAGGGACTGTTACACAAAAGAAGAGCGAATTGACCTTCCAGCACGTACCAAGGCGAACGATCGAGCAGATCGGCTAGCCAAGGCTTACGAGAAAGTTGAATGCCTGCAGGAGATACTGGTGCTTCTTGAAGAAGAAGCTCTAAGACCTAATGAACACTTCTTCAGGGTAACCAACGATACGATCAAAGAACTGATTGTCTTGTTGGAGGAGAAGGATGATAGGTGAAGAGTGGAGAATCAAAGCCGCGTGTAGGGGATTGCCATTTGAAATATTCTTCCCCGAGTTCGGTTCCGATCTATTTGACCCATACGCAGATGCTCGATCAATCTGTGCGATTTGCCCAGTAACGGAACAGTGCCTTAAGGTATCTGAATCTTTCGCCAGTAGTGGCGACAGGAACGGAATGTTCGGTGGCTTGAGCCCAGCAGAGCGAAAGAAGATTCGCAAAGAAAGTAACGGAGTCGTATGTTGAACGTTCTTTCAATGTTCTCGGGAGTCGGTGGATTTGACATCGGATTAGAGAACGCAGGAATGAAGACAGTCTTTCAATGCGAGATAGACAAGCATTGTCGGAAGGTACTTGATCGACACTGGCCTGATGTTCCCAAATGGGACGACATACAGACGCTTACAGGGAAGTATGTATTAGAGAAGGCTGGCGCAGTTGATGTTGTTGCTTGGGGATCTCCCTGTCAAGACCTGTCGGTGGCTGGTAAGAGGGCAGGACTTGCCGGCGAAAGTAGTGGCTTATTCCACGAAGGCATACGGATTATTAAAGAAATGAGGGAAGAAAGCAATGGACAATATCCAAGAATCTCTATTTGGGAAAATGTCATGGGGAGTCTCTCGTCCAACGGTGGTGCTGACTTCGGGAGGGTCATCGATGAAATGGCCGAAGCAGGGGCATTGGTCATTGAGTGGCGCTGTCTGGACGCAAGATTCTTCAATGTCGCACAACGGAGAAGAAGAGTGTTTGTGCTCGCTGTCTTCGATTCTTCAGTCTCCGACAACTGTCCAGACCCGATACTTCCTGTCACCAGTGGCGTGTCTTGGCATCCTAAGACGAGCCGAGCGGCGAGGGAAGGTATTGCCAACGAAACTTATGGAAGCTCTGTTGAAGCAAATTCAAGACCGATCTACCTTGATCGAGCAGCCTGTCAGCAAGGAATAAACGCACAGTTTGATACATACATTTCAGACGCACCGCAAATTCCGACATTAACTGCTCAGGGTCCCGGCGCAGTAGCAACGGAACGAACCATAATCGCATTCAGTCATACGCAGGGATTAGACGCACAACCTTCGGAGAAGCACTGGCCGACCTTAAGGACGGAAGGGCAAGGTCATGCTGTCTATCAAGAGCCACTGGTGTATGACGGATACAACCAAAACCTTTCAGAGACCGGCATCCATCAATCGTTACGGATAGGAAGAGACTCGTCCGACTTCATCGCACAATCTTTGGAGGAGAACAAAGTTGAAGAAGTTTCAGGAACACTCGCAATTCGTAGATTGACGCCGCTTGAATGTGAGCGTCTGATGGGTTGGCCTGACAACTGGACAGAAGGACAAACGGATGGGCATCGATATCGTCAATGTGGCAACGGAATTGCCTCGCCTGTGGCAGAGTGGATTGGTGAACAAGTCATCAAGATATGGGAGCCACATGAATCAGTTGAACAGTAACGGTGAAGAGCGTAAAGGCGATTGTCAAGGTAATCGGGAGAAGTGCAACACTCCTAACTGCCCGATCTTCGGAACGTTGGGTCGTGCCGGCAGGGACGGTAAGCGCAGAATCAGAGGTTGTGGAGACCCACAGGCTCGGGGCAAACGCAATCGAGCGAAAGGTGACGGGAAGGCACGGAGAGCCCGCAAGGTACTCGGCATAACTGGTGCTAACACGAGGCACGAAGAACACTGGGGAGGCAATTTGCGAGTTGAAGTAAAGGCTGGCGCACAAGTCTCCCCGATCGCCACACGATTCCACGCGGCAGAGATGCAGAGCTTGCAAGCGAAGTCAATCGGAGATCACAGGCCATTCGTCATGGTTGCGATGCCTGACGATGAGAAGGACGGAATCGTACTTATGCGCTTAAGCGAGTTTGCAATGCTGATCGGGGTGATTATGTGAGTATTCGATGGATGGCTCAAATATGGGCGAAGTCTCCCTACCGGGGGGAACGACTGCTACTTCACTTGGCTCTCGGAGACTACGCAAACGATGAGGGAATTTGCTGGCCATCACAACGGACACTTGCTCAGAAAGCGAGATGCTCGGAGAACTTCGTCAGGTTGACTTTGCGACAGATGTTGAAAGACGGATTGGTTGAACTACACAAGTCCTCAAACGGAAGAGGGAACACTGCCGTCTATCAACTGAAACCCCATCCAGCAAATGGGGAACCAGCGAATCCCCATTCGCCAAGGCGAGAAACCCCAATCGCGGACACTTCCGACACCTATATATTGAACCATCAAGAACCATCAATACTCGACGATCAGTTTGAGCGTTTCTGGAAGTCATACCCACGGAGAGTGGCGAAGGTTGCTGCGAGGAAAGTCTTCCTACGGATTATGAAAGCGAAGGACGCTCCCGAGCTTGAGATCGTGATTGAGGCTGCGCTACTTTACGCGGCTGGAATCAAGGACATCCAGTATTGCGCTCATCCTGCGACTTGGCTCGGCCAACAACGCTGGCTCGATGATAAGACCTCGGAACCGACTAAGATAGTCGTACCCCCACAGATCAGCGACGCACAGTCTTTAGGCGCATCGTATCGCCTTGCCGGTTACAGCCGTGAAGACCTAACTTCAGCAATCGCTCATCTCTCCCCCGAAGCCCAACAGGCAGCCATATCCCTCTACGAAAGGAAGCCTCAATGAAGCGTCTAACAGCAATCGCAATAATCCTCGCCGTATCAACCCTATGGGGATTCAAGCCGTCAATGGCAGAATCTCCGAAAGCAGTATTAATAATTCCAACGTTCGCAAAGTTCGCAGAGAAAGAAGTTGAGCCTGCGATCGAGTATCGCCACGGAGATTGCTCTTGGCTACCCGAAGTCGCATTATCGGCAGGTTGGAAGCCGAAGCAGATTCCTCGCCTCACACAAATAGTTCTTAGAGAATCAGGATGTTGCCCGAACCGTGCCGGTGGAGACATCGTTAACAAGAATTGCGTCATCACAGGAGTCTCGGAATGGACGCATCGCAGTGATAGTGGCCTGCTGCAGATCAACGGAGTTCACTGGAAGCCTGATCACGCTCAATATCACGGACTCGTTTGCAAACGAATGGGAATTTGCACACAACCTCCGTTAATGGATGCCAAGACAAACCTGATAGCAGGCAAACTGTTATTCGATGTCGCAGGCTGGCAACCTTGGGGATTCTAGAAGTGCATCAGCAGTGCCCTCGTCGTATCTGAAGCCTGCAAGTAGCCCGAACCGAGCCTTGCGCTCTACAGAGCAATCGGACTCGCAGATCGCTCCCTGCGTGGGGTTATTTCACCACTTCAATTGAGGTCAAACGCCGATGCGCGGCAAAACCTAGCCCGGCAAGAGAATGCCTGAATCGTGCGTATTAGAGCTTGCAGCACAAAATTGCTAGAAAGTCCCAACTTCACCGTACCCCTGAGGCAGGCTTGAGGTGGCAGGAAAGTCCTGCCCAAGTGAGGGAAGGGAAGCCCATGCAGCCAGAAGTTGAAGAAGACCTGCGAAGAGGAGTAGTTGATTACTTCTCCGAGCAGTTGAACGTTGAATGCCAGTATGTCAAGGACGAAAACGGTTGGAGTTCACTCATTGTTCCATTCAAGACAGGTGGATTTATGAGAATCACTGATCGATGGGAGGTTCAAGTACCTCTCCTTGGGACGCTAGTGAGCCAAATTATTCGCATCTGCCACTACACGGCAGAGGGCAAATTGTTAGAGGGAACGATCCACAAAACTTCGTTCCTTGCCACAATTCAGTATTGCGAGTACATGCTTGGTTTGGACGAGGGGAACTTCGCATGAAAAGGCACTACGACTGTATGAAGTGTGGCGAGATCTTCTTGTCAATCCACGATCACATGACGCACTTCGTTCAAGCCCATCATGTCGGAAGACTCCCGAGAGAGCTTCTGACGCCACGAGAGATCTCCTGTCGGAGTTGCGCTAAGCGACTTCGTTCAGGAATAACCATCTGCGAATGTGGATGGTCAACAAACCAACAAGGAGGGAACCAGTAATGAACGGTAAAGAGAAGAAGATATTGCTAGGAATCAATCAAGACATCAGGAGCACCTGTCAGTTAATCCGAGAGAACATCTACGCAGGTGACGCTGACGCAATTGCCATGTATAGCGAAACGCTTCAAGCACTCGCTCTACGACTTGCCTCTTACTCAAGAGGCATTCCAGAACCAACAACAACAGAAGAGGGGAAGTAACGATGGACAAGGCAAAGGTCAAGGAGATCAACGATCGCTTAAGTGAGGCAATCGTTCTCATCGAGCAGGAGTTCAATATCAAACTTGTGAAGAGTCGTGCTAGTTACGACGACACATTCGCAAAATACTCTTACGAGTTCAACGAGGTGTCGCTCGGGAAGAGTGGCGTCAACGAGAGTTCGCCACAGGCCAGAGATTATGTCAAGTGGAGCAAGACTTACGGATTGAACCTCGGGATGCTAGGCACACCGATCAAGTCCAAATCTGGAACCTACTTGTTCGCTGGCATCAATGTGACTCGTCCGAAATACTTCGTGGCACTCGCCAACAATGACGGTACGCCTTACGGAGCAACAACGTTGAGGGCACTCACCCGAGAGTTCTTCGTCAGCGATGAAGCCTTTGCTGAAGCACGGAAGGGAATCTAACGATGGACGCAAGACAGGCAAGAATCATCTACCTCAAGAGGCTGACGGAACTACGCAATGCGTTCTTCCAGTTCACCTACGCATGGGACGACCTCTCCGACGAAGACATCGAATTAGTCAATGGAATTGATTGGAATGGTTTCAATTTGTGCTTTGAGGAAGTCCCTCACGAATTGACCGATGCACTTGAGCAAGTCACGAAGCTCTTCCAGAAAGGAGAACTGAAATGACGGACAAGTTCTTCAAGATTGAAGTCATCATCTCAATTCCCGACTACGAATTGTGTGACGAACACCAACATGTTCAGATAACCGGGCTGGATTACATCACGATCGGTGAGGACTGCCAGTTACATGAGATCTCCGAGACCGAAATGGTTCTCGTAGCAAAAGAAGCAGCGATCTTCCAACAGGAAGTGCTGAAGTCAATAGATCAAATAACCAACAACAAGGAGGAAGGCAAGTGAAAACTTATTTACAGGAACGGACAGAATACTTTGCGAAAGCACTGATGGAGGTTGACCCAGACCCGACCAAGCAAACCATGGCAGAACTCTACGGATTCACTTCCGAGGGCAATCTCATCGGGACAAGAACTTGCAAGGATGTCTACGATCTTCTTGAAAGTTGCTCGGCAGAAACATTGGCGATGGAATCAGATTACCTGATGCTTTTGACTCAAGGTTGGGCGAGAGCGATCAAGGAAGACGATTCTGCAGAGAGTGAAGTGCCAGTGTCGCAACATCCTGACCGTCGTCGAGTATTCTTAGTCCTAGGATTCACCAATGCAGAGCAGTGGGCAGTGGTTGGATTTCAAGGAGAACCAGAGGTCGCTGAGTCTTCTACTGGTAAAGGCACATTGGCAGATTGCGTCAGAGATTTAATGGAACGTTCCGTGAGGGGAGATAACTAAAATGAGAGTTGTGGATTGGTACAAATGGCAGAGGGCTAAGGCGATTGGCGCAGGGCTTTGCGTGGTCGCTGCAATCTGCTGTGTTGGAGGACTGGAAGATACAGGTACTCAGGGAACTCCGTCCCCCGAGGGATTTGTCTTCTTCATTGGCTTGGCGTTCTGGTTCACTTGGAGTTACTTCAAGCATGACAGGAAGCATGGCTGATGGCTCTCTCGGGTATTCGATGCTGTTGGATTTGTGCCGAAATGTGCGAGGAATCGTATGGGCGCAATATGACGATCAGCGAAACTCGTAGTCGGTCAGCGCAAGCGAAAGAATTATTCACCTTCGTGTGTTACGAGTGCGTCCCTACGGAGGATGGCGCTAAGTAACCACCGGTTACGACAAGTAGTCTCCTTTGCTTCCCCCTGAAGGGAGCCGACCTGCGATGGCGGCGTAACCACCAACCGAAAGAGGAGTCAATGAGAATAACGGATTTGCAAAACGCAGTAGCATTTCTTCGACGGATGAGTGTCGGACAGATGGAGTCGGAACTGCTGATCCAAACAGTGGAACAACTAGAGAAAGAAATTGAAAGGAGAAAGGGACATGGAAGGAGAGATGGCTGAACTCATTGAGTGGCAGGCGAGGTGTGGCGACCTATCTAATGCTCTTGAAACAGTTCGTGAGGAACGAGACTCTGCTCGATCAAGCGTTGATCTGTTGATGCACGAGAACGCTCGGTTGGAAGAATTAACAAGACAGATGCAAGGCTGGATTGATCGCTTAAGGCTACATATTGCTCAGGGAGTTGAATTGTGAGCCGTCCAACAATCAAAGAACGTTGGATATGCCCTAAGTGCGATCAGAAGATCTCGCTGGCCGTAAGAACCACGCAACCTCCAGTTTGTCAGAATCCTGTAGCGCACAGTGCTACTCCGATGGCGATGGTTCGCCAAGAGTTCCCTTTCTCGGATTGACCCGGCATGAAGATCTTGTGCAAAAAGTGCGATTATGTCGTTGAACATGACCCCAATCAGACAGTCGGTTGCCTCTGCGACAGCGACTCGCCTACTTGGATTTGCATTACTCGATCAAAGAGGCTCGTACACATGAGCCAATCCGAATACTTCATCGTTGACTGATCACGCTCCCTTCATTTAGGCTACGCTGATCAACGGAGGAGAGAAGACATGAACATCAGAGAAGAACTGAAACAACTGGCTTGCCCGATCAATCAATTCAAGACGCATCCACGCAACGTTCGTCAGGGAGATGTCGGAGCAATCACGGAATCACTTAATGCTCACGGCCAGTATCGAGCGATCGTGGTACAGAAGTCAACTGGCTTTGTGTTGGCAGGCAACCACACGCTCATGGCGGCGAAGTCGCTTGGCTGGAAGGACATCGCAGCAACCTTCGTTGATTGTGACGATGAGCAAGCTCTACGCATCCTCTTAGTGGACAATCGAGCAAACGATCTCGCCATGTATGACGATCGAGCATTGTCGGAAGTATTGAGAGAACTCGCCGCGACAGACATCGGACTTGAAGGTTCGCTCTTCAACGGAGATGACTTAGATGACTTGATCTATCGCCTTGAGGGGACAACCGGCAACGCTACAGAAGGCAAGTCCCTCACAGAAGAAAGCGACAAGTACGCAGAGAACGACACTCGAACACTGATGCTGCCTTACAGGGTGTCTGAATACACCGATCTCGTCACGAAGCTCTCGGCAATTAGAAGCTCTTTCGGAGATGACAGCAATTCAGCAGTCTTTAAGCGAATCGTTGATCAGGCTTATGAAGACCTACAATCTTGAGCGCAAAGAGTGGGAGCCAAAAGGCAGGCGTCAGCAAGCACCACTGCTAGATGTTGACGATTCCGATGTTATCGGATTAGATAACGGCATACCGGTTCTCTATCAATCAACGGACTGGGGTGGCGATCAGGACGCATTGACAGAACTGACGAGAATCCTGCGATTCGGTATTCATTATCAAAACCCAAAGGCTGCTGCTCGATTGTCGGGGATTAAGGCAGCGAACGAATACTTCGGCACCGTCCCACCTCAGCCAACGAGGAAGCGTTATGCCTGCCGAGAAGCGCGGCTTTACTCAAAACTGCCGAGAATTAAAACGCTCGTTGATCTACTAAGCGCACAGATGTGGGCAACGTTCCAACAGGGGTTCCCTGAAGCATCTGCGAAACACGAAAGCCTCGTATCTGAACAGATACATCCAGACTGGCTTATCGCCGGCACTCCCTTCACCTCGGGAATCATCAACGACAAGAGCGCACTGCCATATCACAAAGACTCGGGCAACCTGCAAGGCACATGGTCAATGATGCTCTGCTTACGCAACGGCACTGCTGGTGGCGGTCTGCACATACCTGAATACGACATCAACCTCGGCATTCCCGATAGATCTCTAACGATCTTTGAAGGACAGAAACTTTGGCATGGCGTCAATCCCCTTGTCTATCGCAAGAACGACCCATATCGATTCACTCTGGTTTGGTATGTCAAGGAACAGGTACGCAAATGCCTCTGCCTGAAAGATGAACCACAAAGAGCCGCGCTATCTGCCACCCAAGTGCAGGAGACTTATGCAAACGATGACTAGTCAGCAAGAACATTTGAGTCCTAGAATCACGACATCATCACAGAGGAGAAAGAACATGAAAAATAAAGCACTATTTATGGTTTATCTAGCAACGATTCCGTTGGCTAACTGGTTCATTGGCAATGTCGGATACGTCCGATTCCCCAACGCACCTCATGTCTTGCCAGTTGGATTTGGGTTTGACGCTCCTTCAGGAGTCCTGTTCGTAGGAATCGCACTATTCACAAGAGACATCCTGCAAGATCGACAAGGCAAGAAGACCGTGCTGCTGGCAATCAGTATTGGATTTGTATTGTCTGCTCTGGTGAACCCTTCAATCGCTGTTGCATCTGCCGTTGCATTCGGATTGTCGGAAGTCATGGACTTTGCTGTCTACACAAAGTTGAGAGCAAGATCAAAGTCTGTTGCAATGATCGTTTCTGGTGTGATCGGCAGTATTGCAGATTCTTTATTGTTCCTATATTTGGCGTTCAATTCAATTCAGTATTGGCAAGGTCAGGTTATAGGCAAAGTCAGCATCACTCTGATATGTGTTGGGATATTGAAAGGGATTTATGTTGTATCTAAGCGGATGCCTTCCGTCAAATCAATCAATTCGAGAACTGCTTCTTGACAACAACATCGGATTACTTCTGACACATATCTCACAACGAAATCTTCCAACAGATGACCGATGGATTTGGGCTGCCGACAATGCTTGCTTCTCATCTAAATGGGAATCATCATCTTGGCTGCGATGGTTAGAGAAGAAAAACAATCCTCAAGATGCTTTGTTTGCTACCGTTCCAGATTCGGTTGGAGACCACAACAAAACTCTAAAGATGTGGCCACAATGGTTTCGTCAAGTCACTGATTTGGGATTCAAACCAGCGTTTATCTTACAGAATGGTTGCGTCCCAGATCAGGTGCCTTGGGATGAATGTGAAGCAGTTTTCATTGGTGGTTCTACTGAGTGGAAATTAGGTATTGAATCTGAAGCAATCGTCAAAGAAGCCAAGAGACGTAAGAAATGGGTTCACATGGGTCGAGTCAACAGTTTGCGACGAATGACTATCGCAATGCATTTTGGTTGCGACAGTGTTGACGGAACTTTTGTCGCATTTGCCCCAGATTACAACGCATTGAGATTGGTGAATATGATGAAACGCATTGAAGTTGAACCATCTTTGTTCAGATATGAGGAGACTTATGCAAACGATGAGTGATGCCGGGCTAAAGATCTTTGTCTTCGGATACAACCGCTACGACTCTATGAGCACATCGCTCATGCTCGAGCAAGAAGGCATTGAGCACTATGTCTTGTGCCACACGCAAGAGGCTGCCGATCTATTCGTAGAGAACGGCACAGCCAAGAGGGAACGACTGATCGTCACTGGCAACAGCAGAGGTCTGGCATATCAGCGCAACTTTGCGCTTGAGATGATGGCCGAAGGCGAATGGGCACTGTTCTTAGTTGATGACCTTAAGAGTGTCAGCGAACTGCGTAACTATGACAGGACTCGAGAAGCCAAACTGCCCATAACGATCGCCAACCAGAACCATTATGGCAAGAGGTTTGAGAACGAGATCACCATGGCACAGTTCTTGACGAGAGCGCAAGAGGTGATCGCACAATGCGAGAAGCATGACTGCCACCTAGGAGGCTTCGCCGGCATCAACAATCCCCTGTATCGAGCAAAGCACTGGTCATACAATGTGCTAGCAGATGGCAGGGCATGGGTGATACGCAAGACGCACCTGCGCTTTGACGAGAACGTTCAACTGATTGACGACCTGTGCTGGACAGCCTTGAACATCAAGCACTTCGGCTTAGTCATAGTGAATCAGTGGGTACTGCCAGACTGCCGGCGATACTCAGCAGGAGCGTTCGGCTCGATTGAAGAGCGCATGCCACAGTAGATGCGAGAAGCCAAATACTTAGTAGAGACATACCCTGAACTGATCTCCTTCAAGGAGAAAGCAGGATGGCCATTCGGAGCGCACGTTGTATTGAGACAGCGCAACAAGCCCAAGCACCTGATGAAGTAATGGGGAAGATCAAGCGTCCCTGCCTAACCTGTGGTCAACTAACAGACAACGTGACGAGGTGTCGTAACTGCGCTCGAGTACGAGACAGTATCTACGATGCGGCATATCATAAGCAAGCCGCGTTAATTAGATCAACAGCGACCCACTGCTGGCTATGTGGCGAAGGAGCAAGACCCGATGACCCTTGGACTGCTGACCATGTCGTCCCCCACCACAAAGACTCTGAACTTAGACCTGCCCATCGATCATGCAACTCACGACGCGGCGATCGAGCGTAAGATGAATACCGAAACCCTTACCCAGTCAGGAACGACTCGTCCCCCACTACGCTTCACCCAAGCTCTGACGACCATTATGAACCTCATCTCCGCAAACCCTATGCCCATCAGGATTCCCCAGAACTTCTCCGTTTTTCCTGTGTGGGGTCGGGGACGGGGATC
>Ga0114978_10004388_pt1 | contig 11427 bp, 11 predicted proteins | sample S_140212_EF_Meta_FD_87027 | JGI IMG/M metagenome (GOLD analysis project Ga0114978, IMG submission 87027) | Freshwater microbial communities from Lake Simoncouche, Canada to study carbon cycling - S_140212_EF_MetaG | ecosystem: Environmental > Aquatic > Freshwater > Lake | place: Lake...
CTTGCAATTGATAGGCTCGAAGTTTATTTACTAGACCAATACCGCGCCCCTCTTGTGCAAGATATAAAAGAATGCCGCTACCTGCCTTAGACATTTCTGCAATAGCACCTCTAAGCTGACTTCCGCAATCGCAGCGTAAGGATCCAACCAAGTCACCAGTAAAGCATTCTGAATGTAATCGAACCAATACTGGCTTGAGGGGATCAACCTTGCCGATAATGATGGCGAGATGTTCTATGCCGCCATCTCGGGGACGAAAGGCAATCACCTGAGCATCCTCAGCATTCTCCAGCGGCACGCGCGCCTGGCTCACTTGCGTCAGTGAATTAGCTGCATTTTTCATGTAGTCATCAATTAAAGATGCTTTGACCGTTGGAATATCGGTCAGTGGTAAATCCTGAATCACTAGCGCAGCTGGCAACAATCTAGATAATTTGGCGAGAGTAATACAAGAGGCCTCCAATGCATTGGCGTCTCTAATATTGAGATCGTCCAGATTCGGAGGGCTCATTAGCACAGATAATGGATTAGCCAAGAATTCAACAAGCTCAATAGACAAGTTGTCTGCGCCAGTTAAAACACTAATCGATCGATCCGATTTATCGATACCCAAGACATTGAGTCTGGTCCCAGTCAAGACTAAACCAAGAGGGGAAGCACCAAACTGAGACAGTAATTTGAAATTGTCGGCATTTAAGGCATCCACTGCCAGCATCACAATACTGCCACCCAAATGCTCTACACGAACCATACCTCCCCTACGAAGTTCTGAAATAACTCGGTCAACTTCAATTAAAGGGTCAAGCATTAACATGATATGAATAATGGAAAAGTATGTGCAAACTAATTATTACACCTTATGGTAAATTATTCTTACCGCCTTAATTACCTCTATAAAGCTTCTTTGTGACCCCCCCAGAGCCAAATCCTCAAGATATAAAAATAGAGCTCGAATCTGAAGCGATCAAGCACTGGCCCAGTTTTCTGAGCCAATTTTTTTCAGCCAACCCTCTCTCAGATTCACCATTTAAAACTGTTTTTGATCCTATCAGAAGATCTACAGTTGACTCAATGATGGTGGTCGGCCAGCTGGGGCAAACGATGGATGGTCGGATTGCTACCGTTACCGGTCAATCTAGATATATTAATGGCCATGCTGGCCTTGTACATCTGCATCAATTAAGGGCACTTGTGGATGCGGTAGTAGTTGGTGTTGGAACTGTCTTGGCCGATGACCCACAACTGAATGTCAGGCTGATTGAGGGGAAACATCCAGCGCGCGTAGTAATTGATCCTAGAGGGAGACTAGATCCAAAGGCACACATCTGGATCGATGATGGCGCTAAGAGGCTGTGGATTGTCTCTAATGGACTCAATTTAGAACCACCTAAAGGAGTAAAAATCATCTCATTACCCATTGTGGATGGTCATATGGATCCAGCGATGATCTTAAAAAGCCTGAATTCTGAGGGGCTCAATAGGATTTTAATTGAGGGTGGTGCAGAGACTATCTCTCGGTTTTTACAGGCAAATTGCTTAGATCGACTGCATATCATTGTGGCCCCGATTGTCATGGGCTCAGGCAGGGCCAGCTTTAATTTAACGGCGATTGAACATATGGATCAGGCATCGCGATTAAAGGTGAAAACACATTTACTGGATAGTGATGTGCTATTTGATTGTGATCTTAGCTCCGCGCGCATCAAGTTAAATTAATTAACAAAGACTTGAATAACATCTGCAAATATTTTTGCAGATTCTGGCCAGGTAGGTAGTTTTTTGGCGGCTTCTTGAGCACCTAAAGATAATTGCTCACGTCGACCTCGATCGTTCATGACCAGTCTCAAAGCTGCCGTAAGGCTTGGAACATCACCTGGGGGAGTTAGGATCCCCGCAGAGTCTGGAACAGTCTGAGCAATTGCGCCACTCCTAGCTCCAATGACTGGGAGTGCATATGAAAGCGCTTCTGCATATGCCATACCATAGCCTTCAAAGAGAGAGGCAAGCACAAATCCATCGGCCTTGCGATAAAGGGAATCAAGCTGCGTATGGTCTATAACACCATGAATCTGAATGCGGTCTTGTAAGTCAAAATAGGCAATTGTTTGCAGTAAGTCAGCATAAGCGTTCGGGTCACGAGTTGTATCACCAACAATGGATAAACTCCATGGCAAATCGTGTAACGACGCAAGGGATTCAATCAAGATGCTAAAGCCTTTGCGCTGAATAATACTTCCAACGGAAAGCCATTTAAATGGGTCTTGATTTGCAAAGTGGGTCCTCACTTGATATAACGGGTGAGATACTCGATTCGTTCCTGGAATGACCGTACTCATTCTTTTGCTTTCAACTCCAAATGATTCGGTCAAAGTTTGGGCTGTTAACGGGCTATTTGCAATGACATGTTTTGTATATGAAAGTGCCAATGTCTCACTCTCTTGAAATTTCACTTGTTGATCTGCAGTTAAACCAGACTCGTAAGCCAATGGATGGTGTATCAAAGCAATGATAGGATGATTGACTGCTGCTTGAGCAATGCTCTCTGGCATAACACCGAGCGCTAGACCATCTATAACAATAGGCCTACCGACCTGTACTTGACACAACAGTTGCTCAGCTTGATTGATAGTTTCCTGGTTGGGAAAGGGAAATCCGGAGCCCAGACTCAGTAATTCTACTTCCCAGCCCAGCGCAGTCAGCTCACTAATAATACGACTATCATAAATGTAGCCACCAGTTAGTGTTTGTAAATCTCCAGGATAGGCGAAAACAAATGCTCTCTTACAGGAGCTCGGTGCTACATTCCGCGCTACACTCAATGCAACTTACCTTCGTACCACGCTCTTGCAATGTGTGATTCAGAAATAGTTACCCGAATGGCATGCAATTGCTCAATGGGACGACCTAAACTATTTGCTTTTGCGGCTGCAGCGAGTTGATCAAAGATATATTTAGTTAAAAATTCTGTGGTTGTATTCACACCCTTAAAGTGGGGAAGATCATCTAGGTTAGCGTAGTTTAAGGGCTTCAAAGTGACCTTAAGAACATCTAATGCACAGCCAATATCAATCACAATACCGTTTTCATCAAGCTCTTGAGAAATAAAAGCAGCATCAACTACGAAAGTTGCCCCATGTAATGCTTGTGCTGGCCCAAAAACTGCCCCTTTAAACGAATGGGCAATCATGATGTGATCACGAACTTCAACAGTAAACATATATTTTCCTTATTAATATTGAATCAGACAGCAAAGTTGAGAGCTTTGAGCGCTAAAGATCTGAGGCAGTTTAGACGGCAGGGATTCAAAGCTAATCGGCTCCGTCAGAAGATCATCTAAGCGAGAATCACTCAACATACCCAATGCAGCAGTAAGCCTACGACGGTAACTCCAGCGCGGTCTCCGGGTTAGTGAGACATGCCCAACCTGACTTGACTGAAGTGTTAACTGACGACTATGAAAAGTACCACCTAGTGATAAATCGATCTTATTTGAGCCATACCAACTTAGCTCTAAGATAGTTGCCTCTTCACCTGCTGACTCTATTGCTGTTGAAAGACCAGCAGCGCTCGCACTGCAATGAATCACAAGATCACAATCTTTTGGCGCTAATTCTGGGGAGCTAAACTGCACGCCTAGTTTTTTTGCTAAAACTTCACGCTGAGGATTGATATCAACGAGCGTTACCTCAGCACCGGGTAAATGCCCACATAAATAGGCGACTAGGCTGCCAAGTACGCCTGCTCCAATAATGACTATGCGATCGCCAGGACCAGGTGATGCGTCCCAAACAGCATTTAAGGCTGTTTCCATATTAGCTGCTAAAACCGCGCGTTGCGCTGGGATTTCTGCAGGAATCACAAAAACATTAGCAAGCTCGGTTTGAAAAATAGATTGGTGAGGCATCAAACTAAATACAAGCTGTCCGATCAGTTCAGAGGGGCCGAGCTCAATCCTACCCACATTGGAATATCCATACTTCACCGGAAAAGGGAGTTTGCCGCCCATAAATGGCGCCGCCATACGGGTGTATTCACTCTCGGGAATAAGACCTTTAAATACGAGGGATTCCGTACCGCGACTCAGCGCGCCAAATATGGATCGTACTTGAACGCTATTTTCAGGTAAGGGGCCAAGAACTTCTGAACGCATCTCAACGAGTTCAGGAGCCACATACCACAGGGATTGACTGACGACTGAGGTCACAGGATGAATCACGTAAAAATCCTTAGTAGGAGAAGTGAAAATGCGCTTGCTACCCTATACTGCTAGTGCGCTGTGCATAGTATAGGTGAGCTTGAGATAAATTGAATACCTTAGTAAATAAACACCCCATAAAAGCAGTATCGATTCGTCGAGTCATTTTCTTTTTACTTTTTATATTGACGTCTGCATTAATGCTTTGGCTGTTAGATCAGACGCTTAATCATTATTTCCCGCCCTTCATTCACTGGACATTAATAGTCCTTTTTTCAATCACCTTACCTTGGATGGTGATTGGTTTTTGGAATGCGATTATTGGCTTTTTAATTTGTTTTTTTGTAAAAAAACCGCTTTCTATTATTCTCCCGCCAAATTTACAAAATTGCGAAGATTGTTCTTTCAATAGCTCTACAGCCCTTCTACTTTGTATTCGAAATGAGGATTCCACTAAAGTAGTTCGCAATCTTGAAATCATGATTGACGGTTTAATCAAGGTAGGTAGCGAAAGATATTTTCATATCTATATTCTCAGTGATAGCACTACTGAGTCTATTAGAGAATTAGAAAGTAGACTATTCGAGAAATTGAATCATGAATACGGACAGCAGATCAATATCGTCTATCGCTGTCGCGAAAGTAATGCAGGATATAAAGCGGGGAATATTGCTAACTTTTGTCAGCAGTACGGCAAATTACATGATTTTGCTATCACGCTAGACGCCGATAGCTTTATGACAGCAGCGGCAATGACAAGACTTGTCAAAATGATGCAGTCCGATCAGCAACTTGGAATTCTGCAGGGACTTGTTATCGGTCTGCCATCGAGCAGTGCTTTTACTCGTCTATTTCAATACGGTATGCGCCTAGGAATGCGCTCTTACACTATGGGCTCTGCATGGTGGCAATCAGATTTTGGCCCTTATTGGGGTCATAACGCAATTATTCGCCTCGATCCTTTTATGCAGTATTGTCAACTGCCGGAAATTAAGACTATTACAGGGCATATGAAACAGATACTCAGCCATGATCTAGTCGAAGCAATACTGATGCGGCGCGCTGGTTTTGAGGTGCGTGTTTATCCATATGAAGATAGTAGTTGGGAAGAAAATCCACCAACCCTCACAGAATATATTCGCCGTGATTTAAGATGGTGCGAAGGAAATCTTCAATACATCAACCTCATTACCCTTCCTCATCTCAAGTTCATCAGTCGCCTACAGCTTGCTTTAGCAATATTTATGTTCCTAGGATCACCGGCATGGATCCTAATGATGGTGATCTGCACCCTATCGATCGCCATTTTTCCATCCGCACATGAAACTGCCAACGAGACGTATTTTTATACCTTTATTTGGCTTACTCTTTTAATGTGGTACCTGCCAAAAGTTGCCTCGGCTCTGAATGTTTTACTCAGTACAAAAGAATCCCAACGTTTTGGTGGACGCTGGCGATTTAGTATTAGTCTTGTACTAGAAACTATTTTTTCTCTATTGATGACTCCGATAGCCTGGCTCAATCACACTATTTTTATGATGAGTCTCGCCTTAGGGCGTCAAGGGGGTTGGGCAACGCAGACAAGGGATGACCATACCATCAACATATCTTATGCAGTAAAGCAATTTTGGCCACACACCTTATTAGGAATCGGCTTAGCTTCGACACTTTATTTTAGCGATAAAGGCGTCACTTTCTTTGGTTTATTACTTTTTGGTGGCCTATTAGTATCAATACCCCTAGCAGTAATAACATCACAGGCTTGGCTAGGAAATCTCATGATGAAATACAAACTTTTATCCTCTCCAGAGGAAATTTCTACGCCAGGGGAATTAATTCTGCTCCGCCTGAAAGCTTTAGATCACCACCAAACTAATTAAGCCCCCTCATGAGCCTCATTAGAATTTATACACGTGCATTAAAAAAGCTTAGCTCTGATGGTGGGCTTGCTTGGATTTTGGCGCTTGCCAATCTGGCACTTGCTATTACTCTTTTTGCTGAGCCGATATTATTTGGTAAGGTCATCAACACCTTAGCCAATGCTGAAGCTTCGAAAACTATCTCCCTATGGAATGGAGTCGCACCTTTATTAGTTATTTGGATACTTTTTGGGGTCATCACAATAAGCACCTCAACACTTGTTGCCCTATTTTCAGACCGCCTAGCGCATCGGCAACGCCATAAAGTCTTCGGTGAATATTTTGAGCATGTATTACATATGCCTCTGAAACAGCAGTCGCAAACTCACTCTGGTCGTTTGATGAAAATAATGCTCGCAGGTACAGATACCCTGTGGTGGCTCTGGCTAAGTTTTTTTCGTGAACATCTAGCCGCTTTTATCTCTTTAGTCATACTAATTCCATTAGCGGTATATATGAATTGGCGACTTGCTTTAGTACTAATTAGTCTTTGTGTATTTTTTGGCTTGCTTACCCACTTTATCTTACGAAAAACTCAAGATCTTCAGCAAGCCATTGAAAGCCACCATTCGGATTTAGCAGAATTAGCCTCTGATACCCTAAGTAATATTGCACTAGTACAGAGTTTTTCTAGAATTCAGCTTGAAGTGAAAGCTCTGAAAGGCATCAGCCAAAAGGTGCTTAGTGCTCAGTTACCCGTTCTCTCATGGTGGGCAATTGTTACGGTGCTCACAAAATCTGCAACAACGCTCAGCATTCTCTGTATTGTTATTTTGGGATCATGGCTTTACGCGAAGTCACTCATCACTATTGGTGAAATCGTTACCTTCATTGCTTTTGCAGGTATTTTTATTGGTCGACTAGAACAGATTGTGACATTTGCCAATAAATTGGCTATAGACGCCCCCAGGTTACAAGAGTTTTTTGAAATCCTAGACACATCACCAGATATTCAGAATATTCCGAATGCAATAGATCCAGGGCGATGTGTCGGTTTGATCAAATTTAATGAAGTTTTCTTTAGTTATAACAATCGCTATCAAGCTATAGATGGAGTGAGTTTTACTGCAAATCCAGGCGAGACCATTGCCTTAGTTGGTGCTTCTGGAGCTGGAAAGTCTACCGCGCTGAGCTTGCTGTATCGCGCCTTTGATGCTCAGTCTGGACAAATCAATATAGATGGCATTGATGTCAAAAATTTTGATCTATCAGCACTACGTAGAAATATTGGCGTGGTCTTTCAGGAGCCCTTGTTATTTAATCGCTCTATTACTGAAAACTTACTTATAGGCGCACCAAATGCCAGTGAAGCAGAAATACGAATGGCCTGTCAGCGTGCTCAAGCCCTTGAATTTATTGAAAATCAACCAGAAGGTTTTGATACCATCATTGGTGAAAGAGGGCAAATTCTATCTGGAGGTGAGCGGCAACGTCTTTCCATCGCACGTGCCTTGCTTAAGGATCCCCCTATTCTCGTTCTAGATGAAGCTACAAGCGCATTGGATAGCACTACTGAAGAAAGCTTAATCAAGGCAATGAATGAAGTGATACGTTCTCGGACCACTTTAGTCATTGCACACAGACTAAGTACCATTAAAAATGCAAATAAGATTTTAGTGATGCAGGGCGGTAAAATTATCGAGACTGGAACCTATCAATCTCTTTATGAGAAAAGCAGTCAGTTTAATGAAATGGTCAATATCCAATTGGGATTACAGCGTCCATAATCAGCGTTGCATCTATTTACTTTTTACACTTATGACTTCATTTTCAACTGATTGGTTAAGCTTACGTGAAGACGCAGACCACCGATCACGAAATTCTTTTTTGCAAGAGCAGGTACTTAAATATCTCGAGAAAATTGGAAGCTTAAAGAATAGCCCCCTTCACATAGTCGATTTAGGATCAGGCACAGGCTCTAATCTACGAGCCCTAGCACCCTTAATCCACCATCATCAAAAATGGACGCTGATTGATTACGATCCACTACTTTTGAATGCGGCCCGCGACAAAATTTGTGCATGGGCAGATAGCATCACTGATAACGAGCATCATAATGATGATTTCACTAGGCCCATAACTCTAGTTAAGAATAATTATGAAATAAGTGTGCAATTTTTACAAAAAGATCTTGCTAGCGATCCTCAGTTTGGGATCTCTGAATCAGTAGATTTAATTACTGCAGCAGCTTTTTTTGATTTAGTCGCGTTGGACTGGTTAGAACGATTTTGTAAAGCATTAAAAAGCTCCCTTTATACAGTGTTAACTTACAACGGCAAGGAAACTTGGCTACCATCAGATCCCAGGGATACTGAAATTCTTGAGGCATTTCATCATCACCAAGGCTCAGATAAGGGTTTTGGCAATGCTTTAGGGCCTTTAGCCCTTAAAACTTTGGAGCAGCTATTAAAAAAAGAGGGGTTCCAGGTAGAAACAGGGTCAAGTCCTTGGGTGCTTAATCCAAATGATTCCTTATTGATTCAAGAATTAGCTGCCGGTACTGCAAAAGCAGTAGCTGAAACTAACTTAGTCAGTTATGAAATTGCAAAACAGTGGGGTGAACAACGCGCACGATCCCAACAATGTGAGATTGGGCATGATGATTTATTTACTATCTATAAAAAGAATTAAATTGCAGCCCCTTACAGTTAAGCTCTAACTAGTATTCGGCAATTTAATAACACTAACTAAAGAAAATCCTAATCTATGAATGTCGATAAAAAATATTACAACTTTAATTTGACTATATTAGTCATCAATCCCTCAGCGACAGCAATCTGCTTATCGAATAAAACTTCATATGCTAAGTTGTTAACTCTTTTAACAAGCAACACATGATTTTTACAGTTAGAACAATAACGACTTCTTAGTGAACAGTCTTTAGAGACCTCTAAATTAACCCAGTTTTTAAGGCATTGAGCCTTGTTTGGATAATTGCGAATAGGAAAACCTATGGCTGAGTAACCCAAAACTACTCCAATAATTGAATCATTTTTCTACGTCCATCAATTGATTCAATGACTAGCAGGTAGTTATCAATTACTTCTGCACTCTTTAGGTGGTCGAATTCATTTGGGAACTCATATCAAATCCCTTTTACTAGGCTCTCTATAACCACAAGACGCTTCACTAGGTCTACTAGAGTTACTTGAAATCCATCTGCGACTCTTATCACTATCTCATTAGTATCCTTGCATCAACAAATTGACGCTTTTTTTGGCTGCCATCTTGATAGATTAGATGCAGTTTATACTCGGTAACAAATTCATCACTATCTAATTCCTTATCTCCATAAGGAATCTCAATCTGTAATCCAAATAACAAATCCTTAACGAGCACTAATTTATTCAATCTATTAATTTGACGGACATGAAATACTTTTTTTCTGGGTAACAAGAATATGGAAAATCAGATAATTAGTTAAGAATTTTTTTCTTCAATTTACTGCCGTCTTCATATGTAAGAAGAACAGCGTATGGGCAAACGATTGATACTTTTTTGAGTGGTTTATCACCAATCGGGATTTCTACTCGCAAACTCAATTGCCTATCCTCCACAACAACGACTTTTCGCATGAGGTCGACTTCCTCTAAAACAAATGCACTCTTAGGGGGAAATATGAGGTTTTTTAGGAAATTGAACATTGTTATAAATTATATAATAGATTTTATCGATATATTACACTCAATACCATCTATAGTCTTATTTGTTAGTAGTTACCCCTAAAATCAAATGTATTGCTATATTTAGTGGCAATAATTGACGCTATATTCACAATCACTTACTATTTTTTAATTTCATCAACCGAATAAGGGGGGGGAATGGATGGATACGCATTAAAGTACCTGAATTTTTCCGAGACTCGGCAGCAAATCCAAAAAAACTATGGCGTCGTGGATAAAGAATGGCAAATTCTACGCATCATTACAAAAACACACATTTGTAATGATCCACCTATCAGAGTTCGTAACCTCATAGATTTATCTGATATTGCTTCACCTGCAACCATTCACAAATCAATGAAGGCGCTCATTTCCAAAGGTCTAGTAAAACTAATTGCGGATGAATTTGACGGTAGAATAAAATATCTTGAGCCAACCTCGCGTGCCATTAAACTATTTAATGAAATCGGCAAGAAGATGCAATAAACAACATTATTTTCAACTATATAAAAAATTTATGACTGGTTTAGTGAATGGTGAAACATAAAGAAACGATAACTTAAACGGCCCGCTTTTGGTCTAAAGCAGACGCATAATATATCTACTAAATGCTATTTTTCTTTTGCGTTAAACAACTTCTTTAATCCTTTGGTCGCGAGTTTGAAAACAAAGTTTCAGCGCAGCCAATCACGCCCTACCCACCAGAAATATAAAAGTCACCCTAGGGTGGCTTTTCTTTGTGCTTCAAATTAACGAAAATTAATAAGCAGCTTTGACGATTGATCTAACCTAATTCAAAAGCAGTTGATTCATCCGCTTTACAAAACTTGCTGGATCATTTAACTGACCACCTTCAGCCAAGAGTGCCTGGTCAAATAAGAGATTGGTCCAATCATCAAAATGCTGATCATCGTTTTTGAGTTTCGCTAGTAAGGGATGCTCAGGATTAATCTCCAATATGGGTTTCATATCAGGAGCACTCTGACCGGCAGCTTTGAGCATACGCAGTAAATTGCCTGAGAGCTCGTTCTCATCGGCGATCAAACAGGCAGGAGAGTCAGTCAGGCGGAAGGTCACACGCACATCTTTGGCCTTATCTTCTAAGACTTTTTTCATGCGCTCAACCAAGTCTTTGAACTGCTTCTCAGTTTCCTCATGTTCCTTTTGTTCTTTTTCGTCACTCAGACTTCCTAAATCTAATCCGCCTTTGGCAACTGAAGTTAATTGCTTGCCATCAAACTCGGTCATGAAGGAAAGCATCCACTCGTCAACGCGGTCAGATAACACCAGCACTTCGACGCCCTTTTTGCGGAAGATCTCTAAATGGGGGCTATTTTTAGCAGCATTAAACGATTCACCGGTGACGTAATAAATCTTATCTTGCCCTTCTTTCATACGAGAGACGTACTCAGCTAAAGAGACGGTCTGCTCAGCAGAGTCGGTATGGGTGCTTGCAAAGCGAAGTAACTTGAGGATGCGCTCCTGGTTTGTTTGATCTTCACCAACCCCCTCTTTGAGCACTTGACCAAACTGAGTCCAGAAGGTGCGGTATTTTTCCTGCTTGGCTGCATCCTCGCTATTGGCAAGCTCTTCGAGCATGCTCAGAACTCGCTTGGTAGAACTTTCGCGAATCACTTTAATGTCGCGTGAC
>Ga0114978_10004389_pt1 | contig 11426 bp, 8 predicted proteins | sample S_140212_EF_Meta_FD_87027 | JGI IMG/M metagenome (GOLD analysis project Ga0114978, IMG submission 87027) | Freshwater microbial communities from Lake Simoncouche, Canada to study carbon cycling - S_140212_EF_MetaG | ecosystem: Environmental > Aquatic > Freshwater > Lake | place: Lake...
ATCGCCTACACGCCCTGGGGCGTGCTGGTGGCGATGATCTTCATCAGCCTGCCTTTCACGGTTCGCACGGTGCAGCCGGTGCTGAGCGAAATCGGCCGTGACATGGAGGAAGCCGCCGCCACCCTGGGCGCCACCCGGCTGCAATCCATCGGCCGTGTGGTGCTGCCCATGATGCTGCCGGCCATCCTGACCGGTGCGGCGATGGCCTTTGCCCGGGCGGCGGGCGAATACGGCTCGATCATTTTCATAGCCGGCAATATCCCGGCGGTCAGTGAAATCGCGCCGCTGCTGATCGTCATCAAGCTGGAGCAGTATGACTATGCCGGGGCTTCGGCGGTGGGCGTGGTGATGCTGGCGGCCAGCTTCATCATGCTGCTGGCGCTGAACGGATTGCAAAGCTGGGCGGCGAAACGCAGATGAGCAAACGTCTCGCCAATCCCACCGAAGATCCGCTGTGGCTCAAGCTCACGCTGGGCATCATCGCGGTCGGCTTCATCGCCATCATGCTGCTGCTGCCGCTTGTGCTGGTGTTCAAGGAAGCGCTGGCCAGTGGCGTGAAGACCTTCTTCAGCGCGATAGTCGAGCCGGACACGCTGGCCGCAGTAAAGCTGTCGCTGCTGGCCGCCGCCATCGCGGTGCCGCTCAATACCGTGTTCGGCATCGCGGCGGCCTGGTCCATCGCCAAGTTCGATTTCCGGGGCAAGACCTTCCTGGTGACCCTGATCGACCTGCCGTTCTCGGTGTCGCCGGTGGTGGCGGGCCTGGTCTATGTGCTGGTGTTCGGCATGCAGGGCTGGCTGGGTCCGACGCTGGCCGGATATGACATCCGCATCCTGTTCTCGCTGCCCGGCATCGTGCTGGCCACCATCTTCGTGACCTTCCCCTTTGTGGCGCGCGAGCTGATCCCGCTGATGGTGGATCAGGGCCGTGACGAGGAAGAAGCCGCCGCCACATTGGGCGCATCGGGTTTCCAGACCTTCCTGCGCGTCACCCTGCCCAACATCAAATGGGGCCTGCTTTACGGCATCCTGCTCTGCAATGCCCGCGCCCTGGGCGAATTCGGCGCGGTGTCGGTGCTTTCGGGCCATATCCGCGGCCAGACCAACACCATGCCGCTGCATGTCCAGCTTCTGTACGACAATTATGATTATGCCGGCGCCTTCGCCGTCGCCGCCCTGCTGGCGATGCTGGCGCTGCTCACCCTGGCTTTGAAATCGTTTCTGGAATGGCGTTACGCGGACGAACTCGCCGCGTCGCATCGTCATTAGAGGTTTATGTCATGTCTCTTGTTGTTGACTCCGTCACCAAGAAATTCGCCCGCTTTCCGGCGCTGAAGGGCGCCAGCTTTGTCGCCCCCCAGGGCGCCTTTGTTTCGCTGCTGGGACCGTCGGGCTCGGGCAAGACCACCTTGCTGCGCATCCTGGGTGGGCTGGAAGTGGCCGACAGCGGCAGCGTGCGCTTTGCCGACCTCAACTGGCTGGACATGCCGGCCCGCACCCGCAATGCCGGTTTCGTCTTCCAGCAATATGCGCTGTTCAAGCATATGACCGTGGCCGACAATATCGCTTTCGGTCTGAAGGTGCGGCCGCGCGACAGGCGCCCGAGCCGGGCCGATATCGCTAAGCGGGTGACGGAGCTGCTGGCTCTGGTGCAGTTGCCCGGCCTGGAAGCGCGCTATCCCAGCCAGCTTTCCGGCGGCCAGCGCCAGCGCGTGGCCCTGGCCCGGGCGCTTGCGATCGATCCGCGCATGCTGCTGCTGGACGAACCCTTCGGGGCGCTCGACGCCAAGGTGCGCAAGGAACTGCGCGCCGACCTGCGCCGCATCCACGACCATGCCGGCGTCACCACTGTCTTCGTCACCCATGACCAGGAAGAGGCCTTCGCGGTCGCCGATCTGGTGGCGGTGATGAAGGATGGCCGTATCGAGCAATATGGCGCGCCGCAGGATGTGCGCCGCGATCCCAAGACCGCCTTCGTTTCGGAATTCCTTTCCGCCTAAACGCCTGCAATCGATTTGGCGACGGCCTCGGCAACTTTAATGCCGTCGACGGCTGCCGAGAGAATGCCGCCGGCAAAGCCCGCGCCTTCGCCCGCCGGATAAAGCCCCTTTGTGTTCAGACTCTGGAAGTCCTCGCCGCGCCGGATGCGGATGGGGGAGGAGGTGCGGGTTTCCACACCGGTCAGCACCGCATCGGCGCGGTCGAAACCCTTGATCTGGCGCCCGAAGGCGGGCAGGGCCTCGCGGATGGCTTCGATGGCATAATCGGGCAGGCAGGATGACAGGTCTGTCGGCGTCACACCGGGACGGTAGGAGGGCATCACCTCGCCCAGCGCGGCGGACGGATTTCCCGCGATGAAGTCTCCCACCAGTTGGGCCGGGGCGGCATAGGTGCCGCCGCCAGCCGCAAACGCGGCTTCTTCCCATCGCCGCTGCAGCGCGATCCCGGCCAGCGGATGGCCGGGATAATCGGCGTCCGGCGTGATACCGACCACGATGCCGGCATTGGCGTTGCGCTCGTTGCGCGAATACTGGCTCATGCCATTGGTGACGACGCGGCCCGGTTCGGAGGCCGCCGCCACCACCGTGCCGCCGGGACACATGCAGAAGCTGTAAACGTCGCGGCCATTTTTGGCGTGATGCACCAGCTTGTAATCGGCGGCGCCCAGCTGGGAGATTGAGCGCCCGAAACGCGCCTTGTCGATCAATCCTTGCGGATGCTCGATGCGAAAGCCGATGCTGAAGGGCTTGGCCTCGATGGCGATGCCGCGTTCGTGCAGCATCTGAAATGTGTCGCGGGCGCTGTGGCCCAGCGCCAGAACGACATGGCCGGATTCAATTTCCTCGCCCGATTCCAGCCGTACGCCGCGCACGCCATGATCCGATGTCAGAAGCAGGTCCATGACCTTGGCGTTGAAGCGATACTCCCCGCCCAGCGCTTCGATGCTTTCGCGCATGGATTCCACCATGGTGACCAGGCGGAAGGTGCCGATATGGGGATGGGCTTCGGTGAGGATTTCCTCAGGCGCTCCCGCCGTGACGAATTCATGCAGTACCTTGCGGCCCAGGTGACGCGGGTCCTTGATCTGGCTGTAGAGCTTGCCGTCGGAGAATGTTCCGGCGCCGCCCTCGCCGAACTGGACATTGGATTCCGGATTCAAAACCGAGCGCCGCCACAGGCCCCAGGTGTCCTTGGTGCGCTGGCGCACTTCCTTGCCGCGTTCCAGGATGATGGGGCGAAATCCCGACTGCGCCAGGATCAATGCGGCGAACAGCCCGCACGGCCCGGCGCCGATCACCAAGGGGCGCTGGAACGATGCGGGCGCATGGGCGGCGAATTTGTACGCCATGTCCGGCGTGGGCCGCGCGTCCTTGGGTGCGGGTGTTTCATCCTTCAGCGTGACATCGACGGTATAGATGTAGGTGATCGCCTGCTTGTTGCGGGCGTCGTGGGCGCGCTTGAACACCCGGAAATCCAGCAACGCCTCGGCGGGAAGCTTGAGCTTCCTGAGGATCGCGGCTTTCAGCGCGGCAGGCCCGTGATCGAGCGGCAACTTTATGTCGGTAAGGCGCAACATAAATGCTCCTATACCGACAGGTTCCCGCCTGTGCCAGCCCCGCATTCGTAAGCGACTTTACAGGCTGCAAAATCGCGCACCGGTTCCCGCGCCATCACAAATGATTTCGGTCGTCGTTTCGTGTTGACCCCCTTCTGTTTCAGGCGCAGAGTTTTGAGGCTGGAAGAAATGATTGCGATTGCCGCAGTTACGTCCAAGGCGCCCATAACGCGATGAATTCCATCGCGATCGATCCGGTGGAGACCGGATTTCCTGGCGCCGGAACGTCGCGCGAGACGCAACTTTTTCTTACGGCAGGTGTAACCGCGAACAGGAGGTTCCTAAATGGAAGTGACTCCACCGGAAAGTAAGCCGGGCTCCGCCTAAGCGCGGAGCCAAGGCCCGGATTAAAACACCGGACCTCCGCCTCAAAGCGAAACGAAACAAATGGGCGTCAGCCCATATCAAACAGTCCGGCCTGATGTCGGACGAGCAAAGAATGGATAGGCCCCGTCAGCAATCTGGCGGGGTTTATCTTTTTGACGGAGCGCCAGCTTTTGCACCGTAAGGACGTCGCGTGCATTCACGGGAAGTGCTGGTAGAGCCAGGTTTCGCTCAGGGTCCTGTTGCCCAGCCTGAGGAACAGGCGCAGGTCCACCGGCGCGTTGCCGTCGAGCTGCAGGTCGAAACCGGCGCGCCAGCGGTCGGTTCCTGTCACCTTCAGCACAAAGGCGTCGCTGACCTTGCCGCGCGAGGCGGTCACCACGGGCGTCACGTCGAAGCGCACCGGCATCTGGCTGAGCGGGCCGCCAGTGAAATCCACCACGAATTTCTGCTTGTCTCGCGGCCAGGGATTGGCGCCCGGTATGCCGCCGCGTCCCAGCCGCGTCGCCACCACCCTCGCTATGGTCTTGGGGAATGCCGGTTCATTGTTCTGCCAATAGAGCCGGTAGTCGAAGCTGCGGGTGTCGCCGGCGCTGATGTCGCCGTCAGGTCGCCAATAGGCGACGATATTGTCGTGGGTCTCGTCCTCGGTGGGAATTTCCACCAGTTGCACCGCGCCCGCACCCCAATTGCCCTTGGGCTCCACCCACAGGCCGGGCCGCTTGTGGTAATGGGCGCTGTCATCCTGATAGTCGACGAAGTCGCGGTCGCGCTGCATCAACCCGAAGCCTTTGGGATTGTTGTCGAGGAAGGAATTGGTTTGCACCCCGGGCGGATTGACCAGCGGCCGCCAGATGCGCTCGCCCTTGCCGGTCCAGATCGCCAGTCCGTCGCTGTCATGGATTTCGGGGCGCCAGTCGGCCGCCTTGCGGCGCTCATTCTCGCCATACCAGTACATACTGGTCAGCGGCGCCACCCCCAGCCGCGAAATGTCGGCGCGGAAGAACAGTCGGCAATGCGCGTTCATGGTGACGGCGCCGTTTTTGTCCTTCATGGCGTCGAACTTGTAGGCGCCGGTGATGGAAGGGCCGTCCAGCAGGGCATAGACGGTGATCACTGCTCCGCGCGCCCCCAGCCAGAATTCCGAGAAGCGGGGAAATTCCTCCGCCGTGGCGGCGGCGGTGTTGATGGCGATGCCGCGGGCGGAAATGCCGTATTGCCGGTCCTGGCCGCTGGTGCGGAAGTAGCTGGCGCCTTGGAAGGCGAGCCAGTCACCCGGCGTCGGCGCGCTCTCCATGACGCGAAAGCCGGCGAAGCCCAGCCCGGCAAGCTGCCTGGGGTCCAGGCCCGCCGCGCCATAGTCGAAATAATCCGGGCCGTAGAGAATCTCGCGGGCCTGATCGCCCTCCAGCGCGTGCAGCAGCACCGGCTCACTGGAGTACCGGCTGAGATGGAAGAAAGCGCCCGCGTAGGTCCCGTTCGGCCACAGCCCATGCTCGGCGCGGAAGCGGATTTTCTGGGCGGCGTCGTAATCGATGTCCTTGATGACGGCGGCCGCACGCTGCGGCGGCGCTTTATAGGGCTGGGTGGCGCTTTTTTTGGCGCGCGCCGCCAAAAGATCAAAAGTGAAGGGCCTGGCGGGGCCCAGGCGGATCGCCGATGGCTGTGCGACGGCGCTGAGTGCTCTTTGCGGCAGCAGGCTGGCGGACAGGGCGGCCAGCAGCAGGCGTCGGTCTGTCACAAGCATGGCCATGCCTTAACGCCTGAAAAAGGAGAAGTTAAGGCCCGGGAACGGGCCGCCTCGGAAATGCGCGGAACGATCCATCATTTCGCCGCATTGTAACGTTTAATGAGAGTGTCGCAGGAGCGGCATTTTCCGCGGATACTCGAAGCAATGGATTCCCAGTCTCGCGCATTTGAATCACCCGCCGAATCGAATCTTGCCGCCGCACCCCTGCCTTGCCCGCGCGCCATGCACCCCCAGACCCTGACGGTATGGACGCCTTTTTCCATCCTGGGCGCCGTGGTGATGGCGCTTCTGACCCTGCCGCGGGCGCTTGTCCTTGCGCCCGTGAGCCGTCGCCGCCGTGCCTGAAGACATCGCGGCGCGGCGATGGCTGTACCTGTTCCTGGTCCTGGCCTCGACCGTCGCCGCCGTCACCGCAATGGCCGGCATCTTCCAGGTTGACGATTTCACCTGGCGCGAAACCGGCATTCTCATTCTTTTCGCCATTCTCTTCGCCTGGATCGCATCGTCTTTCTGGCTGGCAGTGTTCGGCGCCTTTGCGCGCTTTTACAAGATCAACCTGCTGCCCCTGAAGCCCGATAGCGGCATCTCGGCCGCGCGTACCGCCATCCTGATGCCGGTCTATAACGAGGATGTGGCGCGGGTGTTTTCGGGCGTGCGCGCCATCTGGGAATCCGCCGGCGCCGATTTCGATTTCTACATCCTCAGCGACAGCACCAATCCCGCCAACTGGGTGGCGGAGGAAATGGAATGGCAGAAGCTGAGAGAGGTGCTGGGTCCGGAGGCGCGCATCTTCTATCGCCACCGCGCCCGCAATACCGGGCGCAAGGCCGGCAACATCCAGGACTTCTGCGAAAACTGGGGCCAGCTCTACGACTACATGGTGATCCTGGATGCCGACAGCCTGATGACCGGCGAGACGTTGCGCAAGCTGGTGGGGTTGATGGACGCCAATCCCCGCACCGCCCTTATCCAGGCACCGGCAGGGCTGGTGGGGCGTCATTCGCTGTTCGCGCGCATCCAGCAATTTTCCTCCAGCGTCTATGGCCCGATCCATACCGCGGGGCTGGCCTTCCTGCAGGGCGCGGACGGCAATTACTACGGCCATAACGCCATCATCCGCGTGCAGGCCTTCATGCAGCATTGCGGGCTGCCAAAGCTGCCGGGCAAGCCCCCTTTCGGCGGCGAGATCATGAGCCATGATTTTGTCGAGGCGGCGTTCCTGCGCCGCGCCGGCTGGGATGTGTGGATGGCGCCCGATATCGGCGGTTCGTTCGAGGAGCCGCCACCAACCCTGCTGGATCACCTGGTCCGTGACCGCCGCTGGTGCCAGGGCAACCTGCAGCATCTGCGCATCGTCTTCGCGCAAGGCCTGACCCTGCCCAGCCGTCTGCATCTGGCAATGGGGATCATGAGCTATATCTCTTCGCCGCTCTGGCTGTTGCTGCTGATCGTGTCGGCGGTGGACATGATGACGTATCGCGCGCCGGCGCCCGCCAGCTATATCGGGCTGGAGCCGTCGCTGGCGCTCGCCGTGTCGCATGCCGCCGAACTGGTGGTTCTGGTGCTGGCAACCCTTGTGCTGCTCTATGGCCCCAAGCTGCTGGCGGCGGTGGCGCTGCTGGACGATCCCGCCGCCACCCGCGCGCATGGCGGCACCGGCGCGGTGCTGTGGGGCGTGTTCTGGGAATCGCTTTTCTCCACCCTGATGGCGCCCATCGTGATGCTGCAGCACAGCTGGTACGTCTTCACCATCCTGATGGGCATGGCCACGGGATGGAATTCCCAGACCCGCAGCGACCGCGCCTTGCCGCTGGGCTTCGTCACCTGGAAGTTCTGGCCGCACACACTGATCGGCGTGGCGGCCACCGTCATTCTCTGGCGCCATGCCGGTGACAGCTTCAACTGGTTCGTGCCGCTGCTGGCCGGCATGCTGCTGTCCATTCCCCTGGTGGTGGTCAGTTCCAGGCCGCTGCTGGGGCTTTGGACGCGGCGGGAAAACCTGTTTGCCGTGCCCAGCGAGACGCGGGGCCTTGGCGTTATGGACCGTGCCCATGCGCTGGCCGGGGCGCATGAGAATTTGTCACAAGACGCGCGGCAACTGGTGCTGGAAGACCGCAAGGTGCGCGACCTGCATCTGGCTCTGCTGTCGGGCACGCCGCAGCCGGAGGGCGATGCCAGGCTTGGGCTGCTGCGGGCGCAGGCGGCGCGGCGCGAGACGGCGGCTTTCAGCCGCGAGGACTGGACCCTGCTGCTGTCGGATTCCGAAGGGTTGCGCGCGCTTCCGTAAAAATCGCCGCCACGCTAACCTCCGGGCAAAGAAAAACGGGGGGACCGATGCGCAGGATTCTTTTGAGTTTGGTGCTGTTGATGTTGCCGGCCTTGGCCATGGCGCAGAGCGTCAATGTCTCGGTCAATGTCGATACGTCAAAACCGGGCGCGGAAATCAGCCGTCACATCTATGGCCAGTTTGTCGAGCATCTGGGGCGCGGCATCTATGAAGGCATCTGGGTCGGCGAGAACAGCAAGATTCCCAACATCCGCGGCTATCGCAGCGATGTCGTCGCCGCATTGAAGAACATCAAGGTGCCGGTGATGCGCTGGCCGGGCGGCTGCTTCGCCGACCTCTATGACTGGCGCGACGGCATCGGCCCGCGCGCCAAGCGTCCGGTGCGGGTCAATGTCCATTGGGGTGGCGTCACCGAGGACAACAGCTTCGGCACCCATGAATTCCTCAACCTGGCCGAACTGGTCGGGGCCGAAGCCTATGTCTCGATCAATGTCGGGACCCTGACGCCCTACGATGCGTCGCAGTGGCTGGAATACATGACCTCGGATAGCAAGTCCTCGCTGGCCAATGAGCGGCGCAGGAACGGCCGCGCCAAGCCCTGGAACGTGAAGTTCGTCGGCATCGGCAACGAGACCTGGGGCTGCGGTGGCAACATGCGCCCTGAATATGCCGCCGACATCCAGCGCCGCTATGCCACCTTCGCCAACACCCCGCGCGACATGGGGACCCTGAAGATCGCCAGCGGCAGTCACGACGACAATTACGAATTCGCCGAAGTGATGATGAAGAATGGCGGCCGCTTCGATGGCCTCAGCGTGCACTATTACACCGTGCCGCGCGTCTTCCGCGACAAGGGCGCGGCCACCGGCTTTCCGGAAGCCGAATGGGCTTCGACACTGGACCATGCCCGGCATGTCGAGACCATCGTCACCAAGACCGCCGAGATCATGGACAAGTACGATCCCGCCAGGAAGATCGGGTTGTATTTTGACGAATGGGGCACCTGGTATGACCAGGGGCCCGGCTCGACGCCCGGTTTCCTCTATCAGCAGAACACGCTGCGCGATGCCGAAGTGGCGGCGCTGCATCTGAACATCTTCCACCGCCATACCGACCGGGTGAAGATGGCCAACATCGCGCAGATGATAAACGTGCTGCAGGCCATGATCCTGACCGACAAGGAGAAGATGGTCCTGACCCCGACCTATCATGTGTTTGAAATGTATGTGCCGTTCCAGGGCGCGACGCCATACCCGGCCAGCGTTTCGGGCGGCGGTTATAAAAACGGTGATACCAGCCTGCCGTCGGTGGATGTGTCGGCAGCGCGCGGCAAGGACGGCAAGCTCTATCTGTCGCTGGTCAACCTGGACCCGAACAGGCCGGCGCATGTCGTCACCAACCTGAGCGGCACGGCGAAGGGGCGCATCCTGACGGGCGCCGCGATGGACACGCGCAACACCTTTGCCGCGCCCCATGCCATCCGCCCGGTGCCGTTCAGCGGCAGCAGCGACAATGGCAAGCTGGCCTTTGACCTGCCGGCCAAGGCGGTGGCTGTGGTGGCGGTGGAATAGCGGTTTTCAAAGCGCAATAAAAAAGGCCGGTCTTGCGACCGGCCTTTTTCGTTTGTGTCAGACAGCTATTTGGTCCGGAACGCAAAGACCATGCTGTTCACATAGGTCTGGCCCGGATTCAGCCGCGCGCTGGGAAAGTCCGGGTGGTTGGGGGCATCGGGAAAGACGCCGGGCTCCAGGCAGATGGCGTCGCCCTGGCGATAGCTGCGCTGGTTCTTGCCGAAGAAGGTGCCGTCCATGAAGTTGCCGGTATAGAACTGGATGCCCGGCGCGGTGGCGCGCACTTCCATCACCCGGCCCGAGACGGGGTCTTCCACGATGGCGGCGGTGCGCAAGTCGCCCGCTTTGCCGTCCACGATGAAATTGTGGTCATAACCGCGGCCCAGCCGGATCTGCGTGTCGCGGGCGTCGCGGATGCGCGCGCCCACTGGCGTGGCCTTGCGGAAGTCGAAGGGCGTGCCCGCGACCGGGCGGCGTTCGCCGGTGGGGATCAGGGTGGCATCCACCGGGGTGAAGCGTTCGGCCTTCAACGTCACCAGATGGCCCATCACGTCGCGCGCCGCATTGCCCGACAGGTTGAAATAGGCGTGGTTGGTCAGGTTCACCACCGTCGGCTTGGTGGTGGTGGCGCCGTAATCCAGGCGCAGCTCGTTCTTTTCGTTCAGCGTGTAGGTGACGGTGGCGCGCATCTGGCCGGGAAAGCCTTCCTCGCCATCGCCGCTGACATAGCTGAGCGTGACCTTTGCATCGGCGCCGCTGGACACCGCGTCGATCTTCCAGACGCGCTTGTCGAAGCCCTTGGTACCGCCATGCAGAGAATTGGGGCCGTCATTGGTGGCCAGGGTGTAGGTCTTGCCGTCGAGGCTGAACTTGCCCTTGGCGATGCGGTTGGCGTAGCGGCCCACCGAGACGCCGAAATAATTGGGGCGGGTGAGATAATCCTGCGCCTTGTCATAGCCCAGGGTGACGTCTTCCTTGCGGCCCTGTTTGTCTGGCACGATCACCGACTGCAGCGTGGCGCCCAGCGTGATGATGCGCACCGACATGCCCGCGCCGTTGGCCAGCGTCACCGAGTCAATCTTGGTGCCGTCGGCCAGCGCGCCGAAAGACCCGCCTGTCGCGGTGGCGGCATTTGCAGCAGTGGCGCACAGCACAAGGCAGGCGGCGCCCAGAATTGCGGATTTCATGATCCCTCCCGTTTCCCTGTGCCCAATATCCCGGCAAACAAATGTTCAGACAAGGCCATGGGGCCGGCTTAGAATGATGCGCCGCAACAGGGATGGTTGCGTGTTTCGGCGGCTGTTCCTGTCTCATCCGCGCCAGGCGGGTGAAAGCTATTTCCAGCACCGGCGCGTGGCCCTGTCTTTTGCCTTGCCGCTGCTGGGCGCGGGGCTGCCGGCTATCGCACATGCGGTGGTTCCGGGGCCTTGCGAGCGCACCGCCGGAGACATTATCCGCCGGCTGCATCAGCGGCTGGAAAAGCGGTAACAGTGCTATAAGGCCGCGTGAATCAGCATATCGCGCATCTATCCGACGACCCCAAGCGGCGCATCCTGAAGGATGTGTTCGGCTTTGACGATTTTCGCCCCGGCCAGGCCGCGGCAATGGAGAGTTTGCTGGCCGGGCGCCACGTGCTGGCGGTGATGCCAACGGGTGCGGGCAAGTCGCTCTGCTACCAGGTGCCGGCGCTGGTGCTGGGCGGGTTGACCGTGGTGGTCTCGCCGCTGGTGGCGCTGATGCAGGATCAGGTGGCGGCCCTGCGCCTGGCCGGGGTGGCGGCCGACACCATCAATTCCTCCATCGACCGCGACGAAAATATCGCGGCCTGGCGGCGGGTGACGGCGGGCGAAACCCGGCTTTTGTACCTGGCACCCGAACG
>Ga0114978_10004392_pt1 | contig 11425 bp, 10 predicted proteins | sample S_140212_EF_Meta_FD_87027 | JGI IMG/M metagenome (GOLD analysis project Ga0114978, IMG submission 87027) | Freshwater microbial communities from Lake Simoncouche, Canada to study carbon cycling - S_140212_EF_MetaG | ecosystem: Environmental > Aquatic > Freshwater > Lake | place: Lake...
ATTAGTTCCATGACTCGCTATGAGCGAACTCATCCGGACAAAATCGATCGCAGCCGTCGTCACCGAATTGCTCGTGGTGCTGGGGTTGAGCCTTCCGAGGTGAATCGGATTCTCAAAGACTTCCATAACATGGCCGGAATGGCACAGAAGATGTCTGGTATGGGGGCGATGGATCGGATGAAAGCGGTTCGTGATCTGGCCAAGGGGGGAATGGCGAACCCAGCTGGTGGACTGCAAATGGCGAAAGAGCGATCAAAGCGGGGTCCTGCTGACCAGGAGTTGGCGGATGAAAAGCGTAAGAAAGCCCGTAAAGAAGCGAAAAAGCAAAAGAAACGAAACCGTTAAACGACGTAACCTGCAATAAGGAGCATTGAGTGGCAGTTCGAATTCGAATGAAGAAAATTGGACGGAAGCATCGACCGTTCTATCGGATCTGCGTGATGGATTCTCGCGTTCATCGTGAAGGAAAGGCGATTGAAGAGATCGGCTGGTACGACACGTCGGTCGCCGATAAATCCAAGCGAGTTAAAGTCAATCTTGAACGAGTCGAGTACTGGGTTTCGGTCGGGGCCAGCATGTCCGATCGCGTCGCCACACTCGTCAAGAAAGTCAAGACGAACAGCTTTACGACCGCTGCCTCACCGGCTCCGATGCAGTCTCCGAAGATTAAGGAAGCACCTGCTCCTGAAGTTCCTGAAGGGGAAGCGGCACCTGAGGCGGCGGCCGAGTAATCAGGCGGGTTTGGCGAGATGGCTGGTGGTCGACATCAGCGCTCTCGTACGGAACGCCTGGATTCGGCAGCGTCTTGGGTCTGTTTGGCTGTGTTGGTCTGTTTGGCTGTGTTCTGGTGAATGGATTGTGTTGGCGTCCTCATGCGTTTTGATGTTTTGACGCTCTTTCCAGAGCTGTTTCACAGTTATCTGCAACAAAGCCTGCTGAAGCTCGCCATCGAGAAGCAGTTGGTGGATGTGCAGTTGTGGAACATCCGGGATTGGTCGACAGACAAGCATAAATCGGTTGACGACACGCCGTATGGTGGTGGGCCGGGCATGTTGATGGCCTGTCCTGCGGTCTATGGCTGCGTTGAGGGGGTTCAGGCAAAAGCCGAGGGACCCGGTCGGCTGGTGATGTTAACACCACAAGGACGCAAGCTGGATCAAAAACTGGTTCAGGAACTGGCGACTTATCGTCGGTTATTATTGTTGTGCGGGCGATACGAAGGATTTGATGATCGGATTAATCAGGGTTTACAACCGTTAGAAATCTCGGCGGGAGATTTTATTTGTAACGGGGGTGAGGTTCCTGCCATGATGGTGATCGATACGGTGATTCGTCTGGTGCCGGGCGTGCTGGGAGACGAAACCAGTAGTAAGTATGACTCGTTTGGTGAGAGTGGACTGTTGGAATATCCCCAGTACACGCGTCCTCGCGAGTTTCGCGGAATGGCTGTTCCCGATGTTTTACTGAGTGGTAATCATGCAGTGATCGCGGAATGGAGGCACCAGCAAAGCCTTGAACGAACTCGCCGTCAACGCGGCGACTTGCTGAAATGAGAGACCGAGTTTAAATCAGAACTGCCTCTTCCGAGGAAAAACTCGGGTTGGGGGAAAACTCGGAAAATGAAAAGTCCATGGCGAGAAAGCTCGCCTCAGAGATCAATGGCGAGACGACTCGCCCCAGAGAATTGGAAGAAACAATGATTAAGCCACTGATTAAACAGGTCGAAGACCAATATCTCCGTAAAGAACCACTCAACTTTGAGATTGGTGATACCGTCGATGTCCACCAGCGAATTCTGGAAGGTGACAAAGAACGAATCCAGATCTTCAATGGTGTGGTCATCGCCCGACGTGGTGGTGGAACGCGGGAAAAATTTACCGTCCGACGCATCGTCTCGGGAGAAGGGGTGGAACGAACGTTCCCCTACAATTCACCTAAGATCGCCAAGATCGAAGTGAAACGACATGGTAAGGTCCGCCGTGCCAAGCTGTTTTATCTACGAGACCGAATCGGTAAGGCCACGAAACTGGTCGAACGTGTTGACCGTGCAGAAAAAGAAGCGGCTCGCGTCGCCAAGTCCGAAGCCAAGACAGCGGCTCGCGCCAAGTCCAAAGAGGTTTCTTGATCGTTCGTTGAGAGCCTCTCTGCAGGCGACTCACGTTCGACTGTGATTCCCTTTGGTCGCGAAAAAATGTGACCGATAAAACACCCCCGATCGGGTTTTTACCTGATCGGGGGTTTCGTCGATACTGTGATACGCCTGTCGTTGATCCCCTTCGGTGCATGGAATCCTCAAGTACGAGGCCCCGATGTTTGGCTGGTTCAAAAAAGTCTTGAACACTCCACAAGGGGTCCGGCAGCGGTTTGGGAACCAGGGTGAAGCCGAGGCGGCACGATTTCTCGAGGGACTCGGTTATAAGATTCTCGAACGGCAGTTACGGGGTCAGTTCGGTGAATTGGACCTGGTGGCACTCGATCGAGATACGGTGGTGTTCATCGAGGTGAAAACGAGGGCCTCGAGCGCAGCGGGGCATCCGACCGAGTCGGTAACACTCGCCAAACAAAAAAAGATCACCCGCTCGGCACTGGTCTATCTGAAGCAGAAACGCTGGCTGAATCACAAAGCACGCTTCGATGTGATTGCAATCCTTTGGCCGCGTCAGGGTGATGCCCCCCAGTTGCAGCATTACATTCATGCTTTTGAGCCTACTGGTTTTGGACAGATGTATTCGTGACAACTCTGTTTCGATTGTGGTTCGCGCGGCCTCACAGGACCAATCATGGGTTTGGATGGCGTTGAAATCGTGATGGCCGTCGAGGATCGGTTTGGCATCATCCTGAAGTGGGACGAAGTGGGTGGAATCCGTACGGTGAGCGATCTTGTCGACGTGGTACGAACGCGGATGATGGCCACCGAAACGACCACGGCTCCGCTGCGATCGCAATGGATCTCCCTGCAGGGACTGGTTCGCGAGATCACGGGGGAAACAAACCTGCGATTACGACCGTCTGATCGCCTGCAGGACCAGCTTTCTTTGCGCGCCAGACGCCAACTTTGGCAACGTTTACCGGAACTTTTGCACGCATTTCCTCGCCCCTTGATCCTCGCAAAACCGCTGCACATTTTGCTAATGAGCATTTTCTTAACGCTATTCCTGATCGCAATTGGGATCTCGTTTTTCACGAGCGAATTGTGGATGATTCCGTTGGTACTTCTCGCGAGCGGCTTCATGGCCATTTTGTTGCTGCTGATCAGCCCTCGGTTCGGAACGGTGGCTCCTCGGGGCTGGATGACGTTCGGAGAGGTGACGCGACAGCTGGTAAAAACAAGGATCGCGACAAAAAACGTCCATTTACAAACAAGCGAATTGATCCTTCAGGAACTCAGGCCAATCCTGGTTGAGATCTTGAACATTCCTCCTGAGAAAGTCCTGCTGTCGTCAAGGTTGATCGAGGATCTGGGGATGAGTTGAGACCACGGTTTGAGCTGATTTTCCTCATACGATTTATCGCTGTGGTGAACACGGAAAGTGCTCAGCGCAGATTTGGAGATGGGCAAGCCCATGGGTGCCACTTCATAGGCTTGCTGCGAAACCGGAAAGTTTCAGCAAGTGACACGGCCTCAGGGCTGTGCCATTTTTGGCGATTCACTTGATTCCTGCTGCAATGTTTGAAACGATAAATTATACGTTTCTGTCGAGACAATTCCGTCAGGAAAACCGCTGGGGTCTCCCAGACTCTCAATGGCGTTGATCAGAGCGCGTTCATCAGAAGTCTCTTGATGTTTGCGATCAGAAAAATTTGCGACGGGAAACAGGGAATCACCACCATTCGGATCTTGTGTGAAAGAGCCTCGCGATGCCAACGACGATTAACGGAATTGGGACTCATTACTACGGGAAAACCGATTTAGCGACTCGTCCCGGAACATGCGAGCATTGCGGCAGTTATGGCAATCTCGAATCCTATTCGACTCGACTTTGGTTTGTCATTGTTTTTATCCCCATTATTCCGTTGAAACGGGTCCGGATTCTCAACTCCTGCCCAAGTTGCTCACGTCATTGGGTGGCAAATCCTGAAGAGTACGAAATGTCGCGGCAATTGGCGGTTTCGGGGGCACTGGATCAGTATCGTGCCGAACCGACCGTCGAAACGGCTTTGGTGGCCCACGCACAGTATCTGGCCTTTCACATGACTCCTGAAGCAGACGCGTTCTGCCAGGAGGCACTCGAAAAATTTCCTGAAAATCAGCACTTGTTGCTGGGACTCGCCTCGCACTTCGATCAGACGGGACGCTGGGAGGCGGCCACTCCGATGTACGAGCAGGTCTTACAGCTGAAACCCGATTCCACGGATGCCCGGTTTCATCTCGCCTGGCGAAAAACTAATGCAGGGAAGTTGGATGAATCGTACGATTTACTCGATTATCTTCGTCAACCAGGGGCCGGCCAATCCTTTAATCTGGATCCACTGCAGACGTTGGCCGAAGCTTATCAAAAAGTGGGTCAGCATGACAAAGTGCTGGAATTGTGTGCGATCTCTGTGCGAGAAAACCCGGAAATTGCCGAACAGCAGCCATTTCGAGCGTTGGTTTCCAAGTCGGAAAAAGCGGTGGGAAGCGATTCCAGTCTGTTAGCCGAGCATCCCTTTTCCTGGAGTCGGTTATTGGATACCAAAACCAATCCCAACGCCGGTGGCTACCGCTGGGGGATTTTCGGTACGCTGGTGGCCACTGTTTTTCTGGTCGGAATGCTCTGGCTCAACGAACATCAACGGACTCACCGTTCGCTGCACATTGTCAGCGCGTTTGCACAGCCGATTGAAGTTTCGATTGATGGTCAACCCCCGGTGAACGTCAGTCAGCGTAAAATGTTCGAGTTACCCGAGGGGGAACATCGGATTCAGCTCAAGGGACCAGTCAACAAAGAGATTGTGGCAAATCTGAAAACATCTTACTTTTCACGCTGGCTTTCCCACCCGATCTGGGTGCTGGATGTCGAATCGTATGCCTCGGTGGTGGTGGACAAAATCTTTTACTCCGCCAATCCACCTCCCCCAGAAACGATTCCGCAGTTACCGGGCGATGTCATCTTTGTTCCGCATGTGGATTACCCCTTTGAGACGCCACCGAACTCGATGCAAATTAAGGGGAAAAATAATGTGGTGACCAAGATTCATGTCAGTGTCCCTCCTCTGCCACCGTTGATGGTGGCAACGCTACACATGTCAGATCCCGACCAATCGGTGCTCTTGTCGTTTATGGAGGGCTACCTCGAAAGAAACCTGAATGACTCAAAATTGATGGGGTTGTATGTCATGGGGGCGAAAGGGGATGAAAGCGAACCGCGAGCGGCGGATTTTCTGAAATCAAAGCTTTGGAATTCGCCGATTTCGATCAACGTCCACCGAAATTATATGAATCTGAAAACTGCAATGGATCCGATGGACGAATTAATTCCAGAATACGACCGTCGCCTGCAGGCGACTCCGAATGATGCGACCTTATTGTACTTGCGTGGCCGAGCCAGTTCATCGTATGTCGAGCAAAACCAGTTCTTTGAACGGTCTCTCGCCCAGGATCCCCAGCAGGGCTGGGCTGCGATGGGTTTGGGCTATAACAGTGCCCTGCGAGGTGATTGGTTGCAAGCCAAGAAATGGTGCGATCAAGCCGCAGCGACGATCAAATCGGATCCGTCCTGGCGTCACTTGCGACACTATGTTCAAATCGCCTTGCATGACACGCAAGCGATGGAAGGGGAGTACATTCAAGAGTGCGCAGGGAACGAACTTTTAGACATTCTCAGCGGAATGGGGCTGCTGTGTGATTCTCTGGCGTCTCACGGTCATTTTGACAAAGTTCGCGAAACCTATTTGGGGGTGATGCAACGCATTTCCGGGGGCCAAGCCATTTCGGGCGTTTCGTCATACGACTTGCAGATCGACTATCTGTGTGGTGACCTGAACACGTTGTTGACAAAACAATCGCAACTCGACGCGACGCCACCGTCATCCGCGTCTATTCAACTGCTGCTGGCCAATGGAAAACTCGATCAAGTGATCGCTATTCCCGAGTTGGAGACGATGGTCGAATGGACGGATCTGCTCGCTATCAGCCTGAGTTGTTACCTGAAGGGGGATGTGGCCGAGGCGAAGGTCTGGCAGCAGAAATGTCTCGTCGCCCTGCAAGAGGATTCTCAACGGTTGAAAAACACTGCGAGGCTTCTGGGTCGTGAAACGGTGCCAACGAAGGATGAAATTTCGGACGGAATTCATCAGTTGGGTGATGCACCGCTGGTCTTGGCCTATCTGGCTCAAAAGTTTCCCAATCATAAAATTGAATTCAATACCTGGGCCGAGAAAATCAATGTCAGCCGGCTTCCTCCTTATTTGCTTGTTCAGCAAGCGATTCGTCAGCCATAAATCGAGACCGTCCTGAATCACGTAGACCGTCATGAATGCAGAGCAATTTGATCAACTGGTGAATCAGATTCAGCGCCGTTACGGTGCGCGTCCCTGGCGTCTTCGTCTGCGGATCCTGCTGTTGGTTCTCTTGGGATATACCGGATTTCTGGCGGGGTTCTTCTTCGTCCTGATGGTCTCGGCCAGCCTGGCATTCGCCGCGATGTTGCCAGGAGATCGGGGGGGAAGCATCGCACTGATCATCCTCATGGCCTTATTTCTCGCGATGGGGATCTGGCCGTTACTGATGTTTATTTGGGTCCCGCTGAAACCGATCGAGGCGCGGCTGCTGACCCGCGAGGAATCTCCCAATTTGTTTCGGCTGCTACAGCTGCTGGAAAAGGCTTATGGTGTCCGCCCATTCCATTCGGTTCGAGTGACCGCCGATTTCAATGCCTGCGTACAAATGATCCCCCGCTGGGGTTTTTTGGGGGGCAATCGGAGTCACCTGTATCTTGGACTACCTTTGATGGAGATGCTCAGTCCCAGTCAATTCGCCACGGTACTGGCACATGAATTTGGGCATCGTTCTTCTCGGCACGATTGGTTTGGGATGTGGATTTATCGCTTGCGAAGGACTTGGTCACAAGTCTATTCCGAACTGCACGCCAAGTCGTCCGCCGGTTCGTTATTCTTTTTTCGTCGAACTCTGATGCGATTGATTGATTGGTATTATCCCCGGTTCAATGCGTATGCTTTCGTCCTTTCCCGTGCCGATGAGTACGAAGCGGATCGAAATGCGGCTGAGTGGGGCGGGGGGGAAGCGATGGGGCAGGCGCTCTGGCGAACAGAATGCTTCTCGCTTCAATTAGGAGAACAGTTCTGGAAATCGATGATCTTATTAGCGAGATCGGAAGCGGATGTTCCACGAAATCTGCTGACCCGGATGAAAACGTTTTTTGCGGAACCACCTGGCTTTGAAGAGGCAAATCGCTGGATGAAACAGGCGATGTTGACGCTCACTGGAACGGTGGATACGCACCCCAGTCTGGCGGATCGATTGAACGCCTTACAGCAAGATATCAGCCAACTCGCACAACAAGGCTTTCCGCGACCTCCTGAAACCTCGGCAGCGGAGACCTTTCTAGCCGATGCCTTGCCGGAAATCTCGAGCGAGATCAATGCTCGCTGGGCGAAAGAGAATGTGTTGCCATGGCAGAATATGTTTCACGAGGCGGCGCGACTCAAAAACAATCTGGTCTTGCCCGATGCCGCAGAAGATTCTGTTTCGGCGACTGCCGAGGAATTATGGGAACGGGCCTGTACGATCGGACAACTGCACGGGGCGGAAGCAGGGGAACCGGTATTACGGCAGGCGTTAGCAATCAATCCCACACATGGTCTTGCGATTCTGGCGCTGGGAAGTTCTTTGTTGGGACGAGGAGTCGATGAGGGGGTCGAGGTTCTTGGTCAGATTCTGCAGGATTCCGAGCATGAACTGATTCCCCATGCCTGTGAACACCTGGAAAAACATTTCCAAAGCCAGGGCAATTCCGAGAAGGTGCGTGAGATCAAAGGAATTATGAATCGGTTTCTGGAAACGCAAGCTGCCGCCCAGCGGGAACGACTTGCTGTGACCGCCGCCGATTCGTTTGCGCCTCATGAATTAACCGAGGATCAGTTGGGGCAATTGCGAGCGAACTTAAAAAAACATCCGGATTGTCATTCGGCTTGGTTGGTTCGCAAACAGCTAAAACATTTTAAAAAACAACCGCTGTACATCCTGGTGGTGAAAACTCGTCCGACCGGTTTCTTTGGCAGCTCGAACGTATCCAAAGACCAGCAACTGACACGACGCCTGATGTCCGAGATCAAACTTCCTGGTCGATTACTAATTATCTCTCCCCAGGGGGGATTCCGGCAACTTGCCAAAAAAGTCATGCGATCCAATGTCATTTATCAAGAGTCGGGTCCGAATGGGTTCGAATCGGCAGGCCGTTGATCTGCTCAAGCATAAGTGATCAAAATAGTTTCATTTGTGGGCAGAGTGGTGCGGAAACGATACCTTCGGAATGATATGGTAGCGTTTTTCCCTTCCGGTGCCGAGAGAGTTTTTTTTTGATGAACGCAACACGCTGTTGCTAGCTGGCTCTGCTCAAAACGTTCGTCTCCTGACCCCGCAACGAATTCTGCGATTGGTGTTGACCCAAAACATCCTGTCCCTGGGCCCTCGAGGGATCCTCTTCCGTTCAACGCTGATCAATGCTGAATCAAAATCCCAAAACTTGCCGAGTTCCCCGGTCTTGGTGATTCCACGCTCGTCAATTGACGCCGTTTTTCCTCGACGCTATCCTTACCTTCATGATTTTGACTGCGCAAAATCTTTGTTTATGAAACAAAAAATCATTCGTGGAGAGATTCAAAATCAATCGTCAACGCCGAGTCCCTCGTGGATTCACCCTGATTGAACTGCTCGTGGTCATCGCGATTATTGCGGTATTGATTTCCATTTTGCTTCCTGCGGTGCAGCAGGCGCGCGAAGCGGCACGGCGAACCCAGTGCAAAAATCACCTCAAGCAATTTGGCTTGGCACTGCACAACTACGAGGGATTGACCGGGGTTTTTCCTCCGTCATGCATTTTGAATCCTGATCGGGAAGGGACGGCATACGGCATCGATTTCAGCGATAATTACCGGGTGGCTCCACCCGGCTTTGCCTGGGGGGTTTCGCTCCTTCCCTTTTTGGATCAAGCCAGCTTATATCAGGCGTTCAATTTGAACGAGCCGTGCTGGTCCCCGTCGAATGCCATGCCAGCCAGGACTCGCATCTCGACATTCCTCTGCCCTTCGGCCACCGGGGGGGGCGATGGATTTGCCCTCCGGAAACAGGGGGCCGATACTCGGCACGGAGTACCGATGGTGCGGAATGATGGGAGCAGTTTAGTTTTTGCGCATAGCCATTACGTAACCAACGCGGGAGTGAATCAGCCGTGGGGGAGGACAACCCCCTATTGCTATAATTTCGACATCCCAGAACCGGTAGCGGGGGGGCCGGATCACACGATTAATGGCCCGTTTTATCCGAATTCTCATACCCGAGTCGCGGATGTCACGGACGGGCTTTCGAATACCATCTTCTTAGGTGAACGGAGCTCGATTCTCAGCAATAACACGTGGGTCGGGGTTGTTCCTGGTGCGGTGGTTTCGCCGCGACTCGATTTGCGTCCCTGGCCATCGGACAACAATTCGGCTACTGACTTAGTCGGATGCCACAGCGGCCCTGATGCTCATGATCATCCCCAGCGGATTATTCACGCCCCGAATTCGCCATTTGGTCATACGGACGAGATGTGGGGCGAACATGGTCCCGGTTGCAATGTCTTGTTTGGTGATGGTTCCGTTCGCTTCTACACCGCATTCACCGACGGAAATGTCTGGGCCGCACTCTCGACCCGGAATGGAGGAGAGCTCCAACATGGCGAAAATTGACGCGTCACTTGGAAAATCACCGGGGCTCTGGATCGCAGGGCTGGCGTTGGTCATTGCCTGCGTGGTCGCGATCCGAATTTTCACGTCGGTGCCGCAACTGGGTGGGGATGAAGAGGTCTTCAAGACTGTTGATGCACTGTTCACTGCGGTCACCAGTCAAGACCGACAAGCTCTCGATCACTGCAAGCAGCAACTGGCGGCATTCCAGCAGGATGGGGTCATTACAGGAAACGTCGCGGCGAAGTTTGAATCGATTATCCAGCAGGCAGAGCAGGGGGGATGGGAGGTTGCCGCCAAAAGGCTTTACTCGGTGATGCTCGCCCAGCGAGGGGGTTGATACGGCGATGTGAGTACTTGCGAATGATCAGATTCCGCGTCGGGAAGACCAATTGTAGAGGGAATCCTGGAATCTTCCGATCAGCGGGTGTTGCCTGCGCTGTGCGAACGCCGAGCACAATTGCCGAAGTTCGTCATTGCTCAACGTCTCTCCGCACATCGTATACTTGCGTTGATATTCGACCAGTTCTCGATTCAAGCGAATGCCAAAACGAGTTTCGATTTGTTCGTTGCTGTGCTGAAATTTGGCTGCGACCTCTTGAAGCAACGCGGGTTCATACAGCGATTGTCTCTGCTCGGGGGAGACGCGTCGTATCCACTTGATGAACAAAAGCCGGTCGAGATCCGTGAATGCTTTCCCTTGGTTTCGCCGCAGCAATGCCAGAGCGGCGAGGCGCGAGCACGACTCGTTCACGCGCACCTCGCGGCGGTAGGCATCGGCGATCCCAAATCTCTCGAATACAAACTGCACCAGATTTCCGGAACGGATTGCATCAAAAAAGCCGAGAAATTGAAAATGGATATTGTGAGAAAATGAGCGGAAGCCCCGCTCGATATTCAGGAAGTCGTAGTTAGGAGACGGCAATAATCGATGGGCATACTCGTTAAAACCGGCCACTTCTACCGGGTTCTGCCAGAGGAGTTTGAATTTGTATTGAGATTCCATGTAAGGAACCTGATGTCGAACGATGCAGAAAATTTTTATTTTTTAAAAATACGGAAAAAACTTTCGAAATGTGAATTGACTGGGTTTTCATGATTCGATAAGTCAAATTGGCTAAAAAACTCACTGCTGATGACAACGGTCTCGCATTTTGACTTTGAGATCTCGTCGGCGAGATTCCGGATCATTTCCTCAAAAACGGGAAGCGGATTTCCTGTATTCCACGTATGTCCCTGAATGGCGTATGCCAGCGGATGGTGACAAGAATTCTCGAGGCAACTCTGCGGATACAGGATCCCTCTTTTTGCAAGTCGGTGCCGTGAAGCGTTGAGCCCAAGTTGAATGGATGTTGACCCCGCCTTGGGGCAGCCAATATGTAAAATTAAATGAGGCAAATTTCATCCTCGAAATCGTTCATAAAAATTCAAAAAACGTAAAATTGAAATTTTTACGTCTCGATGATTTCACTTCTGGAGAAGTCCCTGGCCAGTCGGGACTGTCAACACCATCCGGTTTTTACTGGTGGCAAAGCGATTC
>Ga0114978_10004394_pt1 | contig 11424 bp, 8 predicted proteins | sample S_140212_EF_Meta_FD_87027 | JGI IMG/M metagenome (GOLD analysis project Ga0114978, IMG submission 87027) | Freshwater microbial communities from Lake Simoncouche, Canada to study carbon cycling - S_140212_EF_MetaG | ecosystem: Environmental > Aquatic > Freshwater > Lake | place: Lake...
CAGGCCCTCGCGCATGTCATCACCAGTGGTTTCGACCTTAGCCCGCTTGGCCACCTCATTGGCTTCGATGTACTGATTAATGGAGCGCGTCATCGCCGCTCGCAAGCCAGTCAGGTGGGTGCCCCCGTCACGCTGGGGGATGTTGTTCGTGAAGCACAGTACCTGCTCCTGGTAGGAGTCGTTCCATTGCATTGATACTTCAACAATGATGCCGTCCTTTTCACCGACAGCATGAAAAACTGAAGGGTGCAGCACGCTCTTGTTGCGGTTGATGTACTCCACAAATCCGCGTACCCCACCCTCGAATGCAAAGTCTTCTTCTTTGCCAATGCGCTGGTCTACCAACTTGATCCGCACACCGTTATTGAGGAAGGACAGTTCACGCAGGCGTTTTGCTAGGATGTCATAGTGGAATTCCACCACGTTGAAAGTTTCCAGGCTGGCCATGAAATGTACCTCAGTCCCACGCCGCTCAGTCTTGCCTATCACCTTTAGTGGCTCGACGCGTTCACCGCGCCGGAATTCCATGGAATGCGCCGCGCCGTCGCGACGTATCGTCAGCCGCAGCCAGTCGGACAGGGCATTGACCACGGACACACCAACACCATGCAACCCGCCGGAGACCTTATACGCGTTGTTGTCAAACTTGCCGCCGGCGTGCAGTTCGGTCATGACGATTTCCGCCGCTGATCTCCCCTCGGGATCATCGCGATGAATTTCAGTCGGGATGCCGCGGCCGTTATCGGTGACGCTGATGGAATTGTCGGTATGGATGGTCACCACGATCTCATCGCAGTGTCCGGCCAGCGCCTCGTCGATGGCGTTATCGACGACCTCGAACACCATGTGGTGCAGGCCGGTCCCATCCGAGGTATCACCGATGTACATGCCTGGGCGCTTGCGCACCGCATCTAGACCCTTCAATACCTTGATGCTGTCGGAGCCGTACTGCTCCGCGTTACTGTTCGTGATCGGTTCTGACATCTTGGTCTAAATTCTCATCGGCATGACGACATACTTGAAATCGTTCTTGTCAGGAACGGTGATTAGTGCGCTGGAATTCGCATCGCCCAGCCCGCACAGCACTTCATTGACGTCGAGGTGATTGAGGACATCGAGCAGGTAGCCCACATTGAATCCGATGTCGAGTGATTCACCTTTGTAGTCAACATCGATTTCTTCCTGCGCCTCTTCCTGCTCAGTGTTGGAGCAGGTCACCTTTAGCGTTCCATCGGACAACACCCAGCGGACACCGCGGAACTTGTCACTGGTCAGGATGGCCGTTCTTTGCAGGGCCTGCAGCAGCGTGACGCGGTTCAGGCGCAGCAGTTTTGGCTGGTCTTTCGGTATGACCCTGGAGTAATCTGGGAATTTTCCATCGATAAGCTTTGATACCAGCAGGACCTCGCCAAAGGTAAATCGCACCTGGGTTCCGGATACTTCTACCGAGATCGGATCATCCGAGTCCGACAGGAGTTTGGAGAGTTCCAGTATGGTTTTTCTGGGCAGGATGACTTCCTGCTTCGGTAGATCCTTGGCATCGAGTTCACGGCTGGCAAATGCCAGTCGGTGGCCATCGGTGGCAACAAGGCTGAGGCTTCCTTTTTCGACCACCATGAGCAGGCCGTTCAGGTAGTAGCGAATGTCCTGTTGCGCCATAGCGTACTGCACCAGGCCGATTAGCGAGCGTAGCAGTTTTTGCGGCACGGTAAAACGCGTAGCGTTGCCTTCCGCGGCGGCTAGTCGTGGAAAGTCCTCAGGTGCAAGCGTTTGCAGGTTGAAACGGCTTTTCCCGGACTTCACCTGCATGCGTTTTTCCTGCAGGGCTAGGGATACTTCCGAACCTTCCGGCAATGCCCGCAGGATGTCGAGCAGTTTGCGGGCGCCAACCGTCGTCGTCTTGGACTCTCCTTGTCCGGTGACTGATGTGGAGGCAGAAATTTCGATTTCGATGTCTGTGGCGACGAACTCAATCTTATCCCCTGAACGCGCCAACAGAACATTGGAAAGGATGGGCAGGGTGTGCCGCCTTTCAATGATCCCCGAAACCGCCTGCAACGGTTTTAGTAGTGTCTCTCGGTTGATCTTGAATAGATTCATATATATTCCTTAGTAATAGTAATAAGGAGACGTTAATTCCGGGATAACTAGTCTAGATCCAGTAAGCACGCGGTTCTAGCCTGTTGACAAACTGTGGACAAGCCTGGGGATGTTGCGTGGGTGGATTCTGGATGGTTTTCCAGCACACCGGAAAAAGGGGGATTTACCACCACTTGTCCCCAGGTTTCCACGCACTTGTTCATCCCTTCAATACTTGTTCGAGAACGTGATAATCACGATTTATATCGTGATTCTTGTCACGCAACGCAGCAATAGTGCGACATGCGTGAAGAACCGTTGTATGGTCACGGCCGCCGAAGGCATCACCAATTTCTGGCAGGCTCATCTGTGTCAAATCCTTGGCCAGTGCCATGGCCATCTGCCGGGGGCGGGCAATATTTCGCGCCCGTTTCTGCGCCAGCAGGTCCGACACCTTTAGCTTGTAGTAGTCCGCTGTGGTTTTCTGGATGTTTTCAACAGTGATCTGGCGGTTCTGCGCCATCAGGAGGTCTTTCAGTGCCTCCTTGGCAGTGTCCAGCGTTATTTCCTTGCCACTGAAGCGGGCGAAGGCAATAACGCTCTTCAATGCACCTTCCAGTTCGCGTACGTTGGACCGGATGTGCTTGGCGATAAAGAAGGCGACGTTTTCGTCCAACTTGAAGGAAACAGCCTCGGCCTTTTTCAGGATGATGGCGACGCGCATCTCCTGTTCTGGGGGTTCGATGGCAACGGTAAGGCCCCAGGAAAAACGCGATTTCAGGCGTTCGTCCAGACCTGACAGGTCCTTCGGGTAAGTGTCGCAGGTGATAATGACCTGCTTGTGTGCTTCGATGAGTGCATTGAAGGCGTAGAAGAACTCTTCCTGAGTCCGGTCCTTGCCCGTGAAGAACTGAATGTCGTCAATCAGCAGCAGGTCGAGCGAATGATAGTAGCGCTTGAAATCATCGAATGATTTCTGCTGATAGGCGCGCACGACATCCGATACATAGTCGGAGGCGTGCAGATAACGAACACGCGCGGCCGGATGCTGGGTTAGGACGAAATTGCCTATGGCATGAATCAGGTGGGTTTTCCCCAGACCGACCCCGCCATAGACGAACAAAGGGTTGTACGATGTTCCTGGATGCTCGGCGACTTGTAGTGCCGCGGCTCGTGGCAACTGATTGGCCTTGCCTGGAACAAAACTGTCGAACGTGAAGTCCTTGATCAGGCTGGAGCGTTCAACAGAGGCGCCACGTGCCGCGCCATTTCGTGGCACCACTGACTTACTGACCTGTGGTGTAGCGGACGCTGTCGGTGGGGGCTCATTTGCCGCGAGCGACAGCGAAACATGGATGGGGGAGGAAAAAAACTCCGATCCCATGGCTTCGATGCGAGCCAAAAATCGCTCCTTTACCCATTGCAGGACAAAGCGATTTGGCGCGACTAGTTTGAGCTCCCCCGAAGGCGTCACATCCGAGTCCAGGCTCAGGGGCCGAATCCAGGTGTTAAACTGTTGAGCGGGAAGCTCTTTTTCGAATTGGTTTAGGCAGGACTGCCAGAAACCCAGCATGAGATTTATAGGGCTTTTTTAGATGAAAATCAAGCCTCGATTCTAGCCTGTTTTCGGGTACTTATCCACAGGTTCCCGGATTTGCGGACATTGACAAACACTAGGTGAAAAAGGTCTAATCCCCGGTTCTTTTGCCCTAGGAAGTACCATGAAACGAACATACCAACCTTCAGTTGTGAAGAAAAAGCGGACCCACGGATTTCTCGTCCGCATGAAGACGCGTGGCGGCAGGGCTGTGATCCGCGCGCGCCGCGCCAAGGGACGTGTCCGTCTGGCCGTCTAAAATTGCACTGTCGGGTGATCATTTGCCCGGTCCGGGATTAGGATTTCACCAGCGGCACCGCTTGTGCACCCGCGATTTCGTGGCTGTACTGCGGGGCGGAAAACTGCTGCGTGGCAACGGAATTTCTGTGTTGCTCGGCGGCAGTGTTTCTGGCGAGGCCAGACTTGGCCTCATTGTTCCGAAGCGCATCCTTCAACGCGCTGTGGATCGCAACCGGGTCAAGCGGGTGCTGAGAGAGTGGTTCAGGCATGGCCGGACGCGCCTGGCAGGCAGGGATTGCGTGATACGTCTGACGCCTGCCAGCACCAAAGGTCCGGCTGTCAAAGTGGATGGCGTTTCGCTTCTGGCCGAACTGGAACGCATCGTGCCGCGCGAAGCGGTTCGAAGTGTGGGGGTCTGAAGTGCGCAGTTTGCTGCTCCTCCTTCTACGGGGGTACCGATACCTGATCAGTCCGATGCTTGGGCCCAACTGCAGGTTTCACCCCTCCTGTTCTGAATATGCGGTGCAGGCGCTCGAGAGGCATGGTGCTAGTTGCGGCAGCGTGCTGACCTTAAAACGCGTGTGCCGATGCCACCCCTGGCATCCCGGGGGATACGATCCGGTTCCCTGACCACGGATCACAACAAGCCGCGCTAAATGCGGCTGGACGAGAGATTTAATGAGTGAAGTTAAAAGACTGATCCTGTTCGCCATATTTTCCTTTTCGATGCTCATGCTGTGGCAGGCATGGCAAAAGGATCAGCGCGCATTGCGGGCCCCAGCGGCGGCCCAGAACGCCGCCGCAGAGACTGGCAAGAGCAGCATTCCAGTGCCTGCAGCACCTGCGCCCGGGACGCTCCCCCAGGTGGCGAAAATTACTGCTGCGCCTACGCAAGCTGCACCTGTTTCTCACCGTGAACGTATCAGCATTATCACGGACGTAATTCGCGCTGAAGTCGATACGCTGGGCGGCGATATTGTCAGCCTGGAACTTCTCGATCACCCCGATACAATCGACCAGTCAAAGAACTTTGTTTTGCTCGGCGCACAGCACCACTACGCGGTGCAGAGTGGATTGACCGGGGAGGGGTTTCCCAACCACAAGACCGTTTATTCAGCCGCGGAAAAGAAATACGCCCTTAATGAAACCCAGCAAAAACTCGAGGTGCGACTGCAAGCGCAAGGCATAAACGACGCGAGTGGGGTCAAGGTTACCAAGGTCATCACCTTTCATCGCGGCAGTTACCTGATCGATATCACGCATGAGGTGGCCAACGGCAGCAATGCGCCCATTGCCCCCTTCCTGTATGCGCAGATCACGCGCGACAGCAAGGCCCCTGATGGTTCCCAGGCCATGATGGCCACCTACACCGGGCCGGCTGTTTATACGGAGCAGGACAAGTACCACAAGGTGCATTTCGACGATGTCAACGTCAGCAAGCCGTTCAAGAAAAGCAGCAGCGACGGCTGGATCGGCATGCTCCAGCATTATTTCGTTTCGGCCTTGGTGCCACTCACGAACCAGCCCCGAGAGTTCTATGTGGACAAGCTGGCGGACGACCTCTTTGCGGTAGGGGTCAAGTCCCCCCTCGCCACGCTTGCGCCCGGCGCAAGCGGCAGTGCAGGCACATCGCTTTACGCCGGTCCCCAGGACCAGGACAAGCTGAAAGCGATTGCGCCGGGCCTGGAGTTGGTTGTTGACTACGGCTGGCTGACGGTCATCGCAGCCCCTTTGTTCTGGGTGTTGCAGTTCTTCCATGGCTGGCTGGGCAACTGGGGCCTCGCAATCATTTTCCTGACGGTTTCCATCAAGCTGATTTTCTTCCCCCTGTCAGCCGCCAGCTATCGGTCCATGGCAAAAATGAAACAGGTCACGCCTCGGCTGACGAAACTGCGCGAGCAATACGGTGATGACCGCATGAAGATGAACCAGGCCATGATGGAGCTGTACAAGCAGGAAAAGATCAATCCGCTTGGTGGCTGCCTGCCCATCGTGGTCCAGATTCCGGTGTTTATCGCCCTCTACTGGGTGTTGCTCGCAAGTGTGGAATTGCGCCATGCGCCGTTCTACGGCTGGATTGTCGACCTGGCGTCGGCAGATCCCTATTACATCCTGCCGGCGCTGATGATGGCCTCCATGATCGTGCAAACCAAGATGAGCCCTACGCCACCCGATCCGGTGCAGGCCAAGGTCATGCAGTTCATGCCCCTGATATTCGGCATCATGTTCTTCATATTCCCGGCCGGGCTGGTGCTCTACTGGCTGGTGAACAACGTGCTTTCCATCCTGCAGCAATGGTATGTCAACCGCTCCATCGAGATGGCCAAACTCGCGGCGGCCACCAAGCGCTGAACGGGGCTTGAACAGCAGGGTTGCGGCCCTGTGACTTCCGGGGCAAAGGCAGACGCTTGAACCAGCCGCCAAATCGGAATCAGAGTCGGAACCGGAGCGAGACGATCGTCGCGATTGCCACGCCACCGGGCCGCGGCGGCATCGGTATCGTCCGATTGTCCGGGTCCGGACTCGCACCTGTCGTGCTGGCAATTATGGGCCGGACGCCTGTGCCGCGTCAGGCAACCCATGGCGCTTTTCTCGATGCGTCAGGCGCGGCGCTGGATGACGGCCTTGCGCTCTACTTTCCGGGGCCGGCATCCTATACCGGTGAGGACGTGCTGGAGCTGCATTGCCACGGCAGTCCCGTGGTGATGCATATGCTGATCAAGCGCTGCGTGGAACTGGGCGCGCGCCTGGCTGAACCTGGCGAGTTCACCCGTCGAGCCTTTCTCAACGACAAGCTGGACTTGGCCCAAGCCGAAAGCGTGGCGGACCTCATTGAGGCCGCAACGGAAACCGCGGTGCGCTGTGCCCTGCGCAGTCTGCGCGGCGACTTCTCCAAAGCTGTCGATGCCATGGTGCAGCAACTGGTCGACCTGCGCCTGCTCGTGGAGGCCACGCTGGATTTTCCCGATGAGGAAATTGACCCGGTGGATCGCGCCGCAATGGAACAGCGCCTCGCCCGCTTGCGTGCCGAGCTTGCACGCGCCCTAGAAAGCGGTCGCCAGGGAAGCCTGCTGCGCAGCGGTCTTCAGGTGGTGCTTGCGGGGCAGCCCAACGTCGGCAAGAGCTCGCTGCTCAATTGTCTCGCCGGCGAAGATCTGGCCATCGTAACGCCAATTCCCGGCACCACCCGAGACACGGTCCGGCAGGCCATGCAGATCGAGGGCGTGCCACTGCACATCATCGATACGGCCGGATTGCGCGAGACCACCGATGAAGTCGAGGCCTTGGGCATTGCCCGGACTTGGGCTGCGATTGAAAGTGCAGACCTGCTCATCCTGATCGTGGATGCCGCAAGCGGTGTTACGGCGGAGGAACAAGCAATTGTCGAGCGTCTGCCGCAAGGCCTGCGCCGGCTGACTGTCTACAACAAGACCGATTTGTTGCAGCAATCGCCGCGGGTGCAAGGCGGCGACCATGGCCCGGAGATTCATCTCTCGGCCAAGACCGGAGCGGGCCTCGACCTGCTGAAAGCCGAAATGCTGCACATTGCCGGGTGGCGACCCGGGAACGAAGATTTGCTGATGGCCAGGGAGCGGCACCTGTCCGCTCTGTCCGATGCGGCCTCCGCCCTTGAGCGTGCCGACAGAATGCTGGCCCAGACGGAGTTTTTCGCCGAAGAGTTGCGTTTTGCGCAAGCCAGCCTTTCCAGTATCACTGGCACGTTTACCGCTGATGACCTGCTGGGGGAGATTTTCTCGCGCTTCTGCATTGGAAAGTAGCCGTTGCCGCCCGCCCGGCAGGCGGGCATCATTTGCCGTAACATAACTGCGCAAGTCAAAGTCAGAGAACTTACTAAGCAAGCACAAAAGGAGAAGACCATGAAGATCACAATGAAGGTTGTCGGCACCTTGTTGATGTTCCTGTTTGCGGCAGGTTTTGCCCTCGCTGCCGATAACATCAAGATACTGATTCCGGCCAATCCAGGTGGTGGCTGGGACCAGACTGGTCGTGCGCTCGCCGCGGCCATGCAAAGCGCGGGCGTCATCAAGACGGCGAAACTGGACAACCGTGGTGGTGCGGGCGGAACAATCGGCATTACGCAGTTCGTGAACTCTTCCAAGGGCGACCCGGAAGCACTGATGGTCGGCGGCCTTGTCATGGTTGGGGCGATTGAACTTGCGAAGTCACCGGTCGGGCTGAATCAGGTCACGCCGATTGCGCGTCTGACTGCCGAATACGAGGCCATCGTCGTTCCGGCCAATTCCAAATTCAAGACGCTGAAGGAATTGCTTGATGCCTTCAAGGCGAATCCGGGCAGCATTTCCTGGGGTGGCGGCTCGGCCGGTGGCGTGGACCACATCCTGGTCGGCCTGATTGCCAAGGAACTGAAGGCCGATGCCTCCAAGATCAACTATGTTCCCTATGCCGGTGGCGGCGAGGCCATGGCAGCAATCCTCGGCGGGCATGTCACTGCCGGTGTTGCTGGGTATGGCGAATTCCAGGCACAGGTCAAGGAAGGCAAGCTGCGCGCGCTGGCAGTGTCCTCACCCAAGCGCATCAGCGTCGCACCGGACGTGGCGACACTGAAGGAACAGGGCCTCAACATCGAGCTGTTCAATTGGCGCGGTGTATTCGGTGCGCCCGGCATCACCGCTGCGCAGCGCACGGCATTGACCAAGCAGGTGACTGACACGGTCAAGAGTCCGGCCTGGCAAGAAACCCTGAAGCGCAACGACTGGAGTGATGTACTGCTGACCGGCGATCCGTTCAAGGCGTACATCGATGAAGAAGTGAAGCGCACTGCCCAGGTGTTGAAAGACGTCGGTCTGGTCAAGTAGTCGCGCGGATCGCCCGGTGAGGGGACGAGGTGGGCAGGTGCTGGTGGCCGCGGGGGTGCTTGCTCTCGGGTTTGCTTTCGCGGTCGGCACCTGGCTGCTTCCCGATGCACCCAGTTATGCGCGCGTTGGCACCCGGCTGTTTCCGGGCCTGATCTCCTCTGGCCTGGTCATTGTTGGGGCTTTGCTGTTGCGCGAGGCGCTGACCAGCGGTTTCAGCGCATTTCCCGACGAGCATCGCGATCGCTTCGACTTGCGTGCGTTTGCCTGGATAAGCAGCGGCGTTGTGCTGCATTTGCTGCTGATCGCGGGGCTCGGCTTCATTCTTTGCTCAAGCTTCCTGTTTGTAGCGGTTGCAAGAGGCTTCGGCAGTACGAAGCCCATGCGCGACATCGGCCTTGGCCTGGCTATAAGCATCGTGGTCTATGTGCTGTTCACCCAGGCGCTGACGCTCAGCCTGCCCTGGGGCGCGTGGCTGCCGGAGCTTTCATGACAGGACTGGTGTGACTGAAACATTTGCGCTGCTGGTCCAGGGGTTCGGCGTTGCCCTCACGCTGCAGAATCTGCTGTTGTGCCTCATCGGCTGCACGCTGGGTACGGCAATTGGTGTGCTCCCAGGGGTCGGACCGGCCCTGACCATTGCGCTGCTCCTGCCCGCGACGGCCAAGCTTGATCCAACCGGCGCCCTGATCATGTTTGCCGGCATCTATTACGGGGGCATGTTCGGCGGTTCCACGACGGCCATCCTGCTCAATACCCCGGGTGAATCGGCCTCCATCGTTACTGCAATGGAGGGCAACCAGATGGCCAAGCGCGGCCGCGCCGGAGCCGCGCTTTCCACGGCAGCCATCGGTTCCTTCGTGGCCGGCACCATTGCCACTCTGCTGTTGACGCTGGTTGCCCCCATCGTTGCCGAATGGGCGCTGCTGTTCGGCCCTGCAGAATATTTCGCGCTTATGGTGCTGGCGTTCACCACGGTATCAACCGTGCTGGGCGCTTCGCCCCTGCGTGGCTTTGTCAGCCTGTTCCTTGGCCTTGCGGTGGGTCTGATCGGCATTGATGCCATTACGGCGCAGCCGCGTTTTGCCCTGGGTGTTCCCGATTTGCTCGACGGCATCGACATTGTCATTGTTGCCGTCGGCCTGTTTGCCGTCGGTGAGACCCTGTATCTCGCGGCGTATTTCGGCAAAACAACCGAGACGATTGAAAAACTGTCCGGCAGCATCTGGATGAACAAGGAAGACTGGGCGCGGTCCTGGAAAGCTTGGCTGCGCGGTACAGCCTTTGGGTTTCCATTTGGCTCCATCCCGGCCGGCGGTGCGGAAATACCGACGTTTCTTTCCTATGCCACCGAGAAAAAGCTGTCCAAACATCCCGAGGAATTCGGCAAAGGCGCAATCGAAGGCGTGGCGGGACCGGAGGCGGCGAACAATGCCTCCAGCACCGGCAGCCTGGTGCCGCTGCTGACGCTGGGCCTGCCGACTTCGGCGACTGCGGCCATCATCCTCGCGGCCTTCCAGCAGTACGGCCTGCAGCCGGGGCCGACGCTGTTCTCGAATACACCCGGACTGGTGTGGGGCCTGATCGCCAGCCTGTACATCGGCAATGTGATGCTGCTCATCCTCAACCTGCCGCTGGTGGGCCTGTGGGTTAGGCTGCTCACCATTCCGCGGCCGTTGCTCTATGGCGGCATCCTCGTGTTTGCCACGCTGGGCGCCTATGGATTGCGCCAATCCTGGTTTGACCTGCTGCTGCTCTACATCATCGGTCTGGTCGGATTCGTGATGCGGCGTTTTGATTTTCCCGTCGCGCCGGTCATCGTCGGGCTCATACTGGGGCCGCTGGCCGAGCAGCAATTCCGTCGCACGCTGTCCATTAGCCAGGGTGACATGAGCGTATTCCTGACTCATCCGATATCCGCGGTGCTGCTGGGCGTTGCCACGCTGGTGATCTTGGTGCCCTGGGCGTTGCGCCGGCTGCGCGCAAAGCGTCTTGCCGCAGTTCTTCGGACAGGGTGAACAATTTATGTGTTTGTCAGAAAACTGCTTTCTTGTTCAAGTAGTTATAAATTGCCCTCTCGTGCGACTCGCCCCCTGAACAGGGCTTCGTGTAAAATCTCGCCCCTTACATCAACGGTGGCCAGATTGAATGGCTAGTCGCCCCATGGCGAGCCCGCAGCCCGACCGGACCAATGACATGAATAAACCAATTTCCCCATCTGCCATCGATATTGCCGCGCCCGCGAATGTTCAGCATGCCGGCGTCAGGGAATGGGTGGCGCGCATTGCTGCACTGACAAAACCTGATCATATCCACTGGTGCGATGGTTCGCAGGCCGAGTACGACAGCCTCTGCGAAGAGATGGTCAAGGCAGGGACACTGCGCAAACTCAATCCCGCGCTGCGCCCGAAAAGCTACCTCGCCTGGTCTGACCCGACCGACGTGGCGCGCATGGAAGACCGCACTTTCATCTGCAGCGAGGCCAAGGAAGACGCCGGCCCGACGAACAACTGGACTGAGCCCGCAGAAATGCGCGGCACGCTGAACGCGCTGTTCGACGGCTGTATGCGCGGCCGCACCCTGTACGTGGTGCCCTTCTCCATGGGGCCGCTGGGCTCGCACATTGCGCAGATCGGCATCGAGATCACCGATTCGCCTTACGTCGCCGTCAGC
>Ga0114978_10004396_pt1 | contig 11416 bp, 8 predicted proteins | sample S_140212_EF_Meta_FD_87027 | JGI IMG/M metagenome (GOLD analysis project Ga0114978, IMG submission 87027) | Freshwater microbial communities from Lake Simoncouche, Canada to study carbon cycling - S_140212_EF_MetaG | ecosystem: Environmental > Aquatic > Freshwater > Lake | place: Lake...
CCCAAAATCGACGAACGCCGCTTGGATACTGGGCTCGATATTGACGACCCGGCCCTTATAGATGTTGCCGACATAATTTTCGAGACTGTTTCGCTCAACGTACAGTTCTTGCAGCGTCCCATCCTCGACGATGGCAATTCGGCTCTCCTCTGGCTGGAGAACATTCATCAACATTTCTTTTTTCATTACTCACCCTTTTTGAAGAATGAGTGCGCAGGCCGAATTGCGAACCGGTTACGGTCACGAACATCCAGGGAATCTGGCAACCCGCAAATGGGGGGTCGCCAGCCGGATTCCGAACTTCCGCGAGGAAGCTCAGGGAAACGAGTGACCTGAACAAGACGAAAAGCGGCGCGATCATTCCAGAAACTTCGACCGTCTCGAACGGATCAACCGCTCGCCCAAAGTCTGTCGGGGCTGAATCCACTTTAAGGAACGAAGAGGACCGGTTGAGGCGTTGACCGTGGGGGAGACATTTTCCGGTAAAGGTTGCTCTCTGCGTCAAGCCAGCAGGCCCCGACGCGAATCCCCTGCGACGATCAATACCACCAACGATCGATGGTCTTCGACGATATTCCTGCGCGGCATCAATGATTTGACGCGGCGCAACGAGATCGACCAACTGCCCATGGCAGAGGAACTTAAAGTCATCATTCCAACAGCGCGACGTTCGCTCAATCGTTTGTCGGTCGTTGGTCTCTGGTTTACAACTGCACACTCGAAAATGAATCCAATCCAATGTGTTTCGTCGCGGTCACACGACCGCGGCAACCTTTCGGTTTTTGCAGGCGACTGCATCGTAGCGAACGGCTCATCGAGCCGAAATCGCGGTTCAGTCCAACTGCATTAAATCGGGGCAGAGTCGCCTCAGCTCCCCTCCAAGATAATTTTCAACGTCACGCGCGACTTCTAAAGTCTCGGCGCGGGCAGCAATTTTTTCTGCCTTCGGGATCGTCAGATTTCGAATAACCTCCTTCAGTTCCGGAATCGCATGGGGTGTCACACTAAATTGTCGAATTCCCATCCCTATCAATAAGGGAAGGAAAACCGGGTCAGAACTCATCTGACCGCAGACCGAGACCGAAATGTTGTGTTTTTTCGCTGCGTTCACCACATTCCGGATCATCCGCAAAATCGAAGGATCGCCAGACCGATAAAGGTTGGCTACGGCCTGATCGGCCCGATCCACTGCCAAAGTGTACTGGATCAGGTCGTTGGTCCCAAGCGAGAAGAACCCGACTTCTCTCGCAAATTCTTCCGCCATAATCGCCGCCGACGGGACTTCCACCATCATACCGATCGGAACATCGCGGCGAAATGGAATTCCCTGCTCTTCCAGATCTTCCGCCACATCGCTCAAAACCATTTTGGCCTGGCGATATTCCAATAAGGTCGAAATCAGCGGAAACATGATCCGCAGATCACCAAACTCGGCCGCCCGTAGTGCCGCCCGCAATTGGGTCTTAAACAACTGCAGATGCTGCAGGCTGAGGCGAATACTCCGCACGCTTAAAGCGGGATTGATGCTTTCTGGATACTTCGCCCGCAAGGCACCGGGCATCTTGTCCGAGCCCAGATCCAGGGTGCGGATGATGACCGGCTGATCCGGAAAAGCCTTCAACACCTGGCAATACGCCTGATAGTGGTCCTCTTCGGTAGGCTCCCGATTGGACTCCAGGTACAGAAATTCGGTTCGATATAAACCGATCCCCGCCGCCCCTTTTTCCTTGCAGGGCTCCGCTTCGTGAGGAAACTCAATATTCCCCTGCAAGCTAATGGCGACGCCATCCTGGGTCAGGCAAGGGAGCTTACTCAGCAACTTCAACCGACGCTCATGACTCCGAAACCGCTCTTCCGAATCCCGGTATTTGAGCAGCGTTTCTTCATCGGGATCGATAATCACCAAGCCATGACTGCCGTCAATGATAATCGTTTCTGACCCCGAAACATCCGCCAGAAATCGACCGATCCCCACGACGGCTGGAATCTCCATGGCCCCCGCCAGAATCGCCGTGTGACTGGTATGCCCCCCCACCTCGGTGGCGAACCCCAGCACAAACTTGCGGTCCAGATTCGCCGTCTCACTGGGTGTCAGGTTGCTGGCCAGCACCAGAACCGGTGCCGTAAGGTGGCCTAACTCTTCTCGCCGCTCACCCAAAAGATGGCGCAGAATCTTTTTTTCCAGATCCAAAATATCGACAGACCGTTCCGCCAGATACTGCCCCCCAAGATTCTGCAGCTGTTTGGCATACTGACCAAGAACCTGACTGACGGCATACTCGGGTGAAAGCTTCTGTTCAATCCGCTTTTCCACCTGCTCGATCAGCTGAGGGTCGCGGACAATCATCAAGTAGGCAGAAAAAATGGCCGCATACTGATCACCGAGACGCTCGCGCGCCAGATTTTCATTCGCAGAAATTTCTTCACAGACGGCGTCGACTGCGGTATGGAATCGCTTTTTTTCGAAGTCGACCGCATCCGCCGAAACGTACTGATGCGGAATTCGGAAATTCTCGGCACCAAGCACCATCGCCGACCCAATCGCTACACCGGGAGAAACTGCGATGCCGCGTTTGATTTGCATGAAATTCGACAATCTACAGAGAACAGTAAGGTGTCAGGCGTTAGACCGGAGGATGAGACACTTCAAAACCGGACGAGAAAAGCTCACTCATTTTTCCCGCCAACTCATCGCCCTGATCGCCTGTGACTTCCAATTCCAAAACCGATTCCTTTTCTGCAACCAGCGTCAATAATTCCAACAGACTTTTCGCATCAGCACGAATCGAGCCCCGGGACAGGATTACGGATCCAGGATGTTGCTGTGCGGCGACAGCAATCATTTGACAGGGGCGAAAATGCAACCCCTGATCATTGACCACGATGAGCGTTCGACGATGTATTACAGCATCAGACATGATGAATCAATCATCACGTGGGGATGAAAATGGAATTGCGACGCGTGCGGCAGGCACTCGTTCGGATACGTTCGCAGCAAATGCAATGGCGAGCGAGCCACGAATCACAAGCCGCGAATGACTGCCAAGGGCTCTTTCTCCCTTCGAAAATTCGAAGGGATTCAGATCTGATTGTTGTCTGCTTCCAACAGAAGTTCCCAGATATCTTCCTGGGTCTTGGATTGGCGCAAAAACTTACAAAAATGGTCATTCCGCAGATGACGTGAAATATTTTCCAGCCCTCGCAAATGATCGCCGGGGCGATCAGGTGGCGATATCAGCAGGAAAATAATGTAAACTGGCTCACCATCGAGACTTGCAAAATCAACGCCTTCTTTGGCCAGCGCCACGGCAGCAATCAGCTTATCCGTAGAACCATGTTTGGTATGAGGCACGGCGACACCGCGCCCAATCCCTGTTGAACCGAGTTCTTCTCGCTTCAAAATCGCAGCGACAATATTGTCTTCGTCTTCTGCTTTGATGCTTCCGGCCTGCTGCAGACTCGAGACCATGGCTCGTATTGCCGTCTCTTTACTTCCAACAGGAAGTCCAGGAACAATGGCTCCTGAGACGACGAAGTCGCACAACTTCATGAAATAACCCCTTTTTGGCTTTGATCTCGAATGTCGTTAGATTTACGGTGTGGCTTCGGGGTTACGCTTTTCCGCTGCTTCAGCGATCTCGCCGAGTGCAGGGTCTCGCCGATGGTCTTGAATTTTTTCTTTGTATTTCCGCAGTTGCTGCTCCATCTTATGCAGTGCCGCGTCGAAGACAGGAGTGACGGGCTCACCCACTGCCCCCGATTCATGAGACACAAGATCATGGCGATGTTCGGCATCCACAAGGATTTCGACGTTCGCTCGATCGTTGGAAAAATCAACGATCACTTTGATCGCGGTAACCCGGTCGAAAAACGTTAACAGTTTTTCAGACTTGGTTCTGATGTGATCGCTAACACTGGGACTCAATGTCCCGTGTCCGTGCCGGACGGAAATGTCGACTTGCACCGAAACCTGCTCTTTCTAATGAATTCAGGACCCTCTGTCCGACTGATGAACAATCCCCGGTAACCGCGTCATCCAGGCATCCTCATCACCGATTGTATTCTGCAGGAAACCCCCGTCAATCACGCGATTTTCCTGCGGCTCATTCCTGTCGAACCATCGAGCCACTTTCAAGTACCGAAGAAACCCTTTGGTGACAAAGGAATTGAAGCTCGATTCAACCATCAAGTGTAACACCCCGCCCTCAGAAGGAAAACCAACGGCCAAACATGCGGGGTCAGACGGAGAGGCCACGTAGGGCAGAAATCCGAAAAACGACAACCTGCACCAGCGATGTCATGCTCGTGCGACAGTCGTTTCGTCATCGCGGCCCGAGAAGTTTATTGGAAATCCACGTTTCGCAACGTGGTTTTTTGGCTTGGGCCGGTACCTGACGAGATTGTCAGCGGAAGCAGAGTCGGTTGAGTGGCCGAGTTTTCTCGCTGGGATAAAACCCGTGGAGGAACCGCAGGACGGGCAACAAAATCCCCTTGAACATCAGCAGACGCCGTTTTTTTCCCCCACTTTGGCAAAACAACGGCTGTGGTCGCGGTTCGTTGCAAGGCAACTTCCACCTCAGGAGTTCCGCTACCCGACCAGGAAATGGACCGGTAAGCCGGTGCCGTACTCTTGGGTTTTCGCTCTTTCAGTTCCAATCCAAAAAAAGGAACGCGGGAATTGCTGTCAATGGAAAAACTTTTTCCTCCAATTGCACAGCCGCTGAAACTGACCACGACTGTCGTCATCAGACTCGTCAGCAACAAAGATGGAATGGAAATCGCCTTCATCGGACAGCCCTTGAACTGTACAAACGAAAAAACGCAAAAAGAGACGGGGGAGCGCAGAGTGATAGCAGGACGCCCGGATTCTGCAAAGAGAACTTTATCCGTGGGCGGGGATCGGAATCTCATCCGCCGAAAAGGGGGCCGATTCCCCGCGTAATTGATGCCAGGCATTTTCGGCAGCCCGCTGTTCCGCCTCTTTCTTATTCGGTCCCCAGGCTGCTGCGTAGATCTCGGGCCCAATCACCGCAGCGATTTTGAAGCACTTCAAATGATCGGGACCACACTCTTCCAGCAACTGGTAGACCGGCGTTCCTCGCTGGTGCTTTTGCACCACCTGCTGCAGCAGACTCTTATAGTTCCGCCCATGTGTCGATTCGATCGTCCGCTCAATTTCGGGCTCAATCAACTGAATCAGAAATGGCTTGACAACATCCATCCCCCCATCCAGATACAGGCCAGCGATAATCGATTCAAATACAGCGGCCAGTACCGAGGGGGGAATTTTCTTACCCTCGGCAAGCCCCTTCCCCAGCCTCAAGAAATCTCCTAAGTTCAAATCAAGAGTCAGTTTGGCACAGGTCGTCCGACTCACAACCACCGATTTAATCCGTGTCAGCTCTCCTTCGGTTTTCTCGGGAAAACGATGAAAGAGCAACTCGCAAACAATCGTCCCCAATATCGCATCACCCAGGAATTCCAGACGTTCGTTGGAATCCAGACGCGTTCGGGCGATGGACGAATGCGTCAGACAACGGAGCAATAGCGCGCGATCCTGAAACTGATAGTTGAGTGCCTGTTCACAGGCCGACAGATTTTCTTCGAGATCGAAAGACCCGAATGCGGAAGACATGAATTTCCCCAACCGTGAAGGTTTCTACGTGAAGGAATCCTCCAGCGCGGGATCAGAGGCAGAAAACACGTCAGTTTTTCAACCTCTGATCTCAAGCTGAACCCCTGATCTATATTTCGCACGAGAGCCAATGTCAACCGGAAGTCCGCTTTTCTCTTGATGTTGAGTCAAAAATCACGATTTCATTTCGGACGATCCTCTCCCATTTCGGGCAACTAAGGCCAACTCCCTGATGCATGGGACCGTTGTTTACTCGCCAGAAAACTGGCGAGACCCCAATACCGTTGTCTCCCTCATTCTTCCGGCACCTCGGACGAGATTTTTTCGAGAACAGCAGTCGAAAACCACGCGAGAACAAAATCGGCTTTGATCTCCATGGTGTGACCATCGGTGATTTCCGCCGGCCATTTGCCGTCTTGATTGTAACCAGCGTTGTCAAAGTGTAGCAGGAGTTGTCCAAGATGGTGGCTCGGTTCGCATGACGGATCGCATCAAGCAACAACTTCAGTGAGCGGTGGTAGCGATTGACGATCTTGTCTCCCGGAACCGGATCGCCCCCCTGTTTCACTCGATTTTTCCCACGCGAAATGCTGATGGCAGGATCGCCGGTCGCGATGAAATCCAGGGATGTCCGGTAGCCGAGTTGCTGAGCCTGCTCCAGCAGTTGCACCTTGTCAGGTGACGAAATCACCGTTTCCAATGTGAACGAGGCCTTAGAATCTCGGCCGGCGATTTCAATCGCGGCTCGATGGCTCTGCGCACACGCCATCACGCCAAAACGCCTCTTTCGCTGCGACTTCTAACTCATTCGCCATTGAACTGATCTCCATTCTGAATGGGTAATAAAACAGTGCCACGTGGTCGTTTTGTCGATTGGTCAAAAGATTGAACTGATCTCCATTCTGAATGGGTAATAAAACCCGTCCAGAATAGACGAAGTGGCAAGATTTCATTCACCAGACGCTTACGCTGCGGGGGGAGCTTTGGAAAGTACCGCTCCATATGGATTGAAATCGCCAATTGTGGAACCTGAAAAATGCGGCTTTACACATTGGGTATACACGTTTCAGCAACGTTTGGTCGCATTCGTTCATACGGCACATAATTCGCTTAATGACCACGAACCTGTTGGAGGACGGCTACGATATTCAGGCCGTGTAATAACGGCTCGGGCATAGTCATTGAACCATCAGGTGGGCGAACCCACCAACCACCTAACCTTAGGAAATCGAAATGGACAATGGCTGATTTTTTCTATCGACGTGAACGACAAGATCGGGCAATCCCCTTAATTGAAAGCGCTGATATTCACTTTCACCTGGGGCTTGTTATTCAGGTTATACAGGTCCCTGGATGGACGAAAGTGCCAGCGTTTTTTATTGGCTATGGACCATGTTCTCGTTGCTCGTGTGCTGACTTTCCTCGAAGACACCCATCCAGAATGGACCTGATTCATGCTGCAAGAACTGCTCAGCAGATTGTCGCGCCGTTTCATCAAGCCGTTGCCCCTCGACTTCTACCAGTTCGGCTCTGCTGGCTTTCGCAATCCGGGTTCGAGAGGCAACGGGCGGAAACGCACCGGTTTTCAGGTGTCGCTCGCTCCAGCCATCGTGTCATTAGAGGACCGCATCCTGCTGTCCGCGTCGATCGTCGTGAACAACCCCACTGACACGCCGGTGGCGGGCCTCACCGACCTGCGCGAGGCGATCGCCCAGGCGAATACCAACGGAGGAAACCAGGCCATTACTTTTGACGCAATCGTCTTCGCCACGGCACAGACGATCACGCTGGGAGGCGCCCCGCTTGAGCTGCGCGACACGACCGGGACGGAGACGATTACGGGCCCGACAGCGGGCGTGACGGTCAGCGGCAACAACGCGAGCCGGGTGTTCCAGGTTGATGTCGGTGTCACCGCGTCGATCTCGGGACTGGCAATCACCAGCGGCAAAGCCAGCGTTGGCGACGGCGGGGGGATCGCAAATTGGGGGAATCTCACGCTGCGGCAGTGCTGGGTTACGTCGAATACCGCAGTCGGTAATGGCGGCGGTCTGGCCAACTTTGGTAGTGTCGTCGTGACCGGGAGCACCTTTTCATATAATGCGGCAGACAACGGCGGTGCGATCGCCAACCTTGTGAACCACCAGATTCAAAAGCTCGCGCCGAATCTGGCTGTTAGCGACAGTACGATTGTCGCTAATATCGCCGCCAGTTCGCTACACAACAACTATTACGACGGTCAAGGTGGGGGGGATGACGGCCCCGAATTGAACGTTGGCCCCCGATACGGAAGCGGCGGTGGCATCTTTAACGACGGTTGGATCGGCGGCAACCAGGGTATAGTCACCATCGATTTCAGTACGATTGTCGCGAATCAGGCAAATGATGGCGGTGGCATCTACAACGTACCGTTCCAGGGAGGCCAAATCACTCTCAGCGCAACCGCCGTGGGCGGGAATGCGGCGAGTGGCCGAGGCACCGACATCTCTGGTGAAATCCAAGCGACGTACTCCCTGATTCAGATCACCGACTCGAACGCCACGCCGGGGATTGACGGTTACGGTTCGATCGAAGGCGAATACAACCTGGAAAGTCTTCCTCCTCTCCTCAAACCGCTGGGGTTTTACGGAGGCACGACTCCGACATGTCCGCCGATTTCCGATAGCCCCTTGATCAATAACGGGCCGCTGGTGGTGAACACCTTGACCGATCAGTCGGGCAATCCGCGAGTCTCTGGTGCAAGGGCCGACATCGGCGCCGTTGAGATCGTGACCAACGCATTGGGTTTCCTGAACGGGACCGCCGCGAACTACGTCGACTCCAGCAGAGTAAACGTCACAGTGACTCTTGCCGGGCCGGGAACGGGCGTAATCTTCGTGCCGGAGGGTGGAGGCAATGCGACATCCCTGGTTCTTAGCGGCACGACGAACCAGTCTGTGTTGAAGATCGTGACTTCCGGCCCGTCGACGACGATCGGCTCAATCTCGATTTACGGCGCGATGGCTGCGATCGACGCATCCCCCGTCAACCTCGTCGGTAACATGCAAATCCACGGTGCCGTCAATTCGGTCGCGCTGAACAACGTCACGACGACGCTTTCCCTCCTGCTCACGATCGACGGTGCTGCCGGGGCGTTGTCGTTCCACGATGTTCAAGGACTCAATGTTCAAGTCGGGGGCGCGATCGGGTCGCTATCAGCCGCTACGTGGACGGGTTTCGATATCGGTCGCATGAGCATTCAAGCGGCCGATATCGGGACGATCGCTATCGCGGACTGGTTCAAGAATACGATGATCGATAGCGCCGGTAGCATCGGAAGCGTGACGGTGGGCGGGCTGCTGTCTTCGGTAAACATTTACGCTGGCGTGAACCCAGGTTCTGCGCCGATCCCCGACCCTGCGGTCGATTTCATCGCCAACGCAACGATCGGCTCTGTCTCTGCCACCACATCCGAAAGCCCGGTTGTGGCAGCTCGGCATCTGGGTACGATTGATCTGGGCCTCTTGTCAGACGCGACGCAGAGCGCCTCATCCGGCCTCGTGGCGGGTGACATCGCGAGCCTCCGTTTCGTCAATACCAAAGGAACGACGATCGTGCGGACTGGCCTGAACACGGCAGACCAGTCAGAACAATTCAGTGATCAGTTCCAAGTCACGCTCGACGTGACCCCTCCCAAAACGGTGTGGAAATTCGCAGTCACCGGTGACGATCGGGGCATGCTTCTGACTCACCAGGTTAACACGACTGTTCTGAAGAAGGTGGCCAGCGGCATTCTCCGCGACAATGTGGATTTCGTACTCTTCGTTGGTGACCTGGTACACAGAGGACAGAACACCGACGGCGCCCCGGCGGCCTTTGAGCTCTGGAAGCACACCATTTCTGGAGTAGCGGCCGACACGAATCATATGCCGGCTTACCACATCGTGCTGGGCAATCATGAGATCGCGAACAGGGCAAACCCCGCAACCAACTATGTGAATGCCTTCCCCACACAGGTCTTTCCGCTCGGATCCGGCGATAGTACAACACTGCTGTTCGAGTCAACGGAACAACAAAGACCCAACGCGGAACTCTCTTACGACTTTATCCACAAAAGCGTTCTCTTCATTGGTCTCGATAACTACGGCCCCAGCTCGGACCATACTGGGCAATACGGCCCCATTGATGGCCATGCCACGAGCCGACAGGCGGATGCACTGGCTTCCCTGAAGACGTTGTTAGACGGTCAATACACCAGTTCGGTGATGGACGGCCACGTGCCCGCTACGGAGCTCCTCGGGAATTCCGGAGCAACAGCGGTCAGTCTGTTCCAGAACTTCGTCAACCTGGATGGGAGATACTATTTTGCCGGTCACGCGCACATCTACGTACCTGCTACTCCAGTCGATAAAGTCCCAGGCCTCACACAAACGATCGTCGGCACGGCGGGAGCCCCTCTCGATAACGCTTACACCGGCGGATACGGATACCTGCTCGTCGCTGCCTCGAATGGTAAGGTTATCGATAACTCACTCATTTTCCAGAAAGTCAACATCCCGGAAATTGTGACCGTGTCGAATGTGGAAACAACCACAGGCAGCTACATGGCGGGTGGAACGGCTGTACCGGTGACATCAACCGTAACTGTCACTGACTCCAGCAGCATGTGGCTTACCGGAGCGACCGTCAGCCTGGGCCCCACGTACCAGGCGGGGCAAGATCTGTTGGCGTTTTCCAACACTTCCCAGATTACGGGCAGCTTCGACTTATCCACGGGAACTTTGACACTGACCGGCACGGACGCAGTGGCCAGTTACCAGGCCGCCTTGCGATCCATCACGTACCAAAACACGAGCATGAACCCAACGCCGAATATTCGGCGATTTACAATCGGGGCCAGCGATGGAGCCAGCACCAGCGCGAGCGCCTATCGGTATCTCAACACGATCTCTCTGATTTCCAATGTCGAAACGTCGACCGGCAGTTATCTGCCGGGCAGTGGGGCGGTACCGGTCACGACTACGCTGACGCTGGGAAATACAACCACCGGCAATGTCACAGACGCGACCGTCCAAATTGACGCGAATTACTTCAACGATCAAGACTTGCTGGCGTTTACCAACACGCTGAAAATTACTGGTGCTTTCAACGCAACCACCGGAACTTTGACGTTAACAGGAACAGATAGCGTTGCCAACTTCCAGGCGGCACTGCGTTCTGTCACCTATACCAACACAACCAGCACTCCCGCCACAGAGATTCGACGGTTCGCCTTGACCGTAAACGGTGCGATCAACAACAATTTTGTCGTTCATCGGTACTTCAACATCGCGGACGTTGTGACGGTGTCGAATGTCGAAACGACCACAGGCAGCTACATAGCGGGTGGAACAGCTGTACCGGTGACATCAACTGTGACTGTCACTGACTTGACCAGCCCATGGCTCACCGGAGCGACCGTCAGCTTGGGCCCCACGTACCAGGCGGGGCAAGATCTGCTGGCGTTTACCAACACCTTCCACATTACGGGCAGCTTCGACTCATCCACGGCAACTTTGACACTGACCGGCACAGACACCGTGGCCGGTTACCAGACCGCCTTGCGCTCCATCACGTACCAAAACACCAGCGTGAACCCAACGCCGAATATTCGGCGATTTACGATCGGGGCCAGCGATGGAGCCAGCACCAGCGCGAGCACGTATCGGTATCTCAACACGATCTCTCTGATTTCCAATGTCGAAACGTCGACCGGCAGTTATCTGCCGGGCAGTGGGGCGGTACCGGTCACGACTACGCTGACGC
>Ga0114978_10004398_pt1 | contig 11412 bp, 7 predicted proteins | sample S_140212_EF_Meta_FD_87027 | JGI IMG/M metagenome (GOLD analysis project Ga0114978, IMG submission 87027) | Freshwater microbial communities from Lake Simoncouche, Canada to study carbon cycling - S_140212_EF_MetaG | ecosystem: Environmental > Aquatic > Freshwater > Lake | place: Lake...
GAGGAAGAGGTCGGCGGGGGCCGCGGCATCGCCGAACGGATCCGCGGGCGCTGGGCCCATCTGTGGGTGTGGCAAGGAACGGCCGGAGCGCCGCCGGGGGGGCAGGGGCCCGGCGAAGGGTCGATGGAGAAGCTGCGAGAGCGGCTCGGTCGGCTCGGCAGTGGGAGTGTCCTCGAATCGGCGACCGACGGTTCTGTGGCTCGGCAGGTCCTCGACCTCGTCGCCGGCTCCCACACCGACAAGGGGAGGATCAAGGCCGGGTCGGAGCTCGCCCGGGCCACCGAGGAGCTCGCAGCGGCGAGTGAGGGGCGCGCGGCGGCCGAAGCGGTCCTCGCGGCGCTTGACGACGCGGTCCGGGAGGTCGACGCCGCCGAGCGGGTGCTCACCGAAGGGACGAGGAGCGTGGCAAAAATCCGCGGCGAACTCGAGGCAGTGGATCAGCGCCGCGAGGCGCTGACGGCGTTCGATCTGGCCCTCGGCCGGGAGCGGGTCGGCGCCGATTCGGCCCGGCGCGCCCACGAGGAGCTGGCCCAGGCCGACGCCGAGATCCGCGCCCTCGACGAACGGATCCGCGCCGCGGAGATAGCGCTCAGCCCGGCGCGGGAGGAGCTTGAGTGTGCCAAGGCCGCCGCAGGGGCGCAGCGTGCCCGGCTCGACGCGGCCGTGACGGGGCTCGGTGGGTTGACGGCCCGGCAACGCGAAGCGGACGCGCGGGCCCGGCTTCAGGCCCTCGTCGAGCAGGCCGAGCGGCAGGCTGTCGAACGGGCCGGGCTGGCGTCGCGCTGTGATCTGATCCTCACTCACCGGAGGAAAGCCGAGGAGATCCGGGCCCAGATCCGCGACCTGCCGGCGGTGAAGCCCGCCGATGTCGAGACGCTGGTGACCCTCGAGAGGGCGGTCGACGAATCTGCCGCGGAATGGCGTGCGATCGCCACGCGCGTCGAGTTGATCGCCAGCGACGTGGCCGTCACCCTCGGTGACGTGACGCTCAGCCCGGGGGAGGCGGAGACGATCACGACCGGGAAGGAAATTGTCGTCGGTGGTCACACCAGGCTCCGGATTGTGCCGGGGGGCGGCCGCTCACTCGCCGAGTGCGCCCAGCGCCACGACGCGGCCACGGAATCGCTCGCGGCCAGGCTCGAGGCCCTCGGGGTGGCGACGGTCGACGAGGCCCGCCGGGCCGCGGCGAAGCGAACCGATCTGGCCAACGATCTCCGCGCGGAGACCACGACGGTGGAGGGGCTCGGCGACGGCAAGGCGCTCGCCGAGCTTTCGCAGCTCGATGAGGCGCTCGCCGGACTCGATGCCCGGATCGCCCGGGCGCCCCTGGAGGGCTTCATCCGGGCCGAGGGGCTCGAAGCGGCGGTGGCGGCCCGGCGCGGGGCCGATGCCGAGGTCGAGCGGCTCGCCACCCTGCTCGCATCGGCAAGCACCGATTTCGAGATCGCCCAGAAGCTCGCCGACGGCGCCGTGGCGGAGCATGCCCGGATCGTCGCATCGATCCGTTCCGGTCAGGAACAGCTCGCCGATCTGCGTTCGCGCCGGCAGGCGCTCGTCGAGAAGGTCGGGGAGGAGCGGGGAGGGGAATTGGCCGCGCGCGAAGCGGCGCGCCGCCAGGCGGAGGATCGGCTCGCGGCCACGCAGCGGCAGCGCGAAGCCCTCGAGCCGGAGAGTCTCCAGCGCGATCAGAAACGGGTGCAGGCCTCGCTCGAGCAGCGCCAGGAGGCGATGCGGCAGGCGGAGACGCGCCGGCAGCTGGCACTCGCCGCGTGCCACGCCGCCGGCACCTCAGACCCGGCCGAGGACCGGGCCCGGGGGGTGGCCCGCGAGGCGCTGGCCCTGGCCCATCATGCCCGGCTGGAGCGGGATGCGCTGGCGGCCAGATTGCTGGCGGATCTCTTTCGGGAGAAGAAGCAGGCGGTCGAGGATCGGTTCGCCGAGCCGCTCAAGGCGCGGGTCGGCGATTACCTCCAGCGGCTCTTCGGGCCGGGGGTGGAAGTGTCGATCGACCTCGCCGGCGCGGGCATCGGTGCGGTGGAACTGACGCGCACCGCCGACGGCGCCGTGCCGTTCGGCTTCGGCGCGCTCTCCGGCGGGACGCGCGAACAGGTCGGGGCGAGCTTGCGGCTGGCGCTGGCCGAGATCCTCGCCGAGGATCACGACGGCTGCCTCCCGGTGGTCTTTGACGACGCCTTCGTGAACGCCGATCCAGAGCGGCTCCGCGGCCTCCATCGCGTCCTCGATCTCGGGGCCCAGCGTGGCCTCCAGGTCATCGTTCTCACCTGCGACCCGGTCGCGTACGATACGCTGGGGGTCAAGATCACGGAGATCCGGCGGCCGAAACAGGACGGCTGACCGGGGCGGGATCCGGGACGGCCGACCGAGCCGACAACGAGCGGTTTGTGTGACAGACATGCGGCGAGCGTCGGTGGGGCGTAGAGGTGCCATTCATGGGGGCCGTGTATGACGAATTCCTCCGCGAGATGCAGGCTGTCCGACAGCAGTGTGCCGGCGATCCGCAGCAGGAGCTGATCGAGCTGTTCCTCATGGCGCTGGAGCGCGAGGAGCTCGTGTCGATCGGCTATCGCGACTCGCTCATGCGGCAACGGATCGCGGCATTGCCCCTGCCCGATGATGTCAAGGACATCCTCCGGCACGCCCTCGTCTGGATCTGGAAAGACGAGGAGATGCACACCATCTACATCCGGGGCGCGATCCTCAAGATCGGTAGCTGGTGGCTGCGAGTCAGGGCCATCTCGGCCCAGTGTGCCGGCGGGATCGGTGGCTGGGCCGGATCGGTCCTCCAGCACAGCCAGTGGCGCCTGGCACCGGTTTCACGGCTGATCGCCACGCTCGTGACGGCGATCGGTGGCATGGTCGGTAAGGTTCCGCGCGACGTCCGCCTTCATCTGCAATACGGTCCTTTCCGCAACTTCTGCGAGTTCAACATCGACGCGGAGCAGACGGCGGCATTCTGCTGGTATCGCATCGCCGAATTGGCGGCCTCACGGCCCGATCTCGATCGGCAACTCGCCCGGGATTTCAGAAGGGTCGCCGAGGACGAAGACCGCCATGCCGAGATGTTCAGGATCATCGCCGATGCCCTGACCGACGATGACAGGCTGCGCGACGGTGTGACGGTTGAATCGGTCGTCGAACGGATCCGTGGGGTGGGGGAGGAATACCTACCGCGCGGTCAACGACGGGCGTCAGCCGAAGACCATCCGATCGGCAGCGGTGCGCCCGTTTATTCCGTGCTCGGTGTGCGGCGGGATGAGAAACGCGCCGTGTTCCGGGAATTGCTCGACCGATCCGGGCTGGGAAAGGCGATCCGGCAGCGGGCCGCGGCTCTCCACCGGCCTGTCGAGCGACTGCGGATCATCATCAAGCCAACATTCATGCTCGGATACCACCGGAAGGATCCTTCGCCGCTCACCGATCCGGTGCTGGTGGACGACCTGGCCCGGTATCTGCGGGAATTGGGGTGCGCCGACATCACCGTGATCGAAGGAAGGAACATTTACGATCGGTTCTTCGACCATCGGACCGTGGAAGAAGTTGCCCGTTATCTCGGCTTCGGTTCCGATCAGTACCGGATCATCGACACCGAGGAGGATCAGGTCTGGCATCCGTATTCACGCGGCATGGCGCAGTACACGGTCGCCGGAGCGTGGCGGGATGCCGACTTCCGCATCTCGTTTCCGAAGCTCCGCAGCCATCCGATCGAGATGGCTCTGCTGTGCGTTGGGAACATCGAGTGGGTCGGTGGGCGTTGTGACGAATACATCTTTCTCGAACGGCAGGCCGACCGTGCGACCGCGGTGATGATGCTCCTCAACGATTTTCCGCCGCACTTCGGTTTCGTCGATGCCTACGAGCATGTTCCGGACGGATTGGTCGGGGTGATGGGCAGTCGGAAGCCGATTCATCCGCTCCGTTTCTACGCCGGAAAAGATGTGCTGTCGGTCGATACCGTCGTGCTGCGGCACGTGGGTGTCCGGCGTTTCGAATCTTCGAGTCTGCTGCGGAGCGCGGCGCAATGGTTTGGTGGCTCACCGCAGGCAATCGAGGTCATCGGCACCGATGCCCCGATTCCCGGTTGGCGCGGCCCGTACCATGGCGAATTGCGATCCCTGCTGAGCGTTCTGGCCTATCCGGTCTATGTGATGGGAAGTTGTCGCGGGTCGTTTTTCGTGCCCGAGATGGATCTGCAGGCATTCCCGCTGTCGGTCCGGGAGGGCTTCCTGTTGAGAACGGTTCGGCGGGCGGTGCGTTGGTTGCTCGATCTCCGTGTGCCGGATCCGGCAGCTTGAGGATCGCATGGACTTCCGCGTCGTTATCATCGGAGGGGGGATCGGGGGGCTGACGGCGGCCATCCGCCTCGCCCGACAGGGGTGCAGGGTCACCGTCCTCGAATCGCGCGACGCTGCAGGGGGGCTGGCGTCCGGCCTCTCGGCCGAGGGTTTCGCCTTCGACGGCGGGCCGTATGTGCTCCTCGATCGACCCGGTCTCCAATGGGCGCTGGGTCGACTGGGTATCGATGCCGACATCGAGCTCGGGCTGCGGAGGATTTCCCACGTCTATGAGGTGGGCTTCGATTCCGGCCCGCCGATCTCGATCCATGATTCCCTCGAGCAGACCGCCGCAGCGTTCGAATCGCGGTGGCCGGGCTCCGCGGCGCGGTATGAGCGCTTCATCCGATCGACGGCGGCGATCTACGGCCGGCTGCAGCCCATGCAATGGCGGTCGCGCCCGGGGGTGGCGGATGTCGTCCGGGCCGGTGCCCTGCGGGATCTGCCTTTTCTCATCCGGTCACTTGATTCGGTGTTGAAGTCGTCGGGGCTTCCCGAGCCGATCCTCCAGACCCTCGGCATCTGGACCCATGTGGCCGGGCAGCAGCCCCGAGAGGCTCCTGCGCCTCTGGCCCTGGTTCCTGCCGCGATCCACCGCATCGGTGCATACTGCCCGGCGGGGGGGATCGCGATGATTCCTCGTCTCCTCGCCAGGGTGGCGACGGAGGTGGGCGTGTCGTTCCGTTTCGGGGAGGCCGCGCATCGCATCCGTTGCCGGAATGGGATCGTCACAGGCGTGGAGACGGGGGACGAAACGTTGCCGGCCGAGGCTGTCGTGTCAAACGTCGGCCTGGCCACCTATCTGGATCTGCTCGACGAGGATGGCCAACGGGCGCTGGGGAATCGTCGCCGTCGTTCCCTCGCCGCACTCCCGCTGCAGTCCCCGGGTGTTTGCGCGTATCTCGCCGTTCGTGGAAGGCCGCCGGGGCCCTATCTCCGTTTCAGGCTCCGTCCCGAGCCCGACGGCTGCAGGCTTCTCGTCCTCCCTGGTGTGCTCGATCCTTCGCTGGAGCGCGATGGTTGGTTTCCGGCTCGCCTGATCGCGCCGATGAAGCACGCGCGTGCCGAATCGGAGGGAGAAGCGGGGCACCGCGGGTTTGTCGAGAAGGTCGTGGAGAAGGAACGATGGTGGCGCGAACTGTTCGATGATGTCCGGATTCTCGGCGTTCGCAGTCCAGCCGATTGGGGCCGGCACTTCAAGCTCCACCGCAACAGCATGAACCCGGTAATGACGTCGCGTTTCATGCTCACGGGACGGTTGGCCCACCGGAGTCCATGGATCGGTCATCTTTACGTTGTGGGGAGCGCGACCCATCCGGGGCAATGGGTGAGTTTTTCCGCGGTGAGCGGGAATCTCGCCGCCGATCGAGTGCTGGCCGATCGGGGAGTCGACCGATGACGAATCCCGATGGACTTCTCCGCACGGTGCAGGTCCGGCTCGGCAATGGAAAAACCCTGCGGTTAGCGCGAGCCGGCCGGGGGAGGCCGATCGTGTTCCTCCATGGCTATCCGGAGAACCTCCAGATCTGGTGCCGAGTTGCTCCGCTGCTCGTGGATCGGTTCGAGACCGTGGCGTTTGATTGGCCGGGGATGGGGTTCAGCGACGAATGGCCGGGAGGCGCTACCCCCGAACGGCAGGCCGGGCGTCTGCTGACGATCCTCAACGACCTCGGCATCGTTCGACCGATCCTCGTCGGGATCGACATGGGCGCCCAGCCGGCGCTGGTCTTCGCCGCGATGCATCCGGATCGGGTGCAGCGTTTAATCGTGATGAACTCGCTGGTGTTCGGCGATGAACGCACCTCGTGGGAAATCCACCTGCTGCGTCGGTTCGGGTTCAATCGGTTCGCCCTGCGGGCCTTGCCCGGCGTGATCTTGTACCGGGCGGAAAAGACCTTCCTTCCCTGGAATACGCGAATTGATCCCGCGCTGCGAGCCGATTTTCACCGGGCGTTCCGGTCGCCCGCGGTCCGTCGGTTCATCGCGAAGATGTGCGCCGGCTACCAGGGAACGCTCGATCGGCTTCCCTCGTTCTACGATCGGATCGAGAGCCCGACGCTGATCCTCTGGGCCGAATCGGATCACCACTTCCCGGTTGATCAGGCGAAGCGATTGCATCGTTCGTTGCCGGGTTCGATGCTCGAGATCGTGCCCGGTGGGACGCATTGGATGACGTTGGTTCGGGCGTCGTCGGTGGCGGAGTCGATCGCGGCGTTCGCGGCTGACGACTTCGGGCGGGACCCCGGTGTCGAACCGCTGGCCGGTTGATCCGCGTCCGCGGCTGTCAGGCCGGGAGCGGGGCGCGGGGCTCGAGTTGGAAGATCTGCACGATCGTGCCGCTGGTGAAGGCATGGACGATCGCACCGGTCGCCGGCTCAACAACGACGGCCGATTCCTTCACTTTCCTCCCGGTGAGCCGTTGGATCTCCGCGCGCAGTTGATCAGAGGAGACGGCGAACAGGGCTCGGTGGTAGCCTTCCACGGCCACAGGCGAGGAAATCTTCGTTTTCCGGCTCACGGAGTCACCGGTGATGCGGGGGTCGCGGAAGAAATGAGAGCGCTGGAGGGAGCCCAGGGCACCCCCCCCTGTCGAGGATGCGCGGCCGGTCTATAATTTGCCAACGAAAACCGACACCCCCCTTCCGGAGCCCTCCATGCGTACTTTTGCCAGCGTTCTCCTCCTCGCCACGGTCACCGTGGCCGCCGGGATCCCTGCCGTCTTGGCCGGTGATTGCAACCGTGGTCGCGGGCGGATCATGCAGGGACGTCGCAGCCACGCCCCCGCCGCGACGCAGTCCTCGTCTCAGCCATCTTGGAGTGGCCGATCCGTCACGAGCAGTGCCCATGCTCCGTCGGGCCATGTCGTCCATGCGTCGTCGGCTCCCACCGTCACCGAGCATGTTGTCGGCACCGATTCGGTCGTGGTCCAGAGTGTCCCCACCGAGTCGGTCCGCGTCGTCTCCCCGACGCCGGTGGCGAAGTCTGTGGCCCTCCCCGACATCGTCGACACGGCAGTCGCGGCCGGTTCGTTCAAGACACTCGCGGCGGCCCTCGGTGCGGCCGATCTCGTCGGCACGCTCAAAGGCGATGGCCCGTTCACGGTCTTCGCGCCGACCGACGACGCCTTCGCAAAACTCCCTGCCGGCACCGTCGAGGAACTCCTCAAGCCAGAGAACAAGGACAAGCTCCGCGACATCCTTCTTCTCCATGTCGTGCCGGGCAAGGTGGCAGCGGCGGACGTCGTCAAGCTCACCGAAGCCAAGACTGCCGGCGGCGGCACACTGTCGATCTCCACGACCGACGGCGTCAAGGTGGGAACGGCCTCGGGATCGGCGACGGTCGTGAAGACCGACATCCCGGCCAAGAACGGCCTGATCCATGTCATCGACTCGGTTCTCCTTCCCTGACCCTTGTCTGCGACGACTGTCTTTCACCGACGCTCCCCGGCGCTGTCATGGCTCCGGGGAGCGTCGTCGTTTGCGGGGCTCCCGGCGCCGTGGGCACGCCTCGAGCCGGGGACCGGGATCCCTAGGGAGAGGGTGAGGCGCGTATAACCAGGGGCAGGTTTTCTCGGACCGGAGATGGGGAGAAGCAGAATGGCGATGGCAGGCGCCGCTGGGCAGATGGGGATCACGCCGATCCGCGTGGCGCTTGTCTACGACTTCGACGGCACGCTCGCGCCGCGGAATCTCCCCGAACACAGCTTCCTGCCGAGCGTCGGCGTCACCGACGTCGAGAGCTTCTGGGAGGCCTGCCGCCGCGAGGCCGAGCGCCACGACAGCGATCAGGTGCTCACCTACATGCGGATGTTGCTCACCGCCGCCGAGCGGGCGGGGACAGCCGTCACCCGCGACCTCCTTCGCAGGCATGGCGCCCAAACGCCGCTGTTTGCCGGGGTGGAGGCCTGGTTTGACGACATCGGCGCCTACGGCCGCAGCGTGGGGGTCGAGATCGAGCACTTCGTCGTCTCGTCCGGTCTCCTCGAGATGATCGAGGGCCTCTCGATCCACCCCCGATTCAGGAAGGTGTTCGCGTCGTCGTATGCCTATGACGAGACGGGGCGGGCGGTCTGGCCGGCGTCGGCGATCAACTACACGACGAAGACGCAGTATCTCTTCCGGATCAACAAGGGGATCGACAACGTCTGGGACAACTCCACGATCAACCTCTGGATGCCGAAGCAGGAACGGCGCGTGCCGTTCGAGCGGATGGTGTTCCTCGGAGACGGCGATACGGACATCCCGTCGATGAAGCTCGTCCGCGAGAAGGGGGGGCAGGCCGTGGCGGTGTTCGATCCGGAGAAGTTTGAGCAGCGCCTCTCGCAGGGGCATCTCGAGCGGCTCATCGCCGAAGACCGCATCGACCACATGGCCTCCGCCGATTACCGGCCGGGCTCGCTCCTCACGATCATCGTCAAGGGGATCCTCGGCCGGATGGCGCGGCACGCGGCGGGGTGAAAGAGCTTTCGGAGCCCGTCTGACGGGGGCGCTGCGTTCACGGCGACGGCCGGGATTGGACGTTGAGGTGTGGGTGGTCTCTGTCGAAGAAAGCGATCGTGGCGGCCACGGGTGCAACCAAAGGAGTGACGATGCAAGCGATGACCCATGGAAGAGCCGTTCCTCGCCAGCGATTTTCGCAGGAGGGGGTAGGCCTTGATCGAGATCGTGATCGCTCCGTGTGGAAGGGAACCGTGGTGATGGTCGTCGCGGCTTTCACCGTGGTCGTTAGCGCATCCCGCAGCGGCGTCGCGCAGAGTTCTGATCCGCGTGATCCGCTCTACAACGCCGCCGTCGACGGCACCCATGAGGACGGCACGCTCGGCACGACGAGCGGTTTCTGGCAGCAGTTGCGGGATTCAAGTGCCTCACGAGCCCTCACGCAGATCGTCGGGCCTGGGGATGGCAACATCTGGACGACGATCGCCGGGGTGCAGTACGTCCAGATGTCGACGATCATCGACGCGACGAGCGCTGCGTTCTTTGTGGGTAAAAGTCCGGGTGAACTGATCACGGCCCCGATTCCATCGGGGCAGCCGGGGAACGTGTTTGCCATCGATGGCATTTGGCTCACCCCCGGCAACGACCTCAACAACTACCTCCTTGCGCGGAGGAGCGAATGGGGCCCGGGTACCGGGACGACAGCCGGCGAGCGGGCTAGCCAGGCCGTCGGCGGCCCGCTCTCTGCCGCTTGGATCTATGAGGTCAGCTTGTGGGTCGAGCCGACGTTGCTGTTCCGTCCGGCGGTGCAATGGTCGATCGCCGACGGGACGATTCTCCAGACGGCGGATCATCTCAGCTGGAATGACCTCTTGGCCCAAGGCTTCGACGTCGATCAGATCGCCGGCCAACGGGCAGGGCCCGGGTTTGTCCTCACCGATCCTGGCAATGCCACCCTCCAGACAGCGTTGACCTTTTCTGAAGTGACCGGGGGGAGCGACTATGCCTCGGCCAGCACGGATTCCAGTAATAATGTGAACGAGTGGTTCAACGGATGGTGGAACCACAGTCGTGGCTCGGCTGACGGAGGGGACTTTCCGTTCCCCTGGACAGCCCTCGGGTTCACCTACGATTGGTATTACCAGGACAAGGCGGGGGGAGATCTGGCCGGCGTCATCGGCCGATCGGGGCTGTCGGAGTTTGTCTTTCCACAAAACTTTGCCGGTGGCACCCTGTTTCCCTTCCGTCTGGCCGTCGGCCCGCGGCTGATCGACGTCGCTCTCGCCGTTCCGGAGATCGACCCACATGCCTTCGGCACCACGGTCGCCATGCTGATCGGTGCCTTCGGGTTGCTCGAGCGGGGGTTGCGGCGCTGCGAGCGTCAGGCTCTGAACGCGTGAGGACGGGGGGGCCCGATCCGGGGGCGATCAGGCTCGACCGACGTCGAGGGAGTGAAGGGGATGGTGGCGGAGCGCTGCGGCCGTCTCGGCGCTCAAGCGATTGATGTCGCCGAGATCGAGCAGGCCGGCCCGGTGCCGGGCGAGGATCTCGGCGGCGGCGACGTCGAGCGTGCGCACGTCGGGAAGGGCGAGGCCGGCGAGCCCCCGTTGGCTGGCAAGGATCGCGGCCCGGGCAGGGGTGATCGTTGAGAGGCCACTGATCCCCAACGGGCCCCGGTGCTCGATGAGCGCCGCGATCACGCTGTCGCTGACGTCGTCCTTTACCGGGACGCGGAGCGATCCGGTGTGGCAACTGAGACACTGGGCGATCGGCTGATCAATCTCCTGGAGCGAGTGAAGGAGGAGGCCGCCGACATGGTTTGAAAGGCTCCTCGCCTGGCCGACCGAGAGTCGCCGCAGGCTCTTCAGGCAGAGGCTTCCGCGCCGGCTGCCCAGGGCCGCTGCGGCACCGTCGCAGAGTGCCTTGAGGCCATGGAGATGGAGTTCGCCGCCAAAGCGCGCCAGCGCCGCGGCGACATCGGGGGGGAAGGCGTCGAGACGGCCGAGATCGAGGTTGAGGATGCCGCGGTGCCTGGCGAGCGCCACGGCGACGGCTGGTTCGAGCGTGCGGAGGCCGTTGAGATAGAGGTCGTAGGCATGTTTCGAGAGGCCGATCGCTGCGGGAAGATCCAGCGAGCGGAGCTTGTTGAAGGAGAGTTCGCCGCCGTGGCCGGCGAGGGCGAAGGCCGCTGCCGGCGACAGCGAGCGGAGGTTGTTGAACGACAGGCCGCCGCCACGGTGGGCGCCGAGAGCCACGGCGGCACCGTCGGTGATCGACGTCAGCCGGTCGAGATAGACGTGGCCACGGTGCCGGGCGAGTTCCCGGGCCACCGAGACGGGAAGCAGCTCGAGACCATCGAGGTACAGATGGACCGCGTAGTGGCCGACGGTGTCGATGTCGTCGTGGCGGAGTGGGTCGGCGGAGGGCTCGATGCAGAGGTGGCCGCAGGAGGTGGCCGCCACCGGGTCGAGCGGATCGTAGGCGGCCTTCCCGTCGACAAGGCGCACCGGCCGCGCGGCGGCCCGCACAAGCCGGCGTGCCGAGGCGGCATCGAGAAACCGGATCGCCCCCGTGCGTTCCCTCGTGAGCACTGATCCGCCGGTGGTGTGATCGCCTGCGAGGCC
>Ga0114978_10004399_pt1 | contig 11412 bp, 12 predicted proteins | sample S_140212_EF_Meta_FD_87027 | JGI IMG/M metagenome (GOLD analysis project Ga0114978, IMG submission 87027) | Freshwater microbial communities from Lake Simoncouche, Canada to study carbon cycling - S_140212_EF_MetaG | ecosystem: Environmental > Aquatic > Freshwater > Lake | place: Lake...
CATCAATCGCACCGGTGAGCTCGAAGCGGTCTTCTCCGTAGTCCCAGCGATGGTCCTTGCGAACCAGCCGCTCGGGGTCCATAAAAACCTGAAGGACATAAGCAAAGTCACAACCGCGCTGCTAGAAACATGCGTTGCTTTTGGCGTCATCCCATTCGAACTGTGTGCCCGCATGGTCGTTCATTGGCCTACTTTTGTGAATGCGTGGTGGTGAACTACTCCACGGTATCTGAGTAAGTTTGCTATAACGGTTTTCTACTCTTTCAGAGGGGGCGACTTTTTTGATGAGTCAATGTCAATAGACACCTCGCTGACACCTTCTACTAACGTGTAGCCCTTGCTCTTGTATCGCTCGTCTTTCCAAATCAACTGATCGTTGACATATGGAATCTTGAAATGAAGTGATAGCTCGTGTCTCTGCTTGTCCAAGGTTGAGACACTAATTTTGTCAATGACTCCTCTCAAGAAAAGCTGCTTTTCATTGGGGGTAAAGTCAATCATCTTTTCAATTCGCTCGCCAAACTTAGCAACCCATGTGACCCACTTTGTTTGGCTTTCTAATCTGTGAACTTCGTCACTTAATTCATCACGCATCGCTTCAAGTCTCTGACGCTCAGACTCCACGTTTTGAATAATCCTTGCTAGCTCGTCAGGATTGCGTCTCTTGAGAAAACGATCTGTCTCTATGTTCACGAGTGTTGTCGTAACCTCTTTGATTTCCAACTGAATCTTTCTGTGCTTACGCTTTAACTCCTTTACGTGTTCACGTTGAAGTGCTTCACTCTTTGTGTCCCCAAAAACTTGACGCTTAATTTCTTCTTTGAAAAGATGGGACTTGGCAAGAACTTCTACAACTGTGTCCCATACTAAAGAATCAGTAGCATCAATTTTTAGGTAACGTCTGTTATCGCACTTCTTTTCTGTGGTGCGCTTTTCATTTACGTAATTCCTCTCCATTCTTGGGCAGTAGTAGACTGACTTGTACTGCGAGGGGAAGATACGACCACTGTATCTAGAGTCACATTGAGCGCAGAACAAAAACTCACGTAATAAGAAAAAACTTTGCTGATTGGATTCTTTGACTCGTGTTTGCCTCGTTCGTCCCAATTTAGCAGTAGCGACTTCTTGAATCAACGAACTTGGCAAAATCTGTGAGCATTCAACACGAATGACTTCTTGAGTTTTTCCATCTTTGACGTAGTAATAGCCACCATAGTGAGTATTTGTCAGTAACTTCTCAATAGATCCAAGTGACCAAACATCATTGTTACGTCTTGTCTTAACGCCATTTGCGAGAAGAATTTGCTTAATTTCGCGAGGAGTTCTTCTATCTCTGTACGCTTCAAAAATTGTACGAACCCATTTAACTTCGTTGGGGTTAGGAACTAATTTCTTTGCTTCAATTGAAAATCCAAAAGGGGGAGGTCCTCCAAGCCATTGACCTTGCCTTACCCTTCTGAACTTCCCAAGCCTACTTCGCTCAGCACGAAGATAATTATCATAGGTACTAATCTCTGACATCATTGTCAAGAGCAGCTTATCCATTTGATTTGCAAGAATGAAAGCGCCTGACGACGTGTGCAACGTTACGTCATATTTAACTAGCTTAAGTCGTATCAGACTCCAAGTTGTGTCATTGCGTGAAAGGCGATCAGTATTGAAGACAAAGACCTGCTTAACATTCCCTTTCTCAATTTCCTCAAGCAGTGAAAGTAAGACAGGTCTGTTGCTCAAGTCTTCGCCACTACTTGACTGACCCCCTTCATTCCAAATTTTGTGAGCAAAGCCTAGCTCTTTTGCCTTTGCAGCGCCAAGTTCTTGCTGTGAGTCAATTGAAGTTTTGCTCTCTTGAGCAGCAGATGACACCCTCACGTAAACGTGTAGAACTGTCTTTTCTTCAGTTGGTGGCGTCACGAGTTCAGTTTGGGTAATTGAATAGTAAAAGTATATTAGTCCCAAAATCAGCAGAAATCAATGAATTTCCAATGAGGAGTCAAACATCTTGACAAGTGCAAATTGCTCCGAATGGAGGTTCAAAATACGTGTGCGCGCATTGCAAATAATTCACTATAGATGATGACTATTCCCGAAATTTCTCCCGTTTTAGTCGTGTAATGGGCTGAGACTCACTTTTTCTCGCTGGTCACCTTGCGCAGATGGGAAAATTTAGGTACCGTACTGACAAAGCCTAAATCAAGACATTGACTTAAAGCGCAAGACGTTAGCGAACGTACGAGGTTTAAGATTTGGCAATCACTTTGAAATATGCATGATTCAAGGAAAAAGAAATGAATGTCGGATCCGAGTTAGAAAAACTCAACAATTTGCGTCTCAAGGGCGTACTGACAGACGCGGAGTTTGCTGTTGCAAAGTCCAAGCTTCTTAGCGAGCTTTCAAAAGAAGGGACTGTAGACAGTGGAGTACATCTGTTGGGCAGCGCAGCATCTAAATACGTCAATTTGAAAATAGCAACTTTCATAGTCGCCGCCGTTCTTGCTACAGTGTTCTTTTTTACGTTCTTTTTGCCTCAATGGCAAAAAATAGATCGCGATTTTGATGAGGCTAGTTTACGACGCAAACAGTTTAGTGATCAAGTTAATAAGGAAATCAGCGATAGACAGATTGATTTCAATAAAAAATCAGAGCACTTTGATAAAGAATACGAAAAAGCCTCAAAAGAAATTGATGACTTTAAGAGAAAGAATGGCTTCAAGTGAATAGCCAAAGCAGTACGCTGGCGCCAGTGGGGAAACGTTTCTCTGCAAAATTTATTGACGGCGTTATTGCCTATCTAGGTGGATACAGCTTAATGATGTTGACTTCAAACTTGATCACAGATGGTGGCTTGGTTCCATTCATTCCGATGTATGCATTTATCATAATTTATAGCTTTTTTGCTGATGGAATGTTTGATGGACAGAGCGTAGGAAAAAAGCTGATGAAATTACGAGTCGTAGGATTTGAAACTGATGAACCAGGCTCATATATGCAATCATTTCTAAGAAACATCACAGGTTTCCTTTGGATTTTTGACTATCTACCTTTGCTGAAAGGCGATAAACGAAGAGCAGGTGACTATCTTGCAAAAACAAAAGTAGTAATAGTCAACTAGTGTGAACACCAATCTTAGAAAGTGAATAGAGTGAAAACAATATTAGTCTGCTGCACACTATTTCTACTCGCTTTGTCGGCATGTACAAATAACGTTGAAGAGGGAGACGCAGCAGTCCTAAAAAAGGACTACACAAAAGCGTTAAAGTCGTTTACTGCCGCTGCTGCTACAAACAATTCCCATGCGCAATTAATGCTTGGAACTATGTATGCAGAAGGGCTAGGAGTAACGAAAGACTATAAGGAAGCAGTTAAGTGGTTCACCTTAGCAGCAGATCAAGATGTTGGGGTAGCGCAGCATGGTCTTGCTGTGATGTATCAGAATGGCACAGGTGTGACGCAAGACTATGCCATAGCATTTAAGTTGGAAGAAAAAGCTGCCGATAAAAAAATTGCAGCAGCTCAACTTGGTCTTGGTGCGATGTACGAGCATGGGTTTGGCACATCAATTAACTATGCTGAAGCCGTACGTCTGTATACGTTAGCTGATGCACAAAGCTATCTACCAGCGCACCATAATTTGGCAGTGATGTACGAAAACGGATATGGTGTGCCCAAAGACTTGAAGACAGCATTTAACTTTTTTAAATCTGCTGCTCAAAGAGGATTCGCAACATCTCAAAACAACTTAGCTATTTACTACGCTGAAGGCAAAATAGTTCCGAAAGATATGGTAAAGGCTTATGTTTGGATGAGCGCAGCAGTAGAAGGTGGAGAAGCTGTTGCAAAAGATAATTTAGAGGTTTTTGCTAAAGAATTGACTCCAGCTCAGCTAGCTCAAGCACGCAGTAAAGTTGGAACTTGCATCAGTAGTGGTTATCATGCATGCGAATAGATTATTTGGCTAATCGCCTGACCACATCACTAGAAGCCAGTGGATAAAGCTGACGCTGAATGTTGGCGACTGAGTTGGAATCATGCTGCTGACGCTCAGAACGAGTCTTTGCAGCACTCTGCGCTGAAAGACTAGCTAGACTAGCAGCTGGCGTCTGTGGTTGCGCTAGGTTGGATTTATTTGTGCTGCTGAACACTTTGGGCAAGACTTGTGGCTTCTGAGTATTTGAGATGGGCTTTTTCTGTTTGGGGGGCTGCGCTGACTTCGCAGTCACTTGCTGCTTCTTGGGTAGCTTCCTTTGCTTTGGCGCTGCAACAGATTTTGATTTGTTGACTGATTTTCGCTGCGCTGATTTTTTTGTACGCACAGACTGACGTTGCTTAGCAATGCGCTCTGTATCTGCTTGTGATGCGATTACTGCCCACACGCTGTCGCTTATCAGCTTCCACAAAGCAAGCTGCTCATTGGCATCAGTGAATTCAAATAATCGCATAGTCACTCCTTCACATCTATTTATGTGAAGGAGTGATCAAAGCACTATTTGCGAAATCGCTCACGCACTTTAACGCTTGCACTTTCTATCGCTGCGTCTAACTCGCCACCTAAAACGCAGCTTTTCACGAGCAAAAGTGTCTTCACCAAGTCGTCAAGATTGCTGCACTCAATTGTTGACTTCGTTCCATTCAGTGGCAAGACTTTAGTGCCATAACGTAGCTGCAAGTACGTCTTGCTGTTGTCTGTCCAAAACCACGCAGATGGCGACTTTGACACTTCTACTTGACTCGTGACGCCATTGATTTTGTCTGTAACGTTCTTCAGTCGCTTAACAGAAAACAGCTCACCATTTTTGTGCGCTGTCGCAAGTCCTATCTGTTGATCTAGCTTTTGGCACATCTTTTGTCTGCGAAATTCGTGGGTGTCTTTTTTTACTTGACGCACGACATTTGTGATCTTCAATGAACTAAGTTGTGTAGCCATTTTTGGGTAACTCCATTTGTGTTGAAAGAACTCAAATATTGCTCCCATCAAATAGAAATTCCTACCCAAAAAGACTTCATTTCCTTACATTTTTTTTATGTTTTATTACATTAAGCATAAATAAGTGCATGAACAACTACACAGCACAAGATTTATACGAATGGGTCAACCCATATCTTCACAAGATGCAATATGTGATGGTTATCCACACCAACTTTCGCCCTCATAACAACTATCGTGGAACTATTGATGCCCAAAGACAAAGACGTTCTGAGTTTTTGGAAAGCGCACTCAAGCACGTGAGTAGAAATCTCTATAAAGATGACCCAAAACTACCCTTCAAAAATCGCTACCTATTCGCACCAATCAGATTTACGACAGTTGAGAACACGAGCCCTGATCTGACTCAAGAGCAGACATTGCACTTCAACGTACTGATTGGGAACATCCCAAAAACGATGAGCAAAGATCAGATGACTGAGATTTTTCTTGACTCATGGGTAAAAACGCACAGACAGTCAAAAGACGTTTGGGTAAAGCACGTCAGTGAACTCGACCAAACCATAGAAAACGAAGAACCAATTCGCACCTTCACGAAATACATGTTGAAAGATGCATACAGAGATAAGACCAAAGCGTGGGGAACAAATGGCGTTCTTGACCAAAAGAACACATGGCTTCCACTTGATGCACTAAACCTAAAGTAGGTCTAGTGCGAAGTTTTGAATGACTGCACTTCTTGATAGGAAGGTGTAGTACTTAACTTTGTCTGTTTCACTATTGACCACACTCAACGAAGTATGAAGTCAAGAATGAAATCACTAAGAAATTAAATCTGCTGAGAAAGACAATGAAGGTAGCAGTCAATGGAACTCAAAAAAGCAAGGAATTAGTAAAAGTATAAATGCTGACATTTGGCACGACATAAATAATGCATCTCACAAAGCAGCCTCAGTATGGTTGACAAAAATTGGTGAAATCAGAAATTCTGAGAGACCAAAAACTAGGCTGAGATCAATTGATAGTCGTGACTTAGAAAATGTTTACTAATAAGTATTCTTCAACATTTCGCACGTAACTTGTTGGTTTCCAAAGAAATTGACTGTGGCATGTCAAAAGGTTGCACTACTGAATGTGTGGCTATACGATCTGTTTCGTAAATCATTACATTATCGGAGAAAAAATGGCTCAAGCAAAAATACTGACAGACTCTGAGTACAGAAAAGTACTGCTCTACATATCAAAGAAAAATCATCACGCAAGAAACAAGTGCATGTTGTACATGTCGCATTTGGGAGGACTTCGTTGTGGGGAGATTTCTGCTCTTACGCTCAAATGCGTACTGAACACAGATGGGTCTATCAAAGACGAGATCGCACTTCGTGCAGATCAGACGAAGGGGTCACGAGGTCGTACAGTCTTAGTGCCTGAAAAACTGCGTCAAGAGATAGAAGACTACTTGTGTGCGAGGTTCAAACTGAAGGCGAAAGACTTACATGCTCTCTGCTACACAGACACAAGTCGTGCGTTGTTCTACTCGCAGAAGTCTATGAAAGAGGGCATGAGTGCGAATGTCATGTCTCAGTGGTTTGGGCGTGTCTATCGTGCTTGCAAGATCAATGGCGCATCAAGTCACTCAGGTCGCAGATTCTTTGCTTCGTACTTGTCTGACAACTCTATCAATCCCAAAGTGATACAGAAACTTTTGGGACATCGTCAATTGTCTACAACAATGCTCTATTGCGAAGTGTCACCCAAAAGCATGAGAACAGCAGTTGAGTTGCTTTCCTAATTCAACTGCTTAGTTCTGCATTAGGTGGGATCTCAGGCGATTGATTGATTTATGTGTTTTACAAACTCTTTAGAGTCTGCGTAATAGTTTGGGTAAGCTTTCCTTAGGTCCTTCAGAGAAGTCGCAGAAACGAGAACAACATCACGCTGCGAATTTCCATCAATGTTGCTCTCCAACTCTAAATACTTTTGATTTGCGACTGCTAACTCTGACAAGCGATAGCCTTCCACTTCAATACTTACGTCTTCTCCACTATGAGATATGGTTAGCAAAAAATATGAAAATTCTGCACTCTCTCTAGATGCCAAAAAATTAGATGAGGCAGAATATGCTCTGAGTTTTTTAATCACGTTTAGAGCTTCAAGCGATTTCTTAAGTTCTTCTTTGGTGTTGATTCCTTCAACATGCGCTCCAACAGGTCTATCCTCCAATTTTGCGAATTCAGCAGATGCATAGACAAAGAACTTTCGCCATTCTTCTTCGCCCCCACTAGACTTAAGGGCTTGTTTTGTATACGTATCAACGATCTCCACTGCAGTAGCCCATGCGTGTTGAATCTTTGATCGTAACTGCGCTTCTATAAAGTAACCTTTGTAGTCAGGCTTAGAAGCGTTGTACTTGAAGACGATGTGTACACCTCTGTATCCTGTGTCTTTGGGTTCGTCAATGTAATTTTTTACGTTATGAATTTCGTGACTTGTTTTACTTCTCTTGATTTTTTCAAGTAGTCGTTCAACTTGCTTGACGTTTGATACGATTGACCTACAGCCTCCAATATCCTGCATACGACTCAGCTTCATGCTTGGAAAGCGACTTAGCTTTGTAATTATGGAAGGTGTTCGCTTTAAGCGTCTAACTACTAATGATGCTTTCTCTATAGACGTGGACTTCTTTCGCAAAAAAATGTAGATAGCGTGTAATGGATAGGCGTGAGATGCACGCCACTCAGACAGTATTTCCATTGCCTCTAATCGTTGCTCTTGCGTAGCACGCTTGTCAATCAATATTTGACCTGAGCGTGTAATTGCTTGACCAGATTTTGTTGATTTAGCCCATACGTACGCCATGCCACGTTCCCTCTCTTGAATTAAGTTACTACCGAATTTCGTCTTCTGCAATGTCAGACTCTTTTCTCACTTTGCTCATCTTTTTTGAGATTTGATTCAAGTAGTCTTTATGCTTCTTGTACTTCGTCATCCAAGTGTTGGACGTGATCAAGTCATGGATGATCTCAACACCATCCATGATCTCAGTTGGGGCGTATACGCTCGCTTCTGATGGGCGTAAGAACACCATCTCATTCGCTTCAAGAAAGGCTCTTACGTACACATAGAGCGTGTGATTCATCAGCAATAAGTCAGAGATCAAATCAGTTGGTCTATTTTCAAACGCGCCAGGCTTTACGCTCAAGTGATCAAGATTCAAGAGTTCACCAATGGGCGACTGAAATGGAAAGTGAAACTGTCTACCACCATCTGCATAGCTAGAGCTAGATGGGTTTGGTTGAGCAGTCATTACCCATGTCTTCATGTCTTTTGTTAGCTTTGGATATCTGATGAGTTTTCTCGCTTTGCCTACAGTCTGAAATGGGCTTGCGCTGTCGTAGCTAATTCGTAACTTTGGGTTGCACTTCTCTCTGAGGCTCAATTGAATCGCTGTCAGCATCACAGCCCAAGTTGGTTGAGACACGCCAAGCACATGCATCCAATCTTGTCCATCTTCAAAAGCGCCATCGTCTCGCATTCGCAAAACGTTGTACATGACAGAGTCAAGCCCACCACGCCAACCAACAGAACCTGCTAGTGCCCAACCATCAAATTTGTACTTCTTAACTCTTGACCACCAATACTCTGTGTCTGCTTCATTTGTCCCTTGAATGACGTTCAACCATTTCGTTATGCCACTCTTGTTTTGTTTGATATGTTCTAAATTTTCAAGCGTCAATTGAGTCAACTGCTCTCTTGAGCATATCTTGAATGGGCTTGTAGACTTGTCTGAAACCAACACCCACAATGGCATGTCAATCGTCATTGCGTAATCGCTAGTCGCACATAGCCAATCAACTACACGATCTCTAACATCGCCACAGTCTCTCCATGCATCGCACATCAAAAGTGGGTCTTTGATTTTCTTGAGATGCTCTGTTCCACTGAATGTGCCTATGCCAATCTGATAGCCACCACTGTCACCCAAAATGATCGTTTTGCTGACGCCATTTGCGTCAAGACTTCTGTCACGCAGAGCAACAGAGCATTCAATGGGTACGTGCTTCTTGAACTGACCTGCTGAGTACAGCCCATACTTGTAATGCCACAACTTGCTCTTTGGATTTAGGTAGTCAAGATCAGTCAGCTTGATTCCACTTGGGAATGGGCGACTCTTATCTCTGTTGCTATCTGAGTGAACGTTCTTTGAGTACCACTCTTGAATCGCAGGCAAGTAGACTGCAAATTCGTCCCATCGTGGCGATAGATCAATTGTCATCTGATTCACCATACGCTACGAAAGCGTCTGTATTGCGCTTGCCCTTGAGGCTGCTAGTGGGTATCGCTATCAAGTAATGCGCTGACACAGTTTTATAGCTAAGCGTCAATGCATGTTCGTTGGCGAGAAGTTTCACTCGCCCAACAATTTCTTGCTCTGTCAATGCGTTGAGCGTAGGAATCAGATCGTTGGTAGCGAAAGTCAGCTTTAAGTTTTCTTGTGCTTTTTTCAGAGACGCAACTTTGAAGTTCTCTGTATGCTTTGCGAAGCGACTTTCTGATCCATCGTAGTTAATCACAAACGATGACTGAGTGAGATCAAGTCTCAGAAGCTGATTGCGTCTTTGGTTGACGCTAGCACCAAAGCTCCTGAGCCACAGCGTAAGGAAGTTCGCTTTGAATGCTGCGAGCCAAGCTGCATCAACATAGCCCTCCCATGTATGCGCCATCACTTCTTCATTGATAGTTGCTTGGGGGCGACTTTGAGGAGCTAGGACGTCTAACCTATAAAAGTATAAATTGCGAATGTACCCATCAATCTTGAACTTTGACATGATGTAGTGTGATGCTCTCACTTCATCGTCTTTGTTCTCAATAATTTCTTTTCCACTCGCTATGTCAAAGAATGACAAGTTACGTTCTTGAACAATTTTTTGCTCAATATAGGTTCTGTCATTTGCATTTAAGAACGTATCGGCTGTCGTCTTGAACGTGAAGTCAATTGGAGTTGCGATAGTTACAACAGAACAATCTGTTCTGTTTTCGCTTAGCAAGAAGTCTTTTGTGGCTTGTCTATAAAGAAGTCGCTTGACTTGCTTCATTGGCTTGCCTAGATCATTTTTCGCCTTTGCCTTTGGCGCGAGACTGTATCTATGTCTCTCAAAAGCTACAGGTAATGTCTGCGTTTGAATAATTTCAGCGATGAGACGTAGAGTCTTTGGCGCAGATTCTTGTTGACGCTTGTAAGTTCTGATCATCGCTTCAGAAACAAGGTCTTCACCTTCTGTCAAGCTAAGCACTTGATACTTAGTTCCTGAAGTTTTTCTCACGAGCGCAAGTGCATAGTTCTTGTCGCTCAATGCGATTGGCAAGTTGCCCAAATCTATGCGACTGATTGGCTTCGCTTCATTGGCGAAATACTGTTCAGCTAGCTCTAAATTCTTTGTTTGTAAGTTTGCAGCGTTCTCCAAATCTCTCGCATGTTTTGAATTTCTACTAGTGCTTTTCCCATGTTCTTTTGATGGGTTTTTACCTAAGTCTTGGGTGATGCCAACTAGTCCATTTACACCACCCTTGTGCTGAATAAACAAGACCAAATTATCAACAGTATTGTTCTTGTAGTTGCCCTTGTTCGTGATGTATTCGTGATCTACTTTTCTTAGCGCAACACTCCACTTCTGTATTGAGTGTGAACGTCTTCCATTCCAATCAATGCGCCACATTAACTTGATCACTCTGACGAAATTTTCTTCGTCAGGACTTCTTGTCCTGACGCCCATTTCGTCATACAACTCATCAAGAAAGCCATCGTGCTTATTCGCCTCTAGCCACCACACATACAACTCAGCCAATCCTGTGTAGAGAAGTCTCGTTGCTGAGTCTTGAAGACGTGTTTGCTTATCTGCTTCGCTTGCTAGCTCGTCAAGTCTTTGGCGTAACTTTGCTTTTGTTGCTGTCATGGTGGCTTCCTTAGACAATAAAAAAGTGATCAATGCCTCTGATCGTTATCACGTCTTGGTTTCGTCTTTTTTCACGCTTGATCATTTTTGCTCGTGTGACGCTCACCAACTCAGCGTAGTACTGCTTGCCCCTTGGCGAGAGGATGCCAAGGTCATTCAATGTCTCTGCGATCTCTTTATCTTTTTTCCCTTGACTGAATAGTTGCTCAATCAAAGCGTGCCTAGTCATTCTTTCACTAGGCAGAACGTTCAGAGACAGTCTACTTGTCTCAATCGTGACTTGGCAAGTCAGCATGACATTCGCAATGTCATGCGTTATAGGAAACTTACTCCACTGTCACCGACTTCGCCAAGTTCCTTGGCTTGTCCACATCCGTCCCCCGCGCACACGCCGTGTGGTAGGCCAGCAGTTGCAGCGGCACCACGTGCAGGATGGGCGAGAGCACTCCGTAATGCTCGGGCATGCGGATGACGTGGATGCCTTCGCTGCTGTCGATGCGGGTGTCGGCGTCGGCCAACACATAGAGCACTCCG
>Ga0114978_10004403_pt1 | contig 11401 bp, 13 predicted proteins | sample S_140212_EF_Meta_FD_87027 | JGI IMG/M metagenome (GOLD analysis project Ga0114978, IMG submission 87027) | Freshwater microbial communities from Lake Simoncouche, Canada to study carbon cycling - S_140212_EF_MetaG | ecosystem: Environmental > Aquatic > Freshwater > Lake | place: Lake...
TGATTTTATTGTATATAGTTTAGATGAATATAACAATAAAGTTGCACAATTTACATATACTAAAGCTTTTCCTATAACTTTAGGGTCTTTAACAGCAAATTATAGAGACTCATCACTTTACGATACTACCTTCACCTTTTCTTTTTCACAATTGTATATGAAGTTGTTAATTTAAAAAAGTGGATGAAAATACATAAATATATGTATGCCTATCACTAATAATAATAGATTGACAAGCCCGGGCGTACAGATCAGTGAGGTAGATCTTACGTTGCGTGCTGCACCTAAGATTGGTACCAATGTTTTCGTTTGCGGTTTTGCTCCTCAAGGACCGTCTGATGAAATTATTCAAGTAAATACAAGATCAGAATTTATTGATATTTACGGTACCCCAACAAATGCTGCGGAAAGATACTTTTTCTATACAGTTTCACAATTGTTTAACAGCCCGGTAAATGTTATTGTTAACAGATTACCATACGGTCAAAACAGCGGTGAAGGGTTTAGTTTAAGTTTTTACAGTGCTTTAGTATACCCAGTATCTGCTTACACAGCATTTGATGGTACACTTACCCCTGCACTCACCAGTAACCTAGCTTATTCATCAACAAATCAAATTTCAAGCTATTTGATTGGTTCACCGTACTTAATAAATTTACCGTTATCCTCATACCAAGCACTTCAAGATGGTAATGGCTTTAGTTGGAGTGATACTTCATCAAATTTAAGTTCAATACTTAACTATAACAATTCAGCATTAAATCTTAATGATATTTCCGGCGCTGGTATTATTATTCTTAATAGTGCGCAAGTAGCTAATAACGGTAGATTTGAAGGTTATTACACTGCCCTCGTTGATAATACAAACTTTAACCCTGCTACACCATTTGATGATGTTGAGGGTGTGAGAGCTGTTTCCAATGAATATAATGCTTATAACTTAAGGAATGATGTATACGCAACTACATTACCTCCATCACGTTTAACATTTGAAACTGCTTTACCAGCTGGTTCAATACCCACAGGTAACAGCGTTTCTGAAGTAATAGAAGCAATTCCAACATTTAACATTAATACAAGAGGGTTTGATGATACATTGGTGTTGGCTGTATTTAAATTACGTCAATCAACCTTCTCACCTGACACAATTAAACTTGACTATGTATATCAAGAAGGGTATATAGGTTCACTTGATTACAATCGTCAAATTAATAGTCAAAACGGTGGTCAACCAATAAGTTTCTTCTTACCAAATGTTGCTAAGACTAGTCCAAATGTTAAAGTATTAGTAAACCCATATATTTCTGGTGAAGTATATGATTCAGGTTCTGTTAATTATAGAACTACAACTTGGTTAAATGCAGCTGGGGTACCAAGTACTAAAGTGAGAGTTGCAACACAAACACTTCAAAATTTAGGTAACCCTCTTGATTTAACTGATAGTGAGTACACATCATTTGTAGGTGCACCATCGGGTACAATCGGTCAAGCAGCTTCTGGTATTGGTACTGATGTTGGTTATATTTGGGCTCAAGGTGTTTTTACACCAACTCAAATTAGCAATAAAGAAATTGGTAGTATTTCACTTAAACTTGATCGTGTGTTTGATAGACTCTCAAATACAGATGTGTATGATGTTGATATAATTTGTGACGGTGGTATTTCAACAATCTTTACAACAACCCAGTTGTTAGGTGTTGATGGTAACCCAGCAGATTATTTCGATGACACTGTAAACATGAACCAATATGTTCAAGGTTTAAGAGCAGCTAAACCAACAACGGACATATTAGCAGCAGGTGGTGATGCTGCATCAACAATAACTAATTGGAATACAATTTATGCAAAATTTAACAATTTCTGCCAATTTGTAAGACAAGATTGCTTGTTTATTGCTGATGCGTATAGAAATATTTTAGTTGATGGTCCTAACACTAAGACAATTTCTACAACAGGTTATAACTTTGGTCAGTATATATACTCACCGTTTAAACACTTGTTATATGCAGCAAATTCAAGTTACTCTTGTATTTACAGTACTTGGGGTAAAGTATTTGATGGTTATAGTGGTACGGATACTTGGATACCTTTCAGCGGTGTTGCTGCACAATTAATGGGTAATACAGATGCTAACTTTAAACCATGGTTTGCACCTGCAGGCTTCACAAGAGGTTTAGTACTTACATTGAATGATATTGCATTTTATCCTAATCAAGCACAACGTGATCAATTGTATCCAATACAAGTAAATCCAGTTGCATTCTTCCCAGGTGAAGGTTTTGTTGTAATGGGTCAAAAGACATTACAACAAAGACCAAGCGCATTTGATAGAATCAATGTTAGAAGATTATTCTTAGTACTTGAAAAACAAACAAAGTTCACTGTTAAGTACTTTGTATTTGAACCTAATACGTTGTTTACAAGATCAAATCTTGTTAATGTCATTAATCCAATATTTGATGATGCTAAGAATACCGAAGGTCTTTATGATTACTTGATTGTTTGTGACGAACGTAACAACACACCTGAAATAATTGACCAAAATCAATTGATTGTTGATATATACCTTAAACCGGTAAGAACAGCAGAGTTCATCTTAGTGAACTTCGTTGCAACAAGAACATCACAAAACTTCCAAGAAATTGTAGGTTAATAGGTGATATAATAACAAAAAACCAGCCTTTATGGCTGGTTTTTTTATCTCAACTTTATCAAATACCGCTTGTAGATAATAAATAATTATATGCCAGACGTAAAGCAAACTATAAGCGACTTTTACAGGGTAGCGTTACAACGCGACTTTTCACGTGATTTCCAATTCAGGTTGTTATCTATCAACACTGGTGGTGCATCATCTGTTACATTTGATGAAAATGACCTTGTGTATCTTACAGCTGGTTCATTGCCTGCAAGATCAATACAAAACGTAGCAGTACCATATATGGGGTTAAATTTTAACTTACCCGGTGTTGCCACATATGATGGTTCTGAAAATTATGGGCTAACATTCTATTGCGATGCACAATCATTAATTAGACGCAAATTTGAAGATTGGTCACGCGACACTTTTGATGACGCAACAAGTACCGGTAATTATTTTACACCAAGACAAACAGCAACAATTGATCTATTACAGTTAGATACCCAACTTAATAGAGTAGCTCAATATCAATTAGTTGGTGTTTCTGTAAGAAGTGTCGGTGCTATTGAATATCCTATTTCATCTGGTACAGGTGCAATTGTTAATTTTCCGGCTACTATTTCATATCACTACTTTAGAAGATTAGCACCACCAAGAACGCAATAATTCAAGCTTAAATAATCTTGGATGAATAACCCATTAACAGATGCAATCCAAGGTTTAAAAGATGCTGCAAAAGGTGTAGCTGCGGGGACTAATCCATTAATAGCCCCGCAGCTTTCTAATTTATTTGGATTCACAATTCCTGGTATACCATTAATAAGTGCAAGAGATTTTTTTCTCTTTCAAATGGAATCATGGTTAACTACTATACCACTTAAAACTCAATGGTTAATTGTAATACAAGGATACCCTGCTGCACTCAACACACAAACATTACAAGCTTTAGAACTTACCGGTGGTAATACACATAATTTCGATATTAATGCAGCGGTAAGAATTCTTAAATCGTACCCACTTAATAAAATTACTGGTTGTATATTTGCACAAGGTGTTGGTATACCTGAAAATGAAACAACCAATACAGCTTTTACTGAAAATCAGCTTAATAGAGGTTTCTTAAATGGTTTAATTAGTAATGGTAGAGGTAGTTATGATGGTGGGTTACAAATTAATTTTATGGAAACTAATACATCATTCGTTGACTTTGTAATTAGACCATGGGTAATTTTAGCGGATCATTACGGGTATGTTGCAAGACCTCCTCAAGAATCCAATAAAGATGTTAGTACTACAATAACTGTTTTACAGTATACTAGATCATACCAAAAATTATCAATGATACCGAGAAAAATTTGGACATTTTATAATTGTTACCCCACTTCAGTGGGATCTAGAGAATTAGCTTATGAAGGTGAAGCAATGGATACGTTTCCGGTAAGCTGGAAATATAGTAATTATGCTATCCAAAATACACTATATTTACCTCTTCCAGATATTATCACAAAAATATCACAAATTGCAAAAAATCCAAGAGGTGTTATTCCTCGTATATCTCCGTTACAAGAACCTGGTAATCAAATATTACCTAGAATACCATTGTAATATTGTATACATATAATGTAAATGGCAACCCCTTTTAAAATTAAAATATACTTACCCTCATTACAGAGGTATATTTTTGTAAAACAGTTTACAAATAGCACGTATAAGGTGTTACTAAAACATATTGCAAATAAAAATGCTGAAACTTTTAATTCATATATTAATAATTTTATTGAAGAGCATAGTGACGTAGATATAAAAGCACTAAATATTATCGATAAATTTGTATTTCTATTGAATTTAAGATGTATATCAGTAGGAGATTCTCTTGTACATACTATCCAAAAAGATACCAGTAAGTATAATTTAAGATACAATATTTATGATGTAATTAAAAACGTTACTGATAATGGTGATATTAAAACAAACAAAACACTAAAACATAATCAATATTATATTGAAATGTGTGTACCAAAAAATTTATTTATTGATATACAAGAACCAAATAATTTTATCAGCACTGTTGGTGTAAAGAATAAAATATTTAATTTATCAAAACTAAGTGAATCAGAACAAGTTGAAGCAATTAATTTATTACCTGGAGATTTTTTATTTGAATTATATGATGAAATACAAAACATAACATCAACAATAAACAAAATTGAACTTATTAAATTTAAAGTAGATGTAGATAAAAATGAATTTAACACATTATACATGTATTTAGATAAAGATAACATGTTTAATATTTTAGGTGTTTTCTTTAATGAGTTATTAACAAATTTGTTTATTAAACAATTTATTTTATCTAAAGAATATAACATATCTTGTGAATATTTTGATTCATTACCACCTATTGAATCAGAAATTTTGTATAATTTTCATAAAGAAGTTGAACAAAGAACCACAGATGAAATGAAACAAAAATCTAATGGTCCAAATATACCAGGTGTGCCAGGCGGTGGTATGGTTGATTAAAGTTAATAATGTTTTAAGTAAATAGTATGACGCCAAGCGAAATTCAAAAAATTAATCAACTTTACAAGGATCTTGATGAAAAGTCTGCTAGACTTGATATCTTGCAAAAGAATTGTCAGATTCTTGAAAATCATTTAAATACTCTTAATTTATCACTTGTGGCTAAGATAGACGATCTTGCTCAAAAGATTGATAAATTAAATAAGAAGTGATGAAACCAAAATACATTATATCTTACAATAATAATACTGTTAAAGTGTTTAATGCGATGACCGGAACGGTTATTAGAACATTAAAAATTAATGGAGATATAGTGAATGGACCGGTACAATCTGATGATCAATTTACTATTATAGTACGCACTGGTGGTAAATTGCAAGGTAAAATTTATAAATTACCAAACTGCTTGTTAATTAGAAATTTTAATGCATAGTTGGTTGATTTTTATTAACCAACCATCACAATTGTAGTATGATAACAATTAACAATTGTGATGTAAATATACCTATAGATGAGTCTCTTTATACTGATAAAGTAGAAGAAAAGTTATTTATAGGTTATCCTATAAAAAATCATTATGATCATTCTAGATTCATAATACCTGAAAGATGTAAACCTCAAAGAATTAAGTATGATGGTTTATATTTGTATGGAATTTGGATTGAACACAATGATATTAGTAGTGAAGAAGTGATAACTCTAAAGTATTTAAGCAGCAAAATAATTGGTATACCTTTTAAAGATGGTGAAAAATATATAGATCCAATATATAAAAATTTTGACACTACAGTATATAAGGAATCACCGGTACCATTTTACCATAAATTAGCTCAGATGTATATTTGTATATTTTTACCTTGAATTAATTTAAAGATACCTTATAAATAATACACGCTTTATGAATGTAATCAAACGCGACGGTTCAAAAGAAACTTTTAATGAAGATAAAATATTAGCTGGTATAACCAGATGCTGTGAAAATATTAAGCATGCTGATGTTATGCAGGTAATGTACAACGCAAAGATCAAATTATATGATGGTGTACCAACTACCGAGATTGACAAAGCTTTAATTAAATCAGCTAGAGCTCTTATCGAAGAAGAACCTAACTATACTTATGTAGCTGCTAGACTTCTTCTTACTACAATTTATAAAGAAGTTTTCGGTGAAAATACTGATAGCGACCTTTTTGAGTTCCAGTATCGTAAATCTTTTATATCTAATCTCAAAAGTCTTATTGATGTTGGTATTGTAAGTAAAGATATTAAGAAGTTTAACCTTAAGAAGCTTTCTGAGTATATTCAAATTGATAGAGATAATAAATTTGAGTACCTCGGTTTGCAGACAGTTTACGATCGTTACCTTTATCATATTAATGGTCGTAAAGTTGAAACCCCTCAGGCATTTTGGATGCGTGTTGCTATGGGATTAGCAATTCGTGAAAATGCAGAAGATCGAGATGAGTGGGCTATGAAGTTTTACGATGTGTTAAGCACATTTAGTATTATGTCTTCTACACCTACTTTATTTAATAGTGGTGGTATTCATAATCAGTTGTCTTCTTGCTTCTTATCTACTTTTGAAGATAGTATAGATGGTATCTTTGATGGTTTACACCAAGAGTCTCTTAAGAGTAAATATGCTGGTGGTTTAGGTATGGACCTTACTACTTTCAGACCTCAGAATTGTTATATTAAAGGTACTAACGGTTATACCCAAGGTGCAGTTTATTTCTGGAAGCTGTATAATGATATGTTAGTTGCAGTTAACCAAGGTGGTAAACGTAAGGGTGCTGGTTGTGCTTATGTTGAATCCTGGCATGGTGATATTAATGACTTCCTTGAGCTTCGTAAGAATACTGGGGATGACCGTAAGCGTACTCATGATATGAATACTGCTAACTGGATACCTGACTTGTTTATGAAGCAAGTTGAAGCCAATGGTCCTTGGTATCTGTTTTCTCCGGCTGAATGCCCTGAATTACATGAGACGTTTGGTGAAGAGTTTGAAAAGGTATATTGGGCTTATGTAGAAAAGGGTAAGGCTGGTAAGTTAAACTTCTTTAAAGAGCTTGAAGCTAAAGAGCTTTGGAAAAAGATGCTTAGGATGATTTATGAGACTGGTCATCCGTGGATTACCTTTAAAGATCCTTCTAATATTCGTTATAGTAATCAACATGTAGGGGTTGTGCATTCAAGTAATCTTTGTACCGAAATTCTTCTTCATACTAAGCCTACCACATTTAAAGAAGATGGTACACGTAGGGTTAAGGAGTATGGTGAGACTGCAGTGTGTAATCTTGCAAGTATTAATCTAGCTGAGTTTGTTGATCCTGTAAATGGTATCAATTGGGAAAAGATGGAAAATGCTATACGTATTGGTATGAGAATGCTTGATAATGTTATAGATATTAACTTCTACCCTACTGAAGAAGCTAGGAAGAGCAATTTAGCGCATAGACCGGTTGGTTTAGGTTCTATGGGATGGCACGATGTGTACCACTCATTAAATATGACAATTGATAGTCACGATGCAAGTAAACTTGCACAAGATATTTATGAGTTTATCTCTTTTAATGCTATTAAAGGTAGTTGTGAATTAGCAAAAGAACGTGGTTCATATAGTACCTATGAGGGATCCCTTTGGAGCAAAGGAATCTTACCTGTTGATACATATATCACCCTTAATAAGATACGTAATAGTGTTACACTTAAACGCTCTGATCTTGAAGTTCTGGAAGATTGGAATGTGTTACGTGAGAATATAAAGACATATGGTATGAGAAATAGCAATACAATGGCTATTGCTCCTACTGCTTCTATTAGTTCTATTACCGGTGCATGTCAAAGTATTGAACCGTACTTTAGTAACATTTTTGTGTATAGTACACTTTCTGGTGACTTTACGATGGTTAATAAATGGTTTGTTGAAGAAATGAGACAATATGAATTATGGAATGAACCTATGTTATCTCATTTAAAGAATAATAATGGCGATATTCAAAACTACCCGTTTAAAGTTACTGAAACCCTTACTGAAGAAATTATTAAACATATTAAGTCTAAATATAAAACTGCATTCCAGATTGATCAATATAAGTTAATTGATAATGCAGCATGTAGACAAATATGGATTGATCAAGGTCAAAGTCTTAACTTATACAATGATAAAACATCACTTAAACATTTAAATGATATTTATATGTATGCATGGAAGAGTTGCTTAAAAACAACCTACTACTTACGTGGTAAAGGTGCCAGTGAAGTAGAAAAGAGTACTGTAACTAAATCTGAACAACCTGAAATTGATACACATGAAGAGGAACCACCAAAGATGTGTATTATTAGTGATCCTAGTTGTATGAGTTGCCAATAATTAACAAAGCGCCTTCGGGCGCTATTTTTTTCTATGATATATAAACACGAATTGGAGAATCTTAACGATGATGAGTTAGCATTACTCTGGCTAATAGCAACTGATAAAGGTGCAAAAGAAATGTATTGGGAGCATGTTAATTGTATACGTAAAGAATATGTATTAAGATATGTCATGCAAAATAAAGGAAAATTTACTGAAAAAGGTGTTGTCACATCCAAAGAATTACTAAAAAAAATATTAAATATGGAGAACCCTATATCCGGGTAAGAGAGTTACATAAAATACTTGTAATCAATATTTATTATATTATACTATTAAGCATAAATTCTATTTACATATGAAGACTGGTGAAATTATTAGTGCAAACCAAACAGGAGTCAATCAAATATTACCACATGTTAATAAGTGGGCATGGGATCTATATAAAACTGGTAAACGTAATAACTGGGATCCAGAAGAAATTGCTATGACTAGGGATAGTCAGAACTGGAATAGTGGTATTCTTACTGAAGATGAGAAAAGAGTAGCTAAACGCACTCTTGGTTTCTTTGCTGGTAGTGAGAGCTTGGTTGGCAATAATTTAGTAACTCTTTATCAATATGTGACTGATCCTGAATGTAGACAATATATGTCAAGACAGATATGGGAGGAGTGTTTGCATAATGATACTGTTGTTCATATATGTGATTCGTTATCGCTTAATATAGCTGAAGTTTATGAAGCATATAAGACCATTCCTTCTATTAAAGCAAAGGATGACTTCTTAATGAGTGTAACCGACGGTATATTAAATAATGTAGATGTAACTACTACTAAAGGTCTTCAACAAGTAGTAAGAGCAGCATTCCTGTATTGGATAGTATGTGAAGGTACATTTTTCTTTTCTGGATTTGCTATGTTATTGGCGATGAAAGAAAAGATTCCGGGTATAGGAGAACAAATTGAATACACTCTTAGGGATGAAAGTAATCATATTAAGTTCGGTACTATGTTGATTAACAAAATTAAAGAACAAAATCCTGAAATATGGACTAAAGAGTTTGAAAATGAGCTAACTGAATACCTTAAAAAAGCAGTATTACTTGAGATTGCTTATGCGAACGATGTTCTTCAAGGTGGTATACTTGGGTTAAATTCTACTATGTTTGTTCAATATATGGAGTATATTGGTAATAGAAGACTTGAAGGTATTGGTATGAAATACCGTTTTAAGAGTGATACCAACCCATTTAAATTTCTCAGTGAAGTGCAAGATCTTATCAAAGCAAAGAATTTTTTTGAAACTCGTGTTATTGAATATCAGAGTTCTGGTGCACTGAGTGATGATTTTTAATATGTACTTTTACACTGTACCGAAGTATGCAGTTATTAATATATTCAAAGACTATCCTAAAGATAGCTTTGAATATGATTATATTTTTAATGATTGTATACCGTATTTCGATAAACATAATTACTGGCAATCATTTTTACCGATTGGTATTTATAAAGATGTGGAGGAAACAAACAATGTAGAACTTGTCGGTATTTGTTTCTTCATTATTGATGAATATAAAAAGTTAAAATATATTGATATTAAACGAATTATGACTGTGGTAAAGTGTCGCGGTCTAGGTTATGGTGAAAAACTATATAATGCTATATGTAATCATGGTATATATAGTAATGCTAATTATATAAGAATGTTTTGTTCACCTGAAGCAAACGGGTTTTATAAAACATTAGGTTGTAAATTTCATGGTGAATGTGAAAATGGGTATTCATTTGTATTTGAACCAATAAAATACTTTAATAGAGATGCAGAAACTTTATTACTTGAAAAAGAATTTATTGAATATCAAATTAAGAAATATAACGGTAAGATGTATTAATGAAAAATCCTATACTTGTTAAAGCTAGCGATGAACTAGTTTTAATACTTGACTATTGTTGGATGCCTTTATGTATTACTTCTGTAAAAGAAGGTATCAAAAAACTTTATCGTTTTGGTTCAAAAACTTACAAGCAACCAAAAGTTAGAGCTATAAATCAACATGGGGAACCAGTGTGTTGGGAAGATTGGATAGATTCATCACATTCTAATTTTTATGAGAATCAACCTTTCATAAAAACATCAAATCAACTCATACCTGTACCGACCATATTACTTACCACATCACATTTCTACTATCAAACTAAAAGAATGCCTAAATTATCCTTTCTTTATAAGAAGTATAAAGGTATTTGTCAAATTTGTGGTGCTAATAAACCGCAGAATATAATGTCACTTGAACATGTTTATCCAAAATCATTTGGAGGTACTTTAGATTGGTATAATATTACGTTAACTTGTCAACCTTGTAATAGCAAAAAAGGACAAATGTACCCTTATGCTAATTATAAAGGTGAAGAACTTAGCGGTACCTCGTATCATCAAATAGAACGTATACATTATAAGATTACACGTAGAAAAGAATGGGTAGATTATATTTTTAAATAAATATTTATATGTTCGATGAATTAACAAGAGATGAATCATTAGCAGGTATAAGAACAAGAGTTGAGGAAAGCAATAAATTACCTCACGATGTAAATCTTACACATAGTGAAAAAAAACAAAAACTGAATGATATACATAATGAAATCAGAGAACTCTGGTATCACATTTATGATTTAGAAGGAAAACCCTATAAAAGGTAAAAATAATTCTTGAGGTCCTTTGAAGAGTGTATAATATATTCATGTGAACAAAAAGTATACTAAAGAAGAAGCGCAAGCAAAGATCTACGAGCTTACTGAAGATTTAATTCGTATTCGTGAAGATAAGAAGGATATGAATGCGGGTTTTCGTGAGAAAATTAAAGGTATTGAAGAGGAAA
>Ga0114978_10004406_pt1 | contig 11397 bp, 10 predicted proteins | sample S_140212_EF_Meta_FD_87027 | JGI IMG/M metagenome (GOLD analysis project Ga0114978, IMG submission 87027) | Freshwater microbial communities from Lake Simoncouche, Canada to study carbon cycling - S_140212_EF_MetaG | ecosystem: Environmental > Aquatic > Freshwater > Lake | place: Lake...
GCGGGAAGTATTGACAAAAACGGAATGAAAGTTCAATGGTTATTGGGATACACATATTCAAATCCAACCGTAGACAATCCAAATTATGAAATTGCAAAAAACTCAACTGGACAATCAATTACATTCGAAAATACAGCTGTAAACAATAATAACATCCTAAAATACAGAAACAGACATGTCGTTCGCTCAGACATTCAATTTGGCTATAAATTATTAGAATTTGGAATAAGCAACCGCTACCAAAGTGCATTCGAAAATATAGACGCGGCCTTTTTAGTTTTTATTGACGGTGTTGAAAATGTTTATCGAAATGGCAAAAATGCTGGTTTAATAACAGACATAAGAGTGGGATACCAACTCAATGAAAGCATTAAGGTTCAAATTCAGGCAAGTAATATTTTCCAAACAATTTACATGGCTAGGCCTGCTGATTATAACGCACCAAGATTATTTCAATTCCAACTCAACTACAAGTTTATTGGAAAAGACATTTAAAAACTACCTGTTAGTTCTTTGTCTTTCAATTGATAAATTAACCTGAAATATCCAATTGCAAATAAAATTCCACCTATTCCTTGGGTTCTAAATCCAATAATAAAATACCTGGTTTCTATAGAGAATATTTCAAAAAAGACCAAGCAACCCATAAATAGCAAAGAGGTTAAAAAGATTGTTTTCTGTACGCCATTAAACAAGGTCTTATTTTGTAAATAGTAGAAAACTACCACAGTGAGCGCTGGAATGAAAAATGCAAAAGAGTAGTCGCGCTGATGAGGAAATATCAACGGTATTCCTATACAAACCAAACTCACTTGTACATAATTGCTAAATTTATTTTGAGGGATTTTTTTAATTTCTAAGATTAAGAAAGTAATGGCACCTAAAAAAGCCACTCGAAGAACTTGAGTCAGCCAAAATAATTGACTTACAGACAATTTGGCAAAATATAAATAAAATTCTTTAGGTGCATTTGTAGCCGTAAAATACTTTGTCAAAATGGCACCAATGTCCATAAAACCACCTTCACCAACTTGTACAACATGGCTTTTTTGAACTGGATTAATTGCATGTAACCACGACACCAATTCCCTCATGAAATAAGCCTTGTCAATAAAAAACCACGGGATAAATGTAACAAATAAAACTCCTAAAAATATACCTATCATTACTTTGTATCTTTTATCAAAAAATAATTTTAGATACATAAAAATAGGTAGAATTTTTACATTAATCGCAATCACCATTGGCCACCATTTGATCCATTTATTGGCTTTGGGATTACAAAAAGCCTCTAATATTCCAAACAATAAAAATATTGTTAGTTGTCCATAGCGAATATTAATGTGCAACCATCTATATCCCAAAAAGATCAAAATTGAATAAAACAGTATTTGAGTTGACTTTTTTTCAAAGCTAAAAATTCCTAAAATAATTTTGATTATGCGGTAAATGAAAAACAAATTCAACGTATTCCATACCAATTTTGCACAAAGCATTGATAACAATATATTCGGCAGCATTGAATCAGCTGGAAATCTATATTCTGGTAATGAAACAAATGGCTGAAGTAAAAAGGTGAATAATGGAGAATAATAGTAGTGTAAATATCTTTCATAGAGTACTTTACCATCATACATTTCCAAATGATTCTGAAATCTCTTGGCTGCGCCCATGAAAATTTCAAAATCGTTGCTATTCGATAATGAGTTAAAAAATGGCCATAGTATTAGTAGTGAAAAAACTAAAACAATTACCCTTGTATACTTTTTATAATCAATTGAATCCATAAAGAATTTACAAATGTAAGTAAAAACCCAAATTCACCAATTTTCCATTAAGTTCAATCGTGTCTGAATGCTTTTAACACATCAAAAATATGCAAAATCGAAGGGAATACTGAGTCAATTGATTCTAGTGCCCCTTTGGTAGATCCCGGCAATGCCATTATCAAAGAATTTCCCCGAATTCCAACCACACTTCTAGAAAGCATGGCATAGGGAGTGCGTTGTTGCCCATAATTCCTAATGGCTTCTTCTATTCCAGGTATTCTTCTGTCAATTAATGGAATAACCGCTTCTGGTGTACAATCTCTTGGAGACAATCCAGTACCACCGGTTATGATTATGAGGGACAAATTATTCTCGCAATGCTTCAATATAAGCTTTTGAATTTCTTCAATTTCGTCAGGAATAATTTCATACTCAGGAACTTCAACATTGAAATGATTCAATTTTTCAATGATGCCTTTGCCTGCCCTATCTTCTTTTTTGCCGGCACTTATAGAATCTGAACAAACAATAACCGCTGCAGAAACATCTGAAGTAACTTTATACTTCTTTTGACTCTTGCCCCCAGTTTTTTCCCTTAAATGTATTTTTTCAATACTTATGCTTTTGTCAATTGGCTTGAGCATGTCGTACATGGTTAGCGCAACAACAGAAGCGGCATGCATGGCTTCAACTTCAACACCAGTTTTATAAATGGTGTGGATTTCTACCTCAATTTCAACAGACATCTCATGCATTTGGTATCGGATTTCTGTAAATTCTACCGGTAACGGATGGCAATCTGGAATCATGTCGCTGGTGCGTTTGGCCGCAAACAAACCAGCCACTCTCGCAACTTCAAATACATTTCCTTTGGGAACGGTTCCATTTTGTAGGGCATGAATGGTTTCAACTTTACTTACAACCACATGGGCCACAGCAATTGCAGTTCTTAGCGTATTCGATTTGTGGGTAATGTTTATCATAATGGTTTATTCTCCTTCCATTGAGATGAGTTGTCTTGAAATATCTCTTTGCCCCAAATTGGCAATTCGGCCTTTATTCTTTCTACCAATTCGTTACAAGCTTCGATAGCCATCTTTCGGTGTTTGGAAGATGTAAACACAAACAAACAAATTTCACCCACATATACCATACCCAAACTATGGTAAATATGCATGCAGGTTAAATCATACTTGCTGAAAATATCTTCTCTAATTTCAAAAGCTTTTTGTAAGGCCAAGTCTTCATAGCAAGTGTATTCAATTCCAGAAACTACACCCAATTCCAATTGATCGGCTCTAACCTGGCCTAAAAATATGCTATGCGCACCTATATCATGCTTTGTAGCATGATTCTGAATTGATTTGGCAATTCTCTCAGATGTAATTGGTCCTTCTACAAAAATATTCTTTGGTTTACGATCCATGTTGTTTCAAATTTAGTGGTGAAAACGCATCATTTACTCCTCCCAATACAGAAAAAACCATTTTATTTGGAAAAACAGACCTCAAATAGTGGGCGACATTTAAACTTCTGTTTCCAAAATCACAAACTACATAAATTTCATTTTTATTCAAAAAATCATCATTCCCAGTTTGAATTTCATCAAATGTTAAACGCAAAACTTGATTGATAGTTAAAGCCGGACCTTCATGTTTTTCGCGAATATCGAGAATACATATATCGTGATTGTCCAAATCAATTTCTTGCCAATTAATTGTGGTATTTCCAAAGCATTGTATTTGATAATTCGATTTTAAAAATTGACCAATGGTTTTTGGTGTATTTTCATATCCTTTTTGATTCGCTAAAATATCAAATTGATATATTTCGTTTTTTTCTAACTGATAATTTATAAATAAATTATATTCATTTATTGAATCAAAGTGTTTAATAAAATTAGAAACCATCAAAGTTCCTATCTTATTCGTTAATTCTGGAGGGACATTTGACTGATTGCAAGTCAAAATATCACGAGAATTGGGTGGTGTTGGAAATACATCGCGGTAAAAAGAAGAATCAATATTCGAGAATTGAAATACTTGTCCCTCCAAACCATTTACGGCGCCCATGAATAAAGGTTTTTTTAAAAGCGTACAGGCATCGCTGATCATATACCTCGACGGAAAATTATCGGTACAATCAAATACAAAATCATAAGCCCTTATGATTTCAATCGCATTTTCAAGGGTTAAAAATTGATTATAAACCTCTAATTCTATATCATTAAATTGATTATCAATATATTTTTTAGCTACATCTACTTTTGCTGAACCAATATCATTGACGCTAAATAAAAATTGCCTATTCAAATTAGACTCAGAGACAATATCACCGTCAACCAAACCTATTTTAGAAACACCCACTTTGGCCAATTGCTCAAGCACGGGACAACCAATTCCACCGACACCAATGATCAGCACTTTGGAATTGCTTATATCTTGATAATTTTCCATAGATTATCCACCAGAAAATGGTGGCATTAGCGCAATTACATCGCCATTCTTCAATTCTGTATTTTGATTTACAATTGCATGATTAACCGCAATTGAATAGCTGTATTGTGTTATTGAGGGATAATTTTCAATCAAATATGCCCTAAACAATTCTAAATCAACACCTTCATTTTGAAAAGTAATTTCTTCGGGAAGAATTCCATTTAACATTCCGAATGCTAAAATTTTAATCACCATATTCTACGAAGTTAATTCACAAAAAAATTATTGAATAATTAATTTCAAACTTGCTACAACAAGCACGATGGTCAATAATAGTTTAAGCGCTTTATTATCAAATCTTTTAGCCCCAAAATATGCGCCCAAAATCCCTCCCAATAATGCCAAAAACATGAGTATATAAACGTCATTGCTAATTGAAAGATGTAAAGGTTTTGCATATAAACCTGCACAAGAATTCACAAAAATAAACAAGGCACTAATACCAGATGTTTCCTTCAAATTTGTCCAACCAAACAGCAACAAAATGGGCGACAAAATAATACCCCCACCAATACCAATCATACCCGAAATCAATCCTATTGAAAGTCCTAAAATTGGCGGCAACCAAATAAACTCTTTTACCTTCACGGTTTCAGAAATTGGCAATAAATTCAGAAAACGCGCAATTGGAAACAAAAGCAAAACACCCAATATTTGACGGTATAATGTTTCGTTAACGGAAATCTGTCCCCCAAAATAAGAAGCGGGAATTGAAAAAACTGCGAGCATGATAAACAGCCTCCAATTGAAGTTACTGGCCTTGTAATAAAACACAAATGCTATGGCAGAAACGGCCATATTTAAAATTAAAGCCGTAGGTTTCACCTGAGCAGAAGCAATACCAGCCAAAGTGAGCAATGTAATGTAGCTACTCGCACCGCCATGTCCAACCGATGCATATAAAAAGGCAACTATCGGCATGAAAATAATCAAAAGCATTAACGCATTTTCACTCATAATGATTCATTAATCGAGCGGATAAACTTCTACCAAACTTCCTATTTCAAGAGATTCAATATTATCTTCAATTTTAACAATACAATTGGCAACATTGAACGACAAAAGATTGAAAGATTCTTGACCTTGCAAAATTTCAACTCCTTGATAATCATATTTCCCTTTTACAAAAAAAGTTAGACCAGCTGCTTTTTTAAAGGTATTTTTCAATGGCAAAATCGCTATCGGTTCAAACGTATTTTTACGACCACTTATTGCCAAAATACTTGGCTTTACGTATTGATTAAAACAAGTAATTACAGCAGCAGGATTGCCAGGCAAAGCAAAAACCCATTGATCTTGTTTCTTTCCAACAAACAAAGGTTTTCCCGGCTTCTGTTTTACTTTATAAAAAAGCCCTTGCACTTGATTATTTTCTAAAGCTTCCTTTACAAAATCAAAATCGCCAACTGATACTCCTCCAGTCACTATTAAAACATCAGATTGGTTTAAAGCAGTTTGAACTGTTTTTTTAACCTCTGTTAATTCGTCAATTACGTGATAAGTCTTTATTTGAGAAATACCTATTGATTTCAACAACCCAACCAAAGCAAACTCATTTGAATTATAAATTTGTCCGAATTCCAATTCATGATTGGGCTTTTGAAGTTCATTTCCAGTAATAATTACCGAAACCTTAGGCATTATGTATACTTCAACTTCAAACACACCTGCCGAAGCCAACAATCCCAAAATTGCAGGAGTAACCAAAACACCTTGAGAAGCAATAATTTGATTTTCAAAGCACTGCGATCCCAAAGTTCTAATGTTCATTCCCAATTTAACCTTTTCTTTGTCAAAACTGATGTTTGAACCATTCTCGTTAACCAATTCCTGTTGAATAACAGCGTTTGCATTGTCAGGCACCGGTGCACCCGTGTAAATTCTGGCTGCTTCCTTCTCTTTTAGAATATAAGAGTTGGTATCGCCAGCTTGAATATTGTATTTAACCTGATAATCAGTTCTCTCAATTTCAAAACAAATGGCATACCCATCCATTGCAGAATTATCGAAAGATGGAACGTTTACTTTTGCCAAAACATCGGCAGACAAAACATGGCCCAATGCATCAATCAACGGGCGTTTTTCTGTGCCCAATGTCGCAATATTTGCCTTTAATATTTCAATTGATTCACTAACAGCTATCATTTTAACCTCCAATTGCAATCATACTGCTGTTAATGATAGATTCAGCCTTAATTTCTTTATAATCTTGAGAAAACTGACCACCCAAAGCCTTGTGCTTTTTATTTACAGATTCTTTTATGAGAAGATCAATGGGTAAATTGCTCCTTATTGCCGACAATATGTCAATTTCATCTTGTCCAAAAAGGCAATTTTTAATTTTCCCGCTAGCAGTTAATCTCATTCTGTTGCAATCACTGCAAAAATGGCTACTCATGGTTGAAATAAATGCAATACGGCCTTGTTTATTATCAATTTGGTATTTCTTCGCTGTTGCATGGGCTGTTATTTCTAAAGGCCTTACGTCATGATTTACCTTTGCAAGTTCTATCAATTCAGCCGCGGTAATCACCTTGTCGCTCTCCCAATGATTTCCTGTAAATGGCATAAATTCAATAAATCTAACTTCTACCGGATAATCTCTTGTTAAAGAAATAAAATTTTCCAATTCAAACTCAATATGACCTTTCATTGCCACAACATTCAATTTAACTTCAAATTGATTTTCAAGCAAAAGTTGAATATTCTTCCAAACCCTTTGAAACATGTTGCGGCCTGTTATTTTTTCAAAATCTGTTTCATTTAATGAGTCAATACTCACATTGACAGTTTTGATATTCGATTTTTTAAGTAGATCCAAATATTTATCTACCAAAACACCATTGGTGGTAATGGTTAATTCTACAGGCAATTGCGACAAATTTTCTAAAATTTCTGCAAAGTCTTTTCTTAACATGGGTTCTCCGCCGGTTAACCTAATTTTGTTTACACCAAGCTTTACAAATTCCGTTGCAATTTGGGTGATTTCAGAAGCAGACATCAATTCATCTTTACCGGCACAAGCGTATTCTTCTTCTGGCATGCAATAGGTGCAACGAAAATTGCACTGATCAGTTACAGAAATTCTTAAATAGTTATGAATGCGGCCAAATGAGTCGTACAACATATGTAATATCTTACAAACCTAAGCAAAAAGGCATTGAACAATATCAAAACTGAACAATAAATCCAAAATTTATTCTTTCTTTGCTGTGAATGAAAAACTTGAAATCGCTTTGCTTGGTATTTATTTTATTCATAGGAAATGCTGGCGCTTTGTTGGCGCAAAACTATGGTTCAAATAAAGATAGTATTTTTTTTAAACAACTTTTTGATGAATCCTTACTCAAGGGACATTCATACGCACGTTTAGGAGAATTGTGTAAACAAATTGGTGCAAGATTAAGTGGAAGCGATGCAGCAGAAAAGGGAATTCAATGGGCTACAAAGATGCTTAAAAGCTATCAATTTGACCAGGTAGATACACAATTGGTTATGGTTCCAAGCTGGGAAAGAGGCAATATTGAAAAATTCCAAATGAAATCGCCGGTGTTTGATAGAATGCTAAAAAACTCAGCCGACAGAGAAAATGGAATCAAGCATATTTCGTCAATGGCCTTTCCAAATTCACCAAATGCATATTACGAATGCGAAAATTATCTCAGTACAATTAAGAAAATATCAAAATATTATGCATTGCCTGCATGTGCATTAGGAGGTTCAATTGGAGGTAAAGTTGAAGCAAAAGTGATTGCTGTCAATTCTAAAACCCAACTCGATAGTTTGGGCAAAATTGGACAACTCAAAGGAAAAATTGTGCTATTGAATAGACCCATGGAGGAATCAATGCTAAACACTTTCAATGCCTATGGTGGTTGTGTAAACCAACGTGTAAATGGTGCTGTTTGGTGCGCTCCTTATGGAGCTTTGGCTGTGTTGGTTCGAAGTGTCAGTAACAAATGCGACCTTCATCCACACACTGGCGTGACCCATTATGAAGACAAAATTACCAAAATTCCCATTGCTGCTGTGGCAACGGCAGTTGCTGATGTGATTGCTTATTTGAGTATAAACGACCCAAGTTTTACTTTGCAATTTGAATTAGATTGCAAAATCCTACCTGATAGAGAGAGCGCAAATGTGGTTGCAGAAACAAAGGGGAATCAATTCCCAGAAAAAATTATTGTTTTTGGGGGACACTTTGATAGCTGGGACCAAGGCGAAGGCGCACATGACGATGGAGCTGGTTGTATGCATGCTTTTGAAGCTTTAAGACTACTGAAGGTGCTTGGTTATAAACCAAAACATACGTTGCGTTGTGTGTTCTGGATTAATGAAGAAAATGGATTGCGCGGTGGAACCGAATATGCAAGATTATCTAAAGTAAATAACGAAAATCACATTGTTGCCATTGAAAGCGATAGGGGTGGTTTTGTACCTCGCGGATTTGGTGTAGACTCATCGATTCTACCGAATGTCCTCAAATTTCAGAAACTACTGAATGATTACGGTATTGGAAAGATAGAAAAAGGCGGTGGCGGTGCTGATATTGGTCCTTTAAAAACAGTAAATAACAATACCGCATTTGTGAGTTTCATTCCAGATTCGCAACGATATTTCGATGTTCACCATGCAGAAACCGATGTTTTTGAATCGGTAAACAAGCGCGAACTTGAATTAGGAGCGGCTGCTTTGGCCGCAATGATTTATATTTTAGATCAAGAACTTAACTAATTCTACTTGTAGGTTCTGGTCATATTTTCAGGCACTACAATAATAAAATTGGCAATTCCTTTGTTCTCATTTTCTAATTCACTCACATTCATTTGTGTGCGCGTAGAAATTGTAACCACATTCATTTGATAATTGTTTTTCAAAATATTTTGGTTGTACTGATTTAGGTACCATTCAATACTTTGATGATTGTCACTATGGTATGAACCATTATAGTGTATAAAAATACCGTTAGCTGGCAAATGGGTATAAATTTGAGACGCCATGGTTGCATCTTTAATTGCTTGACTCATTGGCAAGTTCTGACCACCGTGTCCACCTGCCATCGCAAAAATGTCTTTGTAACATTGCAAAGTTGAATCATACACAAATATTGGGGGGATAGACTGTCCTTGGTTAATTTCAGAAAAATAACTCAAAGAATCTTTCTTGAAAATCCCAGTATCACAGCTAGGTAATTTTGAACCCACTGAAAAAGTTCGTTGTGCGCCATTTTTTAACCCTTCTTTGCCATAAACTGAACCAATGCTGCTTTTGTACACCAGAGATGCATATCGTCTAGGAATATTTGTTGCAATAAATGGCAAATGATTCTCTTTAGCCAAATCAACCAAAGGCTGATAATCCGTTACAAAATTATTCCAAAGTTTGATTGACTTTTTTAACTTTAAATAATTAGGATCAGGACCAAATCCCATTCCCATCGGGTTTACTGAAGCGCTCTTTTTGGTAGTGTCTACCGGTGGATTTAAATAAGTGTTTAGTGCAACTTGTTGGTCAGTTTCAAACATCTCAGCGCCCAATACCATATTGGTATGTTTTGAATATAAGTCTTGGGTAACTTGAAGTTCTAACCAATGCGCAATTGGGTTGTCGTGAAGTTCACCAAACAATAATATTCCTCTAGCATTAGAATTGGCTATCAATGATTTTTCAATTGCTTTGATAAACTTAGCATATGTAACCTTTTTGCCTTTTGAATCAAATATTTGAAACGCTGCAACATCATCAAGCGTTGCTTTCTTAGTTTGAACTTTAGCATCATCGGTATGATTTTGTGCTACTGCATTATTCGGAAATAAAACGCCACAAATCAAAGCGATCACAAAACCTTTAAATATCTTTGCCATACTATGAGCAAATATAGTTTGAATATAAAATATATTTGCAATAAGTGAAACCATAGATATGAATCCAATTCTTGAAAATTACAAAAAGAACAAAGTATTTTACTGGTTTACCTTATGCCTTTTCGCTGTCATTATTTTATTAGAAATAAAAAATGGCCGATTTGAAATGAACGATTTCAAAGTGTATTATTTGGCTGGAAAGGCATTTTTTAATGGAAATCCAATTTACGGAGTGAATTTCGGACTCACTTCGGGGTATTATAAATATTCACCGGTTTTCATATTATTGTTTAGTCCGTATTTGTTATTTGGCTATAAAACGGCCTGCATTATTCATGGATTTATGCTTTCGTTTGCTACCATCATTTCAATCGTTACCGTAAAAAATATCCTTCAAAACAATATTTTTAATCAAGAAATCAGACACAAATATTTGCTGTTATTTGTAATTTTAGTTATTCTAAATCATTTATTTAGAGAAATACATTTGGGTAATGTAAATATGTTTATTGTGATGTTGCTCTGTTTGGGAATTCAAAAAACAATAGATGATAAACATATACTTTCTGGATTGTTCATTGCGTTGGCAATCTTCATTAAACCCTATTTGGTTATCCTTGCTTTGCCGTTATTGTTTCATAAAAAACTTAAGTCCATTTGGAGTTTAGGCATTTGGAATGGTCTTTTATTCATTGCACCTATTGTATTTATTGGATTGGATAAGTTTATACAAATAAACAGCCAATGGATCCATGAAATATTCCAACATGGGGCATACTTATATAGCAACCATACATTTACCTCACTAATTCGAAGGTATATTACACTCCGTGTAAATGATCATTCACATTTGTATTTTCTAATTGCAGTAATTTTTAGCTATGTAATTATTTATTTTATTTCACTAAAAAAATATTCAGCCATTTCGGAAAAAAATAATAACACAACTCTAGTATTTTCGTATTTTGTATTGTTCGCCTTGTTACCAAATATACTCATAACCGACACCGAACATTTTTTGTATTCAACTCCCATTATTTTGTTTTCAATTTATTATTTGTATGTAAACAATAATTTGAAATATACAATTGTATTTATCATATTTTCAATTCTTTACGGCATCAATTCAACTGACATCTTGGGGAGGAACTTATCTGGAAAATTTGAAGACTATGGAATATTGGGTCTAGCCAACTTGGGCCTAATTATTACATTTCTTTTAATTCAACGTAATCAGAAAAAAGTTGGTTTAGTTTCAACTCAGGA